>OBLN01000017.1_pt1 | contig 63147 bp, 64 predicted proteins | sample 1519301 | NCBI WGS metagenome assembly OBLN01 (sample SAMEA2452533, study PRJEB22499) | sediment metagenome | reverse complement strand
TTTCCTGCCTCTTGAAATGCTCCTTTTGCCATTTCGTCTAATTCTACCATGTTATTCCCTCATATTTAGATCAATGTAGCAATGTCAAGGATCAGTGCGACACTTCCGTCTCCCAGAATGGTTGCACCTGCAAATCCTTTGATAGTTTTCAAAATTTTATTGTCGAGTGTTTTAATTATTACTTCCTGCTGGCCAAGAAGACTGTCAACTACCAGTCCGATGTTGTTTCCCATTTTTTCAACAACAACGACGATAAGCGTTTTTTTCTCTTCCTGTTCATCTGTGCAATCCAGAACATTGTGCAATCTCAACAATGGAAGTACTTCGCCTCTCAGAAGAACAACTTCTTTTCCTTCTATGGTCTTTATCTCACTGGCTTTAATTCCTACATCACGAATAACATTGCCAAGTGGTATGGCGTATGTTTCATCGGCTACGGTGACCATAAGTGACTGAATAATGGCTACTGTCAACGGTAACTGCAGGTTCATGATGCTTCCCTGGCCAGGTACTGAACTTATCTTTACACTTCCGCCAAGGGATTCTATCTTTGTTTTGACAGCATCCATACCAACTCCCCTTCCGGAGATATCAGTAATGGTTTTAGCCCCGCTAAATCCGGGCATGAAAATCAGGTTCAGGGCATCTGTATCTGAAAGTTTATCAACTTCTTCCCTGCTCATAATTCCTTTTTTGACAGCGATGTCCCGAAGGTGTGCAGGGTCCATTCCTTTTCCGTCATCTTCAACTTCAATAAGGACACTGTTCCTCTGACGTGATGCAGCCAGTCTGACAAGACCTGCAACAGGTTTTCCGAGTTGCTTACGCTCCTCTTCCTGTTCTATTCCATGGTCTACCGCATTACGTAACAGGTGGACAAGTGGGTCGCCAATCTCATCAAGGACTGTTCTGTCAAGTTCAATTTCTTTTCCTTCGATGATGAGGTTTATTTGTTTTCCCTCTGATTTTGCAAGATCCCTTATCATTCTCGGGAATCTGCTGAAGATCTGATCAATAGGGACCATCCTTGATTCCATAACTTCCGTCTGTATCTCATTTGTCAGACGGTCAAGGTTTGCAAGTGATTCATCCAGATCCTTTGCATTGAGACCAGATGCAAGCTGGTTTAACCTGATTTTGTTTATGATCAGTTCTCCAACCAGGTTCATCAGGTTATCAAGCCTTTCAATATTCACCCTGACACTTTGTATGCTTTTGACTGCATCGGACCTTTTGACACTGGAGTTATTTTCATGAATATCTTCATCATTCTCTTTTTTCTCATGGTCTTTTTTGTCAATCTGGGTGTTTTGGGAAACTGTTGTGAGAAGTGCATTTTTAATTTCTGATATTTTTGTTATATTTCCCACGATCTCTTCATCAGTGGCTTTTGTAGAAAATATAACTGTAAACTCAAGATCGAATTTTTCATCTTCAAGCTGTTCCTCACAAGGTTCACACTTTATTATTTCTCCCATCTTTGTAACATTGATAAGTACAAGTGTTGATCTGGCTGATTTAAGAACACATGATTCATCAAGGGCGACCTTTAAGGATACAACCCTGTTCCCGTCATGTACAGCACATTCAATTGCATGCTTTTCATTTTCAGTTAGTTCAATATAAGTTTCAGGAGTAATTTCTGTGGCAGATTGCAATTCCGTACTGATCTCTTTTTCAATGGTACTGGTACTTGCAGCTATTGAACATGTTATCTCATCTACAGGTATTGTTCCTTCCATGGCTTTTGCAAGTGTGGCCTGGAGGGATGCGATATTGACCTGTTCCCCACTATCCACAGTCTCTACAAGTGCTTCCAGAGTATCCAGACATTCAAATAGGATATCTATGAGACCGTTGCTAATCACCAATTGTGACTTTCTTACCATATCCATTAAATTTTCCATTTCATGCGTCAGCTCTGCAATGGTATTGAATCCCATTGTTGCTGACATTCCTTTCAGAGTGTGTGCTGAACGGAACATGTTATTGATGTACTCAAGATCATTGGGGTTTTGTTCAAGTCCCAGTAATGAATCATTAAGTTGCTGCAGATGCTCTTCTGATTCTGCTTTAAATATTTCTTTATATTCCGACATATCCATGGTCACACCAACCCTAAGATCATCATGATCTTCTCTCCTTTTGCAAAAACATTTTAATCACCAGATGAATTCAGCAGTCGTACAATTTCATTCGAGACCTTCTCCAAAGGAACAATACTGTCTGCAAGACCTCGCTGTACTACTGCTTTTGGCATGCCATAGACAACACAGGATTTTTCATCCTCGGCAATCGCTTTTCCTCCGGCATTCTTTATCTCCTCAACTCCGTCAGCTCCATCAGCCCCCATCCCTGTCAAAACGGCAGTTACGATGTTTGCTCCATAAATGGGTACCAGCGATTTGAAAAGTATGTTTGCACAGGGTCTTACTCCCTGTTCCCGGGGATTCTGATTAAGTTTGATCACTTCATGGTAAACGCCGCCGGATTCTTTTGCTATAATCTCCATATGATAGTTTCCAGGCGCAAGATATGCATGTCCTGCATGAAGCACATCTCCTTCTTTTGCCTCAGTAACTGTCAATTGGGATTGTACATCCAGTCTTTGTGCAAGTGATGCTGTAAAGCCTGCAGGCATGTGCTGGACTATTACCACAGGAACTTTGAGATCGCCTGGTAATTTTGGAATAACCTGTTCAAGTGCACGCGGGCCGCCTGTTGATGATGCAATTGCAATAATTTTTCCTCTTGCATGGTGTTTGCTCTTCGGGATAACTTGCTTCTTTTGTTTAGTGGGCAAAGTTTTTCCTTCATTTTCACGTGCATTTTTCACGTGTTCTTCCATGAACCCGAGTTTTCTCAGGTCCACTTTTGATGCAATTTTGACTTTTGTACGGATCTCTAAAGCAATATCCGCAATGTTCAGACTAATATTTCCAGATGGTTTTTGTATAAAGTCAACTGCTCCATACTCAAATGCATTCAGTGTACTCTCTGCTGACCTGGAGTCGACCGCTGTCAACATGACAACTGGTGTAGGACATTCGCTCATAATATATCCCAGAGCATGTAATCCGTCCAACACGGGCATCTCAACATCCAGGGTTACTACATCCGGCCTGAATTTTTCAACTTTCTCTACAGCTTCCTGTCCATTCCTGGCAGTAGCTATTACGTTTATTTCAGGATCTTCTTTCAGGATATCTGAGACTACCTTTCGCATGAGTGCGGAGTCATCGACTACAAGTGCATTGATAGTCATATTAGATTACTTTTCCAATTACTTCCAGGACTTTTGCTGCATCAAAAGGCTTAACTATAAAGTCAAGAGCTCCGGTTTTGAGTGCGTCAGTTACAACTGATTGCTGTCCGATGGATGAACACATCACTACTTTTGCAGCCGGGTCCATTTCCATTATCTTCTTCAAAGCATCGATTCCTTCCATATTTGGCATGACAATATCCATAAAGACAAGTTCTGGTTTTAGTTGTGGATATTTTTGTACTGCATCAAGCCCATCGACACATTCGCCAACTACTTCATGACCATTTTTTGTTAATATGTCCTTGATGACCATGCGCATAAATGCAGCATCGTCCACAATCATTACTTTTACCATTTTATTCATATCTCCTATGTTTGGTATTATATAATCTGTGCAAAAATTGCACTATACGTCAGTATAATATGGATTGTATCTCCATGTTATTATATAGAGGATAATATAATATATTAAATTATTGTTTGTTCTGTGTTCTGTTTTCTCAAGAATAATATGTCATTTTTGACTCATTCCTGAAATATAAAAAACATATAGGATGTGCAATTTATACTACACAGTATGGTATAATATAATAGATTATTTGTAAATATGTATATAATATATTGTATAAAATATCTCGAAATGTAATCGTTAAAAAATAATATGGTATTTGGGAGTCAGCAGGATATATTGTTCTTCACGCTATCGATAAAAGAATTAGCAGGATACAAAACCTGACAAGTATACTAATACCTGTTGAGAATGCCACGATCCTTATTCCGATGCGTGGGCCAAATATGGATACATAGCGTGGTAAAAGTGACCGGATACTAAATACAGGGAGCATGAACATACTTCCAAGCATGAGCACTATCATTGCCTGGATGTATGATATTCCGTTGTTGCTTATCATGGGACCTAATAGCGATATTCCTAGAATAGGACTTGCAACATAGCTGGTGAGGGGTACAATACTTTCAGGTGGTATTCCAAACAGCTCAGCAAGAGGTAACACATTAAATATTTCAAAAGCCCCTCGTTCCTTGAGGATGAATACCAGTGTGGTCATCGAAAGATAAATGACTGCTATCTTTGTGAACAGCTTACGATTGCGTTTCAGGGATTTTTTGATCGCATCTTTCAGGGAGACCCTTTTTGATGAAATGTTTTCTTCATACATGCATCTGTTCTTTTTGAGGAAGATCCTGCTAAGTATTATTACAGCACTGACCTTCACAATTGCAGTCAGTATGAATACCATTACATAGAACCCGCCGACAACCGGTCCAAGTGCCGGGAGAACTATAGGTATCTGATAGGTTACTATTTCCCTGACATATGCAGGTGTGCTGTTGAGCAATGCACAAAGCATAGTTTCCCTTTCGTTGATACACCCGCCTTCTTTAAAATTGACAACCATACTGTTTGCAGCGACAGTAGAACCCAATGCTACCATAAAAGATGATGCACATGTATCGGGAAGGTTTGTGTACTTGAAAAGAGGTCTGACAAGTCCTGAGAATTTTTGCATGAATCCAAGTTCTATAAGGACTCCTGTTCCAAAAAGTCCCAGGAATATCATTATCAGTATGGGGACTGCAAAGTCCAGTACCTTAAGGAAAATGGAAAACATGGATTATTGTACGGGCAAGAAAGTAAATTAATCTATCTCTTCTTTTCAAAAACTCCTACATAGAACTATCAGTAGTAATATTACTTCAGTTAATTGGATAGAAAAACCTTATATTGATTGTAACGTATTCAAAGGTGGTGATCGAGTTGAAAAAGAACCTTATTGATATTCTTGCATGTCCTGTATGTAAAGGAGATCTTATCCTTAACATCGAAAAGGAAGATGCCAATGAGGTTATATCGGGCACCCTGTACTGTTCTGTTTGTAATGAATATTACCCTATAGAGGAGGGTATTCCAAATATGCTTCCTCCTGATCTAAGGGAATGAAACTTGTGAGGAAATTCAATTGCAACAGGTTCATATCAACAGACTTGGCGTAAATTCATTGGAATTCGAAACGGATACTGTTGAGTTACCTTTATCTCCCGGCGAGGAACGCAGTTTTGAAATTGTGTTGATCAATTATGGTGCACCCACACATGTCAATTTATCCGTGAGTGACTCTATCAGGGAAAATATCACTGTTCTTGAAGACAATCCTTATGTCAAACATGAGGAATACATCCCGTTGATAGCAAGAATACCTTACGATGGAAGGCTCTATAGTAAAGGCCAGATCTATATTACTGTGGGCTATGGTTCAAAAAGACAGGGTTTTAACCTGAATCTGGGTCGGCAAAGTCCAAATGACAAAAGTTTCTCTGTAGATGTTGATGAGTCTTTATATAAACCAAAATCCTCAAAACCAGTAAGATCCTCTAAACCTTCTTCTTCCGGGATGTATCAGGGAGAACATTGGAGTGCTCAGCTTCCTTCTATATCATTTGAAATGATACAATCTGCTTTAGGTCTTGCTGCTCCTAATTCACTTAGTATTTTCAGGGCAGTTATGATATTGCTATTAGTTTCTGTCCTTGCTGCTATAGTGCTGTCTATTGATTTCGGACAGTTATTTGGTTTCTATCAATCTATATTCTATTCTATTTTACTGACATATTTTATGGCTTATCTATTACTAAGACTTCCTAAATCTAAAAGATAATCAAGGTGAATAATATGAAATACATCATAGTGACCGGCGGAGTAATGAGTGGGCTTGGAAAAGGGATTACCACGGCTTCTATTGGACGTAACCTGAAGAACAAGGGACACAAAGTTACGGCTATAAAGATCGATCCTTACATCAATATAGATGCAGGTACTATGAGTCCTTTCCAGCATGGTGAGGTTTATGTTCTTAAAGATGGAGGCGAGGTGGACCTTGACCTTGGTAATTATGAACGTTTCCTGGATACGGAACTTACAAGAGAACACAACCTAACGACCGGAAAGATATACGAATCTGTGATCTCCAAGGAGCGCAGAGGCGAGTACCTTGGAAAGACCGTACAGATAATCCCTCACATAACTAATGAGATCAAGGACAGGATTCGCAGAGTTGCTGCAAAGAGTGGTGCTGACATTTGCCTGATCGAGGTTGGCGGTACCGTTGGTGACATTGAGAGTATGCCTTTCCTGGAAGCTGTAAGGCAGATGCACAGGGAGGAACCAAAAGAGAATCTTGCTTTTGTTCACGTGACCCTTGTACCCATGGACCCGCAGGGTGACCAGAAAACAAAGCCTACACAGCATTCTGTGAAAGAATTAAGGCAGCTCGGTCTCAAACCCAACATAATAGTCACCAGATGTAAGGAACCCTTGCTTGAAAGTACGGTTTCCAAGATATCACTTTTCTGTGATGTAGCCGAAGAAGCGGTTATAAGCGCTCATGATGCAGATGATATTTATGAAGTACCTTTGATGATGGAAGAAGAAGGACTCACAGATATCCTGATGAAACATCTGGAATTGAGTTCCTTCGGATCGGATGATGCATGGGCTAAGATGGTAGACCGGATGCACAATCTGAAAGGTGAGGTCAGGATAGGTATTGTAGGAAAATACACTCATCTTGAAGATTCATATTTGAGTATAAGCGCTTCCATCAAGCACGCTGCCATTGAGTGTGGTGTCAATTACGAGGCGTGCTGGATAAATGCAGAATCATTTGAGGAAGAGCCTGATACCATATCATGTCTCTCAGAATATGATGGCATACTTGTTCCGGGTGGTTTTGGGGAAAGAGGTACTGAAGGGAAGATAATGGCCATACAGTACGCCAGGGAAAATAACATTCCTTATCTCGGTCTTTGCCTTGGAATGCAGCTTTCTGTCATAGAGTTTGCCAGAAACGTGGCAGGTCTTGAGAATGCTAACAGCACAGAATTTGATGAAAATACGCCTTATCCCGTAATCGATATACTCCCCGAACAGGAAAATGTGGTTGATATGGGTGCAACAATGCGCCTTGGAGATTACGAAGCAGACCTGAAACCGGGTTCACTTGCAGAGAAGATATACGGTCAATCCAAAATAGTGGAGCGTCACAGGCACAGGTATGAGGTCAATCCTAATTATGTTGACAAGATCGAAGCCAGTGGGATGGTATTTTCCGGGAAGAACAGGAATAGAATGGAAATCGCAGAGATTCCAGATCACAAGTTCTTCTTCGGATCACAATTCCACCCGGAATTTAAATCCCGTCCTGGTAATCCGTCACCACCTTTTAAGGCTTTTATCCAGGCAATTCTGGATAAATAATTCTGGATTCTGATTCGATATAAAAATAAAGCCCACTTTGAGTGGGCCTAGCTCATTTTTAGCGGTTCTACTTTCATATATTCCCTGAGAACTGTTGTTGCATAACTTCCCTTTGGCAGGGAAAATGTGAGAGTTGCCTTGCTCTTTCCGGGGTTCAGTTCGTCTTCTCCTGTTTCAAATACAGGTTCACAGTAGAGTAATATCTCCCTTCGGAGGCCCTTTGATGCAAGCGCAGGCATTTGTTTTATTTTGAAAGCTTCCTGTGACATTCCGGATTCTTCAAACATCTCCATTTCAATCTCTCCGGGCACATCAGATGCAAACTCAGTATTGTATCCCACAAGAGGGCCCGTTATAAATGCCCTTCTTCTTTTAAGGAGGTTATTCATACCGTCAACATTTTCCTCTGAGGTCTTCTGCATTTTTGTGACATCAGGCAGACCTTCCTTGTTCTTGAAACATATAATATCTCCGGGACATGCTTTATCAAGTGGGAGTCCGCATTCTATTCTTTTACAGATGACACGGTTGAAGATGTATGACTGGTATGCATGTATGAACATTCTGCTGATATTTTCTGAAAGTACGCTAAATGAACCGGTAAAATCCCCTGGATTTTCCACAAGGTAATGCATCATTGCTCTCTCATATCTGAGGCGTAAAGGATAGTTTTTAAGTCCTTCTGCAAAGTCCCTTGTTTCCCATACATAGTCCCTTACCTCTTTCACATCATCCTGTTCGTCAGGGAACGATTGTGCAATATATATGAGTGCAGCCTTTTCGAAATCACCTCTAAGGATCTGTTCTCCAACCATGTGTGTGATAGGTCTGAGAGCTCCAAACCTCTGAATTCCAAAAAAGTTAGGAACTCCTCCAAACGCAGTTATTTCTTCTGTGGTTTCCTTGAGGGTTCTTTCCAGCTCTTCAGGTTTAAGATCAATATCTCTTATGGTGATTCGGAATTCATTACCGTACAGATCTCCAAGTCCAAGTGACCTGTTAGACCTTCCTATGACTTTGAGTTCCACGTCTTTGAGGTAGAAGTTCTCAATATCTGTTTCAGGGATGTCATATATGCTGATCTTCTGGGTGGTCTTTGCTCTTTTATCCTTGGTACCGGCAAATCCTATTCTCTTCTGGCTGATACCCAATTTGCGTGACATATCCCTAATAAGATGGTGCATATCCCAGTTTGTTTTAGTCATTTCAAGGATCAGGTACTTCCCGCTGTCACCTTCTTCCCGGTTTGTTATCTCATTGACAATAAAATCATCTGGTTCCTGTCTGAGCACGCCTCCAATTCCATCGGCATGTGTACAGTAAAGTTCAATTCCCATCTTTTTTTCGACTTCTGGTATTATCATTTGTAATCATCCTAGTTCTGGGGCGCAATATCAATCACAGTGACCGTCGTAGTATTGAGGAAGGTCCATCCTCCCTCGGTTGGAGCTGTTCCTCCCGGGAGTCCTCCTGCATATATGCTGGATGTTGGGTCCATCATAAGCCATGAGCCATACTCGTCTGTAGTATAATATATTGGTACAGGGCCGTAGTACTCTTCTATTGCAGTTCCTATCTCTTTTGTGTTGTTGCCTATGTATACTGCTGCAAAAGCGTGTGTATCGGTCAGGTAGATTCTGGAAGTCCCTCCAATGGACTCTATCAGTGATGACAGAAGGATAGCATAGTCATCACAATCACCTGCACCTACTTTCAATGTATCACCGGGTGTGGACCACAGGTCTTTTCCTCTGGGGTCACTAATATATTGTATATTCTCTTTTGTATCATCGAATAATGAACATATCTGGTATATGTTGTACTGTCCGGGATATTTCTTTGCAGACGCTGCAGCCATTGTCCGCACTTCCACATTAAATGGCTCTATTTTATCATTGATCTGATTGAATATACTTTCGGGGTTAAAGACGTATTCCGGTTGCTGCATACTCGTTTTTTGAGAAACCTCAATTGTAATATCTTCAAAGTCCTGATTCTTGTAGTCATGCCAGGTGTCAGATTTCGTTTGTGCAAGTAATGACATATGTGGCTGGAGTTCAAGTTCTTCTACATTCTCCGGAACCTCTATTGATATGACTCCAATATTCTTTTCTTCCCCTGGAAGTATGGTTATGCCTGCATCTTGTGAAGTAAGTTCTTTTTCCGGTAGTAACGAAAAACCAAACTGGTATACGTAAACAGGCGTATTTCCCATGTTCTTCACATACACACTGATAACGCTCTCGCTTCCTTCGTAAAATTCCGTGTAGAAATAGTAGCTTGAAATCTCAAAACCTGGCAAATTATTTGACAGTTCATCTGGCTTGTTCTCATACATGGAGATTGGCTGGACTGGAATGACCGGAGTCGTAAGTTCATCTGCATCTATCTGGTAATAATTCTCTTCCTGGAACAATTTGACAGACGATGGATTGAAAATATTCCCTACTTTTTCCATTGGTTCGGAAAGGCATCCGGAAGACAGGATTGCAGCTATCAGTAATACATGTAGTATTGCATGCAACACCCATCTCGTTTTTTCCATTTTCGCCATGCTATACTTCCGCCCGAATGCAAGATCAAAACTCAGACGAGCTTCAAGTTTCCCGTGACCTTATCGAGTTCATCAGCCTTTGCAGGTCCTATGCCAAGTACTGTAACTGTTCCAGGTGCAATTTCAGTAAGTCCTGCATCCTGTATAAGTGCAGTAGGAAGTCCCTGTCTCCTTGCTACTTCTTTCAGCTGGAACATGTCTTTTAATGTAGCTACTCTCAAGACAACTTTCTTTTGGCCGCCTTCTTTCCATTTATCGAGGGTTGTACGGTCCGCCCATTCAGAAGCAGATACAGCAGCATGCGCAACCTGTACTGCAAGTTTTCCTTTGGATAATTTGAGGTCATCCCTGATAACAATACATTGTTTGTATTCAGTCATTGTTCTTCCTGATCCCAGACATTTACAGCCTGTTTTCGATGGTATCTATTATATGTTCTGCTACATTGATATTCAGAGATTTATAGATGCCTGCTCCCGAAGGAGTTGCATTTACCTCCAGAACAAAGCATCTGTCATCACTTTCAATTATATCCACGCCGGCAAATACTGCTCCAATGGCTCCTGCAGCATCAATGCACATTTTTTTCAGTTCCTCCGTCAGTTCGCATCTCTGTGGAGTCCCGCCCTGACTCAGGTTGTTTAACCACCAGCCATCCGGTGCTTTCCTGTATATGGCCCCTATAACCTTTCCGTCAACAACAAATGCGCGAATGTCCCGTCCGGGATTTTCGATGAATTCCTGTATGTAAACAATTCCTTTTTCATTTATTGATTCAGAAATAAAATCATAAACCGTCGTATTTTCCGCATTTCCATCCGGTCCTATCACTTTATTGTTTTTTATGCGTTTGATCCCTATCCCTTTATATCCGAAAACCGGCTTAATAACAACGTCTTTCAGTTTTTCGACAACCTTTATGGCAGTTTCAGTTTCCTGGCTTACAAAGGTCTCAGGCGTGGAAATACCTGCTTTTGAGATAAGGCAGCTTGCATGGAACTTGTTGGCAGCGTTCTGTATGGCAGCCGGAGGATTGATCATAATTTTCCCGCTTTCTTCCAGTTCCTGAAGTACATCGAAACGGAACACATGAGCATCATTCTTGCCTGGGCCCATATCTCTTATGATAATTGCATCAAGTTCTGACAGGTTAATTCCATCTGCAATATGCTCAATATCTTTCCCTATAGAAGTTTCCAGCTTCCCAAGATCCGGGCAAAAAGTTTCAAAACCTCTTTTCCTGGCTTCCTGCACAAGTGCATCTGCAGTCCAGTCATTGGGATCAGTGACCACTATTCCCAGTTTTTTCATGTTCCTTCCTTAAGTATTCTGTATTATTAGACTTATTGCTCACGTATTATTAAGACATTGGTTTTATTTTTCTTCATATCTTTTGGATATGCAGGCTGGGATATCGATCACGTTATTCACTGAATCTATTATAATTCCGTCAGCTGTAGCCACAACATCTGATATGTGGCAGTTCTTCAGGTCATAGTCAACATGTCGCGATGTCCTGGCACTACCGGGAATTTCCAGTTCTTGCATCCTTTTTCGGATAAATGCTGCCAGCTCTCCGCTGTTCTTCATCTGTGTGTCCAGTAGCACATTTGCTTCTTTTACTTTTGATTTTGAAACAAAAGATAACATCTTTTCAACAGCTTCGAATGTGATGTGATCATTTGAATGGTTCCTGAACACTCCTCTGATATCCCTCATAAACGAATCATCTGCCAGCCATGTTCTTTCCCCTTTGAGCAGACTTTCAAGTGTGATAAGTACATTGTATCCGTCTATCAGGAGTGTTTTTCCTTTAAGTTCTCCACAACCCCGTTTCTTCTTCCTGCGTTGCACAGATGTCCCTGATGAAAACACCGTACGTGCAAGTATATATCTTTCACTTTTGTCAAGTCGGTAATGGTCTCCTGCAAATCTGATGGAGCTTTCTCTTTGATACCCTTTCTCCAGAAGATAGCGGATGTCTGTTGCAGCTTTAGTCATCTTTTCCGGCTGGCTGTCTTTTATATTAAGATCGTTTCCAATCATCAGGTCTCATATGTAATTCTGTACTTTGGAAGAATTATATGTGTCGGAATGCAGGTAATTTCGGGGTTTATTTATATAGATTAAATATTATACTGTCTTTTAGCATCGATGTCTGCTTATCCAGTTCAGGATCGGATGTCAGCAGAACGTTTTATGAGTGACCGGGATGGATGAACAAAAAAAGGGTAAAGTGCTGATAGTCGACGATGAATCAATGAACGTCAGGCTGCTTGAAGCCTACCTTATGCACGAATATGATCTAATTTCCGCATCTAGTGGAATCGAGGCATTGGAAAAGGTAGAGGCACATAACCCTGACATAATCCTTCTTGATGTGATGATGCCTGATATCACCGGTTATGAAGTATGCAAAACCCTAAAAGGCTCTGAAAAGACACGTTTTATTCCTATTATTATGGTTACAGCTCTCTCCAGCCTGGAAGATCGCATAAAAGGCATTGAGGCTGGAGCAGATGATTTCCTAACAAAACCGCTTGACAGGATCGAGATAAAAACAAGAGTGGGGTCTCTTCTCAGGATAAAAAACCTTCATGATGAACTCATAGCTGAAAGGGACCAGGCACAGAATTATCTTGACCTTGCAGGAGTAATGCTTCTAGTTCTTGATGAAAAAGGTATTGTCAGGCTGATCAACAGAAAAGGCAGTGAGATTCTCGGTTACAGTGAAGATGAGATTATTGGCAATGACTGGTTTGACAACTATGTGCCTGATATTTTCAGAGAAGATGCCAAAGAAGGATTCAATAACCTGTTATCTCAGGGAAGTGCCGGAAACGGGGACTTTGAAATACCATTTCTCAACAGCAAACAGCAAAAAAGAATAATGAGCTGGAACAATATTGTGATAAAAGATGCTGAGGGAAACACAAATGGTTTACTTGTTTCAGGTGAGGATATCACAGAAAGGCTCGAAGCAGAATCTAAGATCAGGCGAGCCAATGAATATCTGGACAATCTGTTAAAAGCATCTCCTATAGCTATCCTGTCTCTTGATGACAAAAGAAAGATAGTTACCGCCAACAAGAATGCAGCAGACCTGCTGGGTTATGATGTGGGCGAGCTCATTGCAAAACCCATAAGGAATTTTGCAGATGAAACAGATCTGCTGGAATTTGCTGACAAAAAAGACTTTGGTATGGACTTTTTCACAAAACATGGTGAAAAAGTGTTAATGAATGTTTCAACTTCCCTTCTTGTGGAAAATAGTGGTAAACAGGGACTCATCGTTGCCTTACAGGACCGTTCCCGGCTAAGGGGAATATTCATCACTCCTCTTACTGAAGATGTTGAAAAAGATACATCGAACACTGAAGTCGAGCTGGAAAGTGGTTATATCTATCTTTCAGAGTGTGAGAATCCTGAGCAAAGTTACCAGACATTCTCCGAGCTTGTCAGGAGTGGGAAACCAGGTCTTTGTATTACAAGGCAGAATCCGGATAAGGTTCGAAATATGTATGGTATCGCAAAGACACCGATTGTCTGGCTGACAAAGAATAAGATAAATGGTCAACAATCCATAGATTCAACTGAACTTTTCAAAATCTATCCTACAATAGCTGATTTTGTGAATAAGATCGATGATGGTGTAGTTTTCATGGACGGTCTGGAGTACTTGATACTTGACAATGATTTTCTATCTGTGGTCAAACTGATAGAACAGACCAACGATACTATAATGGCGTCCAGTTCAAGGATGGTTTTACAGGTGGATCCGAATGTACTGGAGAAGAAAGAATTCCATCTGCTAAAACGATGGATGAGGTCTGTATCCGGGGATTCAATCTGAACTTGAAATTTGCGTTATATTTTGGAATTCTCATTGTTCTCTCCATTAAACATTTATATTATTTTGACTCTATTATTCTTACTTCTTTTTTGCATACGTTAGGAAAAGAGGGGTATTATGCGATTTGTGGACACTATAGATGGTTTGAATGAGGTTTTTGAGACTGATATACCTAAAAACAGTGTTGTGCTGGTAACAGGTGCAGCAGGTACTTTGAAGTCCGGTTTTACTTTTCAGGTTCTTTCCAATTATCTGGAACAACAGGATGAATATGGATTATACGTAACATTTGAGCAAAGCAAAGAGAACCATCTTCAGAATATGGATAGTATGGGTATTACCCTGTCTAAAAAACTGCATATTTCGGATTTTAGCGACTATAGGGTCCTATATGATGATTTTTCAGATGACCTTTTGAGTATACTGGAAGAGAACATAATTCAGTTCAAAAAAGAAGTCGGGGAAAAATGCACCTGTGTTGCAATCGACTCTCTTGGCGCTTTGTATTCTCTTCTGAATGTAGAACCTCATAACTTAAGGAAAAAGATGTACAAAATGCTTGAAACCCTGAGGCGTGAGGAATTCACAACATTTCTCATCCTTGAAGAGGAAAAGCTATCCGGTATTTCAGATCCATCAACTGGTATGGAAGGTTACCTTGCCGATGGAATTATTGAGTTAGGCCTGCACCTTAAAGGCAATGTTGCAAACAGGTACATGAGAGTACGTAAAATGCGTTCGACTTCCCATAGCATGGAGCCCTGGATTCTCACTGTATCGGAAAACGGTCTTAAGGTCTATAAAGGCAATTTCTAAAATAGGAATACGAATATTTTTATATATTCCTGACAAAGCATATCCTTATTACTAACAGGGGTGTGCAGGATATGTTCTCAGAATTCAACAATGCTTTTATTAATTTATTATTACAATTTTTATCTGTTCTTATACTGGGAATTGCCCTGTCGCAGGTATCAAAAGATCCCTCTGGAAAACATTGTAATCTTGTAAGTGTTGCTGTATTGTTGCAATTATTGTCCATCATTGCATTCATGTTCCCATCGATGTCAACACTTGCCGAAATAGGAGTTGGTTCTTCTTTAAGTACCCAGATGTACCTTCATCATCTTGCAGGTTTATTCGTGATCCTTTTTGCGATATACATCAAGCTTGCAGTTGATGGCAGGATAAAGCCAATTGTGGATCCCTTCAACCTCATGAAAATCACACTTGCATTGTGGGTGCTTGTTTTCATCGGAGGTCTAAGTCTCTATCTTAAGCTCTGGGAAGGGATATCACTTCTGTGATTACCTTCTGTCAACTACACGTTTTGGTCTTCCTTTAACACGGTAGAATTCCAGTTCACCGGGTTTTTCATAGTTGAAAAGGATATTCAGGCTTCCATCAATGTACGAATTCTCCAGATTTTTCTTATAAGCAAAGAACGATTTCAGGAAATTCTCCTTAATAACTTCTTCATCACATTTATGAAGGTCATTACACTCCATACTGACTCTCAGGGTTGTTTCCCCCTCATCGTCACCGCCATAAAGGAAAGCCTCATATTCGCCTGTCAGGTATTCCATGTTCTCTCTCTGGAACACGCCTTTTTCAATATTCACACGATTAAACGGAGTTCCGGAAACCCAGAAAGTTTCAGCTTCTCTTTCCGGATTCATTATCTTCATATGAGTTCGGCCACAGGCACATTCGTCCCGGCTGAGAACAACGGTTGTGTCTTCTGTATCGTAATTCAGAAGTACGTTTCCACCCTTCGCCCCGACAGGTAACAAAGTTGTGAGCACAAGCCTTCCACATTCTCCATCCTTCACAAATTTATCCATGTGTGGGTCATACACATCCAGATGCACAAGGTCTTCAGGAACATGCAAGCCACTTATGTCTGTACATTCTCCGCACATAGTTCCCTCGGTACTTCCGTATGTATTGTATACCTCACAATCCCATATTTCAGAAACGTAGTTCCTTGATTCCTCTGCAAAGCTCTCTCCGCCTATCACAAGACGTTCAATACTGGACTTTGCAGGGTCCATTCCCTGTTCCTTCATCCTCTTTGCAAGGTGAATGAGCTTGAAGATGCTTCCGACAATAGAAGTTGGTTTGTATGCATCCATGATTCTAACGGGGAACGTGCACTTCCCCTCAGGGATCATTGTCATACCAATGTCCCTGGCTGCGAGTGTCATAGTATTCGCACCTACATTCATACCATAGGATGCGCAGACAATGACGCGGTCATCGGGACCGAATCCCTGGGAAAGGAAGCTTCTTGCATATTTCTCTGCATATCTTTCCCAGTCATCCCATGTAAGGAAGAATGATTTTGGTGTCCCACTGGTCCCACTGGTTTCATGAACTGTGAAAACGTCCTTCCAGTCCACGGTCTTGAATCCAAAATCCTCTTTAACAGGTGGTTGATTTTCCCGAATGGTCTTCCCGGATATTATTGGAAGTTCCAGAAGATCCTCATGGGTTCTGATATCAGAAGGGTTAATACTATTTTCCCTGAACCATTTTTTGTAGAACAATGAGTTCTCTGATGCATAGCTCACCGTATATCTTATCCTCTCATCAATCAGGGCATCAAGGTCACTTCTACCCATAGTTTCAATATCAGGATTATAGATTGTTCCATTTGTCATACTCATCACCAGCTCTGTATAAATTCATGAAAGTGTTTCTATCTGCTCCTTTATCTTGTCCATGTTATTGGAAGGAAGTTTGCAGTTGTGGTTCTGACATATATGCACTGTTGTCTTATCATCTATCATTTCCATATCTTTGGTATAAACTGCAATGTCTGATAACATTGCCTCTTCTGTTTCTGTTTTGAGAAGCAAAACCTTTCCGGGAATGAATCTCTCATTTATGAATGAGATGACATCTCTTGTGTCTGTATCATCCGGATTGCCGACAATGACGACCTCCAATGAATCTCTCATATCAAAGTCCAGGGCAGACATGAATTGGGTGTATCCTATTGGGGTCGCGTTCACTTTCTCTGAGAAGGCCTGTATTGTTCTGTGGGCAATACTCTCAAGTTCGAAATCCGCTGTTATCTTTGCAAGTTTCAGGAGATTGAATACACATACAGAGTTCCCTGAAGGGATAGCTCCGTCATATACTTCCTTACTTCTGAATATGAGTTCTTCTGCTTCATCGGATGTATGGAAGAACCCTCCATTTTCATTGTCATTGAAGTGAGTTATCAGATAGCTGTTAAGTTTCAGTGCATGTTCCAGATACTTGATATTAAAGTTTGTCTGGTAGAGCTCTATAAGTCCCCATATGAAAAAAGCATAATCTTCAAGGAAAGCATCTATGGCTGCTTCTCCATCACGATATCGATGCTTCATTTTTCCATCAACATCTGTCATTTCCGTCATGAAAAAATCTGCTGCATTTTCAGCGACTGTTACATATTCTGTTTCATTGAAAGCCTGTGTAGCTTTGCAGAGTGCGACTATTGTAAGTCCGTTCCAGTCGGTGAGTATCTTGTCATCTTTGGAAGGATGAATACGCTTTTCACGTTCAATGAACAGTTTTTGTCTTGGCCGTTCAACAGAAGCCGCGATATCTTCCATACGGTCTGCATTTTTAGAAGTAAATATCCGCATGGTTTCTGTCATATGAGGTATATTTTTTCCGACGAGCTGTTTTGTGTGTTCTTCAGTGAAATTACCTTCATTTTGAATATTGAAAATGTTTTTGAAAAGAGCTGCATCATCCTTTCCAAGTATTTCCTCGATTTCTTCTGTTGCCCAGAGATAGAACTTACCTTCTTCTCCCTCACTATCTGCATCTTCAGCGGAGTAGAATCCTCCTTCCGGTGAAAGCATATCTCTTTTAAGATAGGTCAATATCTCTTTTGCAGTGGTTTTGTATTCCGTATCTGCTGTTGCCTGATATGCTTCAGCAAGTGCAATTATCATCAACGCCTGGTCGTACAACATTTTTTCAAAATGGGGAACAAGCCATTGCCTGTCTGTTGAGTATCGGTGGAATCCAAAACCGATCTGATCGAAGATTCCTCCCATACGCATTGCACTTAAGGTTCTTTCTACCATTTCCAATGCATTTGCATTACCGGTTCTTTTCCAGTATCTCAGAAGAAATGTAAGGTGGTGGGGTGTTGGGAATTTCGGTGCTCTTCCAAATCCTGCATAGACGGTATCAAAGGTATCTGATAGCTGAACGAATGCTCTTTTCAGGAGCTCTTCATTGATACTTATATCCTGTTCGTTTTTCCCGGAAGATGAAACTGCAGATGTTATGGCGTCTGCGCTAGTGAGAAGCTCTTCTTTTTTGTTTATCCACAGGTCTCTTATGGCAGGTATGATCTCAAGCATTCCCGGGATTCCGTATTTGCTTTCTCTGGGAATATAGGTGGCAGCGTAGAATGGTTTTTTGTCAGGGGTCATGAGGATGGTCAGTGGCCAGCCTCCTCTGCCGGTAAGTGCCTGACAAACTGACATATAGATGTTGTCAATATCCGGTCGTTCTTCCCGGTCCACCTTTACAGAAACAAACGACTCATTCAAAAGCTGTGCAATGCTGTTATCTTTAAATGATTCCTTTTCCATCACATGACACCAATGGCATGTAGAGTAGCCTATTGACAGGAATATCGGTTTATTCTCTTCTCTTGCTCTTTTGAAAGCTTCCTCTCCCCAGGGGTACCACTCTACAGGATTATAGGCATGTTGCAGCAAATAAGGACTTTTTTCCCCAATTAGTTTGTTATTTTTTCCTGAAATGTTCTCTTTTACTTCGGTCAATCTGTCACTCCCATTTTCCAATTTCTTTGTTAGGTATTTATGGCTTTAAGCCTTGAAATAGCCTGCTGTTTAATATTTTTACAAGTTCTTTTGTCCTCTGCAATCTTTCTAAATTGAATATATCATAATGAGTATGATTTTTAGAAGTGTCAATATCTTTATATAGAACTCTTTCTCTTAATTTATTTAAGTAATATTGTTCAGTAATAATGTTTCGAATAAGGAATAAAACAAATGGTGGTACATTTATGAATAAACGATTGATCTTACCAGTTATTATTATGCTTGCATCAGTTCTGCTATTGGCGGGTCTGATGAATTTCCAGGCAGGATCTGCAGAAGAATTGCCGGATTCTGATAATTCGGGTCCGACAATGGAAGAACCTGAGACTATTTCTCAAAAAGCAGTTTCTACTCCGGCAACAATGCTGGAAGCAACTTCTAATAATTCAAGTAGTTTGGCTCCTGCTCCAGCACCTACTATGATGGGTTCAATGGGCGCTGCATCAGTTCCAACAGTAAAAGCTGTTGCATCTGTGGTAGATGATAATGATGATTTAGTCGTCAAGGCCAATTTCACCTACGGTGTCGAGTGTCTGACAGTTAGCTTTAATGACATGTCAGAGAATGCTACTTCATTGGAATGGGACTTTGGAGACGGTACTAATTCAACTCTGCAGAATCCAAGTCATACTTATGCAGTAAATGGCACTTACACAGTTGTTCTGACTGCTTCTGGATTAGATGGTTCCAATGATTCCATTGAAAAATCTGTAATGGTAGAAGATTGCAGTGAAAAAGAAAAAGAGGAAGGACCTGTGGAAAAGCAACCTGAAAATCCTGTTACACAGGAAGTTCCTGAATTCCCAACTGTTGCAATCCCAATGGTGGCAATTATTGGAATGGCATTCTTCTTCGGCAGAAAACAATAAAATATAAAAATACGAAAACCGCTGAAAAGCGGTTTTAATACATTATTTTTGCAAAACCGCCTACTCTGTCTTTGCAGATGTTTGCGTGTTTTTCTTCATCTTTTATTAGTTGTCCCATGTCCTGTAGAAATTCTATCTGGTCATCTTCATCTGGGAAAAATTCTTTGATAATATCAGGATTGGTGTTTTTCATATCAGTGTATGCATTCTTAGCAAGTATTTCGTATTTCATTATTTTTTCGAACATCTCGTTACCTGACATTCCTTCAAAGTCAAAGATGTGTTTTGGAAGTCCGGGTGGGGCTGTTTCAGGAACAGTTATATTTCCTTTTGTCAACCATTTTTTGATAATATCTCCATGCATGTCAGAATCATGAGACAGCACTTCAAGTGCAGCTATGTTGTCATCCATCATCTCTATTCTTGCTTCCCATGTACCTAGTTGCTCCATTTCACTCTCTATCCAGTACATTCTCTGGAGCAATTTCTCAAGGGTTATTTTATCTTTGATCGCTGGCAAAAAGATTCCTCTTATTTTATATTCTTTGTTTTTATATTTATATATATTGAGACATTCGACGATGGGTATTTATATTCAGATGGTCATTAGATAATCCTTCAATATTACTACAGTATTACTTTGCTTATGGAGGATTATCTATCAGTTCAATTGCTTTGTTAAGTAGCGGTCTTGATTCTGTTACTGCCATTGCGGCAGTTCATAAAGAGATTGGAGTTAAGATGGCCCTTATATTCAATTACGGGCAGCGCTCTGTGGAGCGTGAGATCGGGAATTCGGTGAAGGTTTGTGAACACTTTGGAATCGAATATCGTATTCTTGACATAAGGTGGATGTGTGAGATAACCAATACATCTCTTGTTAATACAGATGTAGAAGTCCCATCACTTACCATGGAAGAAATCTCCGATGATGCTGACCCTTCAATAACCATCCAGTCTGCTAAATCTGTATGGGTTCCAAACCGAAATGGCATTCTCATAAACATAGCAGCAGCTTTTGCTGAGAGCATGGATTGTGAGTATGTAATTGTGGGTTTCAACAAGGAAGAAGCTGTAACGTTCCCGGATAATTCTGCTGAATTTATCACTGCTATTGATGATTCGCTTTCATATTCAACAGCAAATGGTGTGAAAGTACTTGCACCACTCATTGGCCTGGACAAAAAAGAGATCGTTGCTAAGGCAATGGAGCTGAAAGCCCCATTAGAATATAGCTGGAGCTGCTACCATGGTGCAGATGTCCCATGTGGTGAATGTGAAAGCTGTACCCGAAGAAGAAGGGCTTTTGAGACTGCAGGTGTTAAAGATCCACTGCTTGTAAGGCTTGGGGTCTGATCTGGATCTGTTAATTTTTGGTGCGATAAAATGAAATGCATAATTCTTGATAAAACCACAGATTATGACGGTAGTCAGATATCATCGCTCTGGGCCTACAACCTTGCAGACGTCCAGACAGACTCCATCATTGCTTTCAGGGGAGGCTGTGACGTTAAGATAGAACACATGATCGACCTTGAGGACAAGAAACAGGGTGATATGATATTTTCCACGGACATGGTCCACTTTATCATAGAACACTTTGACTCAACTGACCTTAAACTGGTGTATGCGAGGCAGAGGTTGTTCACGGCAATTGTTGCAGAAGTACTTTCGGAATTCCGCAATGATATCATCAGAAAGGGTGATGACCTTTTTGTGGATGGCAAGAAACTGACTGTATCCATTGCAAGTACATCTGCTGTATCGCAGAAGATCCATTTTGGAATAAATGTCGTGCACGATTATTACGGTAGTCTTGAGGATGTCGGGGTTAGCAGTGATGGCGTGGCAGGATTAATGGATAAAATAGCAAACTGCTACTATAATGAATTCATCGACATTGAGATGGACCTTAGAAAATCCAGACCACTGGATGTGATATGATGTTCGCACCTATTAGTGAGATCTTCTGCTCTGTACAGGGTGAAGGTCCTTATGTAGGTTACAGGCAGGCATTCGTTCGTTTTACCGGATGCAACCTGAATTGTAATTATTGCGATACCCCTGTGGAAGCAACAAAGGTTTGCAGGGTTGAGAAAAAAGCAGGATCCAATGTTTTCCAGAATATTGAAAATCCTCTTTCTTCGGATGAGGTAAGTGAGATCGTAAAATCATTCTCAGGATTGCACTCCGTTTCACTAACGGGTGGTGAACCGTTACTTCATGCAGAATTTATATCTTCGTTGGATACGGGAATCCCTCTGTATCTGGAATCCAACATGACATTGCCTCATATGGCAAAAAAAGTAAAAGACAATCTGTCATATGTTTCCGGTGATGTAAAACTTCTGCCTCACTCATTGCTTGAGGATCCTGAACTTCATCTTGACAGTACGATCGAGTGCTTCAGGATTCTGAAAACTACACAGAACAGGGATTGTTTCTGTAAGATAGTTGTAACAAAAGATACACCTGTTGATGATATTGAAGGTGTTGTGGGTGCTATATCCGGTTATATATCCAGCCTCATATTGCAACCGGTGACACAAAAGGACATGCAGCCTGAACCTGGCTATTTGCTGAGTCTGCAGGAGTCCTTCCTAAATGATGTTGATACGAGAATAATACCACAGACCCACAAAATGTGGGGGTGCCTATAGTGAAAATGAAACTTGGAATAATTGATTACATTGACAGTGCCCATTATCTTCCGGGGCATGAGACATGCGGAATAGTTCACGGACACACTTACAAGACCGAAGTTGTGATCGAAGGTGAGAAAAAGGATACCGGAATGGTCATGGACTTTTACGAAATTAAGAAGGTCATAAAGGAAGTTCTTAAACAATATGACCATGTGCTGTTGAACAACATACTGGAATTTCCAAGCGTGGAGAACCTGTGTGAGCATGTCCACGCAAATCTTTCATCCAGGCTTGATTTTCCGCTTTCCGTAAAAATGTGGGAAGGCGAAGGCAAGTGGTGTGAAGTAAGTACATGTTAAGTTACAAGATTATACAAAACTATATCTATGAGTTTACCTTAAATTGAGCCGTGTTTATTGGAGCTGCACAGGAGCTATATTTATGGAAAATAAAGAAACAGACATTTGTGAAATAGAAATTTCCAGGGATGAAGATATCAAGAGAGTGATTGCACAGCATCCTTGTTATTCCAAAGAAGCCCAGCACAAGTTCGGAAGAATCCACCTTGCAGTAGCTCCGAAATGCAATATTCAGTGTAATTATTGTGATCGTAAGTTTGACTGTGTTAATGAGAGCAGGCCCGGTGTGACCAGTGAAGTACTGACTCCACAGGAGGCTCTTGAAAAGACCAGACAGGTACTGAAGGAATTCCCTTTCATCAAGGTCGTTGGTATTGCCGGTCCTGGTGACCCTCTTGCAAATGATTCCACCTTTGAGACATTGGATCTTATCAAGAAAGAGTTCCCGGATGTGACGCTTTGCCTGAGTACCAACGGACTTGTATTGCCTGAGAAACTGCCTGAGCTGATCAGGGTAGGTGTTACTACATTAACGGTAACAATGAATGCCATCGATCCGGAAATAGAGGCTCAGTTGATAGGTCATATTTCCTACAAGGGAAAGATCTACAGGGGCATCGAGGCTGCTGAGATCATGGTGAGGAACCAGCTTGAAGGTATCAAGCTTGCAGTCGAGGCTGGTCTTGTTGTAAAGGTCAATACTGTGCTTGTTCCAGGCATCAACGATAAGCATATTGTTGAAGTTGCAAAGAAGATCAATGAACTTGGTGTCTTTATCATGAATGTGATGCCACTTATCTGTCAGGCAAAGTTCGCTGATATGGAACCGCCAACACCTGCTGAGTGTAAGGCTATCCAGAACCAGTGTGAACCTTATGTCCAGCAGATGAGACACTGCCGCCAGTGCAGGTCTGATGCTTATGGTCTTATTGGAAAGGATATGTCACAGATGAGTGAAGAACGCAGAAAAGTCATTAAACTCGATATGGACAAGAAGATGCATTCAGATGAGAAGGCTTAAGCCTTTTCACTGATATTTTATAGTTGTCCCACTTATTAATTCTATTATCATTGTGCAGGTGTTTTTTTGTATATTGAAGAGCTTGCGGCAAATTTAAGGAACTTTGAAGGGGTTACCCGGAAAAAGCCGATTGCAGATATTGTCAGTATATTCGAGACAGTTCGCTCGGAGTACGGAGAGGTCATTGATGATTTCGGAGACGATGCTGCAGTTATTGACATTGGTACTGATGATGTGATACTTTTCGCAGCTGACGCAATCTGGGGAAAGATAGTCAATAAGAGTCCCTGGTGGACAGGTTATACTTCTGTTGTTGTCAATGTGAATGATATATCTGCGATGGGCGGCCGTCCTCTTGCAATGGTCAATGTCATGGCTTCCAGTGATCTGGAATCAACTGAAGAGATTATGAGAGGTATCCGGGACGGAATCAAGAAATTCGGTGTGCCCATGGTAGGTGGACACATGCATCCCGACACTCCTTATAATTCACTTGCAGTATCAATTATAGGTATTGCTAAGAAGGACTGTGTTATTCGCAGTGACAGTGCAAAGCCCGGAGATGTTGTGATAGTTGCCTATGATATGGATGGCAGGGTAGGACAGAATTCTCCTTACAGCTGGGATACAACTTCATTCAAGGAAGCTGATGTTGTGCGTGAGCGTTTCATGGTCATGCAGGAGATCGGGGAAAAGAAACTTGTAACTGCAGGCAAGGATATAAGCAACCCCGGTACAATTGGTACTCTTGGTATGCTCTGTGAAGTCAGCAGGATGGGTGCTTCTGTGGACCTTCGAAAGATACCACGACCTGGTGATGTTGACTTTGAGCAGTGGTTGAAGATATATCCTGCAACTGGTTATGTTGTCACTGCAAAAGAAGAGAATGCTTCTCAGTGTGTTGAGGTATTTGAGAATGCAGGTCTTAAAGCTGCTATTATAGGTGAGATCAATGCCAGCCAGATCATTGATATCTATGATGACAGTGGTAAGGCCATTGTCTTTGACCTCAGAAACGATACAATAACAGGAATTTGAAAGGACTGGCCATAGAGCCTGTCCATTTACATTTATATTTTTAATCGCTTTCTATCCAGGCCTGTAGTTCTTCATACAGATATCTTTCAGCAGCCTGTACTTCTTCCAGAGCGCCTCTGAGGACGATTACTTCTCTTTCATCTGTTTCCACAATATGGACACCCATCTTCCTTCCAAATGCTTCGAGATCAAACTCTTCCACAAGGTCGTATATGATGTATGAAGGGGTTCCGGGTGGTATTATAAGATCGTAGAGATTTTCAAGGTCCTGTTCAGCAGGACCTGCTTCTTTTTTACTTTTCGCTCTTTCAAGATCCTCAAATTGCAGTTTTCTTGCCAATATAATCACCGTCTATCTGGTTTGATAGTATAATATGCATAAATAGTAATCGCTGTGTTTAACAGGGTTTAACTATTAATAGTGTTAGTTATAAAAATGTGCATAGTTGAAATGTGGTCAAAACCACACGTGCCATCCGGAGGGAATGAATGAGATTAATCGATTTATCAGAGGCAAAGGGGCAGATAAGGGTTGAGTTTGGCGGATGTAATATGAAATGTCCTTATTGTGTCCATATACACCAGCCTGTGAAGGAGTGGACTGTTGATGAGATTGTGGAATATGCAAGCAAATCCACAACTGAGAATGTATATCTTGGAGGTGCTGAACCTACACTCCAAAAAGAACTTCTGCCGTTAATTGAGGAACTACACAGGATAGGCAAGAGTGTAATACTGAAGTCAAATGGTATGAAGCCTGAAGTCCTTGAAAGTGCCCTTCCGCTGGTGCATGGTTTTGTACTTGAGATCAAGACGGCAAACGATGATATCAAAGGCATCATGGAGCTTACGGGGATGTCAGAGCAGCGCAGCACAAAGTATGTGACGCTTCTTAAAGAATCCCTGGCCATTGCTAAGAAAAAGTGGCTGAGGGTATGGATAAGGGTCATACCCGAATATGTTAATGAAGATACAATGCCACGTATAATGCCTGATCTGGAGGGTGCTTCTGAGGTAATGTTGTACCAGTTCATGAGTAATCCAGAGTTTGACAATCCTTTCATGGGTCATGATAAGCCAACACCTTCATGGACAGAGATGAAAAAGCTTGGGGAAATTGTGGCAAAAGCGGTTCCGACAGTGAGAATTGTTGGTGAAAGAGGCCAGATATTGTTGCAGGAGTAATGATGTTAGTGATATTAAGGTGCGTATGAAGGTCTTTGAGAATATTTTGTTCTCAAATTCATCTGCATGATAACCAATAGGATTAAAAACAGTGTGATGCATGATACATAACAGAATTTTATTCAATTCAAGCCTTATTATAGGGGATAATATTAATGCAGGAATATAAATTAAAGCGTGGTTTTGCACCTGATATGGATAGGATCTATGAATGTCTGACTGAGATTTTTCCAGGCGAGGTCAGGAAGGAAGATGGTAAATTCGTTACTTCTTATGGTGTTCTTTCCAGCCTGACGGTTTGGATAGAAAACAAGAAACTGGCTGTTGATACAGTATCTGATACTTCTTTAACGGATGATGAACTCATACTTGATTCTAACAAGCGCTTCAGGGATTTCCTTTTACAGGCAACAGGATACACTGCAAAGGAACGCCTGAAGCAGGCAAAGAAGGAAGTTTCCAAGTAAATTTCCTTTACTCTTTTACCAATGCCAGGGATTGTTAACATGGGATTTCTCGAAAAACTGAAGAGCTTTGATATTCCAACATGCCTGAGGGTGTGCGCAGGAACTGACGGTTCGGTCACTTTCCTGCTTGAGATCATGACAAAGCATCCTACAGCTGTTGTTACGGAATACCAGCATATCATCCCGGCAGATGTACACATGGCAGATATCTTCGGTGTGGATGTAGGCGCCGACATAAATGAGCGCGTGGTCACTCTCACAGCCGGGGATGTCCCTTATGTGCATGCAAGGTCCCTGTCAGCCATTGAGAAGATGCCTGAAGGTGTCCGTTGTGACATGATGAAAGCCGACATCCCGATTGGCAGGATACTGCGTGACCACGATATTGAGACTCGCAGGGACTTCGAGGGAATCGATCTAGTCGAAGACGATCCTCTTTTCGGAGCTAAAAACGTTCTTTCCCGCTCTTACCGCATTGTCCACCACAACGGTGTCCTCATGTTGATTAACGAGAAATTCCCGGTTGATGACCGCTGGTGCTTATAAACCAACGTCTCTCCAACCGAAAACTTATTAATTGAGTCTGTGTATTAAGGGAAAGCACCCCAATACTTCTTGTGTGCCTCGATGGCTTAGGGGTATAGCGCGTCCTTGGTAAGGACGAGGTCGCGGGTTCAAATCCCGCTCGAGGCTCCTTTACTTCACTAATATTAAGTACTTTTCAATACTCAGCTTTGCTTTTTTTCAAAATCAGACTTTTGTCTGAATTTTGGTTATTTGTTAATTTTTATCTGGAATTGTATACTGTCTTTTATAATCGATAAAAACACTCATTTTATCGTTTATACTCGATGGGTATATAAACAAAAAGCTATAATTGATATTTGTGGATACGAGAACTAAACTGAAAAGCACTATAATTGAGTGGCAGGGGCGAAAATTACCATCAATGCAGCCACGTAGGTGTGAGTTGAATATTGATACGCCTCATGTAAATGATATTGTGGGTGTCAGAAGATGTGGTAAAACCTACTATATGTATCAGTTGATCTCAGAACTGCTTGAGCAGGGTGTAGCAAAGAAGAATATATTATATCTGAATCTTGATGATGACAGGTTGCAGCCACTTAATGGTGATGAGCTTCAACTTTTAATAGAGACATTCAGGGAATTGCAAGGTGTATCTGAAGACGAGCGTTTGTATCTTTTCCTTGATGAAATCCAGAACTTTCCTTCATGGGAAAGATGGGTTAAAGGTATCTATGACAGAAAATTAAATGTGAAGATTGTAATAAGTGGTTCAAATGCATCTCTGCTTTCACAGGATATATCAACTTTGTTAACTGGCAGGCATCTTAGTACAAGGATGTTCCCTTTCAGTTTTCAGGAATATCTGGATTATCATTCGGTTTTCTATGATGTTAAAACACTTCCTTATTCTGACGATAAAACGGTTCTCAAACGTAAGTTCAATGATTATTTGAAAAACGGAGGTTTCCCTGAGACTGTTGTATATTCTTCCATGAAGCATCGGGAATTATTACAATCGTATTTTGACGATATAATCTACCGTGATATCATTTCAAGATATGGGATACGCAATCCTCTTATATTCAAAGATCTTGCACTGTTCTGCATATCGAACATCGCCAAACCTCATACTTACAATTCTCTCAAAAAGCTGTTTGCTGATTATTCATCCCTTAGTACAGATGCTATAATCAATTATCTTTCATATCTTGAAGATACTTTTTTGCTTTTTAGTGTCAAGCATTATGATGAATCTTTGAAGCACCAGATGAATAAGCCACGCAAGTTGTATTGTATTGATACGGGTCTGATAAATGCTGTTTCATTCAAACTTTCCTCAGATACCGGACGCCTGTACGAAAACATGGTTTTCATTCAACTCTTACGTTCCGGTCAGGAGATATACTATTGGCAGAACCAAAAAGGCCATGAAGTTGACTTTGTAACAAAGGAAGGACTCGAGCCTACTCAATTGATTCAGGTCTGTCTTGATCTGTCCAACCCCGAAACCAAAGAACGCGAAATAAATGGACTTCTGGCGGGAATGAAGAATTTCAAAATGCAAGAAGGAACTATCATCACATCAGATGATTTTGGTGAGGATATTATCGAGGGAACAAAGGTAAGGTATGTACCTCTGTGGTATTGGCTTTTAGAGCATGATTATAATTAAGGTGGCATGTAGATGCTTTGCAATAATAATGGTCTAAAGTCGCAAAGCTGTGCATTTGAATTGCCAGGCAAAATCAAGTCTAGATCTCAAAATCAACCTTTTAGTAAACGGCTGATGTGTCAATACGGCTGTTCTCCGCATTCACACAAGATGAAGAGATTGCCGATAGGCAGGCATTTATAATTATTCGTTGACTGTTTATACTTTCACTGACTCCATCATGTTCTGTTCCCTTTCATCCCATATGCCATCGATGATTGCGAACACAACATTACTGTTGTATAATGTCATCTCTATTGTGTGGTTGGTTACTACTTGGTTGACCATCTGGTCTGTCCTGTTACCGTAACCTCCGTGGCTGCTGGTGAACGTGTAAGTGAGGGTATGTTGTGAAGGATATTCGGTGTCGGAATGGTAGTCTTCAAAGGCTAAGTTTGAACCATCGAAACTGTATGTGGGAGCATTCATGATCCACTCTTCAGCGATCACTTTTGCCTCATCCTCAGATATTGACATGGCATAGCTCCTCAGATCAGTCAATGCATCATTTATTTCCTGCAGATTGGCAGGCATGTAATCATCGAAGTACGGATCTATCTTTACAGTTTTAGTCATTCCGTCCTGAGTCACTGTGATCTCTGCAATTCCGGTGTCAACTACAAGTGGCTGGCCTTTCTGTGGTTCGTAGAGTTCTTGCATCTCTGTAAAACCATTATTTCTGAGAAGGTCAAGCAAGTTGTTGCGAGTTTCCTCGTCAATTGGTTTGATGTATCTGGCTGCCAGTTCATGCTCATAGTTATAGTAGCTCAGATTAACCGTGGTGGAGTTAATAACGAGTTCATTCACCGCCATCTCAGCTGGAGAGAATGCTCCGTATGTCAAAAGGGTGATGACAGCGTCATCGGATATCTCTGGTGTATTATTTTGTTCTTCTGTACATCCCGCACTGAGAATAACAAGTGTCAGAAGGAATACTAGTATAATTCGTTTCATAAAGTTCTCCATAATTGTTAATCTGTTCAAGTTTATGATTGTTGCTGGCCTGTCAGCTATTGTATGGTAATGTAAGTTAACTTATTAAATAATTGTCTAAACTTCAAATTGAGTTGTAGTTATGGTTTTGGGGAAAAATGTGGGGGGAGGCGTTATTATTCTAAAATGAATTCTAAGCGATTGTAATTGAGCATTGATATGAAGTGTTGTAGGCCAACTCTGGCACACACGCCTTAATCGTGTACCTAAGGGGGCAGGGGGAAAAAGCTACAGCATCGCGAAGCGGCGCGAGTGCTGGGTATGTGGAGTTTTACAGGAGATAGAAAAACGATAGTATCTAATTTTAAAGATACAAAAATAACGGTACCATAATATAGGATATTTCCAGTGGAAAAAAATGGACATAAATATTAATTGAACATTTCCGATTAGTAAACTTAACAGGAAAAATATTTCCTTATAATATTACTGAAAAAGAGAATTATAAAAAAGTGTTGGAAGGGTCTTCCTTTACTTGTGAGTTTATGATACATCATACACATTTGAAAACAGATTTATACTATTTGCAACAAATTTACTGCTATGGAAAAAGAAGCTAGACTAAGAGATACGCCAATTTATAGTCTACTTATGAATATTTTATCATATTACGAATGTCCATCTGATTGTCATGCATATTGTTGCAAGATACAAAAAATTGAAATGGATATGAAAGATTTAAAAGCATTGCGTAATGTGTCTAAAACAAAAACAGAAGGTCTTGATTCCATATTAAACAATGGAGTCCGGTATTATAAACTAAATTATCCTTGTACTTTTTTATCAGAAGTCGACACATGTGATGCATATAAGCACAGACCAACCATTTGTAGAATATATCCTTTTAACAACAATTCAGAAACCGGAATGTTCACGATAGACCCGTGTAAGATGGGCGTGAATATAGTGACTGATATTTTAGAATATACAACTAAGATACTTAATCAGCCCATTCCTCCAAACGCAAGCAACAAACTCAACGAAACATATGAAATCTTTTACAGCACTATCAAAGAAGATTCTAAAATTGAATTTTTTGCATTCACATTTGATCATTTAAAGATGTTTGGTGAATATCTTGCTTCAAAATAACTAGTTGAATATGTTATGGAGTTCAAACAAAGCTCGGTAGCAAGGATATCTAGTAATCTCCTATCTTAATATCAATCATGATTTTAACTTCCTTTATTATGGGCTTTAGGGAAGTCCCAAATGTTTGATATTCTGTCAGTTCAAGCTTTTTATTTTTACATAGCTTACGCTTTTCAGATAACCCTGCTATATCTCATTGTATTGTGATTTGACCTCACAGCAATGGTACGGGATATATCAAACTCTTTAAATTCAGTTGATAATTTCTTTGCCTAGATGTATGTATCAACAATTACAGGTTCGGGATTAGAGATCTGGACCTGGGTTTAATTGGCTTTAGGTTCTTTTTATGTTCCTTGAAAGACAGAATCACTCAAGAATCTACAAAGACCTAACAGAATATCTTTCCGAAGCCAATTTCAAAAGCCAAACAAAAATTAACGACAGACACGTTTGCTCTTTCCCACAAGCGTTTAGAGATCAGTGCAAACGCAAATTTGATATTATAAAAAAGGACGAGCTTGACCTCAAATCAATCGATATTGATCTGTTCAATTTCACTTCAAAACAAACGTCTATTAAAAAAGTGGAGTGAAAGATCACTCCAGAATTATCTCGTTCTGCGGTTCCCATGCAGGCTGGTTTATGGATAGGAGCTCAAGGTCAACATCTCCGGTATTTTTGATGTATTGCTTTGCGTTTGCAGGCACGAGGACAAGTTGCCCTTTTTTCAGTTCAAATGGTACATCTTCTATGTAGAGCATACCTTCGCCCTCAATAACATAATATGATTCCGGTTTCTTCATAATGAGGGAATCAAGGGTAGCACCTATTTTAACTGTAAAATGTGCAATGCTGTAATCTATGTCCAGATCCATTTCAACTCTATTCGGGTTAATCAGATTTCTAACGGTTGCATCTCCAAAGTAGTTGATATCTTCAATGTCTTCGAGGTTTTTGTTATAGACGTAGTCATCTACGTAAAAGCCCGAATGAACAAGGTATGTCTGGTTGCCGATAGAAGTTCTCTTGGTGAATGTGCATTTCTTTGAAGATTCTGTTTCACCTGGTTTTGGCCAGTCATAATTAACCCATCCCTCGCCATCTTCGCTTAAAGCAGTGTCTATGAGCATTCTGCCTAACGGTTTCCCATTATAATCTTTAAGATCGCTCACATTCTCACCCTCGCCGCTTACTTTAGGAGGGAAGACAACACGTATTCCTTCAGTTGTCCAGGCGGTGACGTAGGAATCATTATGATACCACTGGCTGTCCTTTTCTCGGAAATCATCAAATGCCAGCTCTCCTTTTTCATTCATGAGGTCAATAGCGGCATTGACCAGCGACATACTATTCTCTTTCTGGACTAACAGTTCGTTCTGTTCATTTTCATTTATTTGTTCTTCTTGTTCAATAACAACTGTTTTTTCTGACTGCACGCAACCAGCAACTGCCAACAAGAGAACAGTAATTAACATAACACAAAGTAGATTTTTAAAAATATTCATAACGTCTCACCTGTCAAATTAAAATTAAAATGCTAAACTGTAGTTTTCGCCTGATACAGTTCATCCGGCTTATCTTCAACAGTTCTAAACTGGATTAATCAGGATCTTTCGAAAGCTGAAATTAGTACAATCAGTATTGAATGTCTGTTGTTCTGTTTTAATTCTATGTTTCACATGAAGGAGTGATTGTATTTGAGTCACTAACTTCTGCTAATCACGTATTATACACAGTAGTCTATATTAATCAATACTATATTTGTTTTGTTAATGATTAAGATGATTATGATTGTGGTTTAGTATGGAGGTACAGTGCTTCTTTATTAAAGAAGAGATGTCAAATTCCCACAAGGATAAGAGATTAAGAATGAGATGTTCAATGAGTGCGTTCTTCATAAGCTCCTTAATCGTTAAGCGGCTTAGTCACAATTACGAGGTAGGTGCTTTTAATAACTTACAGTTTTTAGTTCCAAAGCAGGTTGCTGCAGAAAAAGAAAAGCTAAAGTGCCTGCAAAGCAGGCATCCGGATATTTTAACAGCACGATGAATCAAAATCGAATCCCAGCAGGAAAGTACCTTTCCCGTGGATATACTCAAGTCCCATTTTCCCCTTTAGATATTCATCGCTTGGCGTTGATGGTGATGCGAGGACTACATTGCATATCTTATCTACACACTCTACCTCTTTACAGGGTTTTGGAGGTAATACAACGATCAGTGGATTAGTCTTGGAATCCATTCCTTTTAAGACGCTTGTGTCATATATGACAATGTTACCGATCAATAATTTATCCTTGCAGGATCTCATTTCCTCAAGTTTAGCTTCATCGTCAAGGTTCTGGCCTACAATACGATCGCTGTGCATCAGGATAACACTTGGTCCTTCAGGCCAATTGAAATCCATATTTGTGGTAAAAGCGAAGATCACATCATTTTTCAGGACAGCTTTTACACCTTTATTATCACCCCTGCCAAGTCCCATCAGGGTCATCTCATCAGCCTTCTTCTCAAGTTCCCTGACAATCTCCTGATCCTCTTCACTGAGTAAATAGGTAGTTTCCACACCCTTTATATGGACAATAGCATTTCTTACATTGTTAATGATTTCGTCATGTTCCATGTATACCCCCTTCCCTGCTAATGCGCAGTTGAAGCCATACAGCAATCCAAATACCTAATACAATTGTTGTATAAGGTTCAATTCTATCTAAAAGCACTGGACCCTACTAGTATCTATAAATAGGCAAGGGAATAAAGAATACCGGCCAACCCAATTACCATAAATGCAAACAGTGCCATGTACAATAGAATTTCAAGGTCTGCATCTATTATATATTGATGTTACTTTTAGTTATGAACTTGATGCTCTTTTTTGAGGTATTTTAGAAAAAAGTTAAGGGCATTGTTGGTAGTCAAATATTTGGGAGAGATTGATTGAAAACTAATGCCTTCTCTTCATCAAGGAGTGAGCACTGTCAAAATTGGGTTCTAAATTTGGGTTGATTTTATGAGAGTGAAAATATTATGCACCCACAGCAATATATCTCAAAGCTTTTATATTTTGATTACTATTAAATAATTGACGATACAGAAATTTAAGGCATATTTGATTAAAATAACTTCAGATTTTAGATTGTTTAGATACTCTCAAACTTTTCCCGTTTAATCTTCGTATTAATTATTAGTAAAATAAAAAACAGTTAAAAAATTAATATATGTGTATAGGTTATTTTTATTAAAAGGTGTTGTATGAATACTGATATGTTAATAGCCCTCGTAAATAATGCAGCTTTACTTCTTGCCATAGGTGTCCTGTACGATGTTCTTTTCTTCAATATGGATATGAACACCCGCTTAAAAAGTGTAGCTGTGGGGATTTTCATTGGTATAATAGGCATTGCTTTGATGTTGAATCCATGGGAACTTTCTCCGGGAATATTCTTCGATACACGTACTATTCTGTTAAGCGTAGTCGGCCTCTTCTTTGGATTTATTCCTACAGTCGTTGGAGCAATCATTATCAGTTATCACCGTATCTATCAGGGTGGTATTGGAGCAACTGTTGGTATTGCTACAACCATGAGTTCTGTGATACTGGGGCTACTTTGGAGGCGGCTCAATGAAAAACTCCAAAAACTCTTCGGCAGGTTTGATTTATACATTTTTGGTATTCTGGTTCATATTGTCATGCTTGTTTGCATGTTGCTGCTTCCCTGGCCATTTGCCTTTGAAGTTATAAGTCGTATAAGTTTTCCGGTAATGTTGATCTACCCGATTGGAACTGTATTACTGGGAACTCTTCTGAATAATCAGTTATCTCGTAAAGGAACTCATGCTGCTCTGAAGGAGAATGAGGCAAAGCTACAGAACTTCATAGACAATATCCCGGTTGGTATGTTCCGTATAAGTTCCGAAAGAAAAGTTATTCAGACAAACCCTGAAATGGCTCATATTTTAGGCATGGATACTCCTGAGCAAGCCATCAGTTACTTCGAAAATATAGGTGATCAACTATATGTTGACCCCAATAGCTATAAAGAACTATTAAACATTCTCAAAACACAGGGTCATGTTGAGAATTTTGAATATGAAGTTCTGCGTGCAGATGGTAGGCCTATATGGTTATTAATTAACGCGAGAATGAGTGATGAATTGAAAGGAAACACATTCATGGTCGACGGTTTCGCTCTTGATATCACAGAGCGCAAGGAAATAGAAATAGCTCTTATTCAAGCCAAGATCCTTGCAGAAGAATCAAGTCGTATCAAATCGGAATTCCTGGCAAATATGAGTCATGAGTTACGTACACCACTGAATTCAGTTATGGGTTTTTCCCAAATTTTGATCGATAAGACTTTTGGCGATTTGAATGAAAAGCAAATTAGTTATGCTTCTAATATACTAAACAGTGGAAATCATCTGTTAGGGGTAATCAATGATGTACTTGATATTTCTAAAATTGAATCAGGCAACATGAAGTATGAACCTGAAAAAATGAATGTTCAAGAAACCATGGATGAAGTTATGGTGTTAATGGAGCCCATGATTAAAAAGAAATTGATTAAATTTGAAATCAATATGGAATTTGAAAATCTGGAAGTATATGCTGACAAGATAAAAATCAAACAAATTATGTATAATCTTCTTAGTAATGCAATCAAGTTCACGCCCCAAAACGGTAAAGTCTGGATTAACTCACGAATTGTTAATGATAATATCCAGATATCCGTATCTGATACGGGTATTGGTATTCCTCTGAATGAACAAAAGACCATATTTGATTCCTTTAAGCAAGTAGATTCAGCCGAGAATCGCGTTTATGGTGGAACTGGGTTGGGACTTACAATTGTTAAACATTATGTAGAGATGCATTCCGGGGAAATAGAGGTTGAAAGTGAAGTTGGAAAGGGAAGTACATTCAAATTTACAATGCCTTTGTAAGCCCTTTAATAAATAGTGATTAGCTCTGTAGAAAACATATCGAAATCAGCACTATCCAGATAAAATTAACAAACCACATCAATATCGGGAAGTACATTTTAAATAGTGATTGAGTTAATTATGGTTAAAACATTGAGATTTCTGCAGAACCGTTTCCCACAATTGTTTACAAATCACGTGAAAACTAACATTTATATATACTGGTATTATAAAAACCGTGATCTAGGCCTCTATTCAATCGAATTTGGTCTGCTCCATAAATGTTCACTCCTCCACATAAAAACCAGAACCCACAAGGTATGTTTCATTGCCAATCGAAGCTCTCTTGATGAAAGTATTCTTCAGTGAAGGTTCAGTCTCGCCGGGTTTTGGCCAGTAGTAATCCACCCATCCCTCGCCTTCTTCGCTCAAAGCGGTTTCGATGAAGAGTTTGCCTATGGGTTTGCCGTTGAAGTCTTCAAGATTGATCATATTCTGGCCTTCGCCGCTTATGTCAGGTGGGTAGACGACACGTATCCCGTCGGTCTTCCAGACGAAAATGTAGGAATCGTTATGGAACCAAATGCTGTTGTTCTCTCTGAGATCGGGAAATGCAAGTTCTCCTTTCTCTGCTATCAGGTTAGTGGCAGCATTGACCTCTGATATTGTATACTCTTCCTGTGAAGATAGTTCTGTCTGCTCTTGTTCAGTCTCATTTGTTTGATTGTCCACTACGCAGATGGATGTGCCATCCGGCTCTACACATCCGGTGGCTGTAAGTAGTAACATAGTCGCGAACAGAACATAAATTATGGTTTTAAGATTGATCATGCTTATCCTCACCACTCAGATTATCGATAAATAGACTTTATCGTTAAGTTACATTTTTGAGTTAATGGGTGAAATATGTATGTCTGGAATGAAGACTTAAGTTCAAGATCAGCAAGTGTATTATTCTAACTGATAATATTTTATTTATTTAACAAAATACATTTATATATTAATAAATTGAATTTAATCTAAAAGTTTGTATCTCTTACTTTTAAGGGTCCTGAGTGCTAAATATTTGTAATTCCTGTATAATATCAGGATTGGAGTTATTGGATGGATAATGAAAAACAATTACCTGGTGAAAGTGATGATATGTACAGATCATTTTTCAGGGAAAATAATGCAGTTATTCTTCTTGTTGATCCTGGGAACTTTGATATTGTCGATGCAAATACAGCAGCATGCAAGTATTATGGATGGTCGCTCGAAAAAATTACCTGCATGAGAATTCACTATCTAAACGCTTTATCTACTGAGGCCATAGAAGCTGAAACGCAGAGAGCTGAAGAAGAAAATAGGGATTACTTAACCTTAAAACATCGTCTTGCAAATGGGGAGATTCGTGATGTTGAAGTTTACAAAGGTCCAATGGTGCTCAATTCACGAAGATTGCTCTATTATATAGTTCATGACATCACTGAGCGCAAATTGGCAGAAGAGAAATTAAGACGAAAGGAAATGCAACTTCGTGCTGCACAAAAGATTGGCCAGTTCGGGAGCTGGGAGATCGACTTTAATTCCGGTAATGTAGATGCTTCAGAGGAAGCAAGAAGAATATACGGACTCGAAAACGAAGAACTTAGCATTGAATTAATACAAAAAATACCACTGGAAGAGTACCGTCCAGTGTTGGATGAAGCATTAGCTAACCTTGTGGAGTTGAATTTGCCTTATGATCTGAAGTTCAAAATAATAAGGCAAAACGATGGCAATATCCGTGTTATACACGCCGTGGCTGAATACTATGCTGAGAGGAATGTAGTTATAGGGATGATTCAGGACATTACTGAACGTAAACACGCAAAAAGTAAACTACGGGAAAGCGAAGCTCATCTGAATGAAGTTTGCAGTATCGCCTGCATCGGTGGTTGGGAATTTGATTCAACTGGTGTAGGCAAATGGACTCCTGAAGTTGCAAGGATTCATGGAGTAGATCCTGATGATCCTACAGGCGTAAAATATTCTCTTAGTTTTTATACGCCAGATTCAAGAGCACGTCTTGAAAAAGCAATCCGTGACGCTCTTGAAAAAGGTGAATCTTATGATATGGAAGTGGAACTGGTCACTGGAAAAGGTGAGCACAAATGGGTTCGTACAATCGGGAATCCAAAAACGGAAAATGGTAAAGTAATAAAAGTAACCGGGTCATTGCAAGATATTACGGAGCGCAAGCAAGCCGAACTTAAGGCTGCTGAAGAGTTAGGTTGGCGCGGTATACTCATGGAACAATCCAGAGATGGAATAGTTGTCATTGACCAGGACGGTAAAGTTTTCGAGGCGAATCCTCGATATGCTGAGATGCTTGGATATTCTCATGAGGAAGTGAAAGCATTATACATGTGGGACTGGGATATTCACTATACACGTGAGCAGTTAATGGAAATGCTTCGGTTGGCTGACAGTAAAGGAATTCTTCATGAAACCCGCCAGCTTCGTAAAGATGGCTCTCTCATTGATGTGGAGATCAGTGCAAATGCAGCCAAATTTGGAGAACGGAAACTGAGTTTTTGTGTGTGCAGGGATATTACCGGACGCAAACAGGCTGAAGAAGAACTGCTAAATGCTAAGCTGGATGCTGAGGATGCCAACCGGGCTAAAAGTGAGTTTCTGGCCACAATGAGTCATGAACTCAGGACTCCTCTTAACTCTATCATAGGTTTTTCAGATGTACTGTACAATGGAATATTTGGAAGCCTGAACCAAAAACAGGCAGATTACCTTAATCACATTTCAAACAGTGGCAAACATTTGCTGAAACTCATTAATGATATTCTCGATCTCTCAAAGGTTGAAGCTGGCAAGATGGAACTTGTCTGTGAAAAGTTCTATGTTTCTGATGCAATCGAAGAGATTAACATAACAATAACTCCTCTTGCAGTAAAGAAGGGCATTGATCTGGATATCAAAATAGCCCAGCAGCTTGGAATGGTCAATGCAGATAGATCCAAATTCCAACAGATCCTTTGCAATCTCACCAGTAACGCTATAAAATTCACACCTAACAAAGGTTCTGTGGAAATAGAAGCACATAGATCCGGTAATTTTGTCCAGATAGCTGTAAAAGATACGGGAATAGGAATTGCAGATAAAGACATGGAAAAACTATTCCAGCCATTTAAACAATTGAATACATACCTCACTCGCGAACACGAAGGAACAGGATTGGGTCTTGCCCTTGTCAAGAAGTTCGTTGAGATGCATGGTGGCAAGATACGAGTTGAAAGCAAAGTTGGAGAAGGCAGTATTTTCACCTTCCTGATTCCGGTTGATTTCAAAGAACAAATCCCTGATCCTGCCTGAGACCAGGATGGGCTATTGTTTGTGTCTCAATCAAACGTTAGGATCATCAATCTTTCTTCCCTCTACTCCTCTTATCCCTGATATAAACAACAACACTCTTACCAGCACCATTCTGCGCTCTTTTATCAATGTCAAACAGGTTTGTCGCTTCCACAAGTTCTCCAAGTTTCTTGTATCCGTAGTTCCTTGGATCGAAATCCGGACTGCGCTTAATGAGATTTCCACCAACCTCTGCCAGGAAAGCCCATCCGTCATCATCAGCAGAATCCTCAACTGCATTTCTCAGGTGACTCACAAGCCTTGTGTCTCCCTTGAGTTCATTTGTATTCCACTTTTCCCTTTTAGATGAAGAAGAGGTATCTTCCGTTTCTGTTTCCTGTTTTCTCAGAATTTCGGTATAGATGAACTTATCACACGCTGAGATAAAAGCCATTGGAGTTTTCTTTTCACCAAAACCATAGACTTTAAGTCCCGCTTCCCTTATCCTCTGTGACAGGCGCGTAAAATCACTGTCACTTGAAACTATGCAGAATCCATCAAGTTTGTCAGTATAAAGCAGGTCCATAGCATCAATTATAAGGGAACTGTCTGTTGCATTCTTGCCGGTGGTATAAGCGAATTGCTGTATCGGCTGTATGGAATGGTCAAGCAGGGTATCTTTCCATGGCCTTAGATTTGGTGTAGTCCAGTCTCCATAGATCCTTTTAACACTGGCGACACCATAGATAGCGATCTCATCCATTAATCCTTCTATAATTGATGGTTGAGCATTATCAGCATCTATCAGCACAGCCAGTTTATCCTGATGATTATTTTCTTCCATTTCAAGCACCATAACCAAACTTGCACAATATCTATTATCTGATCCGATCGAAATATCTATTCAATAATACATATTATTTGTTCTATCTTCATTTTTTGAATGTCAACGTTATTCAATGAATACTGGATAAAATATCATTCTCTTTTATCTATATCAGCATTTTTATTTTTCACCGACCCGGGTCAATAAATAGAAAAAATTCAGGTGTAGTTTAATAAAGGAAGCATAAACGGTTTATTTTATTGAATACATACAACTTAATTAGGGAGTGTATATAATGGTAAGTGAAATATACAAGAAAATAATGATTGCCACCGACGGTTCTGCTAATGCAAACAAGGCAGCTATTTCCGGAATTGAGATGGCAAAGCTGGCAGAAGCGAAACTTTATGTGGTTAACGTAATGTCAATGATACCTCATCTTTCTTACTTCGGTGTACCAATAGAGCCGCCAAAGAAGGTTTCAAGAGATGAGGAGAAGTTTCAGAAACATCTTGAAGAAGATGGAAAACAGGCGCTTGAAGCTGTAAAGGATATGGCGGACAAGGCAGCTATAGAGATTGAAGCAGTTCTGCTTCAAGGTCATCCTGGCTCTGTGATTATAGATTTTGCTGAAGAGAACGACATTGATCTGATAGTAATGGGTACCCTTGGAAGGACCGGTCTGGACAGGTTAATTATCGGAAGTGTCGCAGTAGACGTTGTAAGACATGCAAAGACAAGAGTCATGATAGTAAAGTGATTATTTTTCCTATTTTTTCTGATAAGCTTACTTTCTCATAAATAAACAGGGTAAAGAAAAAAATAAAAGGTCAATTAACCAGTTAATTGTTCGATTCCACATATTATCGGTAAAAAGTAAAGAGAAAATATTTATTTTCCAGCTTTCCTCATACTCTTCATCTTTTCAAGCTCAGCCTCTAGCTCCTCTATTTTAGAATCATTGATTTTCTCCGCGAGTTCTTCAAGTTCCTGATCAGCCATCTTTAATGAACTCTGAAGCTTTTCAATGATATTCTTCTCGATGTCAAGTTTTTGTCTTTTCGTCTCACTGATAAGATCATTAACAAGAATCTTGCCATCCTCTTTGCTGATCTTTCCTGCTTCGATCTTTTCCGTTACGAATTCTCTTATTCTCTCTTCTGACAATGCTGCAAGGCCGGCACCGATAAGTGCAGCTGCACCAAGAAGGCCTACTTTCTTCATTTTATCCATGTCAAAACTCCCATCGATTTGTATATTTGAATGATTCTTTTGCTAACGTTAAGATGGTCCCTGATAATCTCGCGCAGATTTAGCAAGTCTCTATCTAAACGTAACTAACAGGATGCTAAGTCCCCACATCCGAATCTAATACTTACGTAGAATTATTGGAGGTTCAATCTATATTAATACAATGGCACAAACAAAAAAGTTAGAAATGTACTATGAGTGTTATGTAGTTCGCAGGACCTATACACAAATCCTGCGAGATCCTATGAATATAGTTATGTTTTGCTTCAAGGCATTTCAAGGTGACCGCAGCCACAACTTCTTCCAAGGAATGTAGATACTCTATGATTAAGAATGTGGGCTTCACTCTCACTCATAGCCTCAAGGAGATCCTTGTGTTCAATTTCGATGTGGGCAAGCATATTCTTTTCAACCTCATCAATGTCATATCCAAGTGCTATATAGTCACAATTGCAAATTCCTACATCACTGCATTTTACCATTCTCATTTTCATCAGGGCTGTGCTCCGCTAATCCTTATAAAAACTAATGAATGTAGTAGGATATAAACTTAGTTTATTATGCTCCGGTGTGTCTTCTCCGTGATGTCAGCGAAAGCACCAAATTTGTAAATCCTGATATGTGGATTTTTAATATTGTATATGTCGGAGTTCAGTTCTACCAACTTATTTAAGAAGAGGTATAATAGTTATTTGAGCAGATATGAAGGTCAACGATCTTAAAGCAATTCTCAAATTCAGTGCAAAGGAAGAGATCATGTTTGGCAGATTCGATCTTCCTAAGGATGCATTCTACCCAATGATACTTTCCCTGAAGGTGGGGGTGCCTGGAGTTATTCTACAGATGACCTAAAAAGCATCTCAGTAATGAAGGTGTTTACCAACTACAATAACGAAACCAAAACAGGTCACACCATAGAGGAAGTCTATCTTTTCCTGAATCCTGAATATGTATCAAAGGAAGGAACTGTCTACAGGCTGGAAAAGTGTGGTGGCCGGGATGAACGGGCACTGGTAACAAGGCCATACTCAGTGACCCTGAAAGCAGAAAGGATAATAGTTGCATCTATCAGTACGGAAAAGAAAAAGATATTCATCAAAGAACTTGATGAAAGAACTCTGTCATTTACAGGTCCATCTGCATTTTATGCCGCTCATGAGATGGAACATCTGGAACACATCGAAATAGACGGTCTTCCGATGTGGGCTTTTGATTATGAAGAAGTAAAAAGCTGATACCAATTGCTAACAAACATAAATTATTCTGCAAAAACATTTTTATATTTATTATGCATGCTTAAAAACTAGCAAAAACAGTTATTCAATAAAGCCGTAATAACTGGCAGGTACTAATTATTTCAAACCGTGCTGGACTCTGCAGGGGTGCGGTAATTGATTAAAAAAAGGTGTTAATATGGGAATGCTAGATGACGTAAAATCAAAGAAAAAGCAGAAAGCTGCTGATAACTGGATGAAGATGGCCGATTCGGCCAAAACACTTGAAAAACAAATAGAATACTATACCAAATCACTGGATATCGATCCATATAATGCGGAAGCATGGTTCAAGAAAGGCAGGGGCCTTGAGAAACTGGGACGTTTCGAGGAAGCTAAAAAATCCTTTGACCTTGCAATTGAGATCGATCCTGATTATCAGGGTCTCATTGGCAAAAAATATGAATCAACTGCTTCTCCTGCACCTTCAGTAGTTGAGGATGTCTCTTTCGTCTCTACCCGTCCGGCACCAGTTGTTGCAGATGAGAACGGAACTGATGAGCAATGGATCACAGAAACCCCTGAGCCAGTTGTTGCAGAAGAACCGGTCATTGCAGACGAGGGTGAACTGAAAGAGGAATTTGAATATTCATTCAGGCCTCCTGTGGGTGATGAGTCAATATTCAGCAATGTGATATCCAAAGAAACTGATGATAACGGTTCTCCGTCAATACTCAGGGAAGAAGAAGAGGAAGAAGACGTTTTTGGCAGCAGCTCTGAAGAACCATCTGTAGGATCAGAGCCTGAGATAATTTCAGGCGATAATTATGCGGATGATAAAGAAGATGATGAAGCCTCTTTATTTGCAGCATCTGTTCCTGCTGAGGTTAAAGAAGAAACAGTGGATGAACGAGAAGATACATTCTCCCCGACACCCGCGCCAGTAACTGAAGAACCTTCTTCATTCAGCAGCGATGAAAACGTTATCAGAAGCAGAGAGCCTGTGACCTCCGCAACTGAATCTGTCAGTGCTCCATCAGCAGCTGTCATTCCAGATTCCAAACCGGAACAAAAGGAAACCAGCTATAATGCTGTGGGTTCTGGCAAAAGTCCTGCAATATCGGGATATGTTCCATCATCAGGTGCTATTGCCGGTTCAAAGTCAGTTGCTTCTCAAGGAGTTGAGGTTGTGGATATCAGGATACCATTAAATGAAACAATAAAATTCTGGGCAATAGGCATTGTTGCAATGCTTATAGTTCTGCTTATATCATCAATTCTTTGAATCTCCTTGATTTCCGGGAGGTACTTTCACATATGGAAATAGTAAAATGATGTCTGAGGGATCAGATATCATCTCATTTTTTATGTTTTTTCAGTTTCTTGTTTTCGATATTTGGATTGCTTACTGAACAATTTACTGTCATGACAGAAAGAGCCAGTATACAAATACCTGTGTAATGGTCAGTGGGATCCCCACTCTGGCAAACTCAATGAAACCGAGGGAAACATTGCCTTTACGCTCTGCATTCTGTATAATTATCACATTACTTGCAGCTCCGAGTATGGAGAGATTTCCTGCAATTGTACTGCCTGCAGCAAGTGCAAGTAATCCTCCGGTCGTTACATTTGCATGTGAGAGTATTGGCATGTAAAGAGCAACAAGGGGGACATTTGATATGAACTGGCTGAGGAATACACTTATTGGGAGTATAACTGCTGTCGCGGTGATATCCACTCCTGAACCATTGATGGCATTCTGGAAAAAACCGGTATCCCATACGCTCTCCATAAGAATGAACATTGCCGCAAAGAATGTTAGGGTATGCCAGTCCATATTCTTCAGGACTTCTTTTCTTCTTTTGCTCAGCAATAGTATGGGTAGTGCTGATATCATGGCTATATAGGTCAGTTTGATGTCGAATTGCAGCCCGGATAATGCCACCATGATTTTGATGCAGACCAGTAGCACTACAAGTCCCAGGGATATCCTGGAAAGTCCCGCAAGTCTGGCATCTGTGATCGGTTGCTTTGTATGGTTCAGTGAGGAAGATGTAAAGTGTTCCTTGTATGATATTTTAAGGAAAAGGTAAGCTATGAAAAGGTTGATCGCTGTAGGTAGCAGCAGTTGTTGGATGAATGTGAGGAAAGGGTTATTCATATCGCTTCCAAGTGCTATCAGGAGATTCTGTGGATTTCCTATGGGACTTATAACACTGCCCGTGGTAACTGCAAATGCCAGTGCCATCAACAATAGTTTAGGTTCTATGCGATGCTCTTTTGCAAGCAACAGCACAACCGGTGTGCCGATTATTGCAAGGGTATCGTTCATCAGGAATGCCGATGCAAAGCCCATCCCAAACAGTATGTAAAGTATTACGGCATCAATTGATCCTGCATTTTTGAAAAAACGATACGAAAGGTGGGACAGGTATCCGCTCATCTCAAGAGCCTGTCCGATGATGAACATTCCAAAAAGAAAGAACATAACATCAATATTCACAGCATCAACTGCGTCAGTTATTGATATCTGGTCCGTTAGAAGCACCATCAGGGCACCCAGGGACATTATCTGCCATATTTCAAGTCGCATGTTTCCAACCTGTCTTACGGCTGTAAGAAGGAACACAATTGCAAGTATGACTACTGGTATTATCATTAGAAATCCAGAATCTTCTATAGTGCTTAAATAATTATCCGCACCTCGCATTTAAAACACCTTGAATACTCATCCTTATCTAGAATGAAAGCAAAACAGTTGCACTAATGTTTGGACGATTCAGGTGCAATGATAATGTGTTTTACGGTGAGGTAAGTGGCAATACTGTAATTTCACAGGAAGGCGCGGTTATGGAGTATGAGCTATCCGATTTAGAGGTGCTGCCACCATCACATCCTTCAAAGATCGTTTGTGTGGGTCTTAATTATCATGACCATGCAACTGAACTTGGTTTGAGTGTCCCTGAAGAACCAATACTTTTTATCAAGCCCCCATCTGCCGTAATAGGGCAGAATGGGAAGATACTCTATCCAAAAGTAAGCAAAAGAGTAGACTATGAAGCTGAACTGGCTATTATTATCGGGAAAAAATGTAAGAATATAACCTATGACCGGGCTTATGATGTTATCGCCGGTTTTACATGTTTTAATGATGTTACGGCTCGTGATCTGCAGCAGAAGGATGGGCAGTGGACAAGGGCCAAAAGCTTTGATACGTTTGCTCCGGTAGGTCCTTTCATAGTCCCGGCCGAGGATTTCAACCCGGAGGATGCTTCAATTGTAACTCGTGTCAACGGGGAGGTAATGCAGGATTCCAACATATGCAACCTGATATTTGATGTGCCATACCTGATAGAGTTCATTTCAGGAGTAATGACACTGGAAGTAGGTGATGTGATTGCAACAGGCACTCCTCCGGGTGTGGGTGAGCTTCATCCAGGGGATGTTGTAGAAGTAGAGATAGAAGGAATAGGAACTTTGACCAATGAGGTTGCATAATGCTATTCGATCAGGTTAACAGGGAGCTGGAACTTGCCCAGCGCCATCTGGAAGTTTTAAAAGTGGTCATTGGCCGCGGACCAATTGGCATACTCAAGCTGGCGGAAGAAACAGGTATGCCTACGCATAAGGTACGTTATTCATTGCGTGTGCTTGAACAGGAACAGCTGATAAAGCCTTCATCACACGGTGCTATTGCAGGTGATTCTGTGGAAAAGTTTATTTCTGATTTTGAAAAGGATATTGATGAACTGATTGTCAGGGCAGAAGTAGTAAAAGATATTGGAAAATCCTTCTGACCATATATTTTAAGTTCAGTTCTTATAATTCAGCCTATTATGTCTACCTTTAAGAGGACTATGGAACTTTCCAGGTCCTTTATTCATGTTAATCTGATTTTTATGGAGATCTATTATGACTTTAACTGATGAAGATAAGAAGACTATAGAGAAGTATGCACTCCAGAATGCTGTCAAATACGGCCAGGCACCACAGATTGGTGCTGTTATGGGTCGTGTCATGGGTGAGTGCCCTGAACTTCGTTCCAAGGCAAAGGACGTTACTCCGCTTATACAGGAGATCCTTGTGGAAGTTGCAAAGGAAACACCAGAGCAGTGGCAGGCTCGTCTGGAAGCTATTGCACCTGAACTCATTGAGGAGTTAAACACTAAAAAAGAACCTGATAAGGGCTTAAAGGCACTGGACATTGAAGAGGGTCAGCAGGTTGTAATGCGTTTTGCACCAAATCCCAATGGCCCACCAACCCTTGGAAGTACCCGTGGTATCGTTGTTAATTCCGAGTATGTGAAGAAATACGGTGGCAAGTTCATCATACGCTTCGATGATACCGACCCTCAGACAAAGCGTCCAATGCTTGAGGCATATGACTGGTATGTGGATGACTGCAAATGGCTCGGCGCAAACCCTGATGAGATAGTCATCGCTTCTGACAGGGTGCCTATCTATTATGATTATGCCCGCAAGCTCATAGAAATGGGACATGCATATGTCTGTTTCTGTGATGGTGCGGATTTCAAGAAATTCAAGGATGCAAAGGAGCCATGTCCGCACAGGAATGCAAGTCCTGAGGAAAACATGGAACACTGGGACAAGATGCTTGCAGGTGAGTACGAGGAGAAATCCGCTGTCCTGCGTATCAAGACCGATATAACTCATAAAGATCCGGCATTACGTGATTTTGGTGCTTTCAGGATAGTAAAGACAGCGCACCCTCGTCTGGAAGTTGGGGACAAATACTGTGTCTGGCCATTGCTTGACTTTGAGGGTGCCATTGAGGACCATGAACTCGGTATGACTCATATCATCAGGGGTAAGGACCTGATGGACAGTGAGAAGCGCCAGACATATATCTACAATTACCTGGGCTGGACCTATCCGAAAACAACTCACTGGGGTCGTGTAAAGATGCACGAGTTCGGTAAGTTCAGTACCAGTGGATTACGTCAGGCTATTGAGGCTGGTGAGTATTCCGGCTGGGATGACCCACGTCTTCCAACAATCCGTGCCATCCGCAGGAGGGGTATTCTGCCCGAGGCCATCCGCAAGTTCATGATAGAGCTGGGTGTCGGTGAAACTGATATCAGCATCAGTATGGATTCTCTCTACGCAGAGAACCGCAAGCTTGTGGACTCTGTGGCAAACAGGTACTTCTTCGTATGGGATCCGGTAGAGCTTGAAATAACAGATGCAGAACCATGCACAACAACTCCTGCACTCCATCCAACAGAGGACAGGGGATGCCGTGAGATCGAAGTGAACAACAAGGTCTATATCTGCAAGGAAGACGCTGATAAACTTCAGGAAGGTTCAAAGCTCAGACTCAAGGACCTTTATAACGTGGAAATCACTTCCATGGAACCTCTGCAGGCAAAGTATCTTGGCGACTCCATGGAATCCATGAAAAAGGAAAAGATGAGAATTGTTCACTGGTCTCCAATGGACGGGGTTCCTGTAAAGGTTCTCTCGCCAGATGGTGATTTCACGGGTATTGGCGAGAAGCAGGTTGCTACAGAACTGAACAAGGTCGTGCAGTTCGAGAGATTCGGTTTCTGCAGAATCGATTCTGTGGACGAGAAAATAGTGGCATATTATACGCATAAATAAAAAGGGAATCCTGTTATTTCCTTTTTTTAGTATATGTTTTTATCCAAAAACTCTTTTTTGTAGTTTACTGTATTAACATACTATAGAGGTTCTTCGAATGTCCGGATTCCCACGCCCCATCATCGTGATAAGTAAATGTCTCGGTTTCGCAGCCTGCCGTTATGACGGAGAAATGATTCCATTTCCTTTAGTTGGATCCATGAGGGCATATATTGATTTTATCGATGTCTGCCCGGAGTGTGAGATTGGTCTGGGTGTTCCCAGAGAACCTATCAGCATAATCCTTGGCGATAAGAAAAGACTTATTCAATCAGCTACAGGGCTTGATCTTACGGATAAGATGGAGGCTTTTGCAAGATCATACCTTGGAAACCTGGATGATTTTGATGGTTTCATTCTTAAATCTAAATCTCCTTCATGTGGGATTGGGACAAGCAAAGTTTTCCCTGATAACGGTACTGATGAGTACCTGCATCAAAATGAAAATGGTTTTTTTGCGGAGGCCGTTTTAAGGGATTATCCGGACCTTCCTGTTATTGATGAAAAACAAATAGGGAATTCTCTTCTCAGGGATCATTTCCTGACCAGAATATTCACAATGGCATCCTTCAGGGAAACTTCATCTTCCACAAAGATGCATTCATTGGTTGAGTATCATACAAAGAACAAACTTCTGTTCATGGCATACGATAAACAAATCATGAATGTTATGGGCAATATTGTTGCAAATAAGGAAGATCTTCCGATTGAGGTCGTTTATGAAAAATACCTGTCTCTTTTATCGCAGATCCTTTCAAAACCGGCAGAAACAGGCAATGTTGTTAATGCTCTGATGCATGCATTTGGTTATTTTTCCCGAAATATCAGTGTCAGGGAAAAGTTCATTTTCATGAAGAAACTGCAGGAATATCGTGAAGATAATTCTTCTGTTTTTGAACTGAAAAAATGGTTCATATCTAAAGCAGAGGAATTTAATACAGACTATCTTCTGATGCAAACATTTTTCAGTCCTTATCCTCAGGAACTGTCCGGTAGTTTGCAGATAGTTTGATATGTTTTAAAAATCCATATTATATTGTCGGTACAGTGTCCATCAGGGGTAAGCATAAAAGGAGGATATTGTCGTGGAAGATAATGATATCGAACGAACTGATATTCAGGAATCGGATGAAGACGAAGAACTGATCGAAGTATGTCCTGTCTGTGGCAGCCCGGATCTCTATTATGAGACCGGAGGGATCGAAGGCCTCTACCATTGTAAATACTGTGGTTACATTGGCGGATTTGTTATTGATGCCAACCAGAAGATGATGAAACTGATACGTGATGAATACGAACGTAAACTAAGGATATCTGAATAAACTTGCAGTTATTTTACAGGATAATTCATCAAAAAAAGTAAAGATTAGGTGGTCAGAACCACCTGGATATTAATTTAAGCTTTTACAGGGACAGATTTTACTTCTGTCTTTCTGATCTCTACCCTTCTGAGTGGGTAGATGGACTTTGCATTCCTGTAAATGTTTGCGGAAAGCTTGCCCATGATAGCCTCTTCGATAAACTGCTCGTAGTTAAGTTCTGATGCACGCTCTTTTACGATAATGTTCATTACTTCTCTGATGCCTTTTATCTGGCTTGTTCTCGCTCTCTTGACAGTGAAGCATATTGGCTTTACTCTGACGATGTATCCGTCCTTTGTTGTAACGTCAAGATTTGCGTCGATCCTTGAGGTCTGACGCTTTACGATAGAGCGCAGGTAATCTGTAGTGATCTCGTGACCAAGGAACCTGGTACTTGCAACGTCACCATTGACATCGTTGATCTCGAGTCTGAGCTTTGTGTTATGCTTTGTGAAATCGTTAGCAATTTCTCCGACAGTGGTCTCAACAACACGACCAATGAGCTGCTCCGGGGTTTCTGCAGGTGTAACTCCAATGTTAGCTCTGCTCATGAATTCTGGTGTTTCAACGTTGTACCATGTTTTAGACTTCCATTTGTCTAACTTTCTCTGCACTTTCCTTGCCAAGTAATTCCTCCAAATAAATGTGATTTGATGATAGATGTAATTCTTAATGATATAATGTAATTGTTCAACAAGCTGTCATAATATAATTCTGAAATAAGGTATGCACTGATAAATTGGCTTTCTATACTATGCATATCTCTATATAAAGAAATCGGTTAAGGATTTCAGGCCGACAATTGGGAGTTTACTCAATTGTTTACTTCCTGACTGTGAATTACAAAAAGTATTTTAGTAATAAATCCTTCTCTAGGATATTCACAATTGTAAATACATTATCACTAAAATGTCTTCCTGACATAAGGGGCAATTTGTATATGAATCTTCCACTGCAAAAAATAAGGGAAACAAAACCACTGGTACACCATATAACCAATTGGGTAACGATATATGACTGTGCGAACATGACGCGGGCCTTCGGTGCTCTTCCAGTAATGGCCCACGCACCTCAGGAGGCTGCAGATATGACGGGTATCTCCTCGGCACTTGTGCTCAATATCGGTACTCTCACCGAAGAGCTGATCAATGCAATGCTCATATCGGCAAAAGCTGCAAATGAGAAGAGCGTTCCTGTAGTTCTTGATGCTGTGGGTGTGGGTGCCACACCTTTCCGTGATGATATGGCAGCAAAGATACTTGACTCCGTAAGAATTGATATAATCAAAGGCAATTATTCCGAGATTGCAAAGCTTGCAGGTGAGAATGCCCAGACCAGGGGCGTTGAAGCAACAGCAATTGATGCTGACCCGAAGCAGGTTGCAAAAGAGTTTGCACGATCAAGGTCATGTGTTGTCGTAATGACCGGTAAGGAAGACATAATAAGTGATGGGGAAAGAACCTTTGTTGTAAAGAACGGAAACGAGTCCATGGGCCTGATCGTAGGTACAGGATGTATGGCAGCATCTGTCATCGGTTCCTTCGCTGCTGTCAATGCAGATTACTGCGTTGCAGCAAAGGATGCATTGTGCTATTTTGGAATTGCCGGAGAACTGGCAGCCGAAAAGTCCGCAGGTCCGGGAACTTTCAAGATGTATTTCTATGACGAGGCATTTAACCTTTCAGATGAAAAAGTACAGTCCATGATGAATTTTGAGGAATGCTGAGTTGAGTATGGAACATAAAAGATCATTACTAAAGCTCATAGACTTCTACCTTGTGACTGATTCCGGTCTGTCTAAAAAAGGGACACTGTCTGATGTAGAGAATGCAGTTGCTGCAGGATGCAGGATAGTCCAGTACAGGGAAAAATCCAGAAGCACAAAGGATATGATCCTTGAAGCGGTGCAAATCAAAACCCTGTGTGGCAGTGAAGCAATATTCCTTGTGAATGACCGGGTGGATGTTGCTCTTGCTGTTGATGCCGATGGTGTTCATATAGGTCAGGATGATATGCACATCTCAACTGCCCGAAATCTTCTGGGTCCGGATAAGATAATCGGTCTTACGGTCCACAATGTTGAAGAGGCTCTGGAAGCAGAACAGAATGGTGCTGATTACGTGGGTCTGGGTCCTATCTTTGACACAACCACAAAAACTGATGCAGGGGATGGTATAGGTCCTGAAAGCATCAGGGCTGTAAAAGATGCCATAAACATTCCGATTGTTGCAATAGGTGGCATCAATAAGCAGAACTGTGAAAGTGTCATTGCAGGTGGCTCCGACAGCCTTGTAGCTATTTCTGCGGTAGTATGCAGTGATGATGTTGTCAGGGAAACAAAGGAATTCATCGATATTATAATGCAGAATAAGACATAAGCAATAACAATAAAGCAAAAAATCAATTTAAATCTTTTAAAAAATAGTTTTTTGATGGGATTTTCTCCCATCAATACAAAATGATTAAAGGAACCTGATTCCTCTGGGAACCTCTCCGACTCTTTTCCTGAATTCCTCCGGCCAGTTTGCAGGGTCAAGTCCTTTCTGTGCAAAGAATGCAGAAGCCCATCTTTCCAGTCCGACACCAGAACATCCGGACCAGAGTTCTTCTCCGGACTGGCATTTGACATTGAATCCTGATGGGTATTTGTTGCCATTCACACTGACATTCTGGAATTCCAGCCATTCTCCATCTTCGCCACGGTAAGGCAGGACTGCTTCATAGTCGGTTGTACCGGCCTCTGTCTGTTCTGAAACTCCGGTAAGTCCTTCCTGTGCCATGAACCATGGTGTGACCCATGCTTTTCTCCATTCGAGGTCCAGTATCTCATTGAAGATGTGCATGTATCTCTCGTGCAACTCATTTGCTGTCTTGATCACCTGTTCTTTGTTTCCGACCCAGAGGATCTCTATCCTGTGGAATTCATCCACACGTTCCATACCGTGGATTCCACCACTCTCATACCTGTGTGAAGTTCCTGACCTGTCGAATACCTTGATCGGGAACTCATCGGTAGGTACTGTTTCACCCTGCAGGTAAGTCCAGAAAGGAGGGCATTGCGCATAGCACATTCCACCGATCGGGTCTCCGATCTTCTCTTTGATAAGGGATGTAGGAACTTCAAGGGTTACCTTATAATGATCAATGACCTCTTCCCAGAATTCAGGGTCTCTGGTCTTTGGTGGGCATACATAATATATCTCAGGATAAACACCCTTTGCATGTCCTGATTTCTGCCAGACTTCCCATGGTACAAGTTTAGGGAAGATCATTTCCCTGTATCCTAATGGTTCCAGAAGTTCGTCAAGAACTATCTTCTCGAATGTCCTGAACATTTTGGTGGACTGCGGACCATGTATCCACTGTCCTCTACTGGCACCTCTTTTAAGCCATCCGGCTTCCATCATTGCCTTGGTAGGATCTTCTGTGAATGCATGTTCCTTCTTTTCGCTCTGCCACAGTACGTTCCAGTGCTCGGTCTTTCCACCGTATTCTCCCTGCTCCAGTTTATCTTCCATCAGGGAAAGTATCCTGTCAGGAACACGGTTTGACATTGCGGCCTCATCAACATCAAGCACAAGCTTGATGCTTCCATCCTCATACTTCATTTCGCTGACATAGGGAATCTTCATTGGGGGAAGTTCTTTTTCGGAAGGCACTTCAATAGTATATGAGTCAACCTCTATTCCGCGGATACCTATCTTGAAATCTTTTCCAAGCTTTCCTGCAAGTGGTTTTCTCATACGGAACAATGCATCATGTACACGGACATGCCTGCCGGATTCGATGATGAGTTTTATCCTGTCACCCTCGACTCTCCATCCCGTGACCTTTGCACCCTGTCCCTCAGGTGCTCCTTTGGTAAGAATTGTGTGATTAGCCTCATGTATGTATTCACCGATAACGTCGGCAGCCTGTGTTGCATCGGCACTGGTCTTAAGTGAACACTCCAGCCTGAATTTGAAATTGATTACAGCTCCGACACCTTCCGGTTTATCTGCCGGACAGCATTCATCTCTTTTCTTTGCTTCCATTATGATTCCATTCCTTTTTGTGATTATGATAATTCAGCAGTGATAAGTAAGCTAAGATACCTGATTTCCACAAATATTTCTCTGTGTCTGGTTACTTTATGCATGATGTATCTTTTGCTAATTAAGAGCTTCTCTTTATTGGATACCATCCAAGAGTTATTCTTTTAACGGAAAAAAAACATCTAAACCAGAAAATGAGGTGCTCTATGAAAGTCCTGATATTAGGTGCAGGAGCAGTGGGTCTTTCACTTGCTGCAAAACTGTCTTCGGTTTGTGATGTGCATGCGGTCTGCCGTCAGAGGCATGCTGACAGGATAAAGAAAGAAGGTTTTAAGATGACAGGTCTCTGGGGAGAAGAAACCTATAATTTCAGCTGCTCTGAAGATGTGCCGGAAAATGATTATGATTACATATTCATCACTTCCAAGTCCACTGCAACTGAATCAATATGCAATCAGTTCTCAGAGATTATCAAAGGAAAAGAAGTCATCAGTATGCAGAACGGAATAGGCAACGAAGAGATCATTGCCAGGTATACCGATAAGGTGATCGGCGGTACCATTATAACCGGATTTGAATGGTCAGGCGATGCACAGGTCAATGTTTCCGTGGAAACCGGTCCGATGAACCTTGGCAGGTTCCCTTCAGGTCTGGATGAGGGTGTACTTCAACTGGTGGAACTTGTAAAAACTGCCGGGATACAGGTCACAGGAACAGAGAACATAATGAACTCTGTCTGGTCCAAGGTATTATATAATTCAGCCCTCAATCCTCTTGGTGCTGTTATGGGTGTTCCTTACGGGAAACTGGAAAATAAACATGCATGGAATATTATTGTCAATGTGGTAAAAGAGGCCTTCATGGTCGCAGAAGCAGAAGGAGTTGTCTTTCCATGGAAAAGCGCGGATGAATATCTTAATTACCTGTATGATTTCCAGCTCCCGAATACAGCAGAACACCATTCATCAATGCTCCAGGATATCTCGTCAGGAAGAAAGACCGAGATCGATTTCCTCAACGGTGCCATAGTGGCAAGAGCAAAAAAATTGGGTCTGGAAACTCCATATAATTCCTTCATCTCGGAACAGATTCGTTTCATGGAAGCATTGCAGGCCGAAAAACAAAAGAGACCTGAATTATAGGATCCGAATTAAATGATTTTGCAAGGTGATGAGATGGCAGTACGTTCAGTGAGTGAACTTGTAGAGCAGGGATTTGAAGGGATAGAGGATGAGATCAGTATATGCACTGACTGTCAGCTTCACAAAACGGTCACAAACAGGGTCATCGGTAAAGGTTCCCGCAGTCCGAAGATAGTTTTCGTGGGTGAGGCCCCCGGCAAGAATGAAGATGAGACTGGCATCCCTTTCTGCGGCAGAGCCGGCAAGAATCTGGATGGAATGGTCGCTTACATGGGTCTTTCGGAGGACGACTATGCAGTGATAAACACCATAAAATGCCGCCCTCCAAACAATCGCAATCCCCTGAAAAGTGAAATAAATGCATGCAAGCCTTTTCTTCAGGCTCAGATAGAGCTCCTTAACCCAAAGGTGATAATCCTGCTTGGCAACACCGCGGAAAAAGCCTTTTGCAACGGTGAGAAACTTGAATGGGGTGTCCCCCGAATAGTGCATGAAAAGTATACTCTCCTGAAGATATACCATCCGGCGGCACTCATATACCAGCGTTCAAGAATAGAGGAGCAGAATGCTCTGATCGATAACAACAGGCATCTGTGGGAATAAAAAAAGTAATATTTGAATACTTCACTCATCGAGATCTTCAGCGATCTCTTCTGCTATTTTTGCATTCATCAGCAGGTCATCGACTGTAGCTATTAGTGATGTGATCTTCTCAGTAGTGATATGAATGCATACACTATCATCTTTGACCTCTGTACGCATGTTTGTCAGGTTATCAGGGGCCAGTGAGTTTGCAATCCTTTTAGCTACCTGCATGGCACCTTCATCTTTGAACTCGATGGTAGTGGTAATTTTCATTCACTCTGCTCCTTACGGGGGAGTTGTTCTGCAACGATCTCATCAACTTTGGCGATGAACTGTTCTGCCGTTCCCGGAGGTATCGAGGCACCGGATGCCACATTATGTCCTCCTCCTTCGCCACCTACCAGCTTAGCAGCTTCTCGGAGCGCAAAAGACAGGTCAAGTCCCTTTTCCACAAGTGCACGGGTGCCTCTTGCAGAAACCTTTACCAGATCCTCTACCTGATTAACAGCAACGAATGGCATTTCAGGATTGACATACCTGACGAAAGTACTGGCTATCATGCCTGTGGATTCCATTTCCTCACCTATCAGGTAGCCGATACTATTTCCCTGCTTTACCATATCCATGCCTTTTTTGATATTCTCTACAATGGATATCTGGTGGGACATTGCCATGTCCGTTGCTTCTGCAAGGTGTGTGTCATTCTTCATACAGATGGACAGCCCCATGCCACCTTTATCGGCCTTGCCACAGGTGTTCAGTATTGCAACGAGGTCATAGACATTGTGCACTATCTCCTTGTTTAGGATGTACACATCACCAATAGCGGCATCTATAGCTTCTGGACTGGCATGTTTTGCAAGTTTAAGTGCGACTGCGGATGTTAGTTTCTTGGTCTGGTCTGGGTCGAGGTCTTCAATATTGCCATGAAGCCCTAGAATATCAAGGAAATTATCAATTTTCTCCCTGTCACCGGTGATATCCAGATAAGGTTCAGGTGTGTACTCAAGTACTTTGGCCAGGTCTCCGTCACCAATCCGAAGTCCTTTTTTAACGGTCACTACTTCTGCATTTACGGCCTCCTCCAGTATGTGGCCATTAAGGGTGCTGAAAAGCTGTTTATCACCTACGGCACCTGCAATTGCAAGTCCTGCAAGGTCTATGTTTGCAGGTTCCATTTCCATTGCCACAAAGAAAGTAGTTCCTGACCCGGAAATATGCATTGCTCCGTCAATTCCAACAAGATGGGGATTTACAAGAACTTTTGCAGGTGTTTTCCCCACCGGAACATGGTGGTCCAGTACAACGATCTCCTGTTTTATCTCAGATATGATTTCTGACTGCCCGCTACCCATATCGCAGAAAAGTACAAGGTCATCGTCTGCAGCACTTGCCTTCACTATGTCGACCACGGATCTGTCAAGTCTGGGTACGATAGTAGTGTGAAAACGGATGTCTTTTCTCATGAGTGCCTGGCAGATTATTCCTGCAGATGTAAGGCCGTCAGCATCATTGTGTGAAATGACACGCACATGGTCATGCTTTTCAAAGACATCCGCTGCTTCTCTTGCCAGTTCTTTGAGTTTTTGCATCTCTATATTAAAGTTCATCCGAATCTCCGGGGTAATGATAGTAACGTGCCTTAATTAGTTTTTCTTTTGTACATAACAACTTCACCGGGCATAGTGGAACTTCCCGGTTCCATTACCGTACCGATGTTGATGCTTGTATTAATGCCTGTGTGAACGTCATCTCCCATGATGACGCCAAGTTTCCTGCGACCGGTGTCTACCAGTTCACCCTTGACCATTGATTTTACGTTCTTATTATCGTGGCGCAGGTTCGCAACCTTTGTACCGGCACCGAAGTTGCAGGCTGTGCCTATGACACTGTCACCGAGATAACTGAGATGTCCTATTTTAGTGCCATCCATTATTATACTGTTCTTAATCTCAACAGCATTACCGATATGAACATCATTGCCAATAGCAGTTGAAGGCCTGATGAAACAATTTGGCCCGATATCACAGTTCTCGCCAATGACCGCCGGTCCGACTATATAAGCACCATTGCGGATAATTGTGTTCTTGCCAACCCTGACGTTCCCATGCAGGGTCGCATAAGGCTCAACGGTGCCTTCGTGAGTATTATCGATATTCTCAAGTAGCACCTTGTTTGCATCCAGCATATCCCATGGCCTTCCAATATCTATCCAGTCACTGGTTAGTATCTCATAACCAACACTGCAGCCATCATCTATCATCATCTGCAGTGAGTCCGTGATTTCATATTCTCCTCTTTTTGATTTCCCTGTTTTATCGATGTACTCAAAAATAACATCATCAAAAAGATATATTCCTGCATTTGCAAGATTTGTTGCCGGTTTTTTTGGTTTCTCAATGATCCGTGTGACTCTTTCTTCATTGTTTTCAATGACACCGAACTGTGAAGGATCTTCAACTTCCTTTACACTGATAATGGCATCCTCTGACCTGGATATCAGGTGTCTGATGTGTTCTGTGCTTACAAGCATATCTCCGTTGAGAACAATGAAATGCCCTTTAACGTAGTCTTTCGCACAACCTATGGCGTTGGCAGTTCCAAGCTGCTCTTCCTGATGCACATACTCCACACTGATCCCAAGGTGGCTTCCATTCTTGAAATACTCCATAATTGCATCTTCACGGTATCCTGTAACAATAAGGAATTCCCTGATCCCTGCAGCAACAGCCGCGTTAATGGTATGTTCCATCATGGGTTTGTTCGCTATCGGGAGCATCACCTTTGGTTTGGATGCTGTCAGTGGCCTCATCCGTGTACCTTCACCGGCAGCAAGTATGACCACTTTCATTGAAGGCACTCCTTCACAATAGTCTCAATCTTTGCATGGAGTTCTTTCACATTCTTCCTGGCTTCTGCTGTAATTCTTATCTTTGCCTCAGTTCCCGATGGCCTGACCAATACCCAGCCATCTTCCATGTCAACTCTGATACCATCGATGCTTGAAACTTCCCCCATGGTCGCAAGCTTTGAGCTGATAGCTTTCATTACTTCCGATTTTCGGGAATTATCGCATTCAACCGTACTTCTGAGTGTGGGGTACTGTGGTAATTCCTCTCTAAGCACAGAGAGTTTCTTCTCTTTGACTATATCAACAAGCAGGGCTGCAGCATAGATCCCGTCCGGGCAATAGGATATCCTAGGGAATATCCAGCTTCCGGATGGCTCTCCGCCAAAATCGGCTTTCTGCTTCTTCATCTCCTCTGCGACATATACATCGCCGACTCGTGTATGGATAATAGTGGAACCTGGCAGTGCATCATCGACTATCATTGAGGTGTCCACAGGGACTACCACTTTAGGATTGTCTTTACATTCATAGCGTGCAAAGATGGCAAGCATTTCGTCACCTGACACAAACACGCCGTTCTCATCCACAGCCATCATCCTGTCAGCATCACCATCATGCGCGATACCAAGTTCAGCCTTGAACTCAGTAACTGCTCTTTTCAGCATCCAGAGATTGGAGTCTTTAGGTTCCGGATTACGTGCAGGGAAATGTCCGTCGATCTGCGAGTTAAGCGTGATCACTTCACATCCCATCTCGCGTAAAAGGAATGGAGTTATGGTTCCGCCTGCACCACCGCCGCAATCCACAACAACCCTCATGGGTGCACCTGTGGAGTGGCTGCGTATCATATCAATGTGGTCCCTGACCGCATTCTCGTATGAAGTTAATTCTCCTATCCTGTTCCACGGAACATTGACAAAATCTTCTGTCTCGATTATAGACTCAATTTCTTCCTGCTGGGTGGAATCAAATGCCATTCCATCAGGGTTCCAGAGTTTGATTCCGACATCCTGTGCAGGGTTGTGTGATGCAGTGATCATCACTCCACAGTCATAATTGCGGGCAGCATATGCAAGAGTCGGTGTGGTAAGAATGCCTGCACGGATAACATTACATCCTGCTGACATGAGACCTGAGATGATCGCATTTTCTATCATCTCTCCGGCTACACGGGGGTCCCTTCCGATGACTGCGGTTTTCTTTGATCTTCCAAGAGCCATTCCCACTTTCAGAGCCAGGTCAACGGTGACTTCTACATTTGCAAGTCCCCGGATGCCTGATGAACCAAATAATTTCATTCAATATCCTCTCTTAAAATAAAATGATCATTCAACGGTTACACTCTTTGCAAGGTTCCTTGGTTTGTCAATAGAACAATCCTTTGCCAGTGCTGTATAATATGAAAGCAATTGCAATACTACTGAAGAAAGTACAGGTGCAAGCAATTCATGTGAAGAAGGCACACGAAGCACAATATCAACGTACTTGTCTATCTCAGTATCATCGTCATCAGCCACCGCAATGACAGTGGCATTACGTGCCTTTACTTCCTTGATGTTACTGAGTATCTTCTCATATGTATGCCCTCTGGTGGCTATTGCAACCACGGGAGTCTCATCTGTTATAAGTGCCAGAGGTCCGTGTTTGAGTTCACCCGCTGCGTAACCTTCGGCATGTATGTATGAGATCTCCTTCAGTTTCAGTGCCCCTTCAAGAGCCACAGGATAATTCAGGTAGCGACCGATGAAGAAACAATCTCTCTTGTCTGCAAACTGTGCAGCACATTCCTTAATTATCTCTTTTTTGTTGAGAATCTTTTGTATCTGACCCGGAAGACGCTTCATCCCGACGATAAGGTCCTTTGCCTCGTTTGCGCTGACGACACCCCTTATTCTTCCAAGATGGATGGCAAGCATGTACAGTGCTACCAACTGGGCTGTGAAGGTCTTCGTTGCAGCAACTCCTATTTCGGGCCCGGACCTTGTATATAGCACACTATCCGATTCTCTGGTAATGGTGCTACCCACAACGTTTGTGATTGCAATGCTACGGCATCCGTAAGAACTTGAACTTCTTACTGCAGCCAGGGTATCAGCAGTTTCTCCTGACTGGGTGATGGCAATTGTCAACTCCTCTCCGCAAAGCACCGGGTTACTGTACCTGAACTCTGATGCGGTTTCCACGTCAGTATGGAGGCCAGCGAGTTTTTCAAAGAGGTATTTGCCAAGTATGCCTGCATTCCATGAAGTTCCACAGGCTATAATTGTAACTCTTTTGAGTCGTTTGATTTCGTCACGTTCAAGATAGAGCTCATCCAGTGTAACGGTTCCCTCAAGTTCGGATAATTTACCTGCAAACGTATTCTGGATTGAAGTGGGCTGCTCATGTATCTCTTTTAGCATAAAATGCTCGTAACCTGCCTTTTCAGCAGCTTCAAGTGACCATTCTATGGTTTCCGTATCTCTGGAAATGCTGTTTCCATCAAGATCGAATATGTCAATTGAGTCTGATTTTAAAAGCCCGATCTCATTGTCGTTGATATATATTACTTTCTTAGTATGCTTTAAAAAAGCAGTAACATCTGACGCAGCATAATTGCTGCCGTTGCCAATACCAATGACCAGGGGGCTGTCCTTTCTGGCAAAAGCCAGTATGCCCGGCTCTTCAGCACACAGTGCTGCAATTGCATATGACCCCTCAAGTTCTTTTATTGTTTCTGTCAGGCCATCAAGCAGACATTTCTTACCATTACAATTCATATTGAAATGCAAAAGATGAGCGATAACTTCAGTATCCGTATCAGACTTGAACTCGTAGCCAAGACCTGTCAGCCTTTCTTTGAGTTGCATATAATTCTCAATGATCCCGTTGTGGACTACTGACACATTAGCTGAAAGATGTGGGTGAGCATTTCTGGTTTCCGGTTTACCGTGTGTTGCCCATCTTGTATGCCCTATGCCGGTACTTCCCTGTAGACCCTCCGGAATTATGGCTTCCAGATTCATTATTCTTCCAGCGACCTTGTACGTTTCAAGTGATCCGTTGAAAATTGTAACACCTGCTGAATCATAGCCCCTGTATTCCAGCATTTTGAGTGATTCAAGTATAACAGGTACCGCCTGGCCATCCCCAATATATCCAACTATTCCACACATTTTTTCACCCTAAATTACTATAGAATCTGTAGGGATATCCTCAGAGATTGTTTTACCTGAATTTATGCGGCAATTTACGGATAGCATGTTCCCTGCACGGACAAGGACGTTGCCTCCAATCTCTGTATCATCGCCTATAACGGTCCCGAGCTTTCCTGCACTTTGAAGCTCGCCTTCGATCTGTATAAGCATATCATCCCCTTCTTCTGTGATGAAGTTAGGTCCTGTCGAAACGTTACTTCCGATAACTGAACTGGATACGTTACTGTGTGTGCTGACACGTACATCGTTCATGAGGATACTGTTTTTGATATACGAGAATGAAGCTATTGAAACGTTATTGCCGATACATGTGGATGGGAGAATGACGACATTTGGTCCGATGTCACAATTATCTCCAATGACAACAGGTCCTACTATATATGATCCTGCTCTGATGGTGGTGTTCTTTCCAATGGATACACTGCCTTTTATATTAACTCCATCTTCTATCTTTGCATTTGCAGTATCAGGGTCAAGATCACCAAGTACAATTGTGTTCGCTTCCAGCAGGTTCCATGAGTAGGCAGCATCAAGCCATTCTGCATTGGTTGCTGTCATTGTCACATTCATTCCATTGTCGATCATTGCCTGAAGAGTATCTGTGATGGCATATTCACCCGTTGCAGATATCTGTGTCTTTTCTATCATTTCAAAAATGTCCTGCCTGAAAAGATAGATTCCTGTATTGATCAGGTGGCTTACAAGGGTCTTGGGTTTTTCAATTATCTCGCTGACACGTTTCCCTTTTGCAACTATTACTCCATAGCCACTGACGTCATCCTTTTTACAGGCAAGGAGTGTTGCATCGCCTTCTGCTCCGGTTATTAGATCAGATATTGCCCTGGCACCTATTATATTGTCTCCGTTCACAACAATGAACTTCTCTTCATCCTGGCCGATGATCATATTACTTGTCTGGAGAATGGCATGTGCCGTTCCGATCTGTACTTTTTGTTCGACGTATTTTATTTTGACACCAAAATTGAGCCCATCTTCGAAATAGTCCATAATGCGTTCTTTTTCATATCCGACTACCAGAACAATGTCCTTGATGTCGTTCTCTACAAGGGCATTGATGATGTGCTCGAGAATGGGTTTGTTCGCAACCGGAAGCATTACTTTTGATCTTGTAAGTGTAAGAGGCCGGCATCTTCTACCTTCACCGGCTGCAAGAATGACCGCTTTCATGGAATGTAATGCTCTTTAAAACAATTTATATGTTACCTTCTAATGTATTTTAAAATTGATAATGTTGTATAGTCAACACTAAGCAAAAAAGGACTGTGAAAAAAAGAGTTGAGTTTGACCTTTCGGCCAAACATTAGTATATATTATTTATCTGGTAATCAGCATTTCAGCTGTCTCAGGCTTGTACTTCCATTCAACTGGAAGAACCTTTGTAGACTGGTAGTATTTGACCAATCTTCTGATCTTGGCTTCAATGTTCTGAAGGGAACGCTTGTTGTGAACATCTTTGTGATTGTTGTTCATATGTTTCCTCAGTCCGATAGCCTTTACGATAAGGTTGTACAGGTCCTCAGGTACAGCGAATTTCTCACCACTTTCTCTGAGTATCTGTGTGATCTTCTTACCTGTAGCGAGTTTGACATCAGGTACGCCGTATTTGTCTCTGAGTACCATTCCAATTTCACTTGTGCTGATACCCTGTTTCCACATGTCATTTACTACGTTTGTCACTTCTTCAGTGGTCATTGTTGACCATGCAGGTGCTTCTGTGCGAAGTGGTCTTGTAGGTCCGGAGTTTCCTTTCCTACGGGTGTGCATTTTTGCCATTAGCTTCCTCCTGATAATTGTAAGTTAGATTTAATTAAATATGTACGGTTTAAGTTTTAGATACGATTTAGATACTAGATACTTACCAGATCGATGAACTTGGGAGTCAATCTGATAATGTGTTAATGTGATTGGCGAAGTGCTTCCTATGAATACCATCATCTAATATATATGTTATGATTGATGGGATTAACCCGGTGGAGGTTATCTAATTAGCTCCTAATCTCTCCCATTCTAATTAGACAAAATTTTCAA
>OBLN01000016.1_pt1 | contig 65023 bp, 67 predicted proteins | sample 1519301 | NCBI WGS metagenome assembly OBLN01 (sample SAMEA2452533, study PRJEB22499) | sediment metagenome | reverse complement strand
GTTTTCAGGAAAGAGTAGATTCCATTTTCGGAATCTATTTTTTTCAAATATTCCTTTATCCTTTCATAAATCAAAACCATTAAATACCTCGTCCAATGTACTCACTTATACACTATTGATTTACTTTTTTACAGAGGTATAACTATGGATCATACAAAGATATTACTTGATGAAAATGAAATGCCAAAACAGTGGTATAATATACTTGCAGACCTGCCGGTAGAACCGCCACTGAATCCGGCAACCAATGAGCCAATGAATCCAGCGGATCTTGAGCCTATATTCGCAAAGGAACTTATCAATCAGGAAATCAGTTCTAAGAAATACATTGACATTCCTGAAGAGATCAGGGAAATATACACACTATGGAGACCATCACCTCTGCACAGGGCACACAGGCTTGAGAAGGTACTGGGAACGCCTGCAAAGATATACTACAAAAATGAAAGTGTCAGTCCTGCAGGAAGCCACAAGCCAAACACTGCCATTGCACAGGCATACTACAACATGAAGGAAGGTACCGAAAGGATCACAACCGAAACGGGTGCAGGCCAGTGGGGCAGTGCATTATCACTCTGTTGTAATTATTTTGACATCGAATGTAAGGTCTACATGGTAAGCTCAAGCTACTACCAGAAGCCTTACCGTAAGTCCCTTATCAACCTCTGGGGAGCAAAAGTAGTTCCTTCTCCAAGTCCTGATACACAGTTCGGAAGAAAGATCCGTGAGATGTATCCTGACACAACCGGAAGTCTTGGAATTGCCATCAGTGAAGCAATTGAAGATGCTGCCCTTAACGATAACACCAAGTATGCACTCGGAAGTGTCCTTAACCACACCAGCCTTCACCAGACTGTGGTAGGTCTTGAGACCCAGGCACAGTTCGACAAGACAGAGGACTACCCTGACATCGTTATCGGATGCTGTGGTGGCGGAAGTAACCTTGCAGGTGTCAGTCTGCCTTACATCAGGGACAACCTTGCCGGAAAGACCAACACAAGGTTCATAGCCGTCGAACCTTCCGCATGTCCTACCCTTACAGCAGGCGAATTCAAGTATGACTTCGGTGATATGGCGCAGATGACCCCTCTGCTTAAGATGTATACACTCGGTTCAGAGTTCATACCACCAGCCATCCATGCTGGAGGTCTCAGATACCACGGAGCATCACCAATTATCAGTAAGCTTGTTGCAGACGGTATCATGGAAGCAACATCATACCACCAGATAGAGGTGTTTGATGCAGCAGTGATGTTCGCACGCAGTGAAGGAATCGCTCCTGCTCCGGAATCAGCACATGCTATAAAATGCGCTATCGATGAAGCACTCAAATGCAAGCAGACCGGTGAAGAGAAGACTATCCTGTTCAACCTCAGTGGACACGGTCACTTTGACATGGGCTCCTATGACAAGTACTTCAGTGGCGAGCTGAGCAACGAATAAATTTAATTATTTATTAAAATAGGGTTTAGTGGCATGTTTTGCATGCCACATAATTATTTTGCTTCTGTTTTTTCAGTTCTCTGATGTTTAGTCTATTGATAAGTTAGATTCCATATCCTTTTTGTAAACAATAGTGCGGTATGGGAATGGTATCTCAATACCTTCAGCATCAAATCTCTTTTTAACTGCCTCTCTGATATCACAACCAACATCATATGCAATATCCCTGTCTTCAACCCAGATAAGAAGCCTTAAGATCACGGCAAAATCTCCTAGTTCCCTTACACGAACACTCGTCACTTCTTCTTTTTTAATATCGGGATGATAATTTCTGAGCTGGCTGAAAGTCATCACATTATTGTTCTTTCTGGCTTCGCATATCATGATGTTCCTTGCTTTATCGATATCAGAATCATAACTGATCCCTATATCAATTGGCCAATTCACAGTTGGATCCTCGATGGACCAGTTGATTATTGATTCCTCACTTATCACACTGTTTGGAATGATAAGTCTTCGGTTATCCCATGTCCTGACCACGGTGTGTCTGAGTGTGATATCTGTAATTCTTCCATACTCATCCCTGATGGTAACAAGGTCTCCAACTCTGAAAGGTCTGAATGCCGCAAGCGAGATGCCGGATATGATGTTTGAGAGTGTACTCTGGGCTGCAAGACCAAGCACGATACCGGCAAAACCTGCACTTGCAAAAAGCGTTATTGAAAGCGCTTCAAGTGATGGTATCAGGTTTACGACAACAAGGATGCCAAAAATATAGATAGAAGCAACCGCCGTATGCCTCACAACCCTATAACTTGTCTGGTCGACATTCATTTTTTTGCTTACAATTTTGAACTGCCGGGAAAGGATGTGGTCAACAGAACGTGCGAAAAAGACAGTCAACAGTATTGTAAGTATGATAATGCTTGCATTCACAAGCTCCCAGGTTATCCATGCAGGTATAGTTATCAGGTTTGCCATATAAACTCTTAAACATATTAGCAATTGAATGAATATGAGTTTATTGCAGCTAGCTAAAAACTCAGTATCAGTTTTTTCAAGTTTCAAAAGGTTTATTTCACATTGCGTCTGAATATAAAAAGGAGTGAACAAATCTTTCGGGTAGGGAGTGTATGTAGGGTAAGAACTCAGGAGCAATAGTCGTATATAAACGAAGGCATTCCGTTCTTTTTGTTTTTTTGATTTATTTCGTCACGCCTCTGCCTAATATACTTGTGCACTTTCAAGTGAGTAAGGGGTTAATATGAAAGAAATATATGATAAAATGGCAATAGAAGCCATGAATGCACAGAAAGCTGTTGTAAGTACCATTAACAAGAAACGTGGTACTGCCTTTAAAGTAGAGGATGCAAAGCCATACGTGGATGCAGTCAATAAAATGGAGCCCAAAGGGGATCAGTGTAAAGAAGTATTTGATCTGCATGTCAATTCGGTGAATACGCATTTTGAGACCCTTTCCGGATTAACGGACAGTGTACGTCCGGAAGACGACCCATATGTCGAGCATTATCAGACACCTCCTATACTGGATATATTGTACGAGGAAGATCATGCTTTCAGGGATTCAGTGGAAAAATTCATTGACAGGATAGGCAGATCAGAGGCTCTCATAGGTAAAGAATCAATTAGGAGATACGGGGGATTTTATGGTCCGACCTGTGTGGTCGACTTTGCCTTTGTTCCTGGCAGTACAAGCAATGTGGTCAACAGGATATTGCAGAAAACAGACATTCCAGTAGATCACAAACGTGCAATCCTCTCTTCCAAGTCATGGGGAATGAATACATCATACGGAATAGGTTCTAAGTTCCAGATGGCAATTGAGAACGGCAAGACTCCTGATGAAGCTGTTAAAGAAGAAATTGAGATGCTTCAGATGGTCTATGATGCACCCATGGCTGCGCAGGCCAAGCTTATGGACGAAGCTGGTCACACGTCTTTTGATGTGAAGAAATACATGAGTCAGTATAAGCAGAAAATGAAGCCAACTATAAAAGCTGCAATGGATGCTGATGTTTTCTACGGTAATATCGTCACAGTTCCTGCATATGGTGTGGGAGATGTTGCTCATCACATATCCCAGTCGATGTTCAACATGACAAAAGATGATGTCGTAATGGCAGTTATCAATGCCGTAACAGACGTCATGGACGGGACCATGAAGAATGCCATGGGCAAGTTCAAGGATGAATATTCACCGCTGACCATTGCAACAGATGCGGCAGCAGCAGCAACTACAAAAATACTCTGGATGGATGGATTCACAACTATGATGGTCCTTGACCTGCTGGTCAAAAGATTCCATAACCTTGTGCTCAACAACCCAACAAGAGGTGCCGCAGCTGAACTTCACAACGTTGACTTCATCGACCTCATCGAAAAGGGTGAACGTATCATTGACCACAAGCCAAGGGGTATGGGTGGCATGGTCCAGGGCATACCTGTTGACCTTAGTCCGATCGAGAAGAATGAAGTCCTCAATAACCCGCAGCGTTACACATATCCTGCCTGTGCCATCACTGTCAGGTTCTCAGCACTTATGCGGCTTGCTGATTTCCCATGCCTGCTGACAAGTGAACCGGTCACGGCTACAATGCTGACCAACATTATAGCCCTTCATAAGACTGAACCACATTCACCGGCACGTACCTGTAAGTTCTGTGCAGCCAACTACTTCGATTACAAGTGCAAGTATTGTAACTGGACGGAGGCAGTTTGATCACAGGTGTGCCTCAATGAGGCACATTTTGTTTTCAGGCAGGTGATTTTATGTCAGAACCGGGTCTATTTAAAAGATCCATCGCCGAACTGATCGGGACGTATGTGCTGGTGTTTCTGGGAACAGGGTCTGTGGTAACAACAGTCCTGCTGGTCCAGGGCACAAGTTCCATACCGGGCAACACTTTCAATGTGGGAATTGATATCGCAGCATGGTTTGCTATAGGTATTTCTTTTGCCATAGCGATAATTGCCATGATATACGCTTTCGGTCACATATCAGGAACGCATATCAATCCGGCAGTCAGTATCGCATTATGGGCAACCGGAAGGTTCCCTGCAAAGGACATGCTTGGGTATATCGTTGCCCAGTTGATAGGTGCAAGTCTTGCATCTTTCACAATTGTTGCAATACTGGGTTCGCGTGCTGTTGCTACTGGTCTTGGATCAACGGCGATGTTTGAAGGTGTGAGTTATGGTCAGGCTATACTTTGTGAAGCTGTTGCAACATTTTTCCTCATGCTGACAATTATGGGTTCAGCAGTGGATAAAAGAGCACCAGCAGGTTTTGCGGGATTAGCTATCGGTTTGGTGGTGGCTGCAGATATCATTGTCGTGGGAAACATAACAGGCTCATCGCTTAATCCGGCCCGTACTTTCGGACCGTATCTGGCGGAATTCGTGATGGGAGGTACGAATTTCTGGTGGCAGTTCCCTATCTATATTGTAGGGCCTATAGTTGGTGCTCTTGTTGCAGCTTTACTTTATGATTTTGTGGCAGGAACGAAGGAAGTCCGTTGAAAGCAGTATATAATGCTTTCTCATATCTTTTTTTTTTGGAATTGATGGAATTATAGCCGATTTCTGATTTTGAAGATAGGGCAATTTTAATTAGATATAACTCTCTCTTAAATTCCAGTTATCATGAAAATCGAATCTCTGGACCTACCAGATGAAGTTATCCGTTTCTACCTTGATTCAGGCATAAAAGAACTCTATCCGCCTCAGGCACAGACCATTGAAAAAGGATTGCTGGAAGGCAATAACCTGCTTGCTGCAATTCCAACAGCTTCCGGAAAGACGCTGCTAGCTGAGCTTGCCATGTTAAAGGCCATCGCAAATGGCGGCAAGGCTCTCTATATTGTACCACTCAGAGCCTTAGCAAGTGAAAAATTTGATAGATTCAAATCATTTTCATCACTCAATATAAAAACCGGAGGCCTGAAGGTTGGCATATCCACAGGTGATTTTGAATCAAGGGATGAGTGGCTTGGTTCCAATGATATTATTGTCGCAACATCCGAAAAGACCGATTCACTCCTGCGTAACGAGACTTCATGGATGCAGGAGATTACTACTATTGTTGTTGATGAGGTCCACCTGCTTGATTCAGCTAACAGGGGTCCGACACTGGAAGTTACACTAACCAAACTCATGAAGCTCAATCCCGGGTGCCAGATAATAGCTCTTTCGGCAACAGTGGGGAATGCTTATGAGGTTGCAGACTGGCTAAAGGCCAAACTTGTGCTCAGCGAATGGCGCCCGACAGACCTGCATGAAGGTGTTTACTATGGTGGAAACATCAATTTCAGGAGTTCACAAAAACGCATTGATGCTCCAACCCAGGATGATGCGGTCAATATCCTTCTGGATACTTTGAAAGATGGTGGTCAGTGTCTTGTCTTCGAAAGCAGCCGTAAGAACTGCGTTGCCTTTGCGAAAAGGGCAGGAAACAAAGTTTCTGAGTTGCTTGACAAACCCACCAGTAACTCGCTTGATGAGATCGTCGAGCAGATAATTGAAAGTGGTGAAACTGAGGCAACCAACATTCTGGCACAATGTGTGAGGAATGGCACGGCATTTCATCATGCTGGTCTTAACTCGGCACACAGAAGACTTGTAGAGGATGGTTTCAGGGACAACAAGATCAAGATGATATGCAGCACTCCAACCCTTGCGGCAGGTCTGAATCTCCCGGCAAGAAGGGTAATTGTCAAAAGTTACAGGCGCTATGATCCTAACTATGGCATGCAGCCAATACCTGTGCTGGACTATAAACAGATGGCAGGCAGGGCAGGCAGGCCGCATCTCGATCCTTACGGCGAATCGGTCCTTATCGCCAAATCATATGATGAAATGGCAGGACTCTTTGACAACTACATCGATGCAGGTGCCGAGGATATCTGGTCCAAGCTTGGAACAGAGAATGCCCTGAGGACTCATATCCTTTCAACCATCGTGAATGGTTTTGCAACTACGCGGGATGGTCTGATGGAGTTCATCGAGTCTACTTTCTTTGCTCATCAGAATGATACGTGGGGTATTGTGGAAGTGGTGGACGAATGTCTTGACTTCCTGAGGGACAATAAGATGCTTGAAGGTGAAGCGACTCTATTGCCCACGGTCCTTGGAAGGCTTGTATCTACTCTTTACATTGACCCTCTTTCAGGTGCTTACATAGTTGACGGGTTAAAGAAGGCTGAGAATATTACAGATCTCACTCTGTTACATCTCATTTGCAAGACGCCGGATATGAGGCAGCTTTACATGAGGTCCAATGACTATGAGATAATCAATGATTTTGTTATGTCTCATAGTGATGAATTTGCAGAGATTCCGCCCCGCTCCAGGGAAATTGATTATGAATGGTTTTTGGGTGAGGTAAAAACCGCTCTCCTTATACTTGACTGGATAAATGAGAAGTCACTTGAACAGATCACCTGGAAATTCAATGTCGGTGAAGGTGATGTGCATGCGTTTTCAGATATTGCTGTGTGGCTGATGCATTCCACTTCCAGGCTTGCTGGTCTCATTTCTCCTGAATTGTCCAATGATGCTGCCAGCAAGGCTGTAGTGCTGGAAAAGAGGATACACTACGGTGCTTCTCCAGAACTCATTGAGCTTGTCAGTATAAGGGGAATAGGTCGTGTGCGTGCCCGCAAACTCTATGATAATGGACTTAAGACCTTGACAGACATACGAAAATCAAACCTGGATGCGGTTTCAGCTCTTATTGGCCAGAAGACTGCAGCAAAACTGTTCAGTGAAATTGGCATCCATTTAAAGCTCAGTTCGGATGATTCCGGAAAGGTAGGCTCAAAGACAATGGGTTCATTGATGGAAAATGAGCAGATGACTTTCAGTGATTTTGAAAGATAAGATGCCAACTCAGATGAAATCCAGTTTGAGACGTTAGTTTTAACCATTATATATGATGAACAGGTATAAGCATCAGGAAATAATCATAATCCTTTACTTATATCACTGATAATTATCAATTTTACAGTATCCGTTCCGGGGAAATATCATGCTTTACAAGAAACTATCCGAACTTACCGATGAAGAAAGAAGCAAAATAATTGGTCGTGGTGGAGAACTTGCAGACGTTGGGGATACTGTTGCATCTATTCTCAAAGATGTAAAACAGAATGGTGATGCAGCTCTGCGGGAATACACTAAGAAATTCGATGGTGCTGATATTGAGGCGATCGAAGTCTCAAAAGAAGAGATCGACGAGGCTGCAAAAAGTGTAGACCCTGCTCTTGTGGCACACCTTGAGTTTGCTGCCGGTAATATCAGGAAGTTCCATGAAGCGCAGATGCCGGAAAAGATGTGGTTCATCGAGATATCTCCGGGCATTGAGCTTGGGCAGAAGGTCACAGCTCTTGAAAGTGTGGGTGCATATGTTCCCGGTGGAAGAGCCTCATATCCTTCAACCGCCCTTATGACAATAGTTCCCGCAAAGGTTGCAGGTGTTAAGAACGTTGTTATGTGTACACCTCCGGGTAAGGATGGAACAGTTAATCCTCTTACACTTGCGGCAGCAAAAGTGGCTGGTGCAGACCATGTTTATAAAATAGGTGGTGTGCAGGCAGTTGGTGGTATGGCATACGGTACTGAAAGTGTGCTGAAGGTTGACAAGATCGTAGGTCCTGGCAACGTCTTTGTGACCGCTGCAAAAATGCAGGTTCGGGACATGGCAGAGATCGATTTCCCGGCCGGTCCCAGTGAAGTGCTTATCATAGCAGATGATTCCTGTAATGCCAGAATGGCTGCATCGGATATGATCGCCCAGGCGGAACACGATCCGAATTCAGTCTCTGTTATTGTTACGACATCTGAAAAGCTTGCAGAAGAAGTGCGGGATGAGGTTGTCATGCAGGCAGAGAAAACCCTCAGAACAGAGATTGTGGCTACTTCTCTTGAAAATGCCGCAGTGCTGGTGGCTGATTCTATAGATGAATGTATTGCGTTTTCCAATGAGTTCGCTCCGGAGCACCTTGAGATAATGGTTGTAGATCCCGATGCTGTTCTTGAGGGAATAGAACATGCAGGTTCTATATTCGTAGGTAATTATTCTCCGGTTCCTGTAGGTGACTATGCATCCGGTACCAACCATGTATTACCTACAGCAGGCTATGCAAGGATATACTCCGGCCTGAACATTGGTCATTTCCTGAAATCTTCAAGCATACAGAGAATCAGTAAGCAAGGACTTGAAACATTAAAAGACTCTGTCATTTCCATAGCCGAAAAAGAAGGTCTGAAGGCACATGCCGATTCTGTAAGGGCAAGATTTGAATAACTGACCCTTTTATATTTTTATGCGGTAAATCGGTAATTATTTAATAGGTGAGTACATACATTATTTTAATAAGTTCTCTACGAACTGGAGGTGAGGGAAACTCATGAAAATAAGAGTTGTAAGTTCGCGAGAGGAAATACCGCAATTGAATCCAAATGAAAAGGTAATTCATCTTGCTTTCAGACCATCGAACAAGGATATATTTTCACTTGTCCAGACATGCCCTAAAGTGGAAGTGATCCAGATTCCGAGTTCTTACAGACGTACAGTCTCAAAGTCCATCGAGATGTTCGTGGCAATGCAGAACATCAAGCTCGTTGAAGGTGATGTGTGGGGTCACAGGAAAGATATTAACGAATACTATAGTATCGCTCCGGCACTGCTCGATAAGATCAAAGAGCTTAAGTCAGAAGGCATGTCTGATGAAAATATAGTGAACAAACTGGAACGCGAAGGAAAATTGAACAGGGAAATGCTGTTCTACATATTGAGTAAGAAGTAGGATTTTAAAGGGTAGGATAAGGTGCGGTATCTAATGGTACGGCACTCAATTCATATTTATTTAAGGTTTGTTTTCAGCCTTAAGATTCTTTTTATCATATCAGATTCATTCTCATTGCTAACTTCGTTTTTTATTCGATTATAAAGTTACCTTGTTTTCATCAAATCTTCGGGACGATGCATATTTATAACTTGGTAAGTTCATTACCATCTAAAAAAGAGATACAGGATTTCGTTAACATGGCCCAGAAATATGGTAAAGTCTATTTGGTTGGTTCAGGCCCGGGTGACCCGGAACTATTGACGCTCAAAGCACGCAGGCTTCTTGATACTGCTGAAGTCGTGGTATATGACCAGCTTCCTGGGAAGGCAATTATTGATTCTATCTCTGGAAACGCTGAAAAGATAGATGCAGGTAAACATGCCGGGGAGCACACCCTCGCCCAGGACGAGATAAATGCTCTTATCATCCAGAAAGCAAAGGAAGGCAAGGATGTAGTTCGTCTGAAAGGCGGTGACCCATACATGTTCGGCCGCGGAGGGGAAGAGGCCCAGGAACTTATTGCCGAAGGCATTGAGTTTGAGGTTGTGCCGGGCATAACATCAGCAGTTGCTGTTCCTGCATATGCAGGCATACCTGTGACCCACAGGGACCATGCTTCAATGGTCACTTTCATTACAGGGCATGAAGACCCTACAAAAGAGGAAAGTGCACTTGACTGGGAAACGCTTGCAAAATTTGATGGAACGATCGTCATATTCATGGGCGTGAAAATGCTTGGCAGGAATATGGGGGAACTCATGAAATACGGAAAGGATCCAAAGACCCCTGTAGCCCTCATAGAAAGAGGTACTAGACCTGACCAGCGTGTGACAACAGGTGTCCTTGATAATATTGCTGAGATCGCAAAAGAAAGAGGTGTCAAAGCTCCTGCAATTACAGTAGTAGGAAGCGTTGTCACACTTCACGATATACTTGGCGAACAGACCTCAGGCAGTTTTGAATAGAAGGTATTTCCTATGGCAGAACAAGTCAAAAGACCGTTACTTGCAATAATGAGGCCGCACCGCTATCTTAAAGAGTCAACCGAACTTGCAGATTCCATGGGTTTTGAACCCCTGGCAGTTCCTATGATAGAGCTTGCCGATATGAAGGATGAATACTTCGATGGTTTTGTCGAAAGGGTTCTTTCCGGCATTTCAGACTATGTGATCATTACAAGTGCCAATGGAATTGATTTCACTCTTAGCAAGATTCCTTCAGATAACAGGGAAAAGTTCATTGAGGCACTGAATGCTACAAAGGTCATAGCAATTGGTCCGACGACCCGAAAATCACTGGAAAATCTGGGTATCAATGTAATTGGAATGCCAGGTGTCTACAGTTCCGAAGGACTTGTGGAATTCCTCTGTCCTGATATTAAAGGCAAAGTTGTTGACACAGCCAGAAGTTTCTATGGTTCTTCCCTGCTCATAGAGGGCCTTAAGGACTGTGGTGCTGAGGTGCATGAAACCAATGTTTATACGCTTACCAAACCTGAAGGTAACGTGCAGGAAGAGTTCATGCGCAGGGTGCTTGATGGTGAGGTGGATGTATTTGCGTTCACAAGTTCCATGATGGTACGCAACTTCTTTGAGCATGCAGTAAGCCAGACCACAAAGGAAGATGTAATCGATATTATGAACAATTCCATAGTTGCGGCCATAGGCATACCTACGGCACAAACACTTGAAAGTTATGGGGTGAAAGTTTCAGTTACTCCGGGGAAATTCACTTTCGAGGATATTCTTAAAAAAGTCCAGGAATTGCTGAATTAAGCATTTCCTGAACATTCCTGTTTTTCTGTTTCGTCTACCATAGGTGTAATATATAATGATGGTATAGAGTTCGCACATATTCAAACGATTTTCTTTTATTCTTCTATTTCGGAGTCCTGATCATGATAGGTATTTCAAAACTTTATTGCAGAACAGTCGAGCCCTCTGATGCGCTTCGCTATGGGCGCGACTCTAAAAAACTTCCGTCTCATTTGCTCCAGTTCTCAAAGGATAAGAAACCGGTTGTAGTCTGGAATGTTACCCAGCGCTGCAACCTTCGCTGTGTTCATTGTTATGCACATTCCAGAGACATTGATTACAAGAACGAGCTTACTACCGAGGAGGGTAAAGCACTCATAGATGACCTTGCTGATTTCGGATGTCCTGTTATATTATTCTCAGGTGGTGAACCTCTGATGAGGAAAGACCTTCCTGAACTGGCAGGCTATGCAACATCGAAAGGCATCAGGGCAGTAATATCCACCAATGGTACAATGATAACGGAAGAAATGGCCATGACTCTCAAGGATATCGGTCTGTCTTATGTAGGTATATCTCTTGATGGCATGCGTGAAACCAACGATTCATTCCGTGGAATTGAAGGTTCTTTTGACAGGGCGCTGAAGGGGCTTCGTAACTGCCAGAAAGCAGGCATAAAAGTAGGTTTGAGGTTTACTATCAATCGCCATAATGTACATGATATTCCAGCGATCTTTGATCTGATGGAAGAGGAGAATGTTCCACGTATATGTTTCTATCATCTTGTTTATTCCGGCCGTGGTTCGGAAATGATAAACGAGGACCTGTCACTTGAAGACAGCCGTAAGACTGTGGATATGTTGATCGATAGAACAAGGGAGCTTCACAGCAAAGGCAAAAAAGTAGAGGTACTGACAGTTGATAATCACTGTGATGGTCCTTACATCTACCTGCGTCTTCTGAAAGAGGATCCGGAGAGGGCTGCTGAAGTTTTAGAACTCCTGAACATGAACAGGGGTAATTCATCAGGAATTGGCTTTGGCTGTGTGTCATGGGATGGTTCTGTCCACCCTGATCAGTTCTGGAGACATCATTCTTTTGGAAATGTAAGGGACCGTAAGTTCAGTGAGATCTGGACTGATACAAGTGATGAGGTCATGGCAGGTCTTAAGGATCGCAAACCTCTCATTAAGGAAAATGCTGACAGATGTGCCAGTTGCAAGTGGTTTGATGTATGTAACGGCAACTTCCGTGTACGTGCTGAATCTGTTTATGGCAATATATGGGCAGATGACCCGGCATGTTACCTGAGCAATGAAGAGATAGGTTACGATAATTCCCGGTGACCTTTCTTTTTTAAGTATGCATATGTGGGATCAAGTAACCTACTAACACATAAGCCATAATTAGCATTACAATGGCGAGGAATGTAAATTTAAATACAAGCTTTACGATCATACAGTCACCTCTTTACTTTTCACTGGCTTGCAGTATGCCTTTGTGTAATCATGGAGATGAACAGGTATAAAAAAGATGTGGCAATCGGGTGCCACACGGTGTGTATTTATAGTTGGTATGTTCAGACTTCTATGCAGTTCTGCCATACTCCGTGAATATTGCAATATTCAAGGGCACAGAATGACTTGAAATCATCGATGTTATTCACGTGGAAAGTTGCAACAGGATCGGTGTGTACTGGCTCGAAGGTCATTTTGCCAAAGTTGACTGTTTTTCCTTCTTTAGTAACACCGTAGAGTTCCACCCATTCGATATGATGTTCAACTGTGTTTGGGTGTGGCACTTCTTTTCCTACGACTACTCGGACAAAGTCAGCTTTTGCCTGTCCATGCCCTCTGATGATCTCTATATCAGGAACGTGCTTCTCTTTACCTTCGACTTCCTTTCCTTTTAAGATTTCTCCGAATTCCATGTTTTCACCATTTATTTAATATGGTAGTTCTTTATTATTCTTTAGCAGGTGGATTGAATACTCTTGCTTCAAGTTCCTTGTCGATCATGAAAAGGCCATTTCCGTCCTTACCCACAAGTTTGAGCTTTGCTATCATTTCATTGTCATTTGCTTCTTCCTCTATCTGTTCTGTGATGAACCACTGGAGGAATATCTGGGTTGCATAATCCTTTTCTTCATTTGCAAGGTCTACAAGTCCATGTATTGACGCTGTGATGAACTGTTCATGCTTCAATGTTGCCTCAAACATCTCTAATGGAGTTCCAAAGTTGCCCGGTGGCTTCTCGATGGCATTCAGGACTACTTTTTCGCCCTGACTGTTCACGTAGTCATATATCTTCATGGCATGGCTCATCTCTTCCTGATACTGGACCATGAACCAGTTGGCAAAACCATTAAGTCCTACATAAGTGCAGTGTGCTGACATGTCCATGTAAAGAAATGCAGAGTACATTTCCTTATTGATCTGCCCGTTAAGGGCTTCTGTCATCTTTTTGCTTATCATTTCTTATCTCCATTGCAAATTCTCAGATAATTAGAATACGACAATTTCGTAGCCTTCATCTATGTACCGTGACATGCCTGGATGTCCAAACATTTCATTGCACAATGGTAGATGCTGCTGCTTTGCGCTTTCAAGGCTTTCCATTTTGGCTGCACAGGCTCTGCATACGCAGTCTATCAATCCTGCATCCTTTGCTTTTGTATAAAGGTTGGTAAAGGGTCTTTTCTCATCTTCTGCCTCTTTAACAAGGCGTGTTGCAGAACCTTCTATGATCAATTTGACATCATAGCCTTTCTCTTTCAAATCAAGTGTATTCATTAAAGCATGAATGAAACACATTTCCTCCCCGTTAAAAGCAAAAATAGCTATTTTTTTGGTCATGGGATCACCTTATATAATAATTTACTCCGCCTTCTCCCTTTGAACAATTGAATAGATTTATATAAAGTGTTTTCGGTTTCCTGGTATTTTTATTCAAAATACGAAGGTACCGTAGCAAAATGATTTCATTTCGCAGAAAAGGAAATAGCAATATTCATATACTACATTCTCCTCACAAAAGGTGGCTTGTCCTTTTGCACATAATCTGGTCAAATAGCCGGGCATATGTTCCAGACAGCATCATCACCCAAGCGTCAAGGTAATGTTTGCTTTCAATCGTACACCAATGATATTTTGTCCAGTAGGGATTTTCTGCAAGATCTCCTATTGTGCAGGGGCATGCCTCTTTTTGAAAATATGTGAAGGTTCTGTTCTTTTATGTTCATTATACTGTCTGCACGTTTCAGTATCTTCGGTTCTAACCAGATAATTTAAATAATCTTACACCACTTAGGATAAAAAAACACAATCACTACATTCAATTAGACATTAATTGATTATACTTATCGGAGAGTCACAATGACCATTCCAAAAGAATATGACCCACACATTATAGAGCCGAAATGGCGTGATTCATGGAATATGTCCATGTATCATTTTGACTGGAAAGATGAAAGCAGGCCCCAGTTCATAATTGATACACCACCACCATATCCTACGGGCAATTTCCATATTGGTAACTCCCTTAACTGGTGTTACATCGATTTCGTTGCAAGATACAAGCGTATGTGTGGATATAATGTGATGTTCCCACAGGGTTGGGACTGCCACGGTCTTCCGACTGAAGTGAAAGTAGAAGAGATACATGGTATCACAAAGAACGAGGTTCCAAGGGAAGAGTTCAGGAACATGTGCCGTGAACTCACTGTTGGCAACATCGAGAAAATGAGGAACACGATGCTGAACCTTGGTTTCTCTACTGACTGGAGCAATGAATTTGTGACAATGGAGCCTGAATACTATTCCAAGACCCAGAGGTCTTTCAGGAAGATGTATGACATGAACCGTCTGTACCAGTCCGAACATCCTGTAAACTGGTGTCCAAGATGTGAAACAGCAATTGCTTTTGCAGAAGTGGAGTATGATTCCAGGGAGACCAAGCTCAATTACCTGCATTTTGATGGACTCCAGATAGCTACGTCCAGACCGGAATTGCTTGCGGCATGTGTTGCAGTAGCTATCAATCCGGAAGATGAACGCTACAAGGAACACCTCGGTTCAACTGTCAAGGTACCTCTTTTCGGTCATGATGTCAAGGTCATTGGTGACAAGGATGTAGATCCTGAATTTGGTACTGGTGTGGTTATGATTTGTACCTTTGGTGACAAGCAGGATGTAAGATGGTGGATGGAACACAGTCTTCCACTGCGAAAGGCCATTGACAAGAGCGGCCTTATGACCGATATTGCCGGCAAGTACAAGGGAATGTCCATTCCTGAATGTAAGAAAGCCATTATTGAAGACCTCGAAAAAGAAGGTCATCTCTTTGAGCAGAAACCACTTGAACAGAATGTCGGTATGTGCTGGAGATGCAGCACCCCTATTGAGATCCTTTCCGAACGCCAATGGTTCATTAAGATAGATACGGATGAGGTTTCAAAAGCATCAAATGATATCGAGTGGCTGCCGGAGTACATGAAGGTCAGGCTTGACAACTGGACGAACACAATGGAGTGGGACTGGTGTATATCCCGTCAGAGGCTCTTTGCAACTCCGATACCTGTATGGTACTGCAAGCACTGTGACGAGGTAATGGTTGCAAAGGAAGAATGGATGCCTATTGATCCTACGCAGCAGCAACCTCTTGAAGCCTGTAAATGTGGCAGCACGGAATTTGAGGCTGAAGAGGATGTTCTCGACACATGGATGGACTCATCTATCACAGCACTTCATGTTTCAGGATGGCTTACTGACCACGAAATGAGGTTACCTGCACAACTTCGCCCACAAGGCCATGATATTATCAGGACCTGGGCATTCTATACAATATTACGCTCCATGGCCATAACTGGTAAGAAACCATGGGATGCCATTCTGGTCAACGGTATGGTGCTTGGAGAGGATGGCCACAAGATGAGCAAATCACTTGGTAACGTCATAGCTCCTGAAGAGGTTATCAAGGACTACAGCGCAGACTCTTTCAGACAATGGGCGGCCATTGGTGGTTCACCAGGGTCTGATGTGATGTTCCGCTGGAAAGATGTTGTTTCTGCATCAAGGTTCTTCACAAAGATGTGGAGTATCTATCGGTTTGCAATGTCCCATCTTGAAGATTACGAACATTGTGATATGGATGTATCCGAACTGAAGATCGTTGACAGATGGCTTTTCAGCAACCTGAACACTCTTGTAAGGTCTGTTACCGGCTCAATGGATGCCTATCAGTTTGATGAGGCATTCAAAGCTGTCAGGGGTTTCACATGGGACGTCCTTGCAGACAATTACATCGAACTTGTCAAATCACGTCTGTATGGTGATGACGAGTCTGGGAAGAAAGCTGCAAAGTACACATTATATGTTGCAATTGATACTCTTTCCAGGTTGCTTGCTCCGTTTGCTCCGTTCTTTGCAGAGGAAATGTTCTCCCGTATCGATGATGGCAGTGTGCATGTTCAGTCATGGCCAAAAGTTTGCGAGTCCATGATAGATGCTGACATTGAGAAGTCAGGTGAATTCATAAAGGATGTTGCAAGCAATGTGAGGAGATACAAGTCCGAGCATGGTATGGCACTCAATGCTCCTCTTGAAAAGATCGAGATATATGGAAGTCTTGCAGACATAACTGATGTGCTGGGGGCTACGAACTCTCCTGTAGAGGTTATTGCAGGTGAGCCTGATTTCGAGCATGTTCCTGTGAATGTCAAACCCAATATGGGTGTCATAGGTCCTAAATTCAGGGGACAGGCAAAGGACATAATCAATGCGTTGCTTGAAGAGAATCCCACGAAGATCGCTGATGAGATTGCAAAAGGAAAGATAACTGTAAAAGTCAATGGTGATATGCTTGAACTTGACCCTGAATGTGTTGAGATCGAGAAGGAAGTTGTCTCTGCAGGAAGGTCAGTTGATGTTCTTGATATCAGCGGAGTTCCTGTAGTCATTGTAAGGTAAAGTCCTTAAGGATGCGTTATGCGGGCTCTGTCCGCATAAACTTTAAAAGCATCCGCCACTTATTTTAGAATAGTAATTGTCATGACAGTGCAGGATAATAACGATCAGGTAGTATTTATCTGTTTGACAGGTGATTAGTTGAAAATAAAATCCAGGGTCCAGCTAAGAAAATCAGCAAAGAACCAGCTATTAAGTGATATCACTTCTATTTTTGGTGAAGCGGTAAAGAAGCTTGAAAGCAGCAAGTTTGAAACGGCAAACATAGATGATATGTCTCTCATACTTGTTGACGGGGAACCACTGCTATTCCAGATAAATGGCTTTTACTTCCCTACTGTAAAAGGTGTCCTGAAGCTGGGCCTGCTGAAGAATGTAGTAACGGTTGATTCCGGTGCTGTTCGTTTTGTTGTCAACGGTGCTGATATCATGTGTCCGGGAATTGTTGATGCTGATCCTGATATACGGGAGAATGACCCTGTTATCATAATCGAAGAAGCTCACAGCAAACCACTGGCCATTGGGACAGCTTTGATGCCAGGGGCAGAAATGAAGGGAAACAAAGGCAAAGCTGTAAGATCTATCCATTACGTAGGGGACAAGCTCTGGAACTTTGACATTTGAAAGAAATCATTAAAATAGGATGAGTTTAAATATAAATAGCAGCAACAGTTCATATTAACAGTCCGGTAACATTTTAAGTAGTAGTGGTATTATTAATATAACAAAGTTTTTGAATACATGAGGGCGAATTATGGCAAATATCGTGAACAAATTATTTGGTAGCAGCAGCAAAAGCTCAACCACTGAGGATGAATATACAGAACTTGACCTCACTAAGTATGAAGAGGTAATGGATGATGAACCTGCAGAAACATATATTCGTGTTGCAGAGCTCACAAACCTCAATGAGCTGACCTCACTCAAAAAAGAGATATATGACGGTAATATCGTAATGATCGATATATCCAACATCAAAGTGGACAAGTTGTTGCTTGATCGTGCTTTGAAGGACCTCAAAGAGGTCGTAATGGATGTTCATGGCGACATCGCCGGTATCAAAGAAGACCAGGTCCTGGTAACGCCTATGGGTATCAAGATCGACAGGTCAAAGATCACTGGTGGCAGATATTGATAGATAGAGACTCTTGCCACAGTTTTGAAACGAGAACGTCATGCCCGCTTTGCCATGAAGATCTGGTGATCAAATGGCAGGGTGATGAGATCCCTTTTTTTGGCGAAGTGATGTATATTACTGCATTGTGTAAATGCAGCTTCAGGTTCGCTGATACAATTATTCTCTCCCAGAAAGAGCCAATGAGGTATGAGTTGAAGGTAGAAGGTCTTGAGGACCTTAACAGCAGGGTCGTGCGCTCCACTTCCGGTACCATCAGGATACCTGAACTTGGTATTGATGTAGAGCCCGGTTCGATATCTGATTCCTATATTACCAACATTGAAGGTGTTCTTGACAGGATATACAAAGTAGTCGTCACTGCGACCAAATGGTCAGTGGATGATGAAGAGAAACATTCCAAAGGGCTTGAGATTCAAAAATCTCTGGAAGAGGCAATTGAAGGTAAAAGGTCCCTTACTGTTATTATAGAGGATCCTTTCGGCAATAGTGCTATTATTTCTGACAAGGCCAAGTCCCGTGTACTTTCTTCAGAAGAGTTAGAGCATCTAAAGACTGGAATGATTGTCTTTGATGTGAATTCTTCAGAGATGGAACTTGATGCAAGTGACTCTGAGCATCAACTAAAGGAATGATTTTTTCATTCCTGCTCTTTTTTTATTAGATATACCTAAAGTATTTATTTGCTTAAATTGTACTATCATAGATATATTATGTGTCAGGAGGGAGTTATCTGGAAGAAGGATCGTATGAAGGGCAAAGCATGCCGTTGATAGGTGATGATGCACCTGCTTTTAAAGCCAGGACTACTCAAGGGATGGTAAATTTCCCGGAAGATTACAAAGGAAAATGGGTCATCTTTTTCAGCCACCCTTCCGACTTTACTCCTGTCTGTACTACAGAATTCATAAAATGTGCCACCATGCAGGAAGAGTTAAAAAAGCTTAATACTGAACTTATTGGCCTTTCTGTTGACAGCATCTATTCTCATTTAGCATGGCTTGAAACTATCAGGGACAGGGTCGAGTACAAGGGTTTTAAAAACATAGATGTGATGTTTCCTGTGATAGAGGACTTGAGTATGGAAGTTGCACGTAAATATGGTATGATCCATCCCAATGCTCATTATACGCCGGAGTCAATCCTTGAAAAGTTTGAAAGGTCGGGGGGAGTTCTCCCTATCAGGCAGTTCACCACAGAAACGATTCGCGCTGTTTTCATAATTGATCCTATGGGGAAGATCAGGGCCATTCTCTACTATCCGTTCTCAAATGGCAGGAGCATGGATGAGGTAAAGAGGCTTCTAATGGCCATACAGAAGTCTGATAGTGAGGATGTTTCAACTCCTGAAGGCTGGTCACCGGGGGACGATGTTATTCTTCCATGTCCTGTAACATGGACAGGTGTGAAAGAAAGATTGGATGGTCCGGATAAGGACCTTAAATGCTTTGACTGGTTCCTCTGTATAAAAAAAGATACTCAATAGTCGGTGTATGCCTTCTCTTTTTTTAATTTCTTATTTTGTTCTCCTTTATGTCCTCACGTCTTAAAACCACGGGCAATGAAAGGAAATGCCTATAAGCAATGTACTTATTAATGTAGCCAAAATCAAATTTAAACAGGTGAATAAATGGCAGAGCAAGAAAAAGAGGCTGCGCTTCCTTCAAAAGATAATTTCAGTGAATGGTATAATGACCTGCTCCTGAAGGGTGAGATCATGGACGTACGTTATCCTGTCAAAGGGCTATATGTGTGGTTCCCATTTGGTTTTAGCATCAGAAGAAATGTTTATGATATCATTCGTAGATTGCTTGATAAAGATCATCAGGAAACCTTATTCCCACTTCTTATCCCTGAAAATGAGTTCATGAAAGAGGCAGAACACATAAAGGGTTTTGAAGAAGAGGTTTATTGGGTGACTCATGGAGGTACCTCCCCGCTGGATGTTAAACTGGCACTCCGGCCTACGAGTGAGACTGCAATCTATCCAATGTATAAGTTGTGGATCAGGTCTCACGCAGATATGCCTCTTAAGCTCTACCAGATCGTCAATACATTCAGGTATGAGACAAAACACACACGTCCTCTTATCAGGCTACGTGAGATTACATCTTTTAAGGAAGCACATACCGTTCATGCTACCTGGGAAGATGCGGCATCGCAGGTTGATGAGGCCATAAGGCTTTACACAGAGTTCTACAGGCAGCTTGCTGTTCCTGTACTTGCGTCCAAGAGGCCGGATTGGGATAAGTTCCCTGGTGCGGATTATACAATAGCTACTGATGCCCTCATGCCGGATGGTAAGACTCTGCAGGTAGGTACGGCTCACCACCTTGGTGATAATTTTGCGAAAACGTTTGATATTACCTATGAGGATGCAGAAGGTGAGCAGGTTTATGCTTACCAGACATGCTATGGAATCTCAGAACGGTCCATAGCTTCCATGATATCCATACACGGAGACGACAAAGGTCTGGTTCTTCCACCGGCTGTTGCTCCTGTACAGGTTGTAATTATTCCTATTATTTTCAAGAAGCCCGAGGGTGTACTTGAAGCCTGTGAGGATCTAAAGACTGCTCTTGAAGCGGCAGGTATACGTGTGAAGATGGACGCAAGCGACAGTCGTCCCGGTGCCAAGTATTATAAGTGGGAAATGCGCGGCGTTCCTGTAAGGCTTGAACTTGGTCCGAGGGATCTTAAAAATAATGCAGCAATGCTTGCCCGCCGTGATACTGGTGAGAAGCAGCAGGTGTCCCTTGATAACATCACAGAAGATGTTCTTTCCCTGCTTGATGAGATCCATGAGAACCTGTATGAAAAGGCAAAAGCAGGTGTTCAGGAGCGTATCTTTGAGTGCGGGGACATTGATACTATCAAGGAAAAACTGGCTGTGGGTATTGCAAAGGTCTTCTGGTGTGGCAATAAGGAATGTGGTTTGAAGCTTGAGGATGATATTGGCGCCGGTATACTTGGTATACCCACTGACCAGACAGAAGGATATTCCGGTAAATGTCCTGTATGTGGCTCAGATGCAGACACTCAGGTGTATATTGCCAGAACCTACTGAAGTTTCTCTGGAAAAAGTCATATACTCCCTCTAAAATACATCTAGGCGATTGGTATGGATACACTAGCACCTGAAAAAGTCCGGTTACCTGAAAAACCGTTGTTCGTATGTGTTCTTGCAAACACAGAGACTGCTTACATAGAAGGTCTGTCTGCTGCAGGCAAGACTGCAAAGCTTACAGACTATACGCCGGCAGGCGATGCGGAAGTCCTTGAAACAGGAACTATTATAGACATTCCGATCCTGCCAATGACTCCTCCGTATGATACGCCAACGCCGGCTCTTATTACTCGTGCAGCCCTTTCAATTACGGGGATTCCGCATGTGTTTGTGAATGCAGGGTTGAAGGTCCTTCCGGCAAAACAGGTGCCGCTTGTCGACATAGGTGGTGTGCCCGGTGGTGACATCAGGAATCCAATTGCGGTGTACAATGTTGAGGATGCATTCAAAAATGCGTTCATGTTTGGTGAGGAACTTGCAAAAGATCATGATCTGGTCGTTATTGGTGAAAGTATTCCTGCGGGAACAACGACTGCAAATGCGGTGCTCCAATCACTGGGTTATGATGGAAATGTAAGCAGTAGTTCCAGTTCCAACCCTCTCTCGCTAAAAAAACAGGTTGTGGCGGAAGCTCTTGAGTCATCAGGGATAAGCTACGGTTCCCTGCGCGATGATCCTCTCAAAGCAATAGCATCCGTTGGCGACCCAATGATGGTTGCAGTTGCAGGAATTGCTGCAGGTCTTGGCAACACTCCTGTTATTCTTGCAGGAGGCACTCAGATGGCTTCTATATTTGCTGTTATCAAGCACCTGGGTTATGCTACGGATAATATCAAAATCGTTACGACTACTTATGTTGTAAGGGATGAGTCTGCTAATTTTGTAGAACTTGCCGGTGAAATTGGTGCGAGGTATGAAGGTGCTGATCCAGAATTTGGTAAATCCTCATTTAAAGGCCTGCAGCAATATGAACTCGGCTTTGTAAAAGAGGGCGTAGGTGCAGGTGGGGCCATCTACCTGACTGGTATGTTCGGTTATTCTATGGGTGAACTGCGCTTAAAAATAGAGGAACTTTGTGACGAGTTATGTAAATTCGGGGATATTGGCCGAGTTGCTAATGAAAACATGTGATGTAGGGGTGCTGTACCGCTAAATATATCATTGATAAGATGTATTCTGGAGGTACTGCCCAAATATATGGGGCTGTGGCCTAGCCCGGCATGGCGATGGGCTCCAGCGGATAAATGATGAACAACGGGTCTACTGAGACTAACCCGACGGGGTTGGTTTGTGAGGAACCGTTGGAGCACTGATATGTGCTCATAAACTGAAGGCTGTTATTGCAGCTGTTCGGAGAGACCCGTCGATCGTGAGTTCGAATCTCACCAGCCCCACTATCATTCCTTGCAGTATAACTGGCTTTTCTTCAAGGTTGATTTTTCTATGCCTAAACTATATATGCAGATAGAACTATATAATTAACCGTAAAATTAAAGTTAATAATTTTACTTGATAATTATGTAACAAGATACTAAGGTTACCACCAGATATATATTGCAATATATTTATTTAATTTACGTGTAAACATGGAGCCTAAGATTCATGCAATATCAGGATAAAGTACTCATTGTTGATGACGAACAAGCCATAGTGGAATTAATGGGCCTTTACCTTAAATCCGATTATGAAGTTATTCCTGCTTATAGTGGGCAGGAAGCTTTGGATAAGGTTAAAAGTGAAAAACCTGACATTATTCTGCTTGATGTGATGATGCCTGATATGAATGGGTATGAAGTTTGCAGGGTTTTGAAAACATCTGTGGAAACTCAGTTCCTTCCTGTTGTCATGGTAACTGCACTTTCTGGAAAAGATGACCGTATCAAAGGAATCGAAGTGGGTGCCGACGAGTTTCTTGGCAAGCCTGTTAACAGGCTTGAACTTGTAACCCGGGTAAAATCCCTTTTGAGGATGAAGCATCTTCAGGACAAGATTCTTGCTGAAAGGAATGAAGCAATGAATTATCTTGACATTGCCGGTTTTATTATTTTTGTCCTTGATGTGGATATGATGATTAACCTTGTAAATGCGAAGGGCAATGATATCCTTGGCTACGGCGAATTTGAATTGATAGGCAATGATTTTTCAAAGTCCATTGTACCTGAAAATCTGAGGAGTGAAGTAAGGCACCGGTTTGAAGGGGCTTTAAAGGGTGAATCAGAGCTGCCTGAATTCATTGAGCATTCCGTTGTTACAAAGGAAGGCAAAGAAATCCCTGTGCGCTGGTATGATGTTGTCCTAAAAGATGTGGATGGTAATATTACCGGTATCCTGTGTTCAGGTGAGGACCTTAGCAAGTTCAAGTAATACTACATATTTTCACACTGTATTTTTATTCTAAAACTCAGTAATGAGGTATTTATTTTCTTCTTCTTCTTCTTTTCTAAAGATGTTTTTCGTTGCACAACATATCCATTTTTGATGCAGTATCAGGTGTATTCCTGTAAAAGATGTCATCATTATTGCTGATCAGTTATGTATCAGTGTCCATGTGGCTTTTGTCATTCCCATGTATTCCTGATATCTTCCCTTTGGTACTCCTGAAGGTATCACAAGATACATGACAAATCCTGTAACGGCAACCAGAAGGAATAGTATTGTTAATATGGCATCAATGGAGTAGTTCAATTTCATTCTGTTCATTATTGTCCTCTACTTATATGTCTTGTTTTTATTCTGATGGGTAGGACTTTTACTATACTCTGTTATTTTTGAACTATGTGTGTTTTCCTGTATTTCCATTTTTCTTAATTGGGTGGTGCAAAGGTTTAAATTCAATTACGTTAAGTAGTAGTCCTGTTTCATTGTCGGGATAAGTCCCGTGGGAATGTAGCTTTACGAAAGCTGAACCGTGAAACTAGAAATGAAACTAAGGTGAACAAATTGTCAAAATCATTTTACGCATACGTAAGAGACGCATGGAAAGACCCGGACAGCACATATGTCCATGAACTAAGATGGGAAAGACTCCAGGAATGGAGGAAGGAAGGATCTGTTACGAAGATCAGGCGTCCAACCCGTATCGATCGTGCTCGCTCCCTTGGATACAAGGCTAAGCAGGGTATCATTGTAGCCCGTGTACATGTACGCAGGGGTAGTCTGAGAAAGTCCAGGTACATTCGTGGAAGGCGTACTCAGCGCATGGGTAAGAATAAGATTACAGGCGGAATGAGTCTTCAGAGAATGGCTGAAGGACGTGCAGGCAGGAAATTCCCTAACATGGAAGTTCTCAACTCCTACTGGGTCGGCGAAGATGGAAAACTGAAGTGGTTCGAGGTTATTCTTGTAGACCCAAGCCACCCTGTCATTAAGAGTGATAAGAACCTTAACTGGATCTGCGGCAGTTCCCACAAAGGACGTGCAGAACGCGGTAAGACCAGTGCAGGCCGTAAAGGCAGAGGTATGATGTCACGTGGAACTGGTACTGAAAAGACCAGGCCAAGTCTCAGGTCAAACCTTAACAGGGGCAAGTGATCCACTATACTAGCTTGCGCGTGATCGCGCACTCAACTGAGGATATTTCCAGGGTACGTGCTGCCCTGGACTTCTTTTTATGGACTGCTATTGGCAAACCTAAAGGTACAGTTACTGATGAGTTCGTTGAAGTAACCGATATCGAAGGTCATTATGGCAATTCCTCTGTGATGCTCAGTTCTCAGATCACTCGCAAATCGGACTCTGCAAGACTTGCCAGGTTCATCCGGGATCATATGTCTCCCGTAGATGTTGAGCTCCTGCGCAGTGAAATGCCTGACCGGCTGGATGACGATCAGTTGTTCCATATGAGGTTTGATAAGCAGGCTGCTTTCCTTGGGAAATTAGTATTGAGTTCTTCATCCGATGCTATCATTGTAAAGGTAAAGATAGCCACCTATCCTAAGAACCGCATTCTTGCGGGGCAGATAGTGGAGGAATTGTTTGGCTAGATTTAACTTTTATGATCTGAACGTCTATTCTGTGCCTGAAGGTAAAAACACGGTTGAAGAAATGGCTGCTCTTGCCAGGCATTTTTGCTACAAGGGTATTGCTATCACCAATCCTTCAAGATCATGTTCTCCTGAAAAATCTACTTTAGTAGATGGATTGGAGGTTTTCAGTGGCGTTGAACTGAACGTGGAAAATGCTTCTAAGTTGCATGGACTTGTAGGAAAATACCGGAAAATGGTTGATGTTATTGTTGTCCGTGGTGGCAATGAAAATATAAACCGCGCAGCCTTAGAAAATTCCAATGTAGATGTTCTTTCAAATTGTGGTTCTTTAAAAGACAGCGGAATGAATCATGTTCTGGCCAAGTCTGCGAATGATCATGATGTTGCAATTTCTTTTGATCTTGGGGATATTATAAGTCAACGTGGTGGCCGAAGAGTAAGGGCTTTATCAAATTTCAGGAAAAATCTGAAACTTGTTCGAAAATATGATGTTTCTTTCACTCTGACAAGTAATGCAATGTCATATTATGACCTGCGTGCTCCTAATGAATTAATAGCGTTGGCCGGGCTTTTTGGTATGACGCGTGAGGAATCCATTTCCGGTCTGTCGACTACTCCTGAAAAAATAATTTCAAAGAACCGACCTTCTGCTAATTATGTCTTTGAAGGTGTGGAAATTGTAAGTGTTCCTTCAGATAATGCTCTTCTGGATGAAGGTGATGAAGTATGAAAGTACTTCCACCCACAATGCGGGAAAATAAAAGGTATCTTGCATTTGAACTTATTGCTGATGGTCAGGTGAGCAGAGATGACCTGATAAGGGAGATTTTTTCTTCATCCGGCAGTTTGCTTGGTGATCTTGGTTCAAGTGAATGTAACATATGGCTATTTGCCTTTGAGGACCTTAAGGGTGTAGTAAGTTGTGACCGGGAGCACGTCCGGCAAACCCGTGCTGCTCTTGCTACAATTACCAGCGTAAAGGGTAGAAGGGTTAGTTTCCATATTCTTGGTGTGTCAGGTACAGTTCTTGGTGCAACAAAAAAGTATTTAGAGGGTGTGAATATATTTAACCCCGAAGAACAGTCACATATAAATGAGTAGAAAGCATATTTCAGTTAGTTATCGTATATATTCTATTATTATTTATAAATAAATTAGGAGATGAAGTGAAGATGCAAATGACACCACAGATGGGATATGATCGTGCCATTACAGTTTTTAGTCCTGATGGACGTCTCTTTCAGGTAGAATATGCAAGAGAGGCAGTCAAGAGGGGTACAACCGCAGCGGGAATTAAAGCAAAGGATGGTGTGGTATTGCTTGTGGATAAGAGAATCACAAGCCGGTTGATAGAGGCTGAATCCATAGAGAAGATATTCCAGATCGATGACCACATTGGTGTTGCTACTTCAGGACTTGTAGCAGATGCCCGTGCACTTGTAGACCGGGCAAGGGTAGAAGCCCAGGTAAACATGGTTTCATATGATGAACCAATAGGCGTTGAAGTGATTGCCAAGAAAATATGCGATCACAAACAGACATATACTCAGTATGGTGGTGTACGTCCTTATGGTACTGCTCTTCTGATAGCAGGTGTTGATGATTCCAGTCCACGTCTGTTCGAAACAGATCCTAGTGGCGCATTACTTGAATACAAGGCGACAGCTATCGGAGCTGGCAGAAATGCCTTTATGGAAATATTTGAGGCAGACTACAAGGCTGATATGGGCATTGATGCTGCTATCATGTTAGGCATGAAAGCGCTCTATACTTCAACTGAAGGAAAGGTTGACGCAGCTACTCTGGAACTTGGTGTTGTAACCCTTGAGGACCGCCAGTTCAGGAAATTGTCTGAAGAAGAGGTTGCAGCTTTTGTTTCCAGAGTTCGTGAAGAGCTCAAAGATGAAGTAAAAGAAGAAAAAGATGAGTCTGAAAACCAGGAAGAAACAAACGAATAAATCAATATTTTGTGTCATGGGGTGAATCAATATGGTATCTCTTGATGAGTCTGTAATTGCAAGACTCAAGAAAGGAAAGAATCATTTCGAAGTCTTTGTTGAGCCGGAGGGTGCGTTTGCACTTAAAAGGGGAGATAAAGTAAATATAGAGGATATAATCGCTGTAGAGTCTATATTCTATGATGCTCATCAAGGGGAACAAGCTGCAGAGTCCGATCTTGTGAACCTCTTCAATACCAATGATGTGCTGGAGATCGCTGAACAGATAATTCTGCATGGGGAGCTACAGCTCACCAAAGAACAAAGAAAGCGTATTTTGGAAGAGAAGACCAGAAGGGTCATCACTTTTATTGCACAAAATGCTATCAATCCCCAGACAAAAGCTCCTCATCCGCCTTCCAGGATCGAAAAGGCAATGGAAGAAGCAAAATTCCATATAGATCCTCTCAAAGGTGTTGATGACCAGGTAAACGCTGTAATGAAAGCCATTCGTCCGATAATACCCATAAGGTTCGAAGAAGTTGATGTTGCTGTAAGGATTCCTGGTGAATATGCAGCAAAGGCTTATGGGGATATCTCTAAATTTGCAACTCTTGTGAAGAATGAATGGCAAAGTGATGGTTCGTGGGTGGCAGTTGTAAAAATGCCTGCTGGCCTGCAGAACGATTTCTATGGCCTTGTCAATCACCTTACAAAAGGGGATGCTGAAACTAAATTATTATGAGGCCGCATAATGGAACGTGAAATTGTAATTCCAGGACAGCTATTGTCCGAAAACAAGGCTGATTCCGGCCCGGGTACTTATATAAAGGACGGAAAGGTCTATTCCCTTTTATACGGAGTAAAGAATGCCAAAAATAAGATCTCTGTAATTCCCTTTACCGGGAAATATATTCCATCACCCAGGGACTATGTTATTGGTACAGTTATAGGGGTCACTCCTTCTAACTGGATATTTGACATAAGTTCTCCATATGATGGATTACTGCATGTGTCGGAGTATCCAAGGCGTGTGGAATCTGATAAAATGCCGGAAATTATGGATGTAGGCAGTTCGGCTTTGCTTCGCATAAAAGATGTAAATTCATCCATGAAGGTAGAACTGACCATGAGAGAACGTGGTCTGAGGGCTCTTAATGTGGGCCGGATTATTGAAATAACTCCTACAAAGGTCCCGCGTATCATAGGACATGGCGGTTCTATGGTATCCATGCTTAAGAAAGAAACAAATTGCGAGATATTTGTAGGTCAGAATGGAAGAATATGGATAAAAGGCAACGATGCTGAAATGGACCTTCTTAATGAAGCTATTGAGCTTATAATGAAACATTCTCACACTTCCGGTTTGACGGAGAGGATATCTCATTTCTTGAAAAATGAGGATGATGTTGTTTCTGAGAAGGATGAAACTGTTTTAGAGTCCGATCTCGCTGTGGATACGGAAGATGAATGCGAGATTCGGGAAGAAACCTGCAGAAAAGTAGATGCACTATTGGAAGATGATGATAATTGATCCAGATGTGTCTATTTTAATCAACAGGGAGAATGTGCAAACATTGGAGAATTAATATGAGTGATAAACCTGAAAAGTTCATTGATGAAAATGGATTACGTCTTGATGGCAGGCGTGTTAATGAGATCCGGCCTATGAAAATGGAGATAGGTGTACTCTCCAGGGCCGATGGTTCATGTTATCTGGAATGGGGTAAGAACAAGGTGCTTGCGGCTGTATATGGTCCGAGGGAACTCCATCCTAGAAGATTGCAGAAGGCAGATTCTGCATTGATAAGATATCGTTATAATATGGCTGCTTTCTCCGTAGAGGACCGCATAAGGCCGGGTCCAAGCAGAAGAAGTATTGAAATATCAAAGGTAAGCCGTGAAGCATTTGAGCCTGTTGTGCTTACTCACCTTTATCCTGGTGCTGTAATTGATGTATTTGCAGAGGTTCTTCAGGCAGATGCCGGAACCCGTACTGCAGCTATAAATGCAGCTTCCATGGCACTTGCAGATGCCGGAATTCCTATGAAGGGACTTGTTTCTGCCTGTGCAGTAGGAAAGGTTGATGGACAGCTGGTACTTGACCTTAATAAGCCAGAGGATAACTATGGCAATGCTGATATCCCAATGGCTATGACGGCTGATGGTGAGATTACCCTTTTGCAGATGGACGGTGACGTAACACAGGAAGAATTCAGACAAGCAGTTGAACTGTGTAAAGAAGGATGCCGCCAGATCCTTGAGATGCAGAAAGAAACTCTCAAGAACAAATTTACCAAGCTGGAAGAAGTGGAAATATCTGACGATGAAGAGGATGTCGATGTTTCTGCTCTTGTTGAATCTACATTGGAATCTTTAGAAGAGGATGAAACATCTGAGAATGATGAGGACATCGAAGAAGAAATAGAAACAGACGATGTAGAGGATGCTGAATCCGGAGATGAAGCAGAATCTGTGGAAGAGCAAGAGGATTCCTTCCAGGACGTCGATGAAGATGACATTCCTGAAGATAACGATGAGGATGTCCCTGAAGATGATGAAGAGACTGCCTGAGAGATGTGGTAACCATGAGTAATCAATCAATGTCTATACTTAAGAAAGATTATATTTACAACCTTATGCTCAAAGGAAAACGTGAGGATGGTCGTACCTTTGATGCAATTAGAAATATAGATCTCAGGACCAATGTAATAGAGAAAGCAGAAGGTTCTGCGTGGATCAAACTGGGAGAGACCGAAATTCTGGTCGGTGTTAAAGTTCAGGTAGGAACTCCGTTCCCTGACTCTGCCGGAGAAGGTGTAATTATTACAAGCATGGAGCTTAATCCAATTGCTTCCCCTGACTTTGAGGCTGGTCCTCCTAAGGAGAACGCAATAGAGATGGCTCGTGTGACTGACAGGGGTATCCGTGAATCAGGCGCAATTGATTTAAATAAGTTGTGTATTACGGAGGGAGAAGAGGTTTGGATGGTATTCATCGATATCCATGTTCTCAATAATGCAGGGAACATTCAGGATGCTGCCTCTTTTGGTGCAATTGCTGCCCTGTTGACTGCTACCGTTCCTGGCAAACGTGAGGGACGTGGTGAGGACATGCCTATGCCTATCAGGGATATGCCCGTTGCAGTTACACTGGTGAATATCGGCGGTGAGATGATGGTTGATCCTGATCTTGATGAAGAGACCGTCTGTGATACCCGTATAACGATCATCTCAAATCAGGATGGTTCTATATCAGGAATGCAAAAGAGCGGTGACGGTGCGCTTACTGAAGAACAGCTTTTAAAGGCTGTGTCTCTGGCATGCCAGAAAGCATCAGAACTAAGGGAAACTCATCTGTTGAATATCTAATCAGACAGATTCAATATTATCATTAAATTCACACAATTTCAAGGAGATAAGATTCATGGCAAAAAAGTATACAAGAAAAGGACGTGTATCCAGATCAGCTGGTAGGTTTGGTACACGATATGGTAGGAAGGACCGTAAACTGGTAGCGGACCTTGAAGAAAAGATGCGTATGCCTCACAAGTGCTCAAAATGTGCACGTCCTACTGTCAAGAGAATAGGCACTGGTATATGGAAATGTACAAAATGCGACCATACCTTTGCAGGTGGAACTTTCCTGCCTCAGACTAATGTAGGTAAGACAGTTGCACGTTCAGTTAAGAAAGCAACAGAAGCACTCGAGTAGGTGAATATGGCCTATAAATGTACAAGATGCAAAAGAAATGTTGAGATCGATTATGAGTATACCGGTATTCGCTGTCCATACTGCGGACACCGTATCCTTGTAAAAGAACGTCCAACATCCATCAAACGCATCAAAGCAGAGTAAGAAGCGATGTTAATCACTTCTTCTCGCAAACCTTCTGCCAGTACGCGTACACTATGTAAGCATCTGGCATCTTTTTTCGGTTGTGATTATCCCAACCGTGGTAAGATGGGCATGGGTGAGGTTCTGGACCTTTCTCGTGATACTCCTCTCATCATAGTGGGTGAATATCACGGTAACCCTGGTAGCATTGTTTTTTACGATGACGAGGGCCACTGTGTACTGTCACTTCATATCTCGATGTTATCCACAGGTTTTTTGTATCCCAGGAAGTCCGGTGTTATTCCTTCAATAGTAGGGGATGGTGAACTTGTGTCTTTTATATCTGACGTTCTCTATCCGGATGGTCCGAATGACTCCTCAGTTTCTTTGTCACTGGTAATCTCTGGTGATAGGATGGATTTCAATGAACAGGACAAAGTCCTTTTCAGTCTGAGGGTGAAAAGTCATAAAATATATAATGGTGATGAAGATTGCTCTTGATCACCAATTCTATATTTGAGACTCCTGCTGCTCCTTCTATCTATCGTTCCCTGAAGCCCGAACTTGAGACTATGATCACTGACAGGTCTTCTGTTGATATGGTGGTTAAAGGGCGTTTTCTTTATCTTACTGTAAGATCGGATGATCTTGTTGCTATGCGTTCAACGCTCAACACCTGGTTACGTCTTATTCAGGTTGCATTTGAGACTGCATCCTGTCTGGCATGATCTGTGAAATACCTTTAATTTTCTGCCTTCCATTTTGTATCTCAGCTTTCTCTTTTCATCATTATTTTCCTTCTTTGTGTGTACATAGAAACATTAAAATCACTTTAGGTTTATTGACATGTCAGGTGAAACCAAATGAGTACACAAATACCCCCACAGATACAGAACCAGCTAGCTCAGTTGCAGCAGGTTCAGCAGCAGGCGCAGTCCCTTGCTATGCAAAAATCCCAGATTGAGTCCATGCAGAAAGAGTCTGAGATGGCACTGGAAGAACTGCAAAAACTTCCTGAAGATGTTGTTGTTTATCGCAGTGTCGGCGAATTACAGATCAAGTCAAGCAAGGAAGAATCCGTTTCAAAATTGAATGAAAAGGTCGAGACACTTTCACTCAGGTTACAATCCATTTCAAGACAGGAAGAAAGGATCTCAAAGCGTTTCACACAACTTCAGGAACAGATTGAACAATCCATGGGGAACCAGGCTCAATAAGCCTTTTCCCGATGCTGATGACATTATCGCTATAAACTGTTGATAATGTTCAGAGGTTTCCATGCAAGTTGAAGAAACGGAGTTTTTCAATAAACTTCTGGATTACAATAATATTCTTTATCTTTGCCATCGGAATGCTGATCCAGATGCAGTAAGCAGTGCGTTTGCCCTTTCTGAGGCCCTGGGTGGAACTATAGGCCTTGTGGACGGATGCAACAGGGTTGCTTCACTTCTTATAGATAAACTCAATATTGACGTGGTCGAAAAACCTGATCCGTCTGAGTTTGATATAACTCTGGTAGTTGACACTTCGACCAGTTCACAGCTAAATGATATCAAGCTTGGCAGGTATTGTGTGATCGATCATCATGCTACCACGGCTCTAATTGAGAATGCTGAATTCTATCTTCACCGTCATGCAACATCCACTGCAGAAATGGTATTTGGGATCCTGCAATCAATGGGTGCTCCCATTATGCGTCGAACTGCCATGGGTCTTCTGACCGGTATAATTACCGATACAGGACACTTTAAGCATGCTACACAGGAAACATTCAGGACGGTTTCTGAGATAATAGCAACAAGTGGAGTAGAGTACGCTGATGTACTGGAAATGATGGCTGCAACCCCTCAGGATATATCAATGCGTATTGCCATGTTGAAATGTGCAACAAGGGCAACCATTGAAAGAGTTGATGACTGGCTGTTAGTAGACTCTCATGTAAATTCCTTTGGAGGCGCTGCTTCATCCATGTTCCTTAATATTGGTGCAGACGTGGCTCTCATCGGTACGTCACGTGATGCCAATATAAGGGTTAGCGGTAGAGCAAAGCGTGAAGCTGTTGCTGCAGGTGTGAATCTGGGCAAGATAATGGAAGATATTAGTAAGAACTATGATGGTACCGGAGGAGGACATGCAGGAGCTGCTGGCATAGATGTAGTTGCTGATATGGATACCATCATTTTTGAATGCAAATACAGGATACGTGATATCCTCAGAGGAAAACCTAATCCTTCAATATGTGATTCATTGAACGAAGAATCTCAGGAATCAGAATGATCCAATAAAGGGCGATTAGATGATAGAGTACTGGAACCCATTGGTTGAAAGGATGCCAGTTGATGAACTGGATAAGATGCAGGAAAAGAAACTGAAAAGTCTGGTCGATTATGTATACCAGCATTCGGATTTCTATAAAAAGAAATTTGATGGGGCAGGTGTTAAACCCGGTGATATCCAGTCAATGGATGACCTGAGAAAATTGCCTTTTACGTATAAATCAGACCTCCGGGATACCTATCCCACAGGTATGTTCTGTGTTCCGAATGAACAGCTTGTCCGTTTCCATGTTTCTTCCGGAACAACAGGAAAACCAACAGTAGTCGGATACACACGTAACGATATCAATGAATGGGCTACGTCCCTTGCAAGGGCGCTGACATCTATTGGGGTCGGACGTGGGGATGTTATCCAGATAAGTTATGGATACGGTCTTTTCACAGGCGGTCTCGGCTTACACTATGGTGCTGAAGAAGTAGGTTGTACAGTTCTTCCGACAAGTTCGGGAAATACTGAAAAGCAGCTTGATCTGATGCAGGATCTTAAATCCAGCGTAATGGCCTGTACTCCATCTTACTTCCTCTTCATGAACGAGGTTGCAAATCAGGCAGGCATCAGCATTAAGAACGATACTCAGCTTCGTGTGGGTATATTTGGTGCAGAGCCATGGTCTGAGGAAATGAGGACCAGGATCGAGGAAGCCACAGGTATCAAAGCATATGATGTATATGGTACTTCCGAACTCAGTGGCCCTCTTTGCACAGAATGCCAGTACCAGGATGGTATACATATCTGGGCAGACCAGTTCCTGATAGAGGTCATCGATCCGGAAACCGGGGAACAGCTTACAGAAGGTGAGCGTGGGGAACTTGTAATCACTACGCTGGCCAAGGAAGCGCTTCCACTTATCCGATACCGCATTGGTGATATAACAGTTATCAACAAGCAGCCATGTAAATGTGGGCGAACTCATCCGCGTATAATGAGGGTTCTGGGACGTGCTGATGATATGCTCATTGTCCGTGGTATCAATGTATTCCCCGGGCAGGTTGAATCGGTCCTGATGACTATTCCTGAAGTTGGAGAGCATTTCATGATCGTTGTTGACAGGGTCAATGAACTTGATATCATGAAGATCCAGATCGAGATGACAGATGAAGCATTCAGTGACAGGGTCAATGATATCATCTCAGTGGAGAAGAAGGTTGCAACGGCACTCAAAAATGTGCTTAACCTTGCTGTGAAGGTCGAGCTTGTTGAAAAAGGTACAATTCCAAGATCAATGGGTAAAGCCAAGAAAGTGATGGACAACAGAAAGTTATAACATTCCATAGGACAACATAACTTCTAATAAAATTGCAGGTGCTAACATGGAAGAGAAGATCATCAAACAAATTTCCCTTTTTGCTGAGAACAAACCTGGTCGTCTTGCACACATCGCAGAGAACTTCAGGAAGGCTGGCATTAATATCAGGGCATTCACCATAGCCGAAGCAGGAGACTTTGGAATCATCAGGATGGTCGTTGATAAACCGGATGCAGCACATGAGGTTCTTCATGATGCAGGTTTCACGGTTTCCGAGACCAGTGTAATGGGTGTGGAAATGGAGGATGTGCCAGGAGGGCTAGGAAAGATAGCAGATGTCCTTGGCGGGCAGAGCATAAATATCGACTATGCATACGCTTTCGTTACAAAGACAGAAAAAGCTCTTCTTATTCTCAGGGTCAATGACATCGAGGGTGCTATTCAGGTTCTTCATAGCGCAGGTGTCAAGCTTATAGATATGGCTGATATTCAGGAGATATGATTTTCTGGATATTGCATTTCTTTTTTTAATGTAATTGAGGCTTTGATTTTTTGTTGTTGCTTATAAGCGTCAACCACCACTATTTTATAGTATCTGCTGTCATTCCCCTTGAAATGACTGATACTATCAATGCAAATGGGGTTAATAAACCGAAGTCTAAACTTGGCGGTTCCCATACTACCATAATCGGTGGCCGAAATGGTAAAAAGATAGTATCCTTATTGAGCCGGCATCCTGATATCAAAAAGATAATACCTTCAGTTATTACTGTAAAAGGAAAGGGTAATTCAGGAGGCATGCTGAGTGCCAGGGTACAGAGGCCCGATGACAGAGGTAATCTGAGGCTGCTTCTTTCACATGGCACATCCTTTCAGGAACTGCGCCTGGTAACTACGGTTGGTACTTTCACAGAAGGAGAGCGTATCATGAAAGAGCTTAATTTGTTGTTGCTTGATGACTAAAGGTGGTATATTATGTTCATTGGAATTGATCACGGTACGACTGCAATGCGTTTTGCTGCGCTTTTCCCCGAGTCCGGAAAAGTGCTGAAGCTGGAGATTCCACGAACTGAAGCAGCTGATATGACTGAATCCCAATTAGTATCCTCAATGGAAGATGCTTTCGGTGTCAGGAGTGCTGATATCTCCCTTATGGCGGTGACATACTCAATGGGCGATGGCATCACGGATATTGAGGACATTCAAAGTGTTAATAACCGGGGTGTTAAAAGTATCGAGGGTGCCGGTAAAAAAACAGGCGGAGGTAGCCGTGTTTTTGATTCCATAATGTCATCCGGGATTCCTGCAGTAGTTATACCTGGTATCCACGACGGGAGCAATACGGACCCCCGGCTGAATATCTTCTCTCATTCTACCAGTCCTGAGAAAGTAGGTATCGCATACCATGCATTTTCTCTCGGCTTTACTGATTTCGTTCTTTCCGATATAAGTTCCAATACTGTTACAGTAGGAGTTGCCGGTGGAAAACTTGTTGGGGCCATAGATGCCTGTATCTTTGCACCGGGATTGCAGCATGGTCCTCTTGATGTGCAGGCCCTGAGGGATGTGGATGCCGGAAAGATGAGTGCTAATGAAGCATTTGTGCATTCCGGTGTTCTCAAGAATACTCCTTTCTCAGACCGGCATGACCTGATCAAGGCAGCTGAGGGCAAGGATTCACAGGCCCTTCTTGCACTGGACAGCATAGCTCTCTTTGCCGCCATGGAAATTGCAGGTATGCAACTTTTGCTGAAAGACTATAATTCAACTGGCGAGATTATCATAGAGGGCTCTGTTGGTGAGATTCCCTATGTTGTTGACAAAATAGAAAGTCATCTTGGCGTAAAGGTGCATGTGCTTGACAGATGGAGTGCTGCTGTTGGTTGTGCTGAGATTGCAAAGGCTATTTATTCCGGTTCTCAGGATATTCTGGGTCTGAATGTTAATTTTTAGAACCAATTGTTTGATATTTCAAATTTAAAATTATATCTATATAATTATAAATTCAAAACAATCAATTTGAAACTTCAAACAACTTACAATAGAACTTATTAAAAATCAGATGGGTATGCAGTCGATAAGTGTTCAATAAAGCGTGCATTTACCTTCAATATAGATAACAGAAACCCCTTTTATTTTCTGCTTTTGTTGTATAAGGTTCCTGAGTATATCCTGAGTTTTATCCGGCCCTTTTGACCTGATGCTTCTGTCAATATCAATAACTGTGGTGTCCGGTACCAGAGCTCTCACCACATCATGAAGATCCGGTGTTTCCTGTCCACCTGTCATTGCGGCAATTTCATTCTGGAGTATGATTACAAGAATGTCAAAACCACAGCTTACTGCATTTATGAGTCCCACAATGCCGGAGTGTGCAAGGCCGAAATCCCCAATGACGGCTATTCCCTTTCCGGGAAAACCGCATGCTGTGGAGATTGCACCACCAAGTGCGAACCCTGTGTTGACCGCATTTAGCGGATCAGGTGCCGTGCGTATGGAACACCCCATATCGCCTGCAACTGGTTCTATGTCATGCAATACATTGTAGAGTGGCATGAACGGACAATCGCCACATATGGATCTTGATCCCCTGCTGACAATGGTCTGGATATCTGTGTATTTCGAGACCTCATCCTTATCGATGTTCTCAAGGGCAAATTCCACATGCTCTTTTTGAATCATTCCTACGGGGAGGTGTCCGCTTCTTTTTCCAAGAATGTTGTCGAAGGTATTGATATGCGATTCAATGAAAGCTTCACTTTCTTCCACGACAAGTATGTGCTCATGTTTGCTGATGAATTGCTTCACAAGATCTTTAGGAAATGGTGACACAAGGCCAAGTGCCAGATGTGAGTAACCAGAGTAGACCAGTTGTGTGGAGAATATATCGTCAACTATCGATGATGGATAACCTGAGGATATTATTCCTACTTTGTCTCCGTTTACTTTCATAAGGTTGAAACGGGAGTTCTCAGTTTCGTGGCTGAGGAGGGGTTCGGATTCTATGTGGAAACGCTGGTGTTTCCCATGCATGGTGAGTTTCCAGATGCCTCTGTCAAGCTTCTTTCCCGGAATGTTTGCATCTTCTTTTTTACTGATTGACCTGGCCACATTTTGCTCTCTCTTTTCCAGCCTGTCAGTGATTCTCATGATGACTGGAACCCTTACTTCTTCCGAGAGTTCAAAAGCCCGCTGTAATGAGTCATAGGTATCTTTTGGCGTTGCCGGGTCAAAAACAGCTGTTTCAGAAAGTGGTCCGTAGAATCTGGAATCCTGCTCATTCTGTGAAGCCTTTGCTCCGGGATCATCTCCCACCAGTATGACAAGTCCTGCACCGATGGTATGCATCATTGCAGTCATGAGGGGGTCTGAAAGCAGGTTCATGCCCACATGCTTAACCAGTACCATGGATCTTCTTCCGGTCACTGATGCACCCAGTGCAGCTTCCATGGCTGCTTTCTCGTTGGTGAGCCAGTGGATTTCGTAATCGTTGGAATGCTCTTCCTTAAAAAAGTAGTCTGCAACTGCAGTCATGGGATACCCGGCAACAGCAGTAATGAACCTTACATTGCTGTCAATAGCTGCAAAGTAAATTGCTTCAAGGCCGGTTATATCCTTATTATCTGTCATATCTTTGTTATTCGAGTTGTGAATCCAGCGTGACCGATTCATCAGGCCGTGCAAACCACGCAAGTGCTGCAAGTGCTCCTATAACGCCATTGCCATCAAGCCAGATGTCAACATTGTTGTCTTTTGCACACTGTATTGCGTATTCTTTAGTTAGCTCACCGCTGCGGCATTGCTTGCTGTACTCGTTCATTTTCTTCGCATCAAAGTCTGAAAGGACGACCATTCCGGTCTCATCGGAAACGCTGTACTTCATGAGTGCCGCTTTAATACTCTCAAGCAGTTCCTGTTTCGCGTTCTCGTCCACGCATGCGAATTCCAGTACTGTGGATACGCAGTTCTGTGTCCTTGCCGATACCGGGAAAAGTTGTACAAGTGAATGGGAGAGATAAACAGACTCGATACAGTCCAGTTCCTTTGCCATATTATGTGTAAGTGTCCAGGTGGCACCTTCTTCCTTTGTGTCTGTGTCATCGATGCCGATGAGCACTCTCTCTCTTTTAGGGACTACGATTGTTCCCTTTGCAGCACGTCCGCCACCGGATTCGGTATAGTTGCAGCACAGTACTCCCTCTGCGAATGCCCTGCATTTTGTAGCGCCTACTCCGCCTCCTCCAAGCCCTGCATATGTAATATGGACCTCATCTCCTTCCACAATAACAGATTCGATTCCTGCAGCTGCAGTGGATGGCTTAAGCTTAAGGGTGGATGTGCCGGTTTTCACAAAGTACCTGATCATGTTCCCTATGGAACGTGTATTCAGAATTAGCGGTGAATGTGAATAATGGAACTTTGACCATGCGGCACCGCCATAGCAGTTCGTATGCTCAACGATCTCTGCATATTCGTTGTTCCTGTCGCATATTGCATATATGCCCCTGTATGGAGTTGTATAGGGGTCATTAAGTTCTATCTCTTTCATTTGTGTGCTAATTGCCGGTTAATACCTTAAATGTTTTGTTTGCAATTCTTGAATTAGTTGGCTATATAAAAACAAAACTGGTTCTGTATAATTTCTATTGATTTAAAATCAGGATGATTTAATCATGAAGTATCAATGTCTAATGAAGTTGCTGTTGACATGCTTGTGAGTATCTATTTCACCGAATGTAAGATTGTTTATCCATGTAGCTATCATCTTATCAATTTAAATCCAATAAGTGTTAAACTAAATACATTAAAACAAAATCACTAATTAAAAGATGCCTATGCCATTGAAAAAGAATATCATTGAGATAAACGATCCTTTTGATCTTGCACTATTGCTGGGTCTTGAAAGGGATGTCGGAAAAGAGCTAATGGAGCTTTGCCGGCAGAATGATATCTCTTTTTTGGGACTATTCGGTTCATTTTCCAGAGGCGAACAAACCCAGAACAGTGATCTTGATCTTCTGGTATCATTCTCTAGAGGAAAGAGTCTCATAGACCACATTAGAATAGAAAATGATCTTGAAACTCTGCTGGGAACAAAAGTTGACCTGGTTACTGAGAAATCATTGAGCCCATATATTGCTCCAATGGTCAGAAAAGATTTGCAGAGGGTCTATTGTGAAGGATGATTCTGTATTCCTTAATCATATTCTGGATGCAATAAATCAGATTGAGGAATATACAACAGGTGTGATTTACGAAGAGTTCCTTGAAAAAAGATTGATACAGGATGCAGTTGTGAGGCAACTTGAAATTATTGGTGAGGCACCAAGAATCTTTCTTCAAATACAACAGAAAAGAACCCTCATGTTCCATGGAAAGAAATTGCAGGAATGAGGGATAAGTTGATACATGTCTATTTCGGTGTTGATCTGGAAGAGGTATGGAATACAATTACAAAGGATATTCCTTACTTGAAGATGGCTGTAATAAATATTCTGAATTAATATTATCTCACATACCCCTCATCCTTCAGACTAACATACCTGCCATCTCCAATGACAACATGGTCCAGCACATCGATACCCAGTAACTTACCACCTTCCACAAGTTTCTCTGTTACTGCGATGTCTTCCCTGCTAGGTGTGGGGTCACCTGATGGGTGATTATGCGAGAGTATGACTGAGGCGCAAGACTCCATGAGTGCCGCCTTGAAAACCTCTCTGGGATGGACTATGTTCGCATTCAGACTGCCGATTGATATGACTTCCTCACGTATCACATGGTTCTTGGTATCAAGGAGCAATGCTACAAGTCTCTCGCGCTTATGTTCACGCATTTTGGGGTAGAGGAGTGAGTAGACATCTGCGGGTGATCTTATCTTTCTTTTAGGTTCATCGGTGAATCCTTCAAGCTTGCGGGCAAGTTCAAAAACTGCGGCTATTTGCGCAGCCTTGGCATTTCCGATTCCATGCATCTGGGTGAGTTTTGAAATGTTTGCCTGGCTGAGCTGCTTGATATTGTAATCCGAGAATATTCGACTGCACATATTGATCACATTCTCCTTCTGTGAGCCTGTCCTCAGGATAATGGCCAGTAGTTCTGCATTGGAAAGTGCTTCAGGGCCGTATTTGAGCAGCCTTTCGCGTGGTCTCTCATCTACTGGCATGTCATGGATACTTATCTTGTATTCACTCATTTCAATGGCTACAAAACAGTAGAATATAAACTATTCGTAATTAGTCTATTATAAATTTCAATAAATCTTAAAAATAATAACTATGAATTATCCTGCGTGCTATTCGCGTTGTATACTTATACGATGAATTCTCATAAACTCTTTCTATGAAAGTCATTTGCATTGCAGGCTACAAGAATTCCGGCAAAACCACATTGGTCACACGTCTTGTTGAGGCTCTTTCCAAAAGGGGTTCTGTCGGTACTGTAAAACAGATGTTGCATCATCGTTTCAATCCTGAGAATACTGATACAGGTAAACACTTTGATGCAGGGGCAGATGTAGTTGCTGCCATCACAGATATCGAGCTTGTGACAATAAAGCGGAACCCGACACTTGAGGATGCCCTGAATGAACTTGCTGATGGGGGTGCTGATTTTGCCATTGTTGAAGGGGCAAAAAGCAGTGACCTTCCAAAAATATTCATTGGCGACATTGAAGGCTCCGATGAGGTTTCTAATGTTCTTGTCCGGTTGCCTGTACGGTCTGACTGGGATATTGATGCATTGGTGGAGCTTATTCTTAGCCAGCCTGAATGGGCAACTCTTAACTCTCTCGTTAAAAAGGTCCGTTCAAATCCGGACCTCTGCCTTTCAGGTGGCATCGCAACATTCACCGGGATCGTAAGGCGTGTGAATGGTGATCTCGAAACTACTGCTATTGATTTTGAAAAATACGAGGGTGTTGCTGACAGGGCCATTGAAAAGATATGCTATGAACTCAGGGAAAAGGCCGACATCATAGACGTACTTATTCATCACAAGACCGGTCTTATTAGGTCAGGTGAGGACATTGTGTATATTGTTGTTGCTGCAGCCCACAGGAAAGAACTTTTCGAAACGCTTGTGGAAGCACTTGAGCGCATCAAAGAAGAGGTTCCTATATGGAAAAAGGAATTCACTATTGAAGGTGATTTCTGGGTCCACGATAAAATGTAAAAGAGAGAAGTTAAGCATTAAATGGTGGGGTGTTACCTGTTCTTTAATCCCATCTGCTCATCAATTTCTTCTGCTATCCCTTCCAGTTCCTGGAATATGCGTTCGGAGTCTTTTCTCATTTCCTGGACCGCGGCCTTGAGGCTGCCTCCGCGAATGTAGAGCGCTCTTTTTTGCCTGTATATAAGGCCGGCACTGATGAGATTTCTTATGTGGTGATTAACCCTTGACAGGTTCACGTCAAGGTTTTCTGCAATAGTGTCTGAAGATATCCTGCCCTCTCTTTCGGAAAGCTGTTGCAGCAGGTCATGAACTACCTGTGTGGCAATGTTCTCAGTATCTCTTCCTGAGGATAATCCGAAACTGTTACAGAACCAGCGGATGTCTTCTTCAAGCTTTTTTTCCCTGGGTTTCTCCAGATTTATCAGGATTATCTGCTGTGGCATAGGATTTATTTATTGGATTGTCTGTATATATACTTTTCCGGATTAAATCGATATCATATCGACAAAACAGATAAAAACACGATATTTTGCAAAACTTTTATATATCTGTTCGGCAATATTATTGCTCAGTTAACCGGAGCCATTCCGGTCAGATGATTGGAGGAAATCAACGATGATTATCAGGCCAATTGGTGAAAGAGTATTGATCAAGTCTGTAAAAAAAGCTGAAGTGACAGAAAGCGGGATCTATATTCCGGATTCTGCGCAGGAAGAGAAAAAAGAAGGAATAGTCGTTGCTGTCGGAACCTTTGAAGACGGAAAGGAACTTCCTTTGAAACCAGGCGAACACGTGCTGTATGGTGGATACAGGAGTGATGAGATCGACGTGGACGGGGAACTCCACATGTTCATCGATTTCAAGGATATTTTAGCAGTAGTTGAAAAATAAAGTGCAATATGAGAGATGATCTATGTCAAAACAGATTATGTTTGATGAAGATGCGCGTAAAGCGTTGTTAAGTGGTGTGGACAAAGTAGCAAACACCGTAAAGGTAACACTTGGTCCGAAAGGTCGCAATGTTGTACTTGACAAACCCGGCAATCCTGTGGTGACCAATGACGGTGTAACCATTGCCAAGGAAATTGAACTTAAAGACAAATTCGAGAATATGGGTGCCAAGCTTGTCAAGGAAGTAGCATCAAGGACTCAGGATAATACAGGTGACGGAACAACCACTGCAACCCTGCTTGCCCAGTCCATGATAAGGGAGGGCTTAAAGAACATCAGTGCCGGAGCAAATCCGATTGAAGTTAAAAAGGGTATTGAAAAAGCAACTGAAAAGGTAGTTACATACCTCAAGGAAGGGAGCAGGGATGTCAAGGACAAAGAAAAGATCCTGCAGGTTGCAACCATCTCTGCCAATAATGACGAAGTAGTTGGTGCATTCATAGCAGATGCAATGGAGAAGGTAGGATACAACGGTGTGATCACTGTTGAGAATTCCAAGACCATGGAAACCCACCTTGAAGTTGTTGAAGGTATGCAGTTCGACCGTGGGTTTGTTTCACCCTACATGGTAACCGATCATGAGAAAATGACCTGTGAGTTCGAAGACCCGTACCTCCTCATAACCGACCGCAAGATCAGCACGATGAACCAGATCATACCTGTGCTTGAGAAGGTTGCTAAGGAAGGCAGGCCGCTTGTCATGATTGCACAGGATGTGGAGGGTGATGCTCAGGCTGCACTCATACTGAACATCATTCGTGGTTCACTGCGTGTCTGTGCTGTAAAGGCTCCGGGCTTTGGTGACGAACAGAAGGCTATGCTTGAGGATATTGCAGTTCTCACAGGTGGTATGGTCATCAGTGAGGACAAAGGCATGAAGATCGAGGAGTTCGCAGAACCTATGCTAGGGACCGCTCGCAAGGTCAATATTGATAAGAACAAGACCACGATCATCGAAGGCAAGGGTGATAAGGCTGAGATCGGGAAGAGGATGAAACTGATCGAATCACAGATCAATGTCACAGATGCAGAATTCAAAAAGAAGGAACTCAGGAAGCGCCTTGCAAAACTTGGTGGCGGGGTCGCAGTGATCAAGGTAGGTGCAGCAACCGAGACCGAACTCAAGGAAAAGAAGATGAGGATCGATGATGCCCTGAACGCAACAAAGGCGGCAGTAGAGGAGGGTGTCATCACAGGCGGTGGTATTTCACTGTTCCGTGCAACATCCGTACTTGAGGGCCTTGAACTTGAGGGCGAGCAGAATGTTGGGCTTAAGATAATCAAACGTGCACTTGAGGAACCTATCCGACAGATCGCGCTTAATGCAGGAAAGGATGGTGCTGAGGTTATCGCACAGATAAGATCAGAGTCCAATGACCAGTACGGTTACAATGCCAAGAATGATACTTTTGAGGACCTCTTCGAGGCTGGTGTAATTGACCCGACAAAGGTCGTCAGAAGTGGATTACAGAATGCCGCATCCATTGCAGGTATGATACTGACCACCGAGGCAGTTGTAACTGACTTTGATGATGAGAAAGATGAGAGAACATCGGCGATCATAATCTGATCGCTTTCTCTTCATTTATTTTCATATGAATTTCAAAAACATGCACAGAGGTGAGTACTAAGGTTACGGGCAACATTGACAACATCAAAAAAACGAATTGCAGAAAATCGGACAGCTGTATGAACAAAGAAAATCTGAATATCCATAAGCTAAAAGGAGTGATTATATGAGATTTGGTTTGACAAAAGTAACACCTTCAAGGGGAGGATTATGGAATCCAATGGAAGAGATGGTGCAGATGCAGGATATGCTGAACAACATGTTCAAAGAGCGGAGCTTTGGGGAAAAGTGGTCGGAAACAGGAATACTGGCACCACTTGTGGATGTAAAGGATGAAGGTTCCGATATCCTTGTTACCACCGATCTGCCGGGAGTTGAGAAAAGTGATGTTGACCTTGATGTCAGTGACAATCTTATGACTATATCTGCAAAACGTAGTACCCGTTCGGAGGAAAATGAAGAAGGTTACTTGCGCAGGGAAAGAACCTACAGTTCATTCTCAAGGACCATTACCCTTCCGGAATCCGTGACCACCGAAGGTGCAAAGGCAAAACTTGAGGATGGCGTGCTTACGGTAACCCTTCCGAAGTTGCAGATCGAAGAAAGGAAAAAGATACTCATCGAGTAAGTTCAGCTTGTATGGGTAACCTGTGCCTGCAAGTAAATGGAATCTCAAAAAGAGGATCCTTGCAGGCATTTATTTTGTGCGTAAATCCGGGTATTTCCTGCCCTTAAAAAAACGTATCAAAAGTAATTTAAACAAACATTCTAAATTAAAATGGTGGGATAATGGGGATATCAATCCCGGGGAGTTTATAATATGGATCTTAACCGTTTCACGCAGAAGGCTCAGGAAGCTATTCAGGATTCAAGTACCATTGCTGCAAGGTACAGGAATCAGCAGATAGATTGTGAACACATGTTCCTTGCATTGCTTGAGCAGAGTGGTGGACTTGTAACTACATTATTGCATAATATGGAAGTTCCGGTGGACCGCCTTAAGCAAAAGGTTGAAGCTCAGCTTGCAAACCTTCCACAGGTCTCAGGCCCGGGTGGCGAACAGGTCTACATGACTCAGACCATGAGGCGTATTCTGGATGCTGCAGTGCAGGAAGCCGGAAAGATGAAGGATGAGTATGTGAGCGTTGAGCATCTCCTGCTCGCAATGGTTGGGGAAATGGACAGCCAGTGCGGTAAGATCCTTGCAAGTGAAGGTGTTACACGTGACAGGCTACTCGATGTTATCAAACAGATAAGGGGGAATAGGAGAATTACTTCAGAGAATCCGGAAGACACAATGGAGCCACTTAAGAAGTACGGTATAGATTTCACAGAACTTGCAGCCCAGGGAAAGCTGGATCCGGTTATTGGCAGGGATCAGGAAATAAGGCATTCCATTGAGATCCTTTCCCGTCGAAGGAAGAACAATCCTGTGCTTATTGGTGAGGCCGGTGTCGGTAAGACTGCAATTGTCGAGGGACTTGCACAGCGTATTGCAAAAAGGGATGTACCTGATGCCATGAAGGATAAGCGCATCATTGCCCTTGATATGGGTTCACTTATTGCAGGTGCGAAGTTCAGGGGTGAATTCGAGGAAAGGCTGAAGGCAGTGCTAAAGGAAGTTGCCGATTCAGAAGGCCAGATAATTCTCTTTATAGATGAGATACACACCATTGTAGGTGCAGGTGCCACTGAAGGTGCCATGGATGCCGGAAACCTCCTGAAACCGATGCTTGCACGTGGCGAGCTTCACTGTATCGGTGCCACAACCGTTGATGAGTACCGTAAGTATATCGAAAAGGATGCTGCACTTGAACGCAGGTTCCTGCCGGTATTCGTAGAGGAGCCTACGGTGGAAGATACGATTTCCATATTGCGTGGTCTGAAGGAGAAGTATGAGGTTCATCATGGTGTTCGCCTGAAGGATTCCGGGCTTGTTGCCGCTGCTGTGATGAGTAGTCGCTACATTGCCGACAGGTTCCTTCCGGACAAGGCTATCGACCTTGTGGACGAGGCTGCTGCAAAGAAGAGAACTGCAATTGATAGCAAGCCGGCAGAACTCGATGAGGCTGACCGTAAGATAATGCAGCTTGAGATCGAGCGCGAAGCACTCAAAAAGGAAAAGGATGCGGCTTCAAAGGATCGCCTGGATGTTCTTGAGAAAGAACTTGCGGACATCAGGGCAGAATCAGATGCCATGAGGGCCAGATGGGATCATGAGAAGGAAGCTATCTCAAAGCTTGGTGCCCTGAAGCAACAGATGGAGGATACAAAGGTCCAGCTAGAACTGGCTGAGAATGACAACAACCTTGAACTTGCTTCCAGGTTGAAGTACGGAACTCTCATTCCCTTGCAACATGAGTATGCTGAAGAGGAAAAGCAACTTCAGGAGATGCAGGGTGACATGCTCCTCAGTGAGGAGGTCGGCGAAGAGGATATTGCCGAGGTTGTCAGCCAGTGGACTCACATACCTGTGACAAGGCTCATGGAAGGCCAGCGTGAAAAGCTTGTTCATTTCGAGGACAACCTTCACAATCGTATAATAGGCCAGCAAGAGGCTGTAAAAGCAGTGGCTGATGCTGTCATACGTAACTACGCAGGTATCAAGGACCCGAAGCGTCCAATTGGAAGTTTCATATTCCTTGGTCCGACCGGTGTTGGTAAGACCGAGCTTGTAAAGGCACTTGCAGCTGAGTTGTTCGATAACGAGAACAACATGGTGCGCATTGATATGTCAGAATACATGGAAAAGCACACTGTTTCAAGGATGATAGGTGCACCTCCGGGTTATATAGGGCATGAGGAAGGCGGCCAGCTCACAGAAGCGGTACGCAGAAGGCCATATTCTGTTGTGCTTTTCGATGAGATAGAAAAGGCTCACCCGGATGTGTTCAATGTAATGCTGCAAATTCTTGATGATGGCCGGCTCACTGATTCAAAGGGGCGGACTGTGGACTTCAAGAACACTCTGATCATCATGACCTCAAACATCTTCGGTGGGGACCTCACTGAACTGCTGAAGTCAGGTGATGAGTTGTCCCGTCCGGAACAGGGACTTCCTGATAGTGGTAAGGGTGGCAAGATCCTGGATTATGCGACCCTGCAGATGCGTGCAATGAGTGAACTTGGCAAGTATTTCAGGCCCGAGTTCCTCAATCGTGTTGATGAGATAGCCATTTTCCATGCATTGAAGCCGGAAGAATTGGTGAAGATAGTTGACATCAAGGTTGCAGATCTTGTCGAAAGGCTCAGGGATAAGCGTATCAGTCTTGAAATGACTGATGCTGCAAAGGCCTACCTATCAAAGGCAGGATACAGCGAGACCTTCGGAGCCAGACCACTAAAGAGGGTCATTCAGAACGAGGTTGAGACCCGGATAGCCAAGTTGATAGTTGCAGGTGAAGTGCCTGAAGGTTCCGCTGTGCATGTGGACAGTAATGGCGCAGAACTGCTTGTTGATGTAAGGTCAGCAGAGTGAACTAAAAGATTGGTAAAAGAATCGAAATCAAAAATGTGAAGACTGGTTGCTTTATAAGCAACCGTCATTTTTTTACTTTTCAGTTTACGTATTAAAATCCAAGTGCCATCCTTATGAGCACTATAAGTCCAACGAAAAGGTCAAGGACTATCAATCCTCCAATGACCATGCCTCCAAGTTTCAGGTACTTTGTGTCAAAGTCCAGTATTGAAAGGGCATTTTTTACTGAGTCCATCGTATCATTGGCTTTCTCGACAGTCCCTTTTGCTTCTACAAGGGTTGCGTTGACATTATCGAGCAAGAGATCGATACGTGGTTGTTCCTCGGTCCTGACGTTCTCCAGTACTCCATGCAGTTCGTCCAGTGTCTTTGGGATTATTCCCGGTTCTTCGACCCATTTGTTAGACAGGAACTCGTATTTCCTCTCCATTTTCAGGGACTGCCTGAAATAGAATGCCTTCTGGGCCTTCAGCAGATCATAATTCCTCTGGTATCCGTCAAACTTAGTACTGAGGGATGCCGATATCTTTGCACCATGTGGTTGCATTACAGACATTGCATATCCGGGTGACTTGCTGACTGCAGTTGCCATCCGTGCCATGTTTACTGCGGAAATGTTTGCAACTTCTGTTTTAGTACTTATTCCACTTGCTGCATTGGTCGTACTGGCTACATTTGTTGCACTGGTTGTAGCAGTTGTTGTTATGGAAGGCTGTGAGCTTGCAAGGTTCCGTACAGTTCTGACCGAATCCCTGATATTGACATTATCTGTCAGTCTTTCATTTTCCGCAGCTACTTTATCCATTCCTATGTTCTTACTGATGTCTTTGCTATCAAGAACATCTGCAATACTTATGTCGGTATCAAGTATACTGGCTGCATTTATTACTTCATCAAGAACACTGCTGGCATAGATATTCTCTTTTGGGACTTTAATGGCTCCTGCAACTATCTCAAACTTGTTTTGAGGATGGGTTTTTATTATATTGCCAAGTTGTGCTGTAACTGTGTCCTTTCTGGAGATAAGTCCTTCATAGTAGAGTTTATCCGTCTGGATCATTTCCAGCTGATCCCTTATTGATGGACTGAGTTCTGCAATTGAAACAGGTATTTTTTTCTTTGTGACAAAGAGCTTCTTTACTTCCTGAAGTACCTCTTCACTCACATCAAGGTTATCATCAAGTGATGCGAGTATATCTTCCACCATTGGCTGTTCTATGGTGTTGAACCGCTCAAGAACTTCCTTTGCATTATAAATGCCAGTGGTGAGCACGCCAGGTTCCTGATAGAATATGTCATGTATTTCCTTGTTCACAGATGCAAGTCTTGCAAGCAGCTGGAACGTTTCCATGACATTACTAAAGTCTGAAATAAGGTCCCAGAAATTAAAATCAAAATTACCTGTATTGCTTACGCCTTTCTCTTTGAGTTTGTTCTCAAGTCTTGTCTTTTCCTGTTTCAGGGAATTGAGCCTTGCTTTTTCCTCATCCCAGAGATCAGCTTCACTTCGTGGTGTCAGTCTCTGTATTGTCAGGAGTTCTTCTGCTTCTTTTAGTGTTGATTCAAGCTGTTCTCCCACAGCCTGTATAGTTGAACCAATCACTGCCAGTGCCATTCCTGCTTCTTCTGCAGCACCACCAATATCATCTGCTGCGTTCCCTGCCTGGTAGATTGCTTTTCCGGCTGTATACAAGCCACCTGTAGCAACACCAAGTACAACATCATACCATGCCATATCTTTTCCTCCTGTCCTCTTCTATCTTATTGCCCGGAAGTGGCAGGCCCCCGTTTATGTGTACCACTATGCGAAGGATTGCACATTTGTAATTGTCCTGAATCCCACTCCAAACCGTTCAAAAGGACTTAATTAATTTTATAGGTTACTTATAATATATACTTTACCTATATTTTCTACATCATTTATAGGCTCATATATATCTAATCATATTTTTTAAACAGTTTCAGGGGCTCATGTCAATTCTTTGTCCTTTGGCCCAGAGATCATCGAATTTATCTTTCAGTTTTCCTGCATACTCCCTGTCGTATACTTTAAGTTCTCCAAATATTTTTTTTGGAGTAAGAGGGTCGGGAATTGGTATGTGTGTAATGTATTCATCGATCAGTATGAAGTCATATTCACAATCAAGGATCTTTACATCGATATTTTTCTTAATAATGGCTCTGAGAACGGGGTCGTCCACTTGTTCTATCTTATCTTTAAGTGCACTCAGGAAAAGCTCTTCCGGTATAATGGTTTTGATCTTTATTCCCTTCTCTGCAGCTTTAATGAACTCGTCAATAACTGTAGGGATGAAAGTCTTTGGGTCGATACATTTTTCCTTCTGCAATATCTTTTTCAATTTTGCAGGTTTTACATGCAGAATCTCTTTTTCAGTTTCGTCCAGCATATTCTTGATATTCTTTATGATATCTTCTTCACCTATCAAAGTAGACCAAAACTGTAATTCTGTATGTTCGGGCTGGGAAATGTCTGAAAATCTGGTTTCCAGCTCTGCAACTTTCAATTTGAAATCATCAAGTTCATTTTTCGTATCTTCCTCTTTTTTGTTGTAGAGGTTATTCAGGGCTATCTTTGGTTTAACCGCCTTGTATTTTCTGGGTCTTGATCTCTGGAATTCAACAAGACCCATGTTATTAAGATTGGAAAGTACTTCGTATATCTTTCCAACAGGTATGTCTGATCTGCGTGATAGATCCTGAGCACCCGTAATTCCCTCTTTTAATAAGGTTGCATAGGCAGAAGCTTCGTATTTTGTAAGTCCTAAATCTCTTAATGCTCTTTCGTTATCCATATTTTCACTGTTTATTTGTTTTTATGTGGGTGAAATGCTTATCATGTTCTAAGTTAAAACAACTATAAAGGTGTTTTTAATTTACATGTAATTTGGCTAGCCCTTAGGGGGGTTATCTTTATATGTGCACGAAACATCGCAATACTTGACGATACATAGTCAGGAAATTATAGTAAACTCATTGGAGGTGTTTTATGGGGAAATCGAATTTAGAAAATCCGAAAAGACCAATATCTTCCGTTGAAATTTTAAAAGCTCATATGGAAGATCTGCCTGTTCGGAACCTTGATACTGATTGGATAAAGGAAAATAAAGTAGACCTTGACTCATTGATGAAAGACAGACGCCCTGGGATTTGATTAGTGTATGTTCCCCGGATGCTGAATAATTATTAATTTGGAATGTCACAATTAACATGTTTTTTTGAGAGTGGAATCCTTATATAAGTTACTTGTATATACAAATCAAGTCAATATCTATCATTTTAACATTAGTTTCAGTATCAGCTGATATTTTGGATGATGTTTTGAGGCTATAAAATTAATTATCCAGTCTGTGTTATTTTTGCCATATCAGATAACAATAAGTCGTATTTGACTATATATCGAAAGACTTATCTACTAATAATGCAGTTGTACTGTTGTGTACCATCAACCACACGCTTGTCGTGTAGTTAGTACCACCCTATCCAACCCCCAAACGAGGCATCCTTTTCAGGATGTCTCAAACCCTATTAATTTTACATTTAATAGCAGAATGTTGATGGTACATTCCTCTCTCGTTCTAGTTTCATTGTTATATCGTCGTCTATGACTCTGTTTTAACTCATCGTCAGTTTATTGGGGGGTAAAACCCTTATATATATAAACATGTTATTATGGCCCAAATTAAAACAACTAAGAAGGAGTTTTTTTATTATCATAATTAATCATAAGGAGGTTTAATCATAAAAAACATCTTTGAAAAACTGGGTATCTTCATTGAAGACAATACGATACCTATCCTGTTAATCACGTTTCTTCTCGTGATAATTTCATTTCAGGGTGCCCAGTATATAGGGATGGCATCAGGGACTGATACTTTTGTAGATAAGAATTCTCAACTGTATCAGAACTTTGATCATCTTTACCAGAATCTCTTTGGCACCGAATCAATTATAATAATGGTTGAAGGCAGTGATGTAACAAATCCTGAACTTCTCAAGGCAATGGACAGGGCATACGAATCCACTGTCAACATCCCAGGAGTGATTCAAGTCAATTCTCCATCATCTATAATCAAAGATGCTAATTATGAGATGATAGGGCAGAGTGAAATCCCGGATGATAGAGAACTGATCGATGAAATAATCAGTTCATCAGTTCCAGCATATTATATCCCTGATGAAACTCATGCTATTATGTCCGTAGTCGTTGAAGCGACCACGTCAGATGATACGAAGGAGGAAATACTCAGGGAAACCAGAACCTCTGTTGAAATGGCAGATTTCCCGGGAGACTATAATGTTATTGTAACAGGTGATCCTGCTTTCATGGTCGAAATGAATGAAGCAATGAATTCCAGTATGGGTACATTGCTCATGATATCAATTCTCCTCATGATAGTTGTGCTATATCTTGTCTTCAAACATGTAAGATGGAGACTTCTTCCGCTTCCAATAGTCATACTTGGTATCATTTTCACTTTTGGAGCCATGGGTTATCTGGATATCCCCATGACAATGGTTTCCATGTCCGCTTTCCCGGTACTTATTGGACTTGGCATCGATTACGCAATTCAGTTCCATAATCGAATTGAAGAAGAACTGGAGCATGGCAGCAGTGATGAACAGGCAGTAATAAACACCATCAAGCATACCGGTCCTGCAGTTTTGATCGCACTGGTAATAACTGCCCTTGGTTTCTTTTCATTGTTTACATCAACTGTTCCAATGATACAGGATTTCGGAAAACTTCTGATGATCGGTATTGTGATGTGTTTCTTAGCCTCATTGTTTGTAGGAGTTACAGTACTATACGGCTTCCATAAAATATCAGAGAAAAATTTACTCTCAAAAATAGGGCTGAAAAAGCAATCTGCTAAGAAAAAAGTATCTTCAATGGAACTATCTGAACATGAACCGGATTTCCTGGAAAAAGCGCTTAAAAGCATATCTGGTTTTTCAATTAAGCATTCAGTACTGGTTATAGCGATTGCAGCTTCCCTTTGTGTTGGTGGACTTTTTGTAGATACTATGGTCCCTATTCAGACTGATACGCAAACCTTTGTACCTCAGGATCTTCCTGCATTGATCGATCTTACGCATATGGCCGAAATATTGGGTGGAGAAGATCAATTAAACCTGATAGTAAAGACAGATGACAACACCGATCCGGAACTACTTGCATGGATAGATGAGTTCTCACAGCATGAAGTAGATGGAAGGAGCCATATTTACGGCTCAAATAGCATTGTTGATCTCATAAAGTCCCGGAACGGCGGGGAAATCCCTGATAGTTCAGCAGAGGTTGCAGCATTGTATGAACAGATACCTGACGTTCAGAAGGAGAGTTATCTTCATGGAAATTCCATACTTCTGGTCAATCTGGAGATAGGCAATGCAATGGGTGAGCTTGGACTTATGGGTATAGGAGAACTTACCGATGTAGTGGAAGACGATATCCTATGGATGGCACCTCCGCCCGGAGCAGAAGTTACCATTACCGGAAATTCAGTTGTCTTTGTTGAGGTTATAGGTGCTTTAACATCCGGCAGGACCATGATGACATTGCTTGGAATCGTATTGGTTTTTGTAGGTCTGCTTGTGATATACCGTGATCTTTTGAAAGCTTTCACCCCGGTGATAACCATGATAATGGTAGTAGGATGGTCTGGTGGTCTCATGTATTATACCGGTCTGGAATATACGCCCATGACCGCGACCCTTGGTGCGCTTATCCTTGGTGTTGGCTCGGAATACGCAATCCTTATGATGGAACGCTATTTTGAGGAAAAAGAGAAAGGTGCAGACCCCGAACAGGCAATGGAGGAAGCAAGTGTGAAGATCGGAAAAGCCATCGTCACATCTGGTGCAACCACTGTGTTTGGTTTTTCTGCATTGATCGCATCACCATTCAGTATTACCAGCAATTTTGGCCTGATAACAGTTATAGACGTATTCCTGGCTCTGCTGGCTACGTTTGTGATCTTCCCTCCTGTAATTGTCACACTTGACAAATTCAAGGAAAAAAGAAGAGCACATGCAGCAATTAGCCGCGAATCCAAACTCATTGATAAACATGAATCAAACACCATTCCGGAGGGCATAACCACATGAATGGCACATCCAATAAAGTTGACAAATTAAAACTATACTTTATCCCCTTACTGGTATGTATCTTTCTTGCAGCTACCTTTGTGCTGATGCCTTCGGCAACTGCAAAAGAATACATATCTCCTACCTATGAATATACGAACAATTACTACAAGGCTTACGGAGAACCTGATATATACGCATCAGTTCTCGGAGACACAGAATTCGAACGTGGTGAAACTGCCCAGATAAGGGTCATGCTATCTAACAAGGGTGTATTGTATGGTTTCAAATCCGATACGGTTGTCGAAACTTCAGGAAATGCTCATCAGCTGTCACTTGCGGAGCTACAGTATGAAACTCAGAGAACATCAGCATATGGGATAAAGGCACATCTCGTGTCTTCAACTGATCTGATAGAGGTAGACACAGCTACAAATAGTAAAATACTGGATGAATTGCTTGCCGGTGAATTATCGGAGAATCCTTTTGTCTTCACGGTTACTATTTCAGAGAATGCTCCCGCAGGAACATATCTTCTCGAAATGTCACTGAACTACGAATATCCGAAAGATGTTAGGATGACCGCTGGTGAATCTATCATACTTGGAATGCCTAATCTGGATCATGCAACTTATTATGAGACCGTTGAGCAAACAATTCAGATTCCTGTCACTATAATACCTGAAGCTAAATTTGAAGTCAGCAGTGTTTCAGGAAATATTACTGCAGGCAGCACTGACACTCTCAATATAACCTATACCAACATCGGTGAACTTCCTGCAGAAGATGCAGTTGCAAGGTTGATAATGATGCAACCATTGAGTACTGACCGTCCTATACGATCACTTGGTACGATGCAACCTGGTGAGAGCAGAACCATATCATTTGATATTGCTTCTGATTTCCAGGCTGTTGAAAAGAGCTACGGTATTGACAGTGAGATCAAATATACGGACGTAGACGGTGAAGATGCGTTCTCAGAGAACATGAAAGTCACTGTCTTCCTAAAACAACCTGAAAGAAAGGTCAATGTAACCGGCCTTGCTCTTGCAGGACTTGTAATTATGGGGATAGTACTGATAATCAAAAATACCAGAAAAAACGGATCGAAGAAATCAAATAAATAAGAGAGGGATGCTTATGAAAACAATTAATGCTAAAAAGATAATTCCGGCATCAATTATTCTAATTATGCTGCTTGCACTTCCTGTGCATGCTGAGGTGACAGTAACTAGCCTGGAACTTCCTGAATATTTCAATTTTGATGATAACTACTATACAGTTTACGGAGGGCCGGATGTAAGCGCAACACTTGTAGGTGACAATGAATTTTACCGCGGGGATGAGGTAACTCTCAATCTCAACCTGATGAACAAAGGTGTTGTAACTGGTTTTAAATCTGAGGATGAAGCTGATGATTCATCAGACCTTGAGCAGAAAATACAGCAAACGGAAATGGGTTATGAAGCTCAGAGGACAACCGCCATCGGGATCGTTGCAATTCTTGTATCAGAAGACCCAAATATCAGGGTAAAGTCAGGACCGCAGGAAGCAGGCACTCTTGCCTCTGGTGAGCAGGTGGAGTCTCCTGTCATGTTTAACATAGAAGTATCCAAGAATGCTCCCGCTGGTGAGTATCCACTCAACCTGCAATTGTACTATGGATATCAGGAGAATGTCCAGATAGATGGTGACAATGAGACCGATCTCGGTATCACAAATATGGAAGTCGGACTCTGGTATGCTGTTGGTCGACAGATGCAGAACATCTCAATCATTGTAGGTGAAGAGGCTGATTTTGAAGTTGTGAACGTTACCGGTGAACTTGAAGCTGGTTCAGAAGGACTTTTGCGTGTTGTTTACAAAAATACGGGTGAAGAGGCTGTGAAGGATGCAACGGTCAGGATAAGTTCCAATGATCCATTCAGTACAACGGATGACCAGTCTTTCCTTGGTTCAATTGCACCAGGTGAGACTGCAGAGGCAGTATTCAAACTGAAGGTTGATGAAACAGCAGTACCGAAGGTTTATGCCATCAACAGTGAGATCAAGTACGAGGATACCGATGGACACAGCCAGATATCGGACACTATAAAGATACAGACAGAAACTCTTCCTGCCGGTTCTTCAGGATCAGGCATGGGATTGTACATTGGAATTCTGGTAGTTCTGGTAGTACTTGGAGCTGTTTTTGTAGGTGCAAAAAAATACATGGGTAAAAAAGAAGGAGGCAATTGATCTCCTTTTTTGTTCCTTTATTTGTTTCTTCTTCTAATCAGGGGTTGGTATTATTACAATTCTTTTAACATCTCTTCAGAAAATAGGTTTCACATCATATGAAGCAAAGGTATTCGTGGCTCTTGTTAAGAATGAAAGTGCCACAGTATCAACCCTGCATCTTGATTCCGGGGTTCCTAATTCAGCTATATATGGTGCGCTTAAAAAACTGGAACAAAAAGGCATCATTGAATTCCAGAATACAAAACCAATGCGTTACAGGTGTATTCTTCCAGAAGAAGCCATTGTAAAACTCAAACGTGATTATGGGGACGAATGTGACAATGTTCTTGACCAGTTGAACAGAATATATGGTGAATGTTCAACTAACAAGAGTGAAGAACTTATGTGGACCATCAATGGTATCAGAAACGTTACGGACCGGGTCATGCAGATGTTTGAGGGTGCTCAAAAAGAGATTATTATACTTAGTGCCTCAACGCCATTCTATGAGCTTGCTGACCGGTACAAGTCCCTCAAAAAAGACTACACTACAATGATTGGAATTTTCAACAAAAAGACCACTGATGAAGGTGTCAGTTTGAAACTTATAAGTTCTTGTGAGGAAGAAGCCAGAAAGCTCTCTAACATAGTCCCCCTTGCATCCATCCGGATAAATTCAATGGATAAGCATCCACTGGACCTGAAAAGTTTTGTTGTTGTTGTAGACAATTCCGAGATGCTTGTGGATATCTTAAAAGATGATGATGGTGAAACCGACCTGACAGCCATATGGACAAATGGAAAAGAGTTCTCTTCTACAATGTCACATCTGCTCGATGCCAAATGGGAAACTTCCATAAAATACCACCCTCTCTAAGGTGAATGATCTTGAAAAATGATTTTATTTCTGGTTCCTTTCGTTTCTTTCAGTTTGCTATTTTTCTCGGATTGATCATACTTCCGGCTTCTGCAGCAGACGGTGTAGTCTTTTCCCCTGTGAATGCAGAAGTGTCCACATATACCGGCGAATCAATCAGCTTTTCCGTATCTTCTGTTAACTCATCAGATGTAACCTGGTTGCTTGATGATGTGATGGTGCAAAAAGACCTTTCATGTATAGCTTCAGCATATGTCGCTTCTATAAATGAGGCTGAAACTTACAATCTCACGGTCATTGTTGATGATGGAACTGACATTTTAAGCAACGAGTGGTGTATGGCAGTAATTCCTGATTTTGATGTAATATTCTCACCGGGCTTTGGGCTTGTCAGTTCAAGGCTTGACCGTGAGCCGGAATTCTCTGTGAATGTAAGTGAAGGGTCAGATGTTCTCTGGTACCTGGATGATGAATTGATCAATAATCGCACTGATGTAAATGATTCAAGCTATACGCCATCTGTTTCCGAAAAAGGGAATTATAGTATCAAAGTCCATGTTTCCAATGATAATGGCAGTGTATGGAATCAATGGTATTGGACAGCCACAGCAACTCCTTCACAGATTATATCGGGCAGTAGCAGTGGTGGAAGTTCTTCGGGTTCAGTGTCCTCGGATGAAGATTACAGCAATGTCAAAGCCAAATATGCCAGCATGCGGGTGGTCAATAAAGGCGCAGTCACAAAGTTTTCATTTCCTAAAGAGCAAAATCCAATTGATTATCTTGAGTTTAAGTCAACTGTGAATGCCGGCTATGTTAAGTCTACTCTGGAAGTCCTGAATAACAGGTCATCATCAGTTTCAGAGAACCCTGATGATGCTGTCTATTGCTATTCTAACATAATTCTCAGCAATACAGTTCTGGAAAGCAAGCTGGATGATACCCGTATCGTCTTCCATGTAGATCAGGATTGGATGGATGAGAACAACATTGATGTTGAATCTGTACGCCTGAACCTGTACAGTAACTCTGGCTGGAAATCATTCCCTGTCAAAGTTATAAATGAAAACGATGGCAATGTGTCTTTTGTTTCAACGACGACGGGATTCGGTAGTTTTGCCATAACCGGAAAACCCAATGAAACGCTTGAAGAAGATATCGTTGTTGTGGATATGGGAGGCAGCACCAGTTCTGATAATTCTGACAGGAAATCTTATGGCTCAGAAAATGAAGACAATTCCGGGTCTGAAAGTGAAGATACTTTAGCATCCGTCCTGAGGTCCATGAAGGAACTATTTATAAAAAGAAACCCTGTAAATAATTAAAATCTGGTTGCAGGTATAAACATGGCATTAACTACAAATTCCAAAGTATGGAGCATAATGTTCCTTGTTTTTGTATTCTTAAGTGTTTTTTTCTTCATACTTTTCCATTTTGAAGACCTGTTCATTGTTCTTATCATAGGTTCCATACTTGTGCTGATAACTGACAGGGTCTTGATGATATTCAATAAGCGCTTTGGAAACAAATCGTTATGGGTCAGAAGGATATATGCTATCATACTTCTTGCCATTGTTGTTCTTCTGGTCTCCACACTCATGCTGAGCCAGTTGTCTGATATGAACTCACTGGTAAGTTCGCAGGAAGATTATGAATCAGGTATAACAAATCTTTTTTCCACGTATGGGAATTTCTTAACTCCTCAGAATGGGAATTTAGATGTTGCTCCAAATGTCAGTGCAGGTCCAATACTTTCCGGTGAGGACATGAGATCGATTGGAGATTACATATTTAGTTTCTTCTCATCCATTATATCCAGATTATCTTATTTCCTTTTCACCGGTTTACTGATAGTACCCATGATGTTCCGCCTTTATTTTTCAAAGAAGAATGTGATAGTCAATGATCTTATCGGATTCTTTCCTCAGAAGTATCAGGACTGTGTGGATTCATCAATTTATGATATTGGCAGAAGGCTTGGTGATTTTTTCTCTGCCAAGATCCTTGAAAGCGTTATTGTAGGGGCTATTTGCTGTATCGGTTTCTATCTTGCAGGTATCAACGGTTGGTTTTTCCTGGGTGCTCTTGCAGGCTTGCTTAATATTGTGCCGTATATAGGTCCGATAGTTGGTGCCATTCCTGCAGTGATAGTTGGTTTTATTGTCAGCCCTAGCACTGCATTGTTTGCAGTTATTACTGTTATCATTGCCCAGCTTGTTGATAATCTATACCTGATACCTTACATGATATCTGGGAAGGTTGCTGTAAATCCTTTGCTCAGTATCCTGCTGACCCTTATCTTTGCAGATATGCTGGGTGCTCTTGGGATGATACTTGCCATTCCAATCTACATTGTTTATAAAGTAGTATTAACTGAGTTTTACAATGAATTATTAAAGATATATTCTAATGATTGATATGTGGTCGCCTTCAATATCTATTATGTAATGCCATCGACATCAGTGCTAAGTAATGCTTGATGTTAACGGGGTGAATTTTAGTGTCGCAGTATTGCGTTTTTCTATTTATGTATGGTAAGTTTGATATACCAGTTGTGCGTATTATGTGCACATCCGAAAAAACATCTTTTTTTTGCAATAGGAGATATTGAAATGAACAACGAGGATATTCAGAAATTTGGCAAAGAACTCATAGATATACTTCAAATTAGCACCTCACCGGTTGCTGTCCATTTGGTAAAGGCAGATGAAGAGATTCCTGAAGGTATACCACATATAGGTGAAACCACAAGGCACTGCCAGATGGTAGACAACTCAAGGAGACTTGGTACCCAGTTCTATTCTTTACTTGATGACCAGATGTGTAAAGGTGGAGCTGCTGTTATGGGTCTGACTGAAATGAGTCCAAAACTTAAGTCCGGTGAAGTATATTATAATTTGAATCACTTTGCTTCCATTGAAGCTGCAAAGTCAACTATGGAGAAGGTTCCTATGGTGGAGGCAAGTTCTATTAAGGCCATTGTCTATTCCCCTCTTGAGAAAGCTACATTCAAACCTGATGTTATCCTTGTTATTGCCAAGCCGAAGCAGGTCATGGAACTTTCACAGGCTCTCCTCCAAAAGAATGGTGGACGTGTGAATGCAGGATTTGCAGGTAAGCAGAGTGTATGCGCAGACGGTGTTGCCTATCCATACCTTACCGGCGAAGCAGGAGTGACCATTGGTTGCAGTGGAAGCAGGAAATATACTCAGATACAGGATGAGGAAATGATAATGAGTGTTCCTGTAGACATGTTACCTGCCCTTGTAGAGTCTGCAAAATCAATGTTTGGCAGTTACGCCTGTTAATCACATACTTCAATTCAGTACAAGATGTACTGAATTTATATTTTTCAGAAAGTCAGGATGTTTTATAGTATTTCTTTTCCCGGATAATTGTTTCTTTTATCCGTTTTGAGGAGAGCATTTTTTCAATCATTGGCGTAAGTTCTTCCTTGCTGAGTCCAAGTGATGCAGATATTTCTTGGAAAGTACAGGGTCTTCTCAGTATGAGATCATAAACTTCTTCTTCAATATTGCCGTGCTTCATAATTGAACGGGATTTTCTTACACCCTTAAGCACCAGTTTCACACGCTCTTTTCCGAATATGTTTTCAAATTCGATGGCAATTTCCCTTAATCTGTCATCAGATACAGGAACAATGTACTTCTCTGCAGGAGGCCTGGTGACTGTGAGTAATTCTATCTCATCAGGGTCGATATCGATCAGTACCTCTTTTAATCTTGCTATCTCTCTTTCGGTATGATTGACAGGGAAGTCTATCGTGGCATCAACAAGCATCACCTCAACCCCGAGCCTGGGGCGCTTATCCATTTTTCTTACAGCTTTAAGTCCATTAATGATATTCTCAAGTTCTATGCCTTCAGCAGGCCTGTTAATAGCTCTGAAAGTATCTTCATAACCGGAAACAAGAGTTGCTACCACAAGGTCTGCCTCTGCAAGATTCTTACGTACTTCCACATTGTCAACAAGAGAGGAATTAGTAATAACACAAACCGGATGGGTGCTTATTTCCTTTACTCCTTTAATCATTTCTCCAAGAGCAGGGTTTAATGTAGGTTCACATGTACCTGAAAAAGTTATGTAATCAAGATCCTCGATGTTCTTATGGTATGAGTGAATGCCTTCCACTACATTTTCAGGCGTTACAGCACCTTTTAGCTCATCAGTACCTGTTATTTTTTGAGGAACATGGCCCAGCTGGCAATAAACACAATCAAAATTACAATTTTTCTTTGTATCAGGTGTTTTAATCACATCGATTCCAAGTGATCTTCCAAGCCTTCTGGAAAGTATAGGGCCATATATGATTCTTTTTAACATACATACATTTCCTGTTTATTTTAAGATAGAATTCATAACTCTATTGAATATCCTGCAAATATCTTCTGGAACTTTTCAGGATACATTTTTCTGATTACATCCTTGTGTGATGTACAATGCCCTGCTCCAATGAATTGCATATCTTTGAATACTCCATACTCCTGACTATCATGTAGTCCTCCAAGGACACCGGTGATATTGCCAAAAGAAGATGCTGCATCGATTATCAATAGCATACCCGGATGAGCACAACCTGTAAGGGCATAATTCCCCGATTCACATTCAAGTACCAGCGACTGCTCTTTAATGCCAGTTCCGGGTTTTTCCAATTCACCGGTTGTGTACACATGTTCGCATATTTTCTGAGGAGAGCCTATGCCATAGAGTTTTTTACTTATCCGTGATGTGATCTCTTTTTTAAGGCGGGGAGAAAAACCTGATGGAACATATACATTGACATCTGGATTTCTGTTCAGAAATGTGGTCACACCACCTATGTGGTCCCAGTGCTGGTGTGAAAGGACAAGAATATCGATAGATTCCGGGTCAATTGATAATTTGTCCATATTCTCAAGAAGCACATGTCCGTCCCATCCGGTATCAAAAAGGATGTTATGTTCTTCTGTCTCTATCAGGCAGGCAAATCCCCATCCACTTTGCAGGTCTTCCTTTGCTTCATTGTCATAAACCACTGTAAGTTTCATTGTATGGCTCCGTAATCACTCTGTAATTCCAAATTTCTTCTTCAGGTAGTAACCAGAGTAGATGGCTCCTGCGGGATTATGTGCAAGTACGCGGTCCTTGACTATAAGGGTAGTAACCGGAGCTGCGGAATGTTGGGTGAATAAAATATCATGGCCGATGCACAGGCCTATTATTATGTTTAGTTGCGTACCTTTCTTTTCCAGCATCATGGCCTGCCCAATCGGGTTGCAGGTTGGGTCGAAGGTATCAGGGTGGAGCTTTTCCAGTTCATAATCCTCTTTGTCTATGCTGGAGACCTTACAACATACGGAAAAGACATCAAAGTCACTTTCAAGTATTCTCTGGATGACTTTTGCTTCCCTTTCAAGTCCTACACAAAAAGCAAGTCCAAGTTTTTTGTAACCCAGCTCTTTTGCATAGAGGATTATCTCCTCGAGCCTTGTTTTTTGCATATAGTGCCGGGCTTCGATTGCAGCAGATGTTTTCATAGATTCAAGGTCATTTCCTTTATAATTGATATCATCAGTTATACCTGCACAATCCTTACCTTCCCGGCACATCTTATCATCGCAAAGCGCACATTTCATTCAGAACCACCATATCAATCTAAAGGTCACTTGCATATATTCGTATATTGTCTCATATGAGATAAATTAAACCTGCAAAATTGCTAAATATGTATGGTCTAAGGAAAAAAGATTCTGTAAAAAGCCTGTCTAAATCAATATCATCAGGTTAAAATCTGCGATAAGATCAACGTTGAGATACACACATTAAGTATTGTTCGCTTGTTTTATTTCTTGAAGATCAAGAATTGATACAGAGCTGAAAAATAGAAAAATAGAAATGCTTTATTTCCATAAAGCGTAGGAATTGTCATCCTGGAATGGACCACTATTCTTACTTATTGTGCTCTTATTCCGTAGTCGTTCCGTCGAAATCCGCTTCATTGGCTTCGGCTTCTTCCTTTGTGGCGCGCACGATTCCATCTTTGTGATGTGCCGGTGAATAGATAGTATAGAGTTTCAGTTCCTCCGTTTCCGAAGTGTTGATGATGTTGTGCTCCGCGCCTGCCGGGACTACTACTGCAACTCCGTCACCCAGTTCATACTCATTTCCGTCAATTATACACTTTCCCTGTCCACTCTCAAAACGGAAAAACTGGTCGTTTTCCTCATGTACTTCCATCCCGATATCTTCCATGGGCTTCAGGCTCATAAGTACCAGTTGGCTGTGCTTTGAGGTGTAGAGAACTTTACGGAAATTGTTGTTTTCCAAAGTGGCATCTTCGATATTGATAGAGAATCCTTTCATACAACTAAATATGGGTTATTTGCATATAAAATCACTTGCAGTAATATTTGCTTTAAAGTAAATAATTGAATTAAATAATTAAACTAAAATAAGAAGAGATTGCTTTTTAATATTTTTATACTTTTATACCGGCAGGGCAAAGAAGATATTCAGGTTTAATCGGCTAAGTTTGTAAATTCTGTATATTGATTTCAATATGTTTTTGACAAAGGCAAAAAAAGCAGAAGGTCATTTTTGCCTGGCTTTTTGCATCGGACCATCATGGATTTTCTCAAGAGCTTCTATCATTATCTCAAGGTTTTTGTACGGGATGCCTGCTATCATTTCTTCATTCCTGATGTCTGTCGATCTGCGACATCCGAAACATCCAAGACTCATGTTCATGTTTCCTGAAATAACTGGAATTATCGTGGAATCCACACATGTAGCCTGGAAGGCTGCTGTGCTGAATGCCTGCCTGCCTCCTTCAAAGAAAGTTGCTGCGGGGACAAGCCAGTAAAGAGTCTCTGGAACATCAACCAGTATGACCACATCAGGTTCAATATCAAAGTCCTTCAACGGACCAACAACAGTGGCAATAGTGCTTCCCTCTTCAAATTCAGAACGCTGCTCTATCATATTTGCAGCTGCATCACTACAGTCGAACATGCCTATGTTCGCATGGAACTCTCCTTCTTTCACTTTAGGTGGTATTGGCATCAGCCCAAGACTGGAAGCACCGACGACACATGCATGTTTGCCGGCAGGAATTACAAAGGATTCTCCTTTCCTTGCCCTCATTATTGACTGGCAGTGCCTGATGTTGTTTTCAGGTTCCTCAAATCCTTCCGGGATCTTATCTCCTTTCTTTACTATCTTCACTGCAACTGGTTCATATCTGAGGTCAAGCATCTTCACAAGTTTTTCTGATATCTCTGCATTGTTCATATGACAACTTCCTAAAGTTATATATAGTAATTTAATTTGTTAGGATATTTATCTTTCTAATTCTGAACACTTCTGTATTTTTATAGACCTACGATACATCGAGATTATTATGATTCTGCCTATTGTAATATTTGGTCCTCTATTCGAATCAAATCTACATTAATCCTGGATAATCTATTTATATTTAATCTCATATGAGTAATTATAAACTTAAAAAGTTGATTTGTGGATTTAGAGGTATTGTTATAGATAATTGGAAAACAATCTTAGATTCAGAGGGAGTTAAATGAAGGTATGTGTGACAGCTATATCAAACAGTTTGGATGCTTCTGTAGATCCTCATTTTGGGAGATGCTTGTACTTTATTATCATAGATGGCGATTCAACGGAATTTACAATTCTAAAAAATGCAAGTGCTTTTTCTTCAGATGGTGCGGGTGTCCAGGCAGCCCAGTTGATCCTTAACAGAGAAATAGATGTACTTATTACGGGATATATTGGACCTAAGGCATTTTCTATACTTTCTTCAAAAGGTATAGATGTACTTACCTTTGCCGATGGTTCAGTTTCAGATGCATTAACGGATTGTAAAAGTAATGTCCTTGAGAAACTTGATACTTCAAACTCACCGGTAAAAGAAAGATACGAAGTTCCGGTAAGAAGAATCCCAAGAACATGGGAATTATAGTTAATTACCTAACTTTTCTAACTTATTATCCAGAAACTTATCAATCCATTTTCTTGCAAAACTAAGATTTGATGAACAACTAATAAACGTCTCAG
>OBLN01000015.1_pt1 | contig 72644 bp, 67 predicted proteins | sample 1519301 | NCBI WGS metagenome assembly OBLN01 (sample SAMEA2452533, study PRJEB22499) | sediment metagenome | reverse complement strand
TGAATGCCTTTGATATTCCGTGTCTATACAATCAAAAAAGGTTTCTGTTGGCAGGTATACGCCTCAGTTTGATCATTTGAAGTATACGTACTTTACGTACAACTATTTCCGGCCTCTGGAATTCCCGGTGACAAAACCAAAAACAATGGACACAACCATACAGCACCTCCCACTGGAGCTCTGGAGAAATGCAGAAGTAACATTGAATGCAGCGTTACCACTTTCAGGTGCTAACTATGTGACCCCAGCAAACCTTCTGTTACAGATCACGCAGGCTCACCAGAGAACGGTGGACAATGAATCTGATCTAATACGTGTGTATGGAAGATGGTACTTTCAGCTATATGATGCTACTGACTTTGTTTATGGATGCAATTACAGTAATGTGGAGTTCATGAGCAATACTTTCAGACTTAAAGCCGAGACGGTTGAGCCGGATTACAGCGCAGATATTGACAGCGACTCTGGGTTTTTGCCGTGCTCTGCGATCATAAACGCAGGAAGCAAAGAATTGTCAATAACACTGCCAACAGAAACCTTTTTTGATTGTATAGACACGGAATATCAAAGGCATTCATTCATATGGGATGTTTCCGGGTTCACATCACTGACATTTGATTATGAGGTGGTTCTCAATTCCACGTACTTTGTATTGGAACTGGTGGACGAGAATGGCACAGTAAAATGGTCAAAGAATGGCACTGCAAGTGGAACAGGGCAAATGATCTCAATGACCGCAACAAAATTGGAGTTCAGGGTTAGGTGCAAGGCTGACTACACCAGTCCGGTTGGACCATGGACTCAGTATGCGAAGGTTAGCAATATTGAGATCACACGGTATCCGACTGCAGGGTATATCGAGCAGCCTTGGCGAATGGGTAAAGAGCACATTGACCATCTGGAGCAGCTAGATCTTTCCTGGACAGCCGGTACAGAAGAAACCGCAGTCAAGATGCAAATAGATATAGCTGACACATGGGGAGGCAGTGGTACGGGGTGGATTGGCCCGGACGGAACTTCTGGATCCTATTTCACAGGAGATATCCAGCCTATAGACTCAAATGGCTATGCTGGGAATTTCTACAAGTTCAAGATATTCTTTGAATCCGATGGCAGGTACACTCCTACGTTCACATCCATAGAGGTACTGGAATTCATCCAGAATTATCTCAGGCTGCTCGCACTGGGCAAAACGTGGTCAGAGTCGGTGGTGGGCATAGTCATGTCCGGCTACGTGAGAGATCAGGACAATGCAATAATCACCAATGGTGTAAAGATAGTGCTGGAGAGTACCTGGGTATTTGGGAAGGATACAATGGGAGCGGTGAATCCTGATACTGGTTTCTACCAGATATTTGTCAAGGATGCAAAATACGATAAGAGGCATCTGATATTACAGGTGTCCGGGAAGACCACCAACCTGTCGCTATCTGAATATGGAAGTCCTGAAATATTGGATGCCACCACAGGAGAAGTACCGAACCAGGACCTGCATTTCTGGAAAGCTCCACTCTGCAAGTCCGTGGCTCATGTTGATTCACTCGTCACTTATTGAAGCAGAATTGCTTTCAGATAATACCTCTTTCATTTTTCCAAGATATCCCTGCAATTCTTGGACATCCTTTGGATCCTTTGCACCAATCTCAAGAAGCAACTGCATACCTAACTGCTGCATATCATCGATATTTGTTGCTGCAGATGCATTAAGGGCCATTCCACAACTGCAGCAGAAGTCGGAAGTTGGTCCATTCATAGTTCTGCATCTTGGGCATTTCACAGAAGTAAGTAGCGGTCTTCGATCTTCATCTTTAACCAATCCATATATACTTAATATAGCATCATCCACCTGTTGACCAGATAAATGAATATAAGTTCCAGGCATATCTGAGCCATGTATCCAGCCCAAATGTGATTCCATTTGTGCCTGTGTAAGGTGGTTTGCTAATTCCGTAGCTCTAGTATGTCTGAAAAGATGAGGATACACACGCTTTTTTATCCCTGCTTTTGTAGCTAATCTCTTGAAAACCATCCGAATAGCGTCATATTTCATTGGCTCTCCGTGTGAATGTCTACCGACATTTACCCACAAAGGAGCTTCAGGATTCTCTTTCTGAGGATGGATTGCCAACCATGCTGCAATATATGGAGTAGACATGACCAATCTGATTCTACGCATCCCGGTCTTACCTTTAACGATCTCATAAGAGCCATACTGATCAAATCCAATGTGCTTTATAAGACGCGTACCGTTTTCACCCACTCTGCCTCCAGAGTCGTACCAAGTAGCTACAAGTGCAGCATCTCTTGGATGCTCTGCAGCCTCTAGCATTTTCTTGACCTCTTCTTCAGTAAGCAATTCTTCAGGCATTTTGCGGTCTTTTCGTTTGACGTTTGTAGATACCCACGCAGTAGTTTCTGGATCCTTCCCGTTGTTCATCCATCTAAAGAACTTTTTTATAGTAACACGATAGTCCCTTTTAGTCCAAACACTACGATCGGATCTCTCCAAATCAGCTACCAACTTATAAACATCAGTTTTGGTAATCTCTGGAAAAGGTTTATCGAACCACTTTGAGAGAAGATGAAGAGAACTAAGGTATTTCAGAACACGTGCATTTGATATGCCTTCTGCATAGAGGACATTTACAAATTCCAATATCAATTCTTTGTTCTTTTCAGAGTAAGGCGAATTTAAAATAAGATTTTCAGCAGCATCTATCTTCTTTTTGTAATCATACAATTCCATGATTCACACTTCCACTTCCATATATTATGGACTTTTGTAAGCAGAGTGAAAGTGTGAGGATATGAACTGCTATTTTAACGCTGAGGAAGAGATTCGAACTCTTGCAGCGCGTTAGCACTACCGGTTTTCAAGACCGGCGCCGTAGTCCACTTGGCTACCTCAGCATGTCGGATGGTATCTTAATAGCGACCTAAGATATAAGGGTTTTGATTCAAAATCGATATTGACAGTAATTGTCTTTGATTTTGAGAGAGATTTTTAGTAAATTATGAAGTTGATGTGGAGGGGATATATAAAGTGAAGGGAAAAGAGGAAGATTATTCCTCTGTTGCTTCAGCTTTTTCTTCCTCTGCAGGAGCTTCAGGGACTTCTGCGGCCTCCTCTACTTCAGCTGTTGGAGGGACGTATGGGTGCTTCTCGACGTATTCCAGGTTAGGAATGCCGAGCTTGTCAATAAGTTCGCTTGCGATGGTAAGCTTTGAGACCATCCATCTCTGGTTGAATCCGAGCTCTATAGGAGTGAATACCCTGATAACATCATCAGTTACTTCTACCTCGATCTCAGGCATTCCGGTGTAGAGTGAAAGCAGGCCCTGTGCCTTAGCAATCTTGTCCTCGATCTTCTCTTCGATGGTGTACTCGTACTCGACTTCCTTACCTGCAAGAGCATGGTTGAGGTCTACACGTACCCTGCGGCCAATGATCTGTGCAATGACACCACGTCTTCCGTTAAGTTCCACAGGCATTCCCTGGTATGGCCTCTGGTCCTTGAACTGCTCGGTGAGCTTTGTAATGGAAACTGTCTCAACGAGAGCAGGGTTGTGTGGACCGAATGCTTTTTCAGGAGCTATTGTAATGGAACCGGTGTATCCGACTTCCTTACCAATGAAATCCTCATCAAGACCCTTAATGGTGTGGCCGGAGCCTACAATTACAACATCTCCGCCGTAAACGCCGCGTGGATTGTAGATGCCATTCTCCTTTGCCAACTGTTCATCAGTTGTGTCAAAGATCTGTCCTTCGTTGAACTTACCTGTATAGTTTATTTTTATGAAATCGCCTTTCTCAATTGCCAAATCGACCAACTCAATATTAGTTATTAGATTAAATAGTTAGATTCATTGATGAAATCTATGAATTGAATTACCTGCACGCTATACTCATATGTCTTTAAGAATCTTTTGCCAGCAAATCACAAAAAAAGATTAAAAAGTATCATCAATGACGATACCCAGGACAAACTCCCGCTCATCACCATCAAGAAGCGTAATAGATGAATCAGATTCCAGTATCTTTTCAAAACCGAAGAACATATTTTCAAAAGGAACCCTCGTATCATGCCAGTCAACCCTTCTGCGATGACTCAAAGTATCTTTGTTCTTCCAATACTGGTAATGGTCCTTCACCCTGCCAATTGCCACCATCTTTTCAGACATAATAGGCAGTACAACAAGATCATATATCCTGATATCATTAGTAAAGTGCAGTATATCCTTAGCCCAGCTTTCAATGAGATGTACCGGAGGTGAACTAAGCCTGGTCAATACGGCTTTTTTCATATATTCCAGTCTCTCAAAATCATCGAATTTCTGCATAGTAGCATCGAACTGCTTAACTTCCTCATCGAACTGCTTCAACTTACTGTTGAGCCGCTTCATCTTTTTTACTACTTCAGGCCTGTCAGCAGAATAGTCAACGTTCTTAATAGCATCCTCGAACTCTTTCCTGAACCTCTGATCAAAATCCCTGTACTTATCCCCGAAATGCAGATATCTCTTATAATTATGTGACTGGTCTTTCATTTCCAGCAGTTCATTTCCGAACAGGTCCATGATATGCAGGTTCAGGTCAAACGAGACATAACCCTTCTCAAGACAGACAGCCTCCTGCTGACCGCAATAACCTGCACGTACTACCCAGACGTTGTTCCTGTGTTCCCTTATCATATCTCTCACCAAACGGATAATATTAGATAATAGTTAGATATATCTAATAGAATGTGGTTCTTGATAAGTATATTGAGCCATAGGCAAAAGACCCGCGGGTACAATATCACCCTGTGAAACACTCTTATCTAATTAACTTAAAAACCAGACATGAAACCTGAAGACGCATATGACATCATCGTTGTGGGTGCAGGGCCAGCCGGCTCCACAGCAGCCATGTACGCAGCTGAAAAAGACCTCTCCGTACTCCTGATAGAAAAGAAAAAGGACATAGGAGTACCACTGCAATGTGGAGGCTTCCTTCCTCATTATCCCATATTACAGGAACTCGTACCTAATGCAGAACTTCCTGTCACCCTTGAAGAGATCCCTTCAAGCTGCATACATGCAACAGCCTCATACCAGCGTTTCATAGCTCCGAATGGTATATCCAAAGGTTTTGACGTGGATGCCGATGCCATTGACAGACGGCGCTTTGATAAACACCTCGCAAAAGAAGCAGGCAAAGCCGGAGCACACATACTTGTCGGAACAAACGTCACCGAAGTAGATGGCACGAAACTCTTCATGGACGGAGCATTCGGCGAATTTGAAGTACAAGGCAAAGTGATCATAGGAGCAGACGGGCCCAATTCAATAGTAGCAAAAGCAAATAATATGCTGCGTGATGATGACCCCATGGGAACCGGCATAGCCTTTGAGTATGAGCTTAGCGGCGTAGATGTCGACAAAGATGCTGTGGAAATGTACTTTGGAAAGGATTATGTTCCCGGAGGATACGCATGGATAATATCCCAGGGAGACGACACCGCAAACATCGGTGTAGGCATCAGGGAAGCTCTTTTCGAACAACACCTCTGTGCCAGGGATTACCTTGAACGTTTTATGTACAAGCATCCCATTGCAAGCGAAAAGCTCAATGGTGCATCCATCACTTCTGTTATAGCAGGACTCGTACCCGTAGGTGGAGCTCCAAAAGTAACTGCAAATCATAACACACTCCTGGCAGGAGACGCTGCCGGACACATAATCGCAACCAATGGAGGAGGCATATCAACCGCAATGGTAGGTGGAAAACTTGCAGGTGAGACTGCCGCTGAATTCCTGGCAGGCAAATGCCAGCTTCAGGACTATGAGAACCGATGGCGGCAGCAGATGGGACTTGAGATAAAGACCGCAGTCTATGTCCGCAAACTAATGGACAAACTCATGCTTTCCGACAGGCTTATGTCCACAGCCATCAAAATGATTACTCCGGAACAGATGAAAGCCATCCAGTGCGGACAACTTCCGGAACCGGTCAGGAAGACATTATTAAAACTGAACGTGGGACTCAGTTGAATGTACATCTTCGTCTACGGCACCCTTAAAAAAGGAGATTCGAACCACCAGTTACTGGATGGTTCCGAATATATCTGCACAACAAGGACGATCGGAAAGTATACCATGCTCGATCTTGGACTATTCCCGGGTGTCCTGAAAGACGAAAGATCATCACGATCATCAGCATCGTTCATACATGGAGAAGTCTACGACATAACTCCACATACCCTTGAAGCACTGGACAATTATGAAGGGGAATGGTACTTCAGGGAAGAGATTGAACTTGAATTCGGGATTGAAGCACTTATCTATTTCCTCAAAAAAATACCTGCAATCGACTACGACATAATCCCAAACGGCAACTGGACAAAATAAAAGCGACAGGTGGACACAAATGCCAGACACTGACAACAGTATTCCTATGCTCAAGGATACGATTTGCTATGAAGCATATGGTAACCTCTATCTCAACATAACAAACCAATGCAGTGCCAGTTGCGTTTTTTGTATCCGTGACATCTGCGACGGGGTTTATGGTTACAACCTTCGCCTTTCAAGGGAACCTTCTGAGGAAGAGATCATAAAAGAGCTTGAAAGTCTTGACCTTACTAAATACCATGAGATCGTTTTTACCGGCTTTGGTGAACCTACATGCAGGTTTGATACTGTACTTCACATAACCAGCTGGCTACACAAAAAAGGAAGCCACGTCAGGCTGGACACCAACGGCCATGCAGCACTCATGAACCCCGGAAGGGATGTTGTCACAGAACTAAAAGAAGCAGGGCTTGATGCAGTTTCTGTGAGTCTTAATGCCGAATCTGAAGAAAAATACAACCAGTTGTGCAAACCAGCTTTTGAAGGATCATACCAGGCACTTCTGGACTTCACAAAAAAAGCTGTTGGTGCAGGGATCAAGACCCGTATGACCGTTGTCAGTCAACAGGATATTGATACCAATGAATGTGAGATAATTGCAACTGAACTTGGAGCTTCCTTCAGAGTAAGGTAAGTGTCAAATTTCAGAAATGCTGGAACAGATCATCTCTTTTTGCATTATGCAGTCTCTGCCTGATAAGTGACTTCAGTGATTTGAGATCACCTTTCTTGGCACATGTCGGAGCAATACAATCGATCCACTGTTTCCATGGCGGCAGCATTTCAAGTTTGTCGCATATCCCGTCCAGAGTTTTATCGAGTTCACCATCTATCTTGTCCGTCTTATTGACCGCCAGAATTGTATCGATACCAAGCTCCTTGAACAACTCAAATATTTCTATGTCAATAGGAATCTCGTTCCTCTCTTCCCATCGCTGCACAATATCAAGAAAAGTCGCACCGTCAATAACCAGTACTGCAAGACTTATCCTTTCTGCATTACTCTCAATATAACGCACGATCTGGTCTTTCACAATATCCTGCTTACGGTCCTTTACACCGCTCATGAACCCAAAACCAGGAAGGTCGGTAAGCAGCAGGTCAGAGTAACGTATATGAGTAGGTTTTAGCGTCACACCCGGGCGTTTGCCCACTTTGATGTTCTTTCCTGTAATCTGCTTTAAAACGGAAGATTTACCTACGTTCGATCTTCCTGTAAAGAGTATCTCAAAATTAATACCTTCGAATTCATCTAGTTTTTTTGCCATTTTAATCCACTTTAACCTTACGTTTTTCATCTCCGATGGCCTTATCGAACGCATGGAGGAATGCTTCAAAAGATCCTTTAGGTACCCTCGCACCTGCAGCAGCTGCATGACCGCCGCCACTACCACCGAATTGTGGGGCTATCCTGCGTAAGAGCTTATTAAGATCCACCGTATCCCGCGAACGCATACTCATATCATAGGCATTTCTCTTATGCCTGTACTCAGCCGAAATACCCACACCCTTTCTGCCATAAGAAGCAGCATATATAGCAGATTTAGACATATAACCATTAGGGTCTACAACATATGCAAGATTCTCAAGTGTCCTTACCTCTTTCTTTACATGGATACGCAGCTTTTCCTCGAGCTCTGCACCTTCCTTTGCATATTTAAGCACATTTGGGATCTCTGTAGGGATAATATCATGTGACAGCGGTAAAAGCAGCTTCCTTTTGAAATCATAATTCCTTCCAGAATAGATAAGTGCCTGAATAAGCGTTCCCGCCTGGAAGAACAGACTCCTTTTATCCCAATCACGCAACCATTCTTTTACGGAGGGAGTATTGTCATAATAATCCCCAATGGCACCGTATATGGCCACTCTGCGCATATCCCGGCTAAGTCTCTTTTCAAATACCTTATATGTAAGCTCCGATGCACAGACCGTGAGATCATGATACATCCAGTCCACACTTATACATTTATCAGGCAAAGGATGATGGTCGATATATATTAGATTGGAATTTGATGCAATTTCTTCAAGCCGCCTGAAAAGGTCGACACATTTAGTCTCATCTACAGCGATATCGCAGATTATTACATTCTTATACCCATCTGCAAGCTGCAGTTCATCCAGTACACCCAGAGGTGATGTGAAATAAACATCCGAATCAGGATAGGCACTCTTTGCAATGGCACCTGAACAGACACCATCCGAATCGCCATGGGTCAGGATCAAAGTAGTATTCTTTTCACGTTTATCGGGTCTGGTCATGGAAGCATCCCACCAATTGTATAAGCGGAACAAAGACAATATATCTCATTTATGAGAATTAACATTCATAGTATTTTATAGTATTTTGTCTTTGGTATTCTTCAGGAATCCGGTTATGGAATCCAGAATATCATATAAGAATTGTAACTTTCCATGATCTTCTTCAACTACGGCATCACCAGTTTCAGAAGCATTGTCCATATCCAGGTATTCTTCTTCATATGAAGTCTCATCAGAATAATCCGGATCATCATAAGATTCAGCAGATATTGTTTCATCAGGATCCAGAACATGTATCAGCTGTTTTCCGGAATAAACTATCCCTTCATATTCCTTTGAGTCCACAAATTTTGCCTGGGCTGCAGGTATGATAATATCCCCAGCCTTGTCCATGCGTATTGAATAACTTAATGAAATACTGCTATCAGAGTGAAGAACACTGTTCATATCAGTATCACCGGAAACAAGAACAGCACCTATTGGCAGCTGGTCTGAAACTTCCACATGAGCTGACCTGTCGCCTTCATTAGCAACGTTCAGAGTTATATTGATTTGATCATGCAAGCTGACACTGTCAATTGACACTGATTTACTCACGTTTATGAATGGACCGTGAATTGTCAGGTCTGAAGCATTCAATTCTCTGGAATAAGTCCTTCCACCATGCTCAACCGTAATTATAGAACCATTGAATTCATAAGTTCCCGGTTTTAAAGCCTTAAGAGAATATTCAAGTGTCTTTGTCTCATAAGGATCGAATGAAAGGTTCCATTGTACCTCAGAGTCCGGATCAAAGACGAATTCCTGCGGAATGAACTTATTGATACTGACCGATTCCAGGGGAATTTCTTTCAGGTTCTTTATTTTCAGCGAAAAATAAGCCCTTTCATCAATATACACTTCATTGCTGATTCGCTCTTCAAATTCAAATGTTGCATCCATCCACTTTATTTTCACCGGTAAAGTACCCGTTGAATTGGAAATCGCAACACTGAGAGTAGTATAGGGAACAGGGATATCGTTACCAGTGATGATTTCAATAGCTGTTATGTTAAGCCGCTCATCAAAAACACTGTTGTTGGATATCCCCGTATTATTAGCTAGTATTGCACCCCATGAATCATGATAAATGCTTGATATGGTGAGCATAACGTAATCATTTTCATCATCTGTTGGTTTAGCAGGGGAAAAATCAGATGCGGTTATGAGGTAACCGCTATGATTTATTTCATCTCCCCAGTAAAGAGTATACTCCTGAGCATCAAGCCATTCGGTTTCATCTGACTGTGCACCTGCAACAACGCAGAAATTAATCAATAGCACAGCCATTCCGATGAACAGGAGTATTCGCAGTCTCATGAAGTCATGACCTGTCTTTGCGTCTGGATACGAAATAAACTCCGAAAAGCGCCAGTATCATAAAGCTTGCTTCAAATCCCGGCTCTACCCTATCTCCAGCGATATCACTGGTATAGGTCGACTCCTTGTCACCGGTACTTACCTGCTGATCAGTGTTAGCATCTGAACTGCTGGCAGATGTACTTTCTTCAGGCTCTGGTGACGGATCAAGCACAGTGATCACTGGCATATTGGATATCTTTTCACCCTTGTAGTCCTCAAAATCAATGAACGCTCCAGTTGTCGCAGGAAGCTTCAGTTCTCCAATCTCATTTACTTTAATGACATAAGAATATGAGTAGGTCTTACCATGTACGGCAACATCATCAAAACTAAGGTCCCCACTTAAAAAGACAACATCTTCAGGAATGGTTTCGGCAGTGTGCACACTTGCATCCCTTGTGCCCTGATTCTTCAAAGTGACCTTTACAGTGACATCGTCACCGGGATTTACGGATGAAGGATTTACTGCTTTAGTAAGAACAATATCAGGACCTTCTATCTGAATAGTGGGCTTTTCTGAAGTGAAGGTATACTCTTTTCCATCGGGAGCAGTAAAGGTAGCTGTTGCAGCCGGAACTGAATATTTACCGGTCTTTGTAGGCTTTAAAGTATATTCAAATACCTTTGCCTTTGTTTCCTTTGAAGTGAAAGAAAGTGTAACTTCGTTATCAACACTGTCCTGAATTTCAAGGTCACTTGTAGTTGGATTGGTTACTGACACAGAACTCAGAGCATAGATGCCATTGTTCCATATACTGATAGAAACATGTGCAGTCTCGTCCATATATATTTCTTCAGTGACACTCTTTGTGATCATCAGTTCTACTACCGGTTCTACGGTGATGGTTTCCGTTTCAACATCTTCGTGTATTTCACCATTGATGTCTTCGGATCTTGTTGTTACAGTAATGTCCACATCTGTCTCTTCCCAGTAATGTGGGACTTCCAGTTTGATCTCTATTAAGTCCAGTACTTCATCCTCGTCTATAGAAATTAGATGATGACTCAATTTGCCATCAACCAGCTCCATCCCATCAACATCAATATCCACATCCATATCGTATGCTTTGGCATCACCTTCATTTGTGATAGCAATCGTTGCAATTATGAACGGATAGGAAATTGTCCTCGGGTCATATGTATCCTGTTCAGGCTCGATCACAATGTCCATCTCAGGTATACCCCTTTCGTAAACCTCTATGGCAGCAGTCGGGTCTTCCATATTGCCAGTCCACTCATCGATATTAAGAGTTACAGTTTTTACGAAGATGCGCAGATCGTCACCCTTTTCAGTATCACGGAATTCGAAACCTTCACCTGCGCGTGCGGGTGATTTCTTTTGCAATTGCCCGTCGCGGTAGATACCGATACTTACAAAACCACCCTCATTGAAATCTTCCACTTTTATCGTGTATTCGTCACATTTAAGTGTGCCACCCCAATGAAGGGTCCCACTTGCATCAGAACTGTCACTCCATTCAATATCATCAACGGTATAAGCCATTGCAGAAGAAGTAAACAAAATAAAAACAATAAATGACAGATAGAAAACTTTTTTTGCTAACATAGACATCCCAGACACATATCAATTGTAAATTATTAATTTTTAGGATACAGGGGTTTAAATCCACGTAGTTGAGAAGGCCGGTCAAGAGCCTTTGTTCTTGAAGTGGATCCCGGAAGATTCATCATTGAAGGGCGCTGAATAATAGAAAAAATATGGTCCCTATCCACAAGAGAACTCCCGTAGCCAGATTCAATGAGCCTCTCCTGATGATGTATACTGAAAGCATTGTAAGCAGCTTTTGATTCTGCCCGCTGCTTTTCAGATTCCCTCTTTGAGAGACCGGCAAGCATATCCCTTTCTTTGGCCTTTACGCCTCCTTCTTTACCTTTGGCATATTGTTCTTTGACTAGTTTATCAAGTCCTGCCTCTTTGGCAAGATCTTCAAGCATTGAATATCGTTCACTGACCCATCCAAGCTCAGAATGCTTATGATACCCTACCTCAAATCCAAGATCATAAGCATTTTTAGAGATTTCTGCGATCTCAGAATCAGTAAGCTGAGTCTTCTCTTCCTTTTTGACAAAGAACCTTACCATTTACGAACACCATCACTCAAGCAGATCAGCGACTACAAGTCCCCTATCACTGAAATTTACTGAGCGCATATTACAATCATGCATTGTACCCCTCATTTTGATAACCTGCAATGCACGGGTCATTGTCCGGTCATAGAGGAAATTATGCATGAAAATAACGCCATGTGCTGCAAACTGCTCTGTGGAATAAGCACTTGGATCAGTCATTTCAGATATGAGTATAGTTGTACAACCAAGTTTCTTAAGATTCCTGATGAAACGGCTCATTTCTTTTTCCTGAAGAGACATATCTCTTGTAGTGAACCTTATCGCAGATACGGAATCTATTACCAGCCTTTTGACGTTATATTCTGCTACATAGGCTGCTATCTCCCTGAATACCATGGCTGGAGAAGGAGCTTCATGCTCTGCGGAAGTTGCCGACACTTCATAGTCAGGAGTGATATATTCGCTCATTTCATCCATGAACCCATATTCCATTCGTGGACCAAGGTCTGCAAAAAGCAGTTTTCTCATTTTTATGAGAGAGACCACACTAAGAGAGTAGTTAGACATATCATCTATGATATTCTGCGGACTCTCAAGTAATGTTACATAAAGCCCTACTTCACCAAGAGCTGCACCATGCGCGAGGTATTGCACACAAAAAGTAGTCTTACCGCTACCCGGTGGACCACTTACAAGGTAAACACGTTCTGCAAGCAACCCGCCTTGCACAATTTCGTCGAAACCCTCTACACCTGTCTTTATCCTCATAAACTATCCTCGAGTATTTAATTTAAACATATAATATATTATTTATTATAAATATACAGTGCACCTATTTGAATGCTTCGATTGTATTTACATCAATTAAATAAAATAAAGCAAATAATTATTAAACAGCAATAAACAAAGCATTTCCGACAGGTTAAAATCAATTCAAAATTATTCCTGCTTTATGCAATTAAAAGATATTATACCCATTCTTGAAGAAGTGGCACCTCCTGAACTTGCTGAAGATTTCGATATTGGAAGAATAGGACTTACACTTGACCTGCAAAATGATGTTCGTAAGATAGCCATTGCACTGGACCCTACAGAATACGTGCTTAACAGAGCTGCAAAGATTAGTGCAGACCTTCTTATCACACATCACACCCTTATTTTTCACGCCATCAACTGTATTGACAAAAAACTGGCAGACAGTCTCAGAATAGCACTTGACAATAATATATCATTATACTCCATGCACACGAATTTTGATAAGGCAAAAGGAGGCATAAATGATGCACTTGCAAACAGGCTTGGATTATCAGACATACATGAAACCCCTATCGGCAGAATCGGAACGATAACCCCGTGTTCAACAGAAACTTTTGTCAACCTTGTTTCAAAAAGCCTGAACACACATATCCAATACACAGGCAACAAGGATGAAATAAGGAAAGTGATGGTGTTCGGAGGCAGTGGTTTCAGGTCAGAATACATTGAAACTGCAAGGGAGTACGGAGCCGACGCTTATGTGTCATCGGAAATGAAGCATGACATAATACGTTCTTTCAGCGACATGCTCCTTGTTGATGCAACACATTATGCCACAGAGAATCCGGGTATGCAGGACCTCTGCCCGGTGCTTGCAGATAAATTAAAACTTGATGTGGAATTCATTGACCATGATCCGCTTATAAGAACCATTTGAAAGCCTGTGATCATATGCCAGTAGAAGATGAGCGAAAAGACGACAATATCAATGAGGATGAACTCGATGAATTATTTGAAAAGCATCTTCGGAAAAAAGAAGATCCAAAACACCGCGGGTACGGTGATTATGAACGAAGAAGGATATACAGGGGCCCTTCTGTAAAAAGGGACCCATAGTAAAAATCCACCTATCTGTTATCGATAACCTGTTTACCGCATTTCTCAGGAACTATTGTTAGTTCACCACCCTCAAACTTATTTCTCAGAGGGTCGCTTTCAGCTATACGGTCCATGGTGACTGCCACAGCTGCAACTTCTGAATGAGGCTGATTGCCAACTGCAACATTCCAGTCAGCCATTTCATATATTTCGAACGGTACTTTTTCCGCACCCACTACGATCATGAGCTTGTCACATTGTCGGATCTCCGGAACTGCGTCCGGTAAATTTATCCCATACATGGACAAATGACAGACCTTGCCGCCATCGTCTTTCCATTTATTTATTTCAGACTTCCAGCTGACATCATTCTTAACATAGAAGTCTCCTCCCCACCTTGTGGCAACATCAGCTATGTTGTCTGCAAGTTTCTTATCCTCAGATGCAAGGAGCATTCCCTCTGCACCAAAAGCCCTTGCTGTCAGACCCACATGCGTGGTTATCCTTTTGTCTCTCTGCGGACGGTGGCCAAGCCTCAATATTACTATCTTTTTCATTGGAATACCTGTCAGACTTCTGTAATGTCTGCTACTTTCTCAAGAAGCATACCTTCAACAACTATCGGGAGATCCTCTCTTGCACTTTTGATAGCTTCTGCAAGTTTTTCTTCTTTCTCAGCATATATTGTCAGGACAGGCTGGCCTGCTTCAACAGACTCGCCTCTTTTCTTGTGGATCCTGACACCTGCACCTTTATCATTTGGTGCACCGGCAAGCCTTGCTATCTGAACAATGCGTTTGTTATGGAACTCTAGAATATAACCATTGGTTGGGGCTGTTAGTTCTGCAGTGAATTCACCCACCTTAATATCCTTGTGAGTTACATCCGGATTGCCGCCCTGTATCGCAATTATCTCTTTCATCTTTGCAAGCGCTTTACCATTCTTCAGTGTCTCGATGGCAAGCTCGCGTCCCTGTCCTTTAGCAGCCACTCCGCCCATCTCAAGGAGCATTCCTGCAAGAACAGCACTCTTTTCTATGAGACTGTTCGGACCCTCCATTGTTTCAAGGACCTTCAGAGCTTCTATAACTTCAAGTGCAGGACCAACTGTCCTTCCAACTGGAGATGCACCGTATGTAAGTGCACAATCCACATCCATACCAAGGCGTTCGCCAAGACTTATGAGGTCCCTGGCAAGCTTTCTTCCGGCTTTTACATCGGGCAGTTTAGTACCCGCACCGGTAGGAAGATCCATAACAACCTTCTGGGCGCCAACTGCACCTTTTTTAGCCATAATGGAAGCCAGCAGCTGGCAATGCGGGTCTATGGAAAGCGGATACTCTATCTTTATCAGCTTGTCATCTGCAGGTGCTATATTTGTAGCACCGCCCCATACAATGACACCACCGACCTTCTCGGTCATTTCTTTAATCTGCTGAGCGGTGAACTCCACAGGAGCCAGTATCTCCATGAGATCAGCTGTACCACCAGCACCGGTTATAGCCCGGGAACTGGTCTTTGGGATAAGCAAACCATTGGCTGCAACGATTGGAACAATAAGCAGGGAGATCTTGTTACCGGGAACGCCACCTATTGAATGTTTGTCCATTATAGGAGAAGTACTGAATTCGATACGTTCACCGGTTTCTATCATTGCTTTTGTGAGCCATTCAGTCTCATCTTCACTGAGATCCTTGATATAAGTGGCAGTGAGGAATGCAGCAAGCTCGATATCATTAAGATTCTCCTCAACGATGTCCTTCACAAGCTCATATATCTCATCCCTTTCGAGCTTGTGACCATCCATTACCTTTCTGATAATCCGGGTGGATTTTGGTTTTTCAGCCGGTTCTACCTCTACGGTTTCAGTCCATTCTCTCTGCAACTGTTCCTGCACCTCATGATACAGACCAATCATTCCCGGAGAGATCATATCTTCTGTAAAATCGACGATGGCTGTAAGAATTGTGTGATCCTTGATCCTTACCCTGTCACCCTCGTTAACTCCCATTTCCTTGGCGTCAATTGTATTCAACACCACTTTGTATTTGCCGACTTTGATATCAATAGGCTGTACTTTTAGCTGCATAGTTCCACCTTTATTTTATACAGAAAAATGCTCTAAGAGATAATAGGTTTATGGTATACTCAAAAATAGGATGAGAATGTCTGGAAAAAACCAGACATCTGATCTGAATACATGAATTTATTCTTCAACTGGATTTGCTGTTTCGCACTTTACAGATAATCTGGCCTTGCTGGTTGCCGATGAACTGCTCTTCCCGGTAAAGAAGTTCTTTGTTGTGCAAGCCATCCACTTCCAGTGTAATACTACATGGATAAGTGAGAATGCAACCATCAGAACTCCTATCTGTTCATGCATATGGAGCAGTTCCCTGCTGTCAAATCCCAGGAAGCTTGCGCCATGGCTTCCATACATCAGGACCAGTCCTGTAACGCTTACTATGACTGAATGTGCCAGTAACGGAAGGTCCACAATATAGTTGAGTGTTGTTTTTTTCATTTCTAAACTCCGATTTCCTTTTCCTTTTAGTCTTTGTATTCCTCATGAATGCAATATATGAATTGAAGAAAGATCACATGTTGGTGTTACGATACGTATGGTGGTACGTTGGGGATGATGGTTGGTGGTGGTTTATGGAATTAGACATGTGATCTTACAATTCCCGGATTCGTTATTTCGAATATAAAGATACTTACAATTAAACAGTAATAATAAAGCTTTAATTTAAAATATAAGGCATAAAGAGCTTCTAAAACCTAATGGAATACTATAAGAGATTTTATCAGGCTATTACCACACCATAAAGCTTTATTTTTCAAAAGTACAGGCCACATATACCACTGCACTTAAAGCCAATAAATAATGATAATGTCCCATGAACACCTTTATGCAGATGGCCATAGACGAGGCACGCCACGGAATAAAACGTAATCACGGCGGACCTTTTGGGGCGATTGTTGTGAAAGACGGGAAGGTATTATCCAAAACCCATAATGAAGTATTGAAAACCAATGACCCTACCGCCCATGCAGAAATTCTCGCCATCAGACAGGCGTCTGCTGTGCTGGAAAGATTCGACCTTTCAGACTGCGAGATGTACACAAGTTCTGAACCATGTCCTATGTGTCTTGCAGCCATTTACTGGGCACGCATAAAGACCGTATATTATGGATCCAACAAAGTGGACGTTGCTGCCATTGGTTTTGACGACGGTCTTTTTTACAGGTACATTCGGGGAGAAAAGCAGGATCAGGAACTTGAGTTAGTTAATACTGACAGGGATGAGTGCCTTAAACTGCTCAGGGAATGGTCTGAAAAGAGCGATAAACAAATGTATTGATAGGAAATGATTACGCAGAATTAATTATATCATGTTCCTGGAACTCATCTACTCTATATATGATGAGACATCATTATTATTTGAAAATGGGAATAATCAAGAGGGTGGTAAAATATGGATATTGATCAATTCATACCAAGCATAATCTCTTTACTGGTTACCCTCACACTAATCATTGTTTTTGATTTCCTTTTCAGAAAAAGGAATCTTTTTTCAAGGGAGAAGATAATCCAGCAACTCATATTCGTAGTAATTTTCATCATCGGGATACTTTTTATTGTATTTACCCTTCCGATAAATGTTGAAGATAAAAATCTGGTACTCACCCTTGTAAGTATAGTGATCGGAGCCATAATAGCATTCTCATCAACCACCTTTGTGACGAATGCAATGGCAGGGATAATGCTTCGCCTGATCCATCCTTTCAGAGTAGGGGATTTTATAAAGACCGATGACACCTTTGGCAGAGTAACAGAAACATACTTCCTGCATACCCAGGTCCAGTCCATGGACAGGGATCTGATTACTATTCCGAATATGACCCTTGTTTCAAAACCTCTCAAAACCATACGGTCTTCCGGCACTATCATAAAGGTAAGCGTATCTCTTGGTTACAACATACCCCGGAAAGATATTGAGAAAAATCTCCTTAAGGCTGCAGAGATCACTGGTCTGGAAAACCCTTTTGTGCATATTGAAAAACTGGGAGATTTTTCCATAAGTTATAAAGTAGGAGGGCTCCTCAGGGATATCGAAGGAATGATCACTGCGAGGTCCGATTTTAAGAAGAATGTTATAGACTCCCTGCATAATTCCGATATTGAGATCGTTTCTCCCACATATATGAACCAGAGAGTCTTTAGTGAAGATTATGTCTGTATGCCGCCTAAGGAAACCGGGGGCGAAGAGAAGGAAAAAGTTCCTGAGATCAAAACTGAAGAAATAATCTTTGATAAGGCAATCCTGGCACAGATGCTTGACAGGATATACACTACAGCAGATGGTCTGAGTACACGCAGGAAAAGTATGGAAGATAAAATAAAGGAAATAAAGGACGAAAAAACACGGAATGAAATGAAAGAACTGCTTGGTCTGCTTGCCCAGAGAGAAGAAGAGATTAAACCGATGATCCAGAACCTTAAAGATTTTCCCGACATTACCTCTTTGCCTGATGAGAAAGATGATACTTATATTGAAGCTCTTGTTGATGCAGAAAAAAACCTCACATTACTTGATAACAGGCACTCTGATATAGAGAGAAAAATAGCAAAAGCCCTTGAAAAGCAGTCATGAAAAGATTTTTTTAATTTACTATCGTTAGGGAGCAGAATGATAATTGGCGTACTTGGTCCTAAAGGAACCTATACTGAAAAAGCTGCAAAGCAGTGGATACAAGAGAACGGACGCGAAGGGAAAGATGTTCTTGAATACTGTGCAGACATACAGGATGTGTTCTCCCTTCTGGAAAGCGGAGCATGTGATATCGGGGTCGTGCCCCTGGAAAATTCCATTGAAGGTTCTGTAGGGATCACACTTGACAGGCTACTGGAAAATGATGTGAATATCATCGGGGAGACTATCGTTACCATAGAACACTGCCTGTTATCCAGAGGAAAGAAAGAAGAGATCAAAGTGATACTTTCACATCCCCAGGGCCTCGGACAATGTCGCCAATTCCTGAAAGATCAGTTTCCTGCCGCTGAGTTGAGGACAACGGGAAGTACATCCCACGCAGCAAAACTCGCCACTGAATTTGATGAAATGGCTGCTATTGCCTCACCAGAGACTGCTGAAATGTATGATCTGAATATTATAATACCAAATATTCAGGACAGGAAACATAATCATACCCGTTTTGTCATAATTACAAGAAGCAATATTCCGGAAAGCGTCCAAAAATATATAACAAAGGATAAACAGGATAGTTCCTATAAGACCTCTATAATAGTCTATCTTGACCGTGACCGCCCCGGTGCTCTTTATGCCATTCTGGGTGAATTTGCCAAAAATAATATCAATCTGACAAGGATTGAATCCAGACCTTCCAAAAAAGTACTTGGTGATTATGTTTTCTACATTGACTTCGAAGGAAATATAAACGATACTATTATAAAAGATGCAATATCTAATATAGAGTCAAACGTAGGGATGTTGAAAATACTTGGATCGTATCCTAAATTTGATTCTTATTGCGAATCTAATTAGATATAGTTAAGAAAGCAAGTATCTTTCACTGAATCAAAATAAACGGTGCCACCATGGATATCAGGGATTTCGTAAAGAAACAGGAATCTGCCCTTAAAAAATACCGCAGGGCCTATAAGCTAATAGATTTCCTGACAATTTCACTGGTACTTTTCACCCTGATGTTCCTGTTAAACATGGATAAGGCATTTGCCATGATGACTACTTTTGAAGTACGGGCAGGAACAAGTTATAATATTGCAGGCATAAGTATTGCGTTTGAAACTGTTGCAATGGCTCTTATTTCCGGATTTCTGGCATTGATATTGACACTCATTATACACAGGCGTGATGACAGAACCGGAATTTTATTAATAGTAGAACAAAAATATCCAAACCTGCAGGAAAAGCTACGTACCGCATACGATAACAGGGATACTGACAACATAATAGTTAATGATCTGTTAAATATTGTATCTTCAGGTATTTCAAAAGTCCAGTCTTCAGCTTTTCTGAAAAGAAGACGGTTGACACTGGGCCTGGTACTGATACTGGTCTCTGCATCAACACTTGGTTTTATCATGTCGAATGACGTTCGCACGGACTTTGATCCTGGAGTTGTTAAACAAATATTAGAAGACACAGGATTTATTCCCCCTGATGATGAAACACCCAGCGACCTTGTTGAATTTGGTGAGGAGACCAGCGACGAGGATGGTTCCGGAACTGAGGACCTTACCGGGGAAACTGCGATCATTGTTGTGGAAGGAACCGAAGTTGACCTGACACTTCCGCCCGGAACAGGTACAGGTTTTTCAAATCAGCAAGAAGCAGAAGAAGCTGATGAGGACTTTGACCAATCCTCACCTTACGAAATAAGTATAATTTCATCCCAGGCATATTATGAAGAGCTTCCTGAAGGTTATGAAAGCGTTATCAAATCGTATTTTGAGGAAATGGCTAAGAACTGAACATTATATTCATTATTCATAATTTTACATTCATAGGACAACGAGAAAGGAGATAATAAATGGCTAGCGACCTGAATTCAAGGGACCTGTCGCAAACATACAAAATGGCCGGCGATATGTTTGCAACGCTTTTCAACGAGATTGGAAAGGTAGTTGTCGGCCAGCACGCTTCAGTGGAACAGATCATAATTGCAATATTATGTAACGGACATGCACTAGTGGAAAGTAACCCGGGTCTTGGAAAGACACTGACCATTTCAACCATAGCAAAATCACTGGACCTTAACTTCAGCAGAATACAGTGTACACCAGACCTGATGCCTGCGGACATTACAGGAACACACATCATTGAAGAAAGTGACGGACACAAGGAATTCAAGTTTGAACCGGGGCCTGTGTTTGCCAATATCGTACTTGCCGATGAGATCAACCGTGCCTCACCAAAGACACAGTCCTCATTGCTTGAAGCAATGCAGGAGAAACAGATCACTGTCGGTAATGACACTTTCATCCTTGAACAACCATTCTTCATACTGGCAACCCAGAATCCTATTGAGATGGAAGGAACTTTCCCTCTCCCGGAAGCACAGCTTGACAGATTCCTGCTTAAGATACTTGTGGATTATCCAAGCTACGAAGATGAGATAGAGATAGTTAACCGTTACACAAAGTCTATCATGCCTACTGTTGGTAAGGTTGTTAACAAGAACACACTTCTTGACCTGCAGAAACTGACAAGAGATGTACCAATTGCCGATGATATCAAGAACAGGGCCATTAAGATTGTCATGTCAACACGTATCAAGAGCGAGTTCATCGAATACGGTGCATCCCCAAGGGCATCAATAGGAATCATTCTTGCAGCAAAGGCACGGGCATTGATACAGGGACGCAACTATGTAAGTGCAGAAGATATCGATGCAATGGCATATCCGGTTCTCAGGCACAGGATCATCCTGACCTTCGAGGCAGAAAGAAGAGGATTCAGCACTGACCAGGTTATCAAGAGCCTGCTTGAAAAAATAAAGTGAAAAGGTAAGTTCTGACAGAAAACTCGGGCAGAGCACTGGCTATGAGCGACAAGAGACATAATATTGATGTTGATTTTTTCAGGCAGCTTGACCGTTTTACCTTCATGGTAAGGAAAAGAGTGTCAACTGCATATGCAGGTAGCAGACGCTCTATCCATAGCGGAAAAGGTCTGGACACCATCGGTTACAGGGAATACAACCGTGGTGATGAACTTAAATCCGTGGACTGGAAAGCTTATGCCAGATCTGAGAAACTCTATGTACGCCAGTTCGAGGAAGATAAATCCCTGACAACCCACATCCTGCTGGACTCAAGTAAGAGTATGGACTACACTGCCGGAGGTGCTCCAAGTAAGTTCGAGTATGCTACTATGCTTGCAGCAGGCTTTGCCTATCTGGTTACCAAGGACAACGATAAGTTCGCGATATCAACGTTTGCAGAGAATGTGGACATTGCAAAACCCAGAAGAGGACGAAAATACCTGTTACGTACCATCGAACAGCTTGAAACAGCCATGCCCGGTGGAAAAACGGCTATTGATGAATGCACGATACTGTACGGAAAAGCCATCCATTCACGCTCACTTGTCATTATTATCTCTGATTTCCTTCAGGACCCTAAGGAGATCGAATCTGCAATTTACCGCTTTTCAGACCATGACCTGATGCTTGTCCAGGTGCTTGACAGGACAGAAAGCACCCTCACCATCCACGGCCACAGCCGACTCATAGACCTTGAATCTGGAGTGAAACTGGACACATATATCAGCGAGGACCTGAAAAATGAATATCAGGAAAAACTCACAGAACATATAAACCATATCAAGGATACGTGCAGCAGAGTTGGTGCAGAATTCTATACATTCACAACAGATATCCCGATATTTGACGCGTTCTTCCACACCATCAGCAGGAGGAGATGGTAATGCCTTTTGATAATCCTCTTGCACTGGCAGGTCTTGTAAGTGTCATACCTTTGATACTGCTCTACCTTCTCAGGCCTAAACCACTTCAGGTCCAGGTTCCATCCCTCATGTTCCTTATGGACATCAAGGAAGAGAAAAAACGTTTCTATACATCTATTACAAAACTCATAAAGGACCCGCTTTTCCTTATACAATTACTTGTGCTCATACTCCTTGCAATGGCTGCAGCATCTCCTTTTCTTGAAACACAGGAAGCACTTAGCGGCGAGCACACAGTACTTATTATAGATGCATCTGCAAGCATGCAGACAGACAGCAGGTTCAGCGATGCCATAGCAAAAGCTGAAGATTACGTGAGCAAGAAGAACAGCATCATACTTGCAGAGAGCACTCCGGTGACAGTGCTTGAAGGTGAAGGTTCACAGGCAACCTATGACACACTTGATATTCTCGAAGCAAAAGCAACGGTTGCAGACCTGTCAAGCGCCATTTCAGCCGGAATGAGATTGCTCTCTGATGAAGGCGGCAACCTTATCGTAATTTCCGATTTTACTAACTGGAATGGTGATGACCCCGTCAATGCTATGAAACTTGCAGAATCATACGGACTTACCGTCCAGTTCATCATTGTTGGTAATGATGCTGACAATGTAGGATTCATCCAGGGAAGCATTGAGGCTGTAGATGGCAGTTACACCTATACGGGAGTTGTGAAGAACTACAGGAACAGCAGACAGGTAGTGAATGTTGACATCGAGAATCTGGACAACGGAAAGACAAATACGGTTTCACTCAACATCCCGGCACGTTCAACAAAACAACTCATGCTTACAAATCTTGGAACAGGCATTACAGAAGTAAGATTAACAGATGATGACAGCCTGATGGTTGATAATACCGCTTACATATCCATTCCTAAGGTATCCGACAGACAGCTGCTCTACGTGACAGATGTTGAAAACCTGCCATCGCAAGTTGCACTTTCACTGATACCGACCATTAATCTTAAACAACTCGACGGGATTCCTGATGACCTGTCCAAATACAGCATCGTTGTCATTGCAAATAAGGAAAGGGCACTTGCAAGCAATGAAATATCATCTCTTAACAGCTACTTCAATAATGGCGGAAGAGCTGTATTTATCGCCAGCGAGGCACTTTCTGCTGAAAATGCAAAGACGGAACTACAGGAACTGCTCCCTGTAATACCGGAGTCTGTTGAAGATGCAGATAATGGTGTGACCCTTGAGGTCGTTCAGGAAACAAGGCTTAGTGAGGATATCAAATACGAAGAAGTTGCCATGTACCAATTCCTGAATGTAACCGGAAGGATTGATTCCACCACACTTGTTGCTACTGAAGAAAAGGTTCCAGTACTGGCTTATCATTCAGTCGGTGATGGAACAGTCGTCTATTTCGGCATCAATGACGTTACCGGTGAGAATGCATGGAACAATTTCCACAACCTGCCTGAGTACCCCGTATTCTGGTTCAAGCTGGCAGGATGGCTTGGAGGTACCGGTAGTGTTCAGGACTATAACCTCAGGACAGGAACTATTTCGGCACTGGCAAAGGAACAGGATATAGAGACTCCCAGCGGAACGGAAACCGTAACTCGTGTGCTTTATGACCAAAGCGGAGTCTACCAGGTAGCTGGAAAGGAAATAGCTGTAAACCTCTATAACGACAGGGAATCTGATACTACTCTTGAAGGAGATGATGTCATAGAACGTTCACAGGCAAACGATGGACCTGAAATTGTTCGTGCCAGCTCCTACACTGCAAAGAACTATCTGGACATTTACATGATAATCATTGTTTTCATCCTGGTAATACTGGAACTGCTGATAATCAGAAAAAGAGGTGAGCTTTGATGGTCCAACTTGAAAGTCCGGAGATGCTCTGGCTGATTATCCCCGCCCTTATTGCAGGCCTCTATCTACTAAAGAAGGGAACTAAAAAAGGACTTATTATCTCGCGTATCGTTGTTGCTATACTGCTCATCATTGCTCTTGCATCACCTTTCACACTCGTACCAAGGATCACAACAGATGATAATCCAGACCTTGTGATAATCTCCGATGAGACTGACAGTATGGAGTTGTTCGTGAACGGTACGGCATCCGAACTTTATGAAGCCATGACTGCTAAGACTTCTGCATCACTTGTCCGGCTCACAGGAGACAGCACTGCTCTTGGGGATGCCATTGTGCAGTACGCCACAGGAGACAACCAGATAGTACTGGTCACTGATGGTAACAGTAATACAGGTGAAGATCTGGAAGATGCCCTGCAGTTTGCAAAGGAAACTGGTACTACTGTATATTATGTTCAGCCTGAACTGGAAACAAACGATATGAGTGTGCAGATCGTAGGTGATAAGACAGTAATTCTCAAGAATGAGAACCAGTTCGACATTGTAGTATCCCAGGCAATGGACCAGGAAATAAGCTACAATTATGAATTATATAGTGATGATACGCTCATTAGAAGTGGCAAGGTTACACAAACAACACGTGAGAAAAGTTTACCTGTGACACAGGTGAAATTCACAAAACTTGGCGCACATACTCTGAAAGCTATCATCAAGCCTTCCGGCTCTGATGTTGACTCCATCAACAATCAATATTACAAAGCTGTATATGCCATCCCTAAACCTACCATTCGTGCAATCGGTCTTGAAACCAATTCCCCGCTTGCAGACATACTCTTAAATCTCTATGATGTTTCAACTTCCGGGGAACTTAACAATATCGATACCAAGAAAGCAATAATTATCGATAATACTCATGCGAACTCATTCACCGAAGCTGATGTGAAAGAACTCGAGGACTACCTCAATGATGGCAGAGGTATTGTTGTAGTGGGAGGAGACCGCTCCTATAATTATGGAGACTACCTTGACTCCCCTATCGAAGAGATATTACCGGTCCTCTCAAAGCCTACTGACTGGAGCGGTGGAAGGAACATTGTCCTGGTACTGGATATATCGCAAAGTACAGCCGCTCACGGAACTATTGCAGATATACTTGGAAACGCCATTAATATACTTCACAATGACAACCTGAGAGATGCTTATCTTGGAGTCATTGCTTTTGGCAGTGAAGGTATGGACGTATCCGGTGGATTGCAGTTCCTTGGAACTGCTTCGAATCTTGAATTCCTTGAATCTGAAATGGCAACGCTTACACCTGGAAGTACAAGTGAAACGTCGCTTAACGAAGGACTGGCGATAGCAGATGGGTGGCTGGATAATGAAGTTGGAGAACTGGAAATCATAATCATTTCTGATGGTGGCATTGAGCAATCATATGATGAAAGTCTTAAGGTTGCAGAAGATATAGTGGATAAAGGTGTAAATCTCTACTACATACACATCAGGTCAAGTGCACCATCACAGGTTGATGACCATACAAATTTCTATGCAGAAACATTGATGAATGAAGTAGGTGGCGTTTACTTCCACCTCGATGAAGGTGAAAGAGCAAATATAGAATTTGAAGATCTTCAGCAGACTGAGGATGAAGAGACTGCCGATATTGGTACGTACCCTCTCATCGAATACAATACCAAACATTTCATTACAAAGGACATTGAGATCGAAGGCAGCATTACAGGATACGATGACGTTACACCAAAAGCCGGAGCAGACAGGCTTATTATCACAAGTACAGGAAAACCTGTACTGACCACATGGAGATACGGACTCGGAAGGGTTGCTGCCCTTTCAACTGATAACGGACAGGGTGGAGAGAACATGTGGGCCACTCAATTGTATTCCGGCAACAACTCAAAGCTCATATCCTCAACCGTGAACTGGGCAATCGGTAACCCAAGGGAAGAAACAGGAGCTGTGGTAGATGCACCGGATACATGGTACGGTACACCTGTAACCATCGAACTGACAATGTATGATGAAGGCATACCTACCCTGAAGCTGGACGGTGATGCTCTTGACCTGTCACTTACCGGGAACAATGTCTATGAAGCTGTAATTAACCCAAGTCCTATAGGTCTGCATGATCTCTCGGGGTATCCGGTAGCAGTGAATTATGCACTCGAGTACCGTGATGTGGGGCTTAATGAGGAACTTCCCGCACTGATCAAATCATCTGGCGGAAGCACCTATTCTGTAAATGAAGCAAGGGCAAAACTGTTTGAGGAAGCACAGGGGAACTCTGAAAAGCTTGTACGTGACAGTGTTAGCCAGAAGATATACTTCCTGCTTGCTGCTCTTATTATCTTCCTCGGAGAAGTCATTCTGAGAAGAATAAAAGAGATAAAGGAAATGAAGAAACTGCAGCAGGAAATCGAGAAATGATATCTGATTTTAGGTGATATTTTCAGGAAAAAACATAATCAAGTCACTCGATAGCCAGCAAATGGTGGTTTATATGAACCACCAAATTATCTTTTTTTGATTGGATTTCTATTCAGCAATACTGAAAGTTTATTAATCAGTAACTCTCATGATATTATGGCTAGCAATTACATAATTAATTGAGCAGTGTTTCAGCGATGTGGGATTGCTGTTTAACTGCAAAACAGACAGGCAATTCCAATATTTTTCAAATATAAATGGAGTGCACAATATGAAAGTAAGCATCATGGGTGGAGCAACGGGCAGTGGTAAGACAACAATGGTCCTTGACCTTGCAAAATACCTTAACTCAACGGGAGAGAAAATAGGTGTTATCGTTCAGGAAACAGGGGAGGTAGACTACGATGAAAAGACACTTTCAGAACTGGGAATTAAGACAAAGGAAGTCAACAGCGTGTGTATACCATGTTCCCTTGACACCGATATCAGAAGCAACTTATTGACCCTTCAGGAAGAATTCGATCCTGATACGGTTTTCATTGAAACCGAAGAAACCGTACTTCCCCATAAGCTGAAAGCAGATGTTGAAAGAATGGCACTTCCTGAAACAGAATTGCTCCCGAGTATACTAATTATCAATTCAGCTGATTTCGAAACAAAAGCAGACCAGCTTATAGAATATGCCAGAAAGCAGGTAGAAGGTGCAGAGATAATATGCATCAATATGATAGAACTTGATACAGAGGAGCATGTTTCCAATGTTAAAAATCTTGCAGAGGAACTGAATTCAACTGCTAAGATACTTGAAGTTACAAAGGACAGGGAAGTTGCGTTTCTAAAAAAGCTTCTTAGTTGACCGTATTCAATTGTGGAAAACAGGTATTATAAGTATATTCACAGCTCCTTTTTTCTTTTATTTTTATTCGATTTTAGAGCCGGGGTTGTTTTCTGCCCAGATGCTGAAACATCAAAAGGAGTGAGAAAGTACAACAGATATTCAAAAGACAAAATCACACAGCTAATATAACCAATGGTTATAATATTCTTTGCCTTTATGCAAATCTATATATAAAACTACATCAATTAGGTAATATCGCAACAAAGTTGTGCATGAAAGAAAACAAGAGGAAACAACATGGACAAGAAGAAATTAGGATTCAACACACTGGCCTTGCATGCTGGGCAGGAACCTGACCCTGTAACAGGATCACGTGCAGTACCTATCTACCAGACAGCATCATATACTTTCAAGGATGCAGAACATGCAGCAAATCTTTTCGGACTGAAAGAATTCGGCAACATTTACACAAGACTCATGAACCCTACAACCGATGTTCTTGAGAAAAGAGTAGCTGCAATTGAAGGTGGTACTGGTGCACTTGCTGTTTCTTCCGGAATGTCCGCTATAACTCTTGCAACACTTGGGGTCACAGGTCTTGGAGATGAGATCGTTGCAGCTGATAACCTCTACGGAGGAACATACCAGTTATTCAATAATACATTCCCGGGACTGGGAAGAAAAGTACACTTTGTTGACTCTACAAAACCTGAAGAGTTCAAAAAAGCCATCACTCCGAAAACAAAAGCTATCTATACAGAGATAATCGGAAACCCGAAGCTTGATGTACCCAACCTTGAAGAGATTGCAAAAATAGCACATGATGCCGGCATACCCCTCATAGTTGACAACACAGTAGGCATAGGCATTACCAAACCCATCGACTTCGGGGCTGATATCGTCGTACTCTCAGCAACCAAGTTCCTTGGAGGACATGGCACCTCTATTGGCGGAGTGATCGTAGATTCCGGTAATTTCAACTGGGGCAACGGGAAATTCCCGGGATTAACAGAACCTGATCCAGGTTACCATGGCCTGAAATACTGGGAAACATTTGGTGATTTCCCCGAACTTGGAAACATTGCTTTCATAATCAAAATGAGGGTTCACCTCCTTCGTGACCTCGGGCCTGCACTGAGTCCGTTCAATTCATTCCTCTTCCTTCAGGGACTGGAAACACTACCCCTGAGGGTTGAGAGGCATAGCAGCAACGCACTTAAAGTAGCAGAATTCCTTAATGGCCACCCTGATGTTGAATGGGTGAACTATCCGGGACTCAAGGACCATCCAAGCCATGAACTGGCCACAAAATACCTGAACGGTAAATACGGGGCGATCCTCGGCTTTGGAATTAAAGGCGGTCTGGAAGCCGGAAAGAAATTCATTGATAGTGTAGAACTGCTCTCACACCTGGCAAACATAGGTGACGCGAAGACCCTGGTTATCCATCCGGCTTCAACGACACACCAGCAACTGACTTTCGAAGAGAGAAAATCCACAGGTGTAACCGACGATTTCATCAGAATGTCCGTTGGGCTTGAAGATGTTGAAGATATTATAGCAGACATAAGCCAGGCACTGGAAAGGTCGCAAAAACTATGAAAAAAGAAAACATAGGCATTGTTGAAACTCAAGTCTTCAACCTGCCTCACGAACTTGAACTGGAAAACGGTGAAAAGCTCCGGGATGTGCAACTGGCCTATGAAACCTACGGAAAGCTGAACCCGGAAAAAAGCAATGCCATCCTCATCTGCCATGCACTCACAGGAGATGCACATGCGGCAGGATTGCATAAAGGGGACAGCAAATCCGGATGGTGGGACATAATGATCGGGCCGGGCAAGACCATTGATACCGACCGGTACTTCGTTATCTGTTCCAATGTTCTTGGAGGATGTAAGGGGTCTACAGGTCCTTCATCCATAAATCCTGAAACTGGAAAACAGTACAGTGCAGCTTTTCCCTTCATCACCGTTGCCGACATGGTAAAAGCACAGAAAGAGCTTGTGGACCATTTCGGGATACAAAAACTCTTTGCAGTCATCGGCGGGTCAATGGGAGGAGTACAGGTACTCCAGTGGTCAGTCACATATCCTGACTACGTGACAAAAGCGATAGCTATTGCAACCACAGCACGTTCATCACCCCAACAGATAGCATTCAATGAGGTCGCCAGGATAGCAATATTATCAGATCCCAAGTGGAATAATGGAGACTATTACTCCGGAGCTGCACCTACGCATGGACTGGCACTTGCAAGAATGATAGGGCACATAACATACCTGAGCGATGCTTCAATGCACCAGAAATTCGGAAGGAAATTACAGGACAAGGAGCAATACGATTACAACCTTGGTTTTGACTTTGAGGTTGAGAGTTACCTGCATTACCAGGGCCAGTCATTCACACGGCGCTTTGATGCAAATTCCTATCTCTACATAACCAAGGCACTGGATTACTTCGACCTTTCCAGGAAAGAGTCACTGATAGAAGGAATGAAGACTGCAAAAGCAAAGTTCCTCATAGTTGCTGTCAGTTCTGACTGGCTGTATCCACCATACCAGTCAAGAGAGATCGTATCCGCATTAAGTGCAAATGAGCTGGATGTCACTTACAGGGAGATAGAATCCAATTACGGACACGATGCATTCCTGCTGGAATCCGGCCAATTGGGTTATCTGATAGGTAATTTCCTTTCACATACAATCGTCTCCGATGTGATGAGAAATGACATCGTATCCATAAGACAGGGTATCAGCATAGAGGAAACAGCCAGAGTGATGTTTGAAAAAGGAATCACACACCTGCCGGTCGTAACTGAGAATAATGAACTGACCGGAATTGTCACCTCCTGGGATATTTCCAAGGCAGTTGCATTAAAGTGCAAAACCCTCGATGGGATAATGACAAAGGATGTCCTCACAGTAAAAGGAAACGAGGATATTGAAACTGCTGCTAAGAAAATGGAACAGAACAACATTTCTGCTCTTCCCGTTGTCGATGATGATAATAAGATAATAGGTATCATCGGCAGTGAGGAGATCAACCGCCTGATAGGCGGATACAGGTAAGTTCCATTTTAACCCTTTTTCCAGTACTTCTGTTTTTTTACAGTTTTCTACAGTACTTGGAACCCTTTATATACGACTGATGCTTTGATACAGTACTGTCAAATAACCGAGGTATTATATGGTTGACTTTGCCTGTAAAGAGTTTGAAATCGAAGCTGTCATCAAATGTGGTCTGAACCTTACAAAAGCCGAACTCCAGATATTGAAATATTTCCTGCAATACGGGCAGGACTGGCTTACAACAGAAAGCATAGCCGAAGAGCTGGAACTTAATCTTTCAACCGTTCAGAGAAGTGTTAAGAAACTCTATGAAAGGAAGATACTCATTCGCTCCCAGAACAACATGGATGGTGGTGGATATTTCTTTGTCTACAAAATACGCAGCAAGAAGGACATACACGAACTTATCATGGAGATCGTTAACAGCTGGGTAAAACGTGTTGACAGCGAACTCCAGTCATGGGCAGATGAAAACCAGTGAATCAACTGAATTTCACATATTAATACCGATCTCAATCCATCAAATTAAAAACATCATTAATAAAGGGTGAAAAAGTGCTAAAAATTACTCCACATCTTGGAATACTTGTCATTATCGTATCAATCGCAGGACTCTGGTTCCCGCTGCTCGGATATTTCCTGATGCTTGTATTCGCAACACTGCTTGTCACAAGTTACTTCAGGGGAAGATGGTTCTGTGGGAATCTCTGTCCCAGAGGAAGTTTCAATGACTTCTGGGTTGGCAAAATAACACGCAATAAAAAGATCCCTGCAATTCTCAGAAGCTACTGGATTAGAATCCCATTGTTCCTCCTGATGATGGGATTCATGGGTTACAGACTGCTCAGCACACAGGGACTTATCAACCAGATAGGCATGGTTTTCGTAATCATGTGCCTTGTAACAACAACTATCGCACTGGTCACAGGAGCAAGCATCAGTCCACGTACATGGTGCACATTCTGCCCAATGGGAACTGTCCAGAATATCATTGGCGGAAGCAAGTACCAGCTGAAGGTCGATGACTCAAAGTGCATCACCTGTAAGAAGTGTGACAAGGTCTGTCCAATGCAGCTTGAGGTCCATAACAACAGCAAGAAACCGGACTGTATCAAGTGCGGAAGATGCATAACTGCATGTCCAACAAAGGCACTGGCATTTGAAGCCTGAACTCAGGTTCAGGCACTACCTCCTTTTTTGATTTTTAGTGAACGGCTCTGTAGAGATTATCATTTGAATGCAGGTAAGATCTACAGATTATCTTATCCATCTTTTCGAATCATGCCGGCTTCGTCGGACCCTCCGGGATGGTTTTAGTTATTCATGACTTCCGATCATTCAAACTTATTGTTCCCTTCCCTTTTGTTTCTGATACTTCTGCAGAAGATAATTGACAACAAAAAACAATGCAACCACCCGCCGCAGGCGGCACGTTCCTTCACTACCATCCTGAAGAATGTTGAAACAATGCAGTTATTGATAATTGCTGAATTAAAAGTTGCAATAAACAGGACTTCTACAAGCCCGATCTATACCACTCATTCCAATTCTGAACTGTCCTTACAGATACAGAATTCACAGAATGAGATATTGGTCTCTGATTGCTTGTCCTTGGCAGGACAGTAATAATGCGGTTCTTTCTGAGTTATCCTCATACCACCCGGAAAGATCATCCCAACAGGATGCAGTGGCTCTTTTACTATGAAAACCAGATATGTAAGCACAAGACTTGTCAGTCTTGTTAAAGCATCTCTTTTTTTGTCTGGAGAAGTACCTTTATCCTTTATGCTATCCAGAAGAGAACTATAGTCCATTGCATCGATCTCTTCTTCAGCCTGAATCTGGTCATGTCTTTTTAATCTGAGAAAGCTCTCGTAAAGGAAAGTGAAATAATCAGATGAATAGATCGTCTTGTACGGTTCTGGAACGTTTTCTACAGCTTCCATGATAGCAGCCCTGGCAAGGCTCAGGTCCTCATTGGAAATATACCGAGCTTCATTTTTCAGTTCACTTAGCAGTTCTGATCGGTTCATGTTTTCAGGAATGAATCTTCGGTGAAAGTACATAAGTGTTTATTCCCGAGATGATTAGAAGCCTCGGTAAAATCGCCAGATTACTTTTTGTTCATTGGGAACAATAACTTCTAATTAAGCATTTGTCCCATAGGACACAATGCTGTTTGGAGCAAATCTATAAAGGGGAGTATATTATGAAAATCCAATATAGTATTTTATTAGAGTTGCTTATTATTGTCTTTGTGCTTAGTTATCCTGCATCAGCTTTTACCACCATTGAAAGTGGGGATACAATATTCATAGACGATGTTATAGAAGATGATGTTTACATCGCAGGTAACAATATCATAATCAAAGGAACGATTGACGGGGATCTGATAGTTGCAGGTGGTCTGGTGGATGTACAGGGAAACATCACGCAGGACCTTATAGTAGCCGCCGGGGACGTTACCATAACAGGTAACGTAGGTGATGATGTAAGGGTTGCAGCCGGGACGTTGACAATTGACGGATATGTGCAGGATGACCTTATCTCATTCACAGGTAAAACTAAAATATCAGATACAGGAGTTATTGGTGGTGACTTCACATCTGCATCAGGCCAGTTGAACTTACTTGGAGATGTAGGTGGAAACATCACAGGATCCGGAAATGAGGTCACACTGGGTGGCACTGTGGGTGGAAATGTAGACATGGTCACAGGACAGCTTGTAGTACTGCCAGACGCATATATTGCTGGTGATCTCAAATACCGAAGTCCCGAAAGTGCGGATGTCCCACCAGGAACTGTAGGTAAAGAGACTGACTTCATCCTGGAAAAATATGATGACGAGAAAAAAGATTCATTTTCCATCATTTCATGGTTCATAGGATATCTAGCACTTGTACTGATAGGCATCCTGGGAATGGCTATCTGGCCGGAGTATATCCAAAATATAGCTTCGAAGACCCCGGAAGCACCTGGGAAAGCATTTCTCACCGGTCTTGGAATATTTATAACATCCTTTGTACTCGTATTCCTGCTACTTATCACCCTGATAGGTATCCCTCTGGGAATGATACTCATGGCACTGATAATTGTAGCTCTTTATATCGCAAGGATATTCACAGCTCTGTGGCTTGGTAAATATTTGTTCATGAAAATGGGGAAGGAATCCAAACCATGGATACAGCTGGTAATTGGTATCTTTGTCCTGCTTCTTGTGGGTGAAATACCCATTATAGGAGCATTGGTCTATGTTGCTGCCACTTGCATACCTGTTGGCAATATATACTACGCAGCAAGAGAGTAAGAAAGGACGCTTGTGTCCTTTCTATTTCTTACTGCAACTGCTGTTTTTAAAGCAGGAAGTCAGTTTTTATTATCGTTGTATCTTTTGAATCGGAATCTTTTTTCAACATACTCATCCCTTGCTTCGACCATAGATTGAATATTCTTTAAAGGTGTCTCCGGAGCCAGACCACAGCCGGGAGCAAGTATATCGATGTTTGCATCAAGGCATCGGAAGGCCTCTTTTCGGACATCTTCCGGTACTTTTCTATACAGAGTGTCCACCGTCGAAATCTTTCCGATTACCGCTGTATTGTTTCTGTGTGCACTATCGATAATATATTTCAGATCCTCCACATTCTCTTCGATGCTTACAGCACTAAAACCACATTCAAGTATGTCTAGTATAATACTATCCGTTTCCCCGCATATGTGAAGTATGCTATGGCCTCTTATATTTTCATTGAACCTGATCAATGAGGGTTTTACAATCTTCCGGAATGCATCAGGACCCATCATCTCTGGGGAGGACAGAGCATCTGCCATAACAACTGCATCTGCACCTGAATGAAGATAGGAGTTGGCACATATTATGCAGGCATCGATACATTTTTCGATGATATCCTTTGCAATTTCAGGTTTCTTAACAGTCATCTTTAAGAAATAACGAATCCCGCAAAGATAAGAAGCAAGATCAGCAGGACCTTCAATACCTGCAACTAAAGGCACCTGCAATCCCTGATCGTTACTGAGAAGGGAAATTGCCTCCATTACAACAGGTATTCTCCCCCTCTCCAGCAGATCAGTGGGTATCTCTAACTCTTCAGGGTTGGCCTCAAAGGGATGGGTGATCACTGATGGGGTTCTCGCCTTTGTACCAGGATCGATCTGACACCCAAGTGCCTCGCCTATCACCGTCACATCAAATGGAATACGTATGACCTCAAACTTTGCAACCGTGTGTAAAGAAGATGCAAGTTTTGCCATTTTCTCCGGATCATTATCGGCTTCAGGCCTGCTTGATCCGGAAATATCCATCAGGTCAAGTATTCCTGCTGTTGTGACTGTACCTACAAGAGGGGGGTCCACCTTTTTTCCATCAAGTATGTCCTGGAATTTTTTTGAGAGATTCAATTTTAATCCACTAATATAATACCATCCTTAAACCATATTTATTTCGGATATTTACCTGTAATTCTAAATAATGATTCTCACTAATAAAAGAAATATGGTCATAGGAACTCCATACCGATGTTTCCTACCTCTTTGGCAAGAGTCCCCGACATGAAATCTGATTCGATGCAACAAACATGCATCACTGCACATGGCACAAGGCATGTGGCAGTACACCTGGCCTCTCTGGCCTTTTCCATTACAAGATTATCTTTTATATCTAACAGATCCATCATATCGACTTCCAGATGAGACATCTTTTTGATCTTCTCACATGGAGTGTCAATGTCTACAATTATCTTTTGACCATCCTTTCTTCCCCTTACGATATGGATGAAACCACATATCCCGGAATTGACTTTTACTTCTGTCATTGAAACCCTCCTGGTTTAGGCTGAAAGGCCTGAAAGTAGTCTTTCGTCCATGATCTTTATTTCTTCGTAGTCAAGGGCATGTACCGGACATGCACTCACACATCTTTTACACGCTGTTCCGAGGCATTTCATAGTATTGTACTCTGCAATTAAAACACCGTCTTCTTGTTTGATAGATATAGCTTCTTCAGGACATTCTTTTTCACATCTGTGGCACACTATGCATCCCACTGCTATTTCTTCAAGAGTGACACCTATGTCCTCTATCACTTCTATCCGACCTGTGCCAGCTTCAATGATATCTTTCCGGACACTTTTCTCAAGTACAGGATCTTCGACGGGAGCCGGGAGTTCAGGCAATTTAGACATCTTCAAAAGTTTGTGGTATATCTCCTTGGACATACCTTCTGTCCAGTATCCCAGTTCACAGGCGTAGAGCTTTTTGAAGGTTTCACTGGTTGCCATCATAAGATGATCAGCCTTTATGTGTCCTGCCAATTCGATCAGCGTGTCAAGTTTCACCTTTTCAAGAATTATGTCCCTTGCAAGGGATAGGGATGTGTTCCCGAATTGCACTGTTTTCTTTGTAAAATCCGGACAGGACCCTATTTTCCTTGCTTTGACAGGATCAACATAGGTTCCGGAAGCACCGCTCATATACATGGTCTCAAGATCTTCATAGGCGATCCCGGATTCATTTATAAGGGTCATCTGAGCAGCCCTTATGGCACCTATGGCCTTGCCAGCTTCTGTTATATCCTTTTCCGTTACCTCAATACCATTACCCAATTCGATCCTTCCATATTTTAGTTTAGGAGGAGTCGTAATCAGTCCGGTCTCTATTGCAAGAGATAATATAGAAATAAGACCGGTTCCCGTGATACCAGCCGGTACTATATCCGACCCTTCAACTATCATTCCACTTATCGGGTCTACAAGATGTCCTTTTACAGTTTTCATGCTCTCATCCAGTACAGATACCCTCCAGAAACCATTCTCCAGATTGACATCTGTGATCGCACCCGGAGCTGCAAGCATACCGCAACCTATGCCCTGCCCTTCTATAGCAGGTCCGGCTGCAGCACTTCCTGTGATTATCCTGTTGCCGACCTTGATGGCCATCTCCGCGTTCGTTCCGTAATCCGTTACAAGAGTTGGTTCTTCCTGTTCAAGAAAATCCGTCTCGATCATCATGGCAAGTGCATCTGCACCAATCTCATGCTCGATAGCAGGTGGAACGATTATCTCACAATTCTCAAGGCTCAGTGTTCCATGGAATACATCCATAGCCGGGAATATCCGGGCATCGCGTTGTACGTCATCTATACCCAGTCTTTTTCGCATATTCCTCCCCACATAGGCCAGATCGCGTATCTCCGAATTCTGGAAAAGGGAGAGCTGGATAGGGTTTCCACAGACAGCCATCTTTGATATCTGCGATGGATCCACATCGAACCCTTCTATCATTTTTCCGACAGCATCTATGATTATATCATGTGCCACATCTTCCCCAATGGATATGGCAAAATCAAGGTGATCGGTCACATTCCCACCTGGCAACGGATGTTTCATTGTCATTGAGGTCTTGACAACTTCTTTTGTTTCCAGGTCTATCAACTGCGCCCTAAAGCCGCTAGTTCCCACATCTAATGCTATTCCGTACATTTTATTCCCCCTATTTAAAACAAGATCTCATGGATTCCCAGAGAATTTCCATCTCTTCCTGAGGTGTATTCAGTGGTATCTCACATCCGGTGGATAGTATGAACCCCTTATCGGGAGCTGCATCCATACAATTCTTTACTTCGGCAGCGATATTGTCAAACCTTCCTGAACCGAATGTATAGGGATTGATATTTCCCATCAGGCATATGCCCTGATCAATGAAGTCTTTGAGATCCCTGAAACAATATCTCTCCCTGCAACCAATGTGTTTATGATTGTGGATCTTCAGACAATCGATACCATACTTTTCCCCCAGTGCTTCCACATTCCCGAAGAAGAAATTCAAAGCATCAGGTTCAAGAGCCATTTCCAGTTCATGGAATGCATGATTTGCACAGTTATGCGATATCACATAACCACCTCTATCCTGTATGTGTGAATATAATTTCTTAGAGTAGTCAAAACCAAACTCCTTTGCCATTTCAAGACTGAAAAGATCCGAAGTGCTGCCACCATTCTCAATGAATGCACAATCTGCTCCTGCATCAAGCATCATATCCGCAAAGGTGATGCAGCTATCAGTGAGGACATCAAGCAGTGCATGAAAATTATCGGGATCCTTCATCATTTCCATGAACATCCTGCTCCCATCCATTAACTGGGAAGCAAGCATGAAAGGGGTAAGGGTCGCACAGCTGATGAATGCCTCATCTCCAAGCTCTTTTTTGAGCAAGGCAATGGATCCTTCAATGGTCTTTACCCTTTCTGAGCGTTCTATGGTAACCGGATCAATATTCTCATATTCTTTTGCAGACTTTAGAGGAAAACGGGCTATTGAAGGATAAGCGTCTTTTTTGATGTTTATTTTCGCCCCAAAAGCCTCCGCTTCCACCAGCAAGCAGCCCCAAGGGGACATTACATTGTCATGGTGATACATTTCCCTTGCTAATATCTGTGCTCTGGCAATGCCTTTTGCAGAATAATACACATCCTCCATGCTTGTATTCATCCGCTCAAGCACCGCATTACCAGCTCCGAACCACAAATATCCCAGTGGTACCCTGTCCACCTCTTTTAATTCAAGAGCGTTGATAAAACGTTCCTTTGAAGTCATTTCATCAGGCATTTAACTCCTCCGATCAGGACTTTTTCAACACGATCTTATCAATTCTCAACATATTGCTTACAGCCTCGGTAGCCGCGATAACAGCCATTTGTTTGATGCTGAAAGAATCATATACAGGAGGGTTATTGGGAAAGACTTCCCGCGTAATATCGATTCTGCAGTCAATTCCCTTGTTATAGGAATTGAGCATTTTTGTTATCGCATCCACTTCATTGAGACCCACGTTTCGTGCGAGTGTTCTGGGAATCTCTTCAAGGGCGTTTGCATATTCGATAACTGCGAGTTGCTCTTTCCCTTCAATGGTGGAAGAATACTGCCTGAGCATCTGTGAGAGCACAAATTCGACATCCCCTCCTCCTCTGACGGCAAGAGGATTCTTCAGTATGAATGCAGCATTATTGACTGCATCATCTACTGCTTCCTCGATCTTTTCAAGACCATACCTGAAAGGCTCCCATATCATGATCGTGGATATCAGCTGATCACTGACAGAGAGGAAAAGGAAATGTTCATCGTTTCTTTTCTCGACCTTTGCCTCATCGGCAAAACCCAGATCATAAGGCATTATATCATCCCTGATGGAAAGAATGCTTGCACCTGTTGCCTTTGATACCATCTCCATATCCCTTAGCTTCAGTTTCTGGAAAAGCAGAATACCATGTTTTGCAAGTGAACCCTCAACGGATTCATCCACATCTCCTTCACAAAAGACCAGGTTAGCTCCTGAATCGATTATCTTCTGTGACATTGATTTCAGATTTCGTTCCTTTCCATGGAAGATAAGCCTTGGATCGGCGAGATCATCTATTCTCAGATTGCGCTGGGAATTTATGATCTTACTCTCAAATTTCACATTGCCATTGATCATAAGGACGCTTGCATTTTCCAGAAGAGAAGGCATATCCGATCTTGCAGGCCTTTCATCCAGGACCATTCCTGAAATAGATTCTATAGAAGGAGAACCTACCTTTTTTATAACTTTTACATAGTCATTGAGATCTATGTGAGCATCGCCCTGGATATCCCTGATCTTAGAGAGTGTCTCGAGAACGATGTCTGCTATTATCCGGGCCTGATGTGGTTCAATTCCTTTACCCAGGCTGGCATTCTCTATGACAGAATGCAGGTCCCTTTCAGAACTAATACGAATACTCTCATAGTTCAGGATATCGTACGCTTTGTTCAGAGCAAGCTGGTATCCTTTTATGATGGTGGTCGGATGCAGGCCAATATCCACTAGTTTAGCAGCATTCTCAATAAGAGAAGCAGCGATTATCACTGCAGTCTTTGTACCATCACCACATACCTTGTCCATGGAAATGGCAAGTTCTTTGAGGGACGTGACCACAGGATGCAACACATCAATCTGTTCGATTATGGTTTTTCCATCACTTGTCAAATAAACATCATCTGTAGGACTGATTATTATCTTGCTCGATCCGCGTGGCCCAAAAGAGGATACAAAGAGGTCTTTGATATCCCTAGAAGCATGCAGCATCTCATATATCAGACCATCTTCTTCAACATCATCCTTGATCCCAATACGACCCCGCACACTCTGACGCAGTGCATCCATATTATCCAGTGCATTCATATTTCCCGCATTCATGTTTCCCACATGTTCCAGTGAAGTACTCATATTACCCTCCTGGGGGAACCAACGGCCACCCCTATTATTTTTGTCTCAAGAGGCACCGTTCCAATACTCCCGATGTCATTGTATTCAAGATTGAAATTTACATTGTCCATACTTAATCCATAGCCGGACATATACTCCGAAACTGTGCTGTTGACAAGGGAATTGGCCATGTCAAGCGCAGCCTGGTAATCATCGAACATTTGTCTTCCTTTTTCAGAGAAGACCAGATACTGTGAACTGCCCGAGCCAGCTGGTCTTATCAGCACTTCTTCCCTGTACACCACATTACCGACAAGGGCACCTACAGCATTACCCACTTCATGGTACTGCGGAAGCCTTATGTCTGCATCAATGAAATATTTCATATCTTTCAAATATGGAGCTACCGGAGCACCAACCATTACCACGGGGGTCTTTATCGTGAATTTCATTAGTTCTGTGCCGCTCAATATTTTTTCCAGATCTGTTTTCTTCACTTTATCTGCACAGTGTGCAATGAGATTGAGTACGATCTCTCTGGCAACATCTTCTTTGATTTTGGCGCAGAGATCAAAGGGTTCCATAGAAGTATATTCTGAAAGGATAGAGGCTCCCAGCATCGATGCACTGGAATCCCATCTTGTATAGTCACCGGTCACATGCAGGACGTCGGTCGGGGTGAAGCCCACCTGTCTTACATATCTTTTCTGTATGAGCTTTCTCAGGATACCTTCGAACATCAGAGCATGCTTATTTGTCCTTGAGGCAATATCCGATATAGAAGATGGTTCGTCTGTAATTGCATCGAATATTTCCATCTCTTCGACCTCCAGTCCAGAGGCGTGCAGGGAATGGGACTTTGCTCCATTGGACATGAAAAATGTTGTTGGCTGGATGATGTCATTCATTATGCGCTTTGAGACCTTTTCAGCATGCTGCAATTTACTTATAATGGACGGGAATTCAGCAGCGCAAAGACACAGGGGTATGACCCTGCTAGGTCCCATATGCGCTTTTTCCTTCATCCATACATGACTGTCCCCTCCAATGGCAGAAGTGTTCATTTTGATAGCCTTGACCATTGTATCCCAGTCACCGACCACAGCACCGGAACTGCTGATAGCAGGCATGCCATCGAGTATCATAGAGATGTCCGTACTCGTACCTCCCACATCTACGGTCAGGCAGTTCTTAAGACCTGTTAGATGTGCAGCACCCAGCAGGCTTGCGGCTGGCCCGGAAAAAATGGATTCCACTGGTTTTTTAAGCGCCTCTTCGATCCTGACCAGCGATCCGTCACACCTCATCATCATCAAGACTGAATTGATGTTCTTGTCCTGCATCACAGACCTTACAGACCTTATGAACTGGTCTATTACCGGGATCAGCTGGGCATTAAGAAGTGCTGTCAAAGCCCTTTCATAGGCTCCAAGCTCCATGGAAAGTTCATGTCCGCAAACAACAGGAAGATCTGTCAGATCCTGTGTCATCTCTTTGATAATAAGTTCATGTTCCGGATTGCGTACTCCAAAATATGATGATATAGCAAAGGAAGAGACCTTGTGCTGATTCATTGTAACAAATTCTTTCACACTCCCCAGGTTGCCCAGGGGCTCCATTTCATTTCCATCGGCATCATGCCCGCCTTCTATGGAAAGGATATGGTCTGTTGGAATTTTCCGGGATATATTATAGCCAATGAGTATGAGGCCTGCCGGGTATCCCTTACCCTCCAGCGTGGTGTTGGTGGCAAGTGTGGTGGATACTGAAGTGAATCTTACATTAGCAAGATATTCGGCTTTAAGGCCGTCAATTGAATTAATTATACCCGCTATCAGATCAGGGTAAGTAGTAAGCGCTTTGTTTGAATCTATTATTGATCCATCTTCAAGGTCCATGATCACGGCATCTGTATATGTGCCGCCAGTGTCTATGCCAAGCCCGAGATTCATTATTATCACCTTTTTGTGGAGAGTTTATGTGGAGATAGGGTGGTCTACCACCCTTTGTGGAGATCAGGTGGTTTACCACCTCGTTGGATATAGACCTCATAAAGTAATCTTTAAATCACGTATGAGAATAAAAAAAGGAAAAGCAGGGGGAAGTGATAGTTCCTGCTTATCCGAATATCTGTTTCTGAAGGTCAGGGCCCAGTTCCTTTACGGTGTCCACCATTGCCTTCACGGTCGTAAGAGGACCTCCTGGTGGGATCTCACAACCTGATGACATTACATACTTGGATTGCAGTCCGTTCTCCTTGAGTACAGGAAGCACACCCGCAAGCAGATCCTTAGTATCATCCTTTATCTTCTGAACACCTGCAGGGGTATTATCCATGAACTCTACCGGATTGACCTCTCCCATCATACAACACATATCACCATACTTTGGAATAAGGTCTGCATAGTTCTGTGATCCCTTGCCCCTGAGTTTTGGATAGTATGCGTAGCTGTACAACTGAGTTCCGAATTTCTTGATCTGTGTTTCATAGTGTACCGCATCTGCACAGTTGTGTATTATGTAAGGCTGGTCGTATTGTTTGAAGATTGGCAGGTGCTGGTCATGTACAAACTTCCCATCGAACTTCCAGTAGTCTTCCTCGCTCATGATCACGTTGTTGGACCAGAGGTTGTCGATACACAGTGCATTACAGGCACTTTCTTCAAAGAACAGTTCAGATACCTGGCAGATATAATCTGTACATTTCTGGACAGCTTCAAGCACCACATCAGGATGTGTCTTCATGTCCATCAGGACACGGTCTGCACCCATGAGCTGCGTGAGGGTAAGAAGTGGCCCTTCATGGAATCCGACAAATGGGGTGTTGAGTTCCTTGTTAAGTTTCTCAGTAGCAGCCTTGGAAGCCATAATAAGCTCATAGGCACGGGTACCTTCCTTGACCTCAGGAACTTCTATACTTTCATATGCCTCAAGATGCCCTTCAGATGAAGGTGTGTCATCTTCAGGATACTTTATCTTACATCCAAAGTCAGCTGATGTTGCAGAAAGATCAATGAGACCTACGAACATGTCCGTATCCAGATATTTTGATCCAAGGTAAGCACTCTCAACAAACGCATTGATGTCAGTGGCATATTGTTTGTAGTTGACATCGGCAAATTTCCTGAGTACTCCACAGGCTAGCGGATATACAGGCAATCTGTCGACCTTTTTGTCGCCCATTGCTGCCAGTGTCCTGTCCATATGGGTCATTTCTTCTTTCGTCTTGACAGCTACACTCTCAAAGTCTGCAATGATCTGCTTTGCAGTTTCCAGACCGATATCTGTCTTGCCCTTGACCTTCTTTTTAGACAGAATCTCTCTGTATTTGACCTTACCAAGTGCGATTTTTTCCTCACTCCATCTCTGTTCAGCAGGAGCAAGTTTGCTTACTGCATCCTTTGCCCATTCCGTGGCTGCCATGGAATCCGGATGTGTAGAGTCTGCACCGATCTTTTCTGCGAATTCCGGGGAAACAGGTGCTCCTCCGATCATAACTATAAGGGAATCTCTGATACCGTCCTCCTGCAGCATCTCAATTACCCTTTCCATGTTGGTCATAGTAGTGGTCATCAAGGCACTCATGGAAACCAGGTCTGCTTTCTTTTCCTTCGCCACCTCAATGAATTTCTCGACTGGCACATCGTGTCCTAGATCAACCATATCAAAGCCGGATGCAGACATCATTGTCTTAACAAGGTTCTTTCCGATATCGTGGACATCTCCTTCGATGGTTCCTATAACACCAATAGAACGCTTTCCGGCACCTTCTTCTACTTTCATATGTGGGGTCAGTATGTCCATACCTGCATACATGGCACCGGATGCGATGAGCAGGTGTGGTACAAAGGCTTCACCCTTTTCATACTTGTCACTTACAATAATCATTCCTTTTGTAAGTCCGTCCACAATTGCCTCATAAGGATCTACACCTTCTTCAAGGGCTTTTTGTGCAAGTTCTTCTGCCAGGTCGTCGTCACCTTCGACCACAGCTTCCGCTAATTGGTTTAAGATTGCTGTTTTCATAACTTACCTCCAAAATCTTGATAGATTTTAACAGTGGACCTTCATTTCTCACTGTTAACAAAGAATAGTATTTCACTTGAGGTATATATCATAACCTCTGGTTATTTATTAACCGCTTTAATATTATGAATCACATGTCTTTTTGAGAGAGAACGTAATCCTATGAATGAACACTTTAAAATTAACACTGTTAACAAAAGGAAAGAACTCCAATAAGATTAATGGCTTTAATCAAATTAATGGCTTTAATCTGATGAACGTAAAAATAAAACACATTCAAGTAAGATCCTTTGAGGGCAAAACAAGTAAAACCAAAACAAGTAGAATTATATCTGGATTAAATATCTCCTATATGATTACCGGATCTCAGATACCTGTCACTTCTTGTGATATTTTTCTGAAAAACTGGTACATGTCCTCCCCCCAGGTCAATGCGTTCATTTCAAAACTCATCATAGCATGATTGTGGAACATGCCTGTCTTATAGAACAGGGTCAATGAAATGAATCTGTCTGTTACTACGCTGGAAGCAAAACCGATATCTTCTTTGCACACAAAAAGCTCAGTATTTCCCATCCCGAGATAATCCCGCAATTGCTCGAAGTACTCCGTTTCAAATCTTTCAAATACTGACTCCGTTATTATGAGCGAGATCCGAACACCTTTTTTGGCAAGTTCAATGTACTTATGGGGATAAGCCGGACTGAATGAAGAAGAAATTTCCATGATGTATTTTGACTGTACAAGATTGTCAGTAAACTTTTTCGGTAATTCATACATACGGTTGAGTTCCGGCTCAACAACTTCACAGGAACCCAGTTTTTCTATTCTCTCAAGAAGATGTGCCGGAATACCTTTCACTTTATGATTTTCCCAGTATTGTTTATTATCTTCAAAGACCATTAAGGTGTTTAAAAGAGGAATCATTTTCTTTACGATTACCTCTCCAAAGCTTGAGAGCATGTAATAATCACTCTCATAAAGTATTATGCCTTGATCGATGAGAATCTTAATTTGTGTCATCATGGCACTGGAAGTGACATTAAGTGTATTCTTAATCTCATCGATATTCATAGGCCGTTCTATTAGCAGGATGAGGAGGTCTTTTCTTTTGTCAGATAGAAAAAGAGTGCCTAAAAGAGCCAATTTCATTTTATCATCTCACGTTTTGACAAATTGTGGGAATCATCTTCCACAATACATGTTGGAAGCTTTATGTGGAATGTTGTTCCTTTACCCTTTTGACTTTCGATCCAAATTTCGCCTTTATGCGCAAGGATTATGTCCTTACAGATGTACAGACCGGATTCAAGTCCCTGATACATTCGACTCATTGAGTCTTCCACCTGGTAGAATTTCTGGAAAATATGCGGCATAAGGTCTTTCTGTATACCTGGTCCCGTATCAGTTATCCGCAAGTGTAGATTGTCACTTTCTTCACTTACATCTATATGTATGCTTCCACCTTCTGGAGTGAATTTTATCGCATTATCTATAAGAATTATCAATGTTTCTGTCAGTTTGTCCTTATCTGACCTTATTGCCGGCAGCCCGTCGGGCACATCCACTTCCAAAGTAATTCCTTTCTCATCTATCACCAATATCAGATTCATCAAAGCTTCTGATACCAGTTTGTCAACTTGTGTCCAGGAAAAGGTATATTCTATCTTTCCTGCCTGCTCCTGGCTCATATATAGAAGTGAATTTACCAGGCGTTTTAACCTTGCAGAGTTGAGCAACACGGAATTGATAGCCTTTGCCTGCTGGTCATCAATGGACCTGATCATCTCATCATCAAGGATACTGCACTCTGAGCGTTCAATGCCGTATATATCTTCCAGCCTTTCTGCAATGAATTCTGTTTTCATCCTGTTGATGGACCGTAGTTCCTCATTTGCCGTCTTTAGTTCATCGGAATATTGCTTTAAAGCATCTTCTATTTGTTTTCTTTGAATGAGGTTCCACATACCCTGCATCAATAAGGTAAGCTGTCGCAGATCCGATTCGTCGTAGTCCTCTTCTTTATTACCAACACCTGCAACTGCAACGATATGGTCACCATCGATGATTGGGATATTCATATGCCTTGTAAGTTTCACATGATCCTCAGGATATCCTTTTTTCATAGGACTGGGAAGAGAGTACTCATTTGTTATTATGGGTCTGCGCTGCCTTACTGCTTCACCCCACAATCCGGTGGTCTTGATGGGATATACGAAATGTTTGTCTTTGATACCGCATTCCTTCATGGCGCTTTTTGACCATGAATGCATAATGAGCGCAGTTTCATCTGCATTCATAAATGCAAGGTATCCAAGTGAACTTTCTGTGAGTCTTACAGCTTCTTCCCTTGCAAAGTCTGTGATCTCGTTCAATGATGCACCGGCCATACTGTTAAGTTTAACAAGCGCTTCAAGCCTTTCCTCTTCAAGACGACGTTTCCTTTCAGCCCTTTTGCGCTCACTGATCTCCCTGGCAACGGACAGGATGGTTTTCTTCCCATCATAGATTATGAATCGTGCACTGACTTCCAGCGGAATCTTCCTGCCATCCTTATGAATCGCCTCGGTTTCATACATGGCTCTTCCATCCGTTTCGATCTCCTTCATAAGTTTTGATATACGGTGTACATCTTTTGATGGAACAATGTCGGAAGGATACGCTCTTAACATCTCATCCTTGCTGTAACCCAATGTGTCTACCACAGCCTGATTTACAGCGATGGCTTTCCCGTCGAGTTCGCTGATATATATCTGATCGTTTACATTGTTGAGAATTATCTTGAGCTTTTGTTCAGATTCAATGGCAGTATCCAATACCCTCTTGTTGTTTATTGCGATAGCTGCGAGATTGGCGTTTGCTTTAAGGATATCGATCTCTTCCTTTGTGGGCTTGTGTGGCTCGTGGAAGTACATCCCGAATGTCCCAAAGACTTCATTATTCGAACTTATTATAGGCTCACAACAACTGGCCCTGAGGCCTGCTTGGGCTGCAATTTCCTTAAGGTCTTTCCAGTAAGGATGCTCCATTATGTCCTCTACAACAACCCTTTTCCCGGTGTGAGCAGCTGTTGAACAGGAGCCAATGCCTTCACCTATGGGTAGTCCTTCAATAGCTTTTTTGTAGAAATCCGGAAGATGAAGAGAAATAGCATGAACAAGATGTTTCTTTTCTTTGTCCAGTAACATGACAAAACCGATTGCTTCCGGTATAATTTTTTTAGTAGATCTCACCAAACGCGTAAGAATCTCATTCAGCGTTTCACCTGAAGCCAGGGCTTCAAGAACCTGATTGCGGCAATCAATGATTGTTTCCGAGAACTTTCGCTGGCTTATATCCAGGATGACACCTTCATAATACTGGATATTACCATCCTCATCCCTTCTGATTATGGTTCTGTCATCAATGCACCGGGTCTCACCTGATGCTGTCAGTATCCTGTACTCCTGAGTGAAATTATCAACATCTGTTTCAGAGTATTCCAAAACCTCTTTGCGTACATGTTCAATGTCATCAGGATGGATAATATCTTCATACTTTAATTTACCAGAAAGAAAATCTTCGGATGAGTATCCAAACTGACTTACATTATCGGAGACAAATTCTACTGGCCACCCTTCTTCTGGCTTCCAAATAAAAATAGTTACAGGGCTGTCATTGATTACTTTTGCAAGTTCCGAATTTACATCGAGTTGTGTCATTTACTATCATCGTATACTTGTATCAACTAAATGCTTAGGAGTATACCTAAGAAATATATCAATTACTTAATGTCTAATATATCAGATGGTCAAGAGAACACTTTCCTTTCTACTTAAAAGTAAATGAAGAAAACGCCAGCTTTCACTTATATCCCCAGCTTTTTTTATAACAAATTTATATAAACATTTAATAAGCATGAATGCATAATAAAAAGCCAAGCAAATTAGATAAAAATAAGAGCCTAGAGATTCAAAATAAATATTTCTTTGACTGTATTTTGAAGGACGACAGAGTATACGTTTTAGAGATGTATAGATTAGACATTATTATTTAATGATTATGAATTTTTTCACGGAGCTGTATTTAAATGAGTGAAAAACAGGCTTATGATGCAAGCAATATCCAGGTACTTGAAGGACTTGAAGCTGTTCGCAAACGACCGAGCATGTACATCGGAAGTATTGACGGCAGGGGCCTTCACCATCTTGTGTATGAAGTAGTGGACAACAGTATTGATGAGGCACTGGCCGGATACTGTACACAGATAGACTTAACGATAAATCATGACGGGACTATCACCGTTCAGGATAATGGAAGAGGTATTCCGGTAGGAATCCACCCCAAGTACAAAAAATCAGCACTTGAAGTCGTTATGACCATTCTCCATGCAGGCGGTAAGTTTGACAAGGACACCTACAAGGTATCGGGCGGTCTTCATGGAGTTGGTGTATCTGTTGTAAACGCACTTTCCGAGTGGATGGAAGTTGAGGTTAAGCGTGATGGTAAGACATATTACCAGCGTTATCAGCGCGGAGCACCTGTGGATGACGTTCTTGAGATTGGCGAGGCTGAAGGCACCGGAACAAAAACCACCTTCATGCCGGATTCAAAGATATTCGAGACTACCAGATTTGCATATGATACCCTGGTTACAAGGCTTCGTGAACTTGCATTCCTCAACAGAGGTATAAGGATAAGCATAGCAGACAATAGAACTGAAGAAGCCATTGGAGAGGTTTTTGAATACGAAGGCGGAATTATCTCTTTCGTAAAACACCTTAATATCAACAGGACCGTCCTGCATGATGCTCCCATATACTTTGAGCGGACAAAGGACGATACTATTGTTGAGATCTCAATGCAGTATACGGATAACTATGCTGAATACGTTTACTCATTTGTCAATAACATAAATACTCATGAAGGCGGCACACACCTTGTAGGTTTTAAGGCGGCACTTACCAGGGTTGCTAATGACTATATCAAAAAGAACAATCTTGCCAAGGGTGACCTGAAACTATCCGGCGAAGATATCCGTGAAGGACTGACCGCCATTATAAGTGTCAAACTGACAGAACCACAATTTGAAGGACAGACCAAGACCAAACTCGGTAACAGTGATGTAAAAGGAATTGTGGAATCCATGGTTTCAGAAGGGCTTTCTGAATTTATGGAAGAAAATCCCAAGGTTGCCACTGCTATCCTGCAAAAAGCACTGGACGCACAGCGTGCAAGGGAAGCTGCAAAGAAAGCAAGGGAACTCACAAGGAGAAAGAGCGCCCTTGAAGTAGGCACACTGCCCGGTAAGCTTGCAGATTGTTCTGAAAAGGATCCATCACTCAGTGAACTATATCTTGTGGAAGGAGACTCTGCAGGAGGATCGGCCAAGCAGGGAAGGGATCGAAAATACCAGGCAATTCTTCCCCTCAGGGGTAAGATCCTCAATGTTGAGAAATCCCGCCTGACAAAGATTCTCAAGAACAATGAGATCATTTCATTTATCACAGCCATGGGAACAAGTATTGGTGACGAATATGACATTGAGAAGGCACGTTACCACAAAGTGATCATCATGACTGATGCCGATGTTGACGGAGCACACATCAGGACACTTATACTTACACTATTCTTCAGGTACATGAAACCCATGATAGATGCCGGTTATGTGTATATAGCACAGCCTCCGCTCTATCGTGTAAAGAAAGGCAAGGGAGATTATTATGTCTACTCTGATCGTGAACTGGCTGCAAAGCTGGAGGAGATCGGCGACAAGAATGTGACTCTCCAGCGTTACAAGGGTCTTGGAGAAATGAACCCTGAACAGCTATGGGAAACAACAATGAACCCTGATACAAGGACACTGCTGCAGGTCACAATGGAAGATGCGGTTGCTGCAGATGAGATATTCACAGTCCTGATGGGAGATGATGTGGCCCCACGTAAGCATTTTATCACGACACATGCAAAAGATGTCGCTAACCTGGATGTATGAGGTGAGGAAAAATGGCAGATAATATTGATAATGAAAATGTTCAGGATAACGATTCATCAAACACATCCGAAGATGAGGTTCCTTTTGACATACAACCTACTGAAACAGGTGAAAAGATAGTCCCAATTCTCATTGAAGATGAGATGAAAAAGTCATTCATGGACTATGCGATGAGTGTAATCGTGAGTCGTGCATTACCTGATGCAAAGGATGGACTGAAGCCTGTTCACCGCAGGATACTCTATGCCATGAAAGAGGCAGGCATCACCTACGACAAAGCCTACAAGAAGTCAGCCCGTGTAGTGGGAGACGTTCTTGGTAAGTACCACCCGCATGGTGATATTGCGGTTTATGATTCCCTTGTCAGGATGGTTCAGGAGTTCTCACTGAGGTATCCATTCATAGACGGACAGGGTAACTTCGGTTCAATTGATGGTGACTCCGCTGCAGCCATGCGTTACACTGAAGTTCGCATGGACAAGATATGCGACGAAATGCTCCTGGATATCGATAAGGAGACAGTTTCCACACGTCCAAACTATGATGGTTCTCTTCAGGAGCCAACTGTTCTTCCGGCGAAACTTCCAAACCTTCTCATCAATGGTTCCACAGGTATCGCTGTGGGTATGGCCACCAATATGGCACCCCACAACCTTACTGAAGTGATCAATGCAACTTTAATGCTCATTGATAATTCTGAAGTGACGATTCCTCAAATGATGACAGCGATCAAAGGACCTGATTTCCCTACCGGTGGTGTCATACTTGGCTCCCATGGAATAAGGTCAGCTTATGAGACCGGTCGTGGAAAAGTACTGATCAGAGCTGTTGCAGAGATAGAGGAGATGAAAAAGGACAAGTACCGTATAATTGTCACAGAACTCCCTTATCAGGTCAACAAGGCAAAACTCATTGAGGACATAGCAGCTCTTGTCAGAGAAAAAAGGGTCACTGGCGTAACAGATCTACGTGATGAATCTGACCGTGAGGGAATACGTGTTGTTGTGGAACTGAGCCGTGGTACCAATGCAAATGTAGTACTGAACCAGCTCTACAAACACACCCAGATGCAGACAACATTCGGTATAATCAATCTTGCACTTGTTGATGATGTCCCACGGGAATTGAACCTGAAACAAATACTGAAAATATATCTGGAACACCGTGTCGATGTTATACAGAGGCGCACCCTGTTCCTGCTTAAGAAGGCAGAAGACCGGGCTCATATATTGAAAGGTCTGAAGATCGCTCTTGATCACCTTGATGCGGTCATATCACTTATACGCTCTTCCAAAACAGTGGAAGATGCAAGAGAAGGACTTATTTCAGAATTCGGGCTTGATGAACTGCAGGCAAAGGCTATTCTGGATATGCGCCTGCAAAAGCTCACAGGTCTTGAAAGGCAGAAAATTGATGACGAGTACGATGAACTTGTCAAGCGCATTGCGGAATTAAAAGAGATCATTGAAAGCGAAGAAAAGAAGTATGGCATCATCAGGGATGAACTGGAAGACCTGAAAGAACGCTTCGGAGACAAGCGCAGAACTGCCATCAAATCATCTGTCGATGAACTGGAAACTGAGGACCTTATCCCTGAAGAGGATATGGTAGTGACCATCACCAACAGCGGATACATCAAGAGACTTCCTGTTGATACGTATTCCCAGCAGCACAGAGGTGGAAAAGGCGTAATAGGCATGGACACCAAGGAAGAAGATTTCGTTGTGGATATCTTTGTTGCCTCTACGCATGATTATATAATGTTCTTCACCAATAGGGGCCGTGTACACTGGAGAAAGGTGTATGAGATACCGGAAGGCAGCAGACAGTCCCGTGGAAAAGCTATTGTCAACCTGCTTGAACTTGATGAAGGTGAACTGGTAACAGCCATGATACCTGTTAGTGAGTTCAAGGAGGATGTATTCCTCTTCATGGCTACACGTATGGGTACGGTAAAGAAAAGCCAGCTTTCGGATTTCAGTAACCCACGCAAGAAGGGCATAATTGCAATAAGTCTTGCTGATGATGATGAACTTGTCAATGTTGCACTCACTGACGGTTTCAGGGACATGGTCATGGTTTCAAGACATGGTAAAGCGATACGATTCTCAGAGGATGAAGTACGTGTAATGGGTCGCAGTGCCAGGGGTGTTCGCGGAATGAGCCTGGAAGCCGGTGATATGGTAGTCAGCCTTGATATGGTAGACGAGACCGCCTCACTTCTCACAGTAACCGAGAATGGTTTTGGTAAGAGAACGGAGTTTGAGGAATACAGGTCAATGCATAGAGGCGGCCGTGGTGTTATAACCATCGTTACAAGCCTGCGTAACGGACCTGTCATCAATGTCAAAGCAGTCCACGAAGATGACGACATAATCCTCACCAGTTCAGAAGGCATCATCATTCGCATTCCGGTGAAGGATGTTCGCGTCCAGGGAAGGAACACACAGGGAGTTAAGATAATGAACGTTCGTGCCAGCGACAAGGTTGTTGGCGTGGCGAGATTAAAAGCTGAAGAAGACTAGAGATGTAAATGCTTTTAAGCATTAACTATATCTAGTAGTCTGAGTAGCTAGGCATTAAAAATCATATAACTAATTCAGGATGATATTATGGAACTCGAGAAATTAAGACACGGTACCGAGCTTATAAAGCGCGGCTTTGCAAAGATGCAGAAAGGCGGTGTGATAATGGATGTCACAAACCCTGAGCAGGCAAAGATAGCAGAAGAAGCTGGAGCTGTTGCTGTTATGGCACTTCAGACCGTACCTGCAGATATCAGAAAGGAAGGCGGAGTTGCCAGAATGGCAGATCCACAGATCGTTGCAGACATAATTGCTACTGTAACTATTCCGGTAATGGGAAAGGCACGTATCGGCCACTTTGTAGAGGCTGAGATCCTGGAGGCTCTTGGTGTTGATATGGTTGATGAGTCTGAAGTACTCACACCTGCTGATAACAGCTATCACATTGACAAGACCCAGTTCACCGTACCATTTGTTTGCGGTGCAAGAAATCTTGGTGAGGCACTTCGCAGAATTAACGAAGGCGCTGCAATGATACGCACAAAGGGTGAAGCTGGAACTGGTGACGTTAGTGAAGCTGTCAAGCACATGAAGCAGATCCTTGGCGAGATTCGCATGTTAAAAGGCATGACCAAAGAAGAGCTCATTGCTTTTGCTCGTGAAATTGAAGCTCCGATCAAACTTGTTATAGAAACAGCAGAGATGCAGCGTATTCCTGTTGTTAACTTTGCAGCAGGCGGTATTGCAACACCAGCTGATGCAGCTCTTATGATGCGTATGGGTGCTGATGGTGTATTTGTAGGCTCCGGAATCTTCAAGTCTGAGAATCCGGAACTGATGGCAAAAGCTATCGTTGAAGCTGTTAACAACTACGACAATCCTGAAGTGCTTGCAAAGGTGTCAAAGGGCATCGGTACAGGCATGAAAGGTATCAGCGTTGATACAATTGCTGACGGAGATATTTTACAGAACCGTGGATGGTAACCCCATCCAAACTATTCTTTTTTAATTCATTTAATTTAAAACGTGATTTTCATGAAAATTGGTGTTATTGCTATTCAGGGTGATGTTTCTGAACACGTGGAAGCCCTTGAAAGAGCACTTGTGCAACGTGGCGAAGAGGCTGAGATCGTCACTATTAAACACAAGAGTATTGTTCCTGAATGTGATGCACTTGTCCTTCCGGGCGGGGAAAGCACCACACTTGGAAAACTGCTGATACGTGAGGGTATCGCAGATGAGATACAGGACATGAATACAGCGGGTAAACCCATAATGGGTACCTGTGCAGGTCTTATTTTGCTTGCAACTGCGGGTGATGAGCAGGTGGCAAAAACACACCAGCACCTACTTGGCCTTATGGATACAAAGGTCAACAGGAATGCATTCGGAAGACAACGTGATTCCTTTGAAACTGAACTTGAACTGCCATTTCTGGATTCACCATATAATGCTGTTTTTATCAGAGCACCCGGCATAGTCGATTCCGGGAAGGACGTTAAAGTCCTGGCAAAGATCGATGACATGATCGTGGCTGCGGAACAGGGAAATATTCTGGCACTGGCATTCCATCCGGAACTGACTTCAGATACAAGAGTTCATCAGTATTTCCTTGACAAGTTATTCTGAAACCCTGCTTATTTGCTTTTCTTTTTATTTTCTAATTCTTGTCAGTATTTTGTCAATCTGAAGTATCACTGATGAAAAAGTTTAAACTTCATTGACGTATAGATTAATTGTATTTTTATTTTGATAGGCAGAGGTGACATCAATGGTTAAATTAAGTGACGAGATGAAAGAAGAATTCGCAAAGATGAAGATATTCCCATTCGCAACAGCATCAAAAGATGGTGTTCCAAACGTAATCCCTATTGGAATGTGCTTCCTCCAGGAAGATGCAGAGACCATCTGGATCGTTGATAACTACTTCCACAAGACAATAGACAACATGAGAGCTAATCCAAAAGGTGCTATCTACGTCTGGGGACCTGAAATCAAAGGATGTTTCCAGATAAAAGGGGACATAAAGATCGTAGACCGCGGAGAGGACTATGATGCCATGCGCAAGATGGTAAAGGCAAAGAGCGACCACTTCCCTGCAAAGCTTCTGATCAAAATGAAGATAACAGATGTCTTTGAATGTAAAGGCGGTTCAGACGCCGGAAAGAAGTTACTTTAAATGTAACTTCAACCTTTTTTAACTCCCTTTTTAAGTTCTTACCTGAGACTCTGTTAAGTTAAGGGGTTTTAATAAGACTAGATATAGCACTCAGCAAACCCATTGTTCAAAAAATAATGATGGAATATTTGATTAAACATATCAGGAAATTTAAGTTTCTTCGTATTCCTTCAAAGACACCCTGATCAATGATATCTTATCCTGATCGAATAATTCCTCAACTGAATCGCACATTGACAGAATTCGATCTGTGTCTTTTTGCTCAGGTTCACCATGATAATAATCGTCAATGGAACAAATACCAAATATCTCATCCAGAGATCTGATCTCCTTGTTCAGTTCTTCAGGCACGTCAAGGACCATTTCCACGGTATCCATAAGGCATGTGTAATTGTGATTAAATGGTTCCATATCATACAAATAGCACAAAGCAACAAGATAACGTTCAAGTGCAAGCGAGGCAACGTTGAATACAACATTGTGGTCCTGTCCTTCTGACTGGAATTGTCTTGCTCTGCGAAGGTATGCCTTTGAGTCCCGGTGCTCCTGTTCAAATTCTTCAAATCTCGACTTTTTCTCCATAAATTCCAGTCTCATCTGGTAACCTCCTATTGTGATTGAAAATGCATATGCCATTTTTCCAGCATACACGGAATGCTATTTCCGCATCATGGAACTTATGGTTTTCGGTTGGATTTCTAAAAAGAAGATCAAATCAGATAAAAGAACCTTTTCTGATTTGAGAGGAATGTTTCTTTGGAATTATTACTGATCAAGCTTCTGCCCACAATTGGTACAGAACTTCTCACTAGCTTCTACTTCCCTGCCACACTGAGGACATTTTCTTTTACCGCCACCGATATTTGAACGCAGAATCACACTATCCTGTATTGTGGTGGTATTGCTTATGTTGTAATGTGTGACAGAATCCTCAACGAAAAGCTTGATATCCGTCCTTTTTTCGATCTCTTCAAGGATCTTATGGTAAAAACCTGTCAGAGCCTCTTCCTTTTCAGCCCAGGCTTTTACAATCAGACGGGATTTACGCTTACCCACCACTTCAACATATGCAGCATATTTCAGACCAGCCACACCTTCTGCATAGAACCTTGCAACACCCGTGAACAGTTGTTGTGTAGATGTCACTTCGGGCGTTATCATATACATGTTCATATCCTTCAGGATGCGTGTTGCCATGTCAAAGAGATTTTCTGCCGGAATCTCCAGGTCTTTGGTATCCTCTTCTGCAATCATCATCGAGCTGATATTCAGCCTCCAGGCAGTTTCATCGATCTCTTTGACCTTGAGTACAGGACAGACTATATCCACCATTTTGTTGCTGAGATCTACCTGAACATGTTTCTTCTGGCTGTAATCATAGTAACGGATATTTCCCGCCAGTATACAATTTCCACATTCACCCGTTGGCCTGATAAAGAATGTCGCAGTTTTTCCTTCCCCGGGCTGCAACATGGAAATTGTCTTTTGATTTTCTTTAATGAGGAATACATCAGGAACAAAGAGACTTATTTTGATATCGCCCATTGGTTCATCAGAAGTGTTTTCTACCTTGATCTTATAAAGAATATTTGCGCCTTTGTACTGGACAGCCGACTTGATCACGACAGAATCACGCTTTGAAGCAGCACCTGCTATAACTCCAGTCCCGGCAGCTCCAACTGTACTTGAAGCCTTTTCACTTACAGGCATTGAGGATAATGCAGCTTCCTTTTTTTGCTTTTTCAGGGCTTTCTTCTCTTTCCCTTTCTTCGACATTTTACGCAGTATCAGAACTGCTACCATGAGTACAACAAGAGTTCCGACCATTTCATAAAATGCATCTTCTACGGAAGTGTCTGAACTGTCTGGGTAATCATAACCTGTGTAGTAATCAGTCTCACGAGTCCTTTCTTCTGTTTCATCGTAAGTAACAGTATAATCCGGATAGATGTAAATCTCTGAAAGAACCACGTAATCATAATCATAGAAGGAATCATAATATACATCATCAATTTTGAATTCTAGAGTAAGGTAGCTGTCCTGATAATAGAAATAATCCCCTCTGGCATAATACTGGTCCATGAGAATGGTATCGTAATATGAAACTGCAAATCTTACCGTTTCATCATACGTATCAATATCCAGTACATTTAGATAATAACCATCCTGCACCTCTGCAATTTCACCTTCAACAAGGCTAATATCATAGTAACCGGATGCTGGAGCTAAAGCAGTGTTCAAATTAAAGATGAGGCATACCAGAGCCAGTACTATCAGGAGCCTGAAAGTTCTTTGTGCCAAAATTCCACCCTTACCTTGCAATAATGTCTTTATCCTGATATTATTTAATCTTCGCTTAAACCGTGTTTCGAAGTAAGTTCAGATATTTGAATCAAATGTCTGTAAGTTTTTTACCGCACTGGCTACAGAAACTTGCTTCAGAAGGAATTGTTGAACCGCACCCGGGACACTTCCTTACAGTTGGTGATTTCTTACCCTGTGCTGCCCCCATCATGGAAGCATCAAGTTCCTGCCTGCGATACGAATCCGCACGCTCCCTATCCTCAACCTCCATCATGAAACTGACCTTGTCCTCTTTTGCAATAGCTTCGCTCTGCTTGACCTTAGCCAGAGCTTCAAGCTGTTCCGGCGACATACGTCCGTATTCACGTCCTTCACTCACAGTCTTTGCAACATCCTTCCCACCTGCCTCGGTTATATGTTTCAGGTATTCCATATCACGACCATGGTCACGGTCTTTCATGTCCTGTTCGACTTCAAGCTCTACACGCATACCCCGGGCTTTTGCAAGTTTTAATTCTTCCTTAAGGCCGATAGCTTCCCTGGCTTCCTGCATATCAGCTTCATATTGCAGCCTTTCTGCTTCAAGATCTGACCTTACGTCCTTCAGCTTCTGGTCACGATGGAAATCCTTCTCTGTTGCAACGGTCGCATGGTCAGCACGCAGACCTGCCACATCTTCCCTACCCCTGCGCTCAAAACCACCTTCAACCGCAAGCGTATCAAGTTCTGCAAGTTCTTCCCTTGTCTGGAAATCGTTGGTCGCCTGCATTACTTTTCCATAGGAACCTAGCTCCCACTGGACAGTATATTTCAGCATTTCCAGTCCCCACATGGATAAAGTGGATCTGAGGCGCATTTCAAGTTCATTCTCGATGTTCAGACGAAGGTCCCTGTTCCCATAGAGTTTCTCTATGTCTTCCTGCCTTACCTCTGGTTCAAGAACAAGGGTCAGTACTTCACTTTCAAGACGTTTGTATATGTCCTGTATTGAAAGTGCTCTGGTTCCCTTTTTATCAGGTGTTGTGTAGGCATAGAGCACCTGGAAAAAACGCTTTGTATCCTGTATTCTGAATCTGAGCAGACCGTTACAGGCTACTTTCTGGTTATCCCGGGTCCATAATTCGGTTTGTGCCCATTGAAGATCCTTGGGAGAAGTATCCATCAGGGCTACGTCCACATCCTTTCCGATGTTGCCGGGTTTTAAGAGACCGCCTACATATAATTTCCCACTTTCTACTATTTCATCAACAACTCCATTCTTTACCATGGCTGCCTTTTCATTCGGAGAAAGAATCACCGCTTTACTGAAAAAACCTTTAACGTCCTTTTTCGGGACCACCCTGGCAATATCATCTGCTTCTCTTTTCCATTTGAACACCATGATAATGACACCTTTTCTTCTATAAGCTTGACTTGTATTCCTATTTATGTATTGAGGAAATATTATATATATTGTTTTCCATTGTATACATAAGCATACAAAACAGCGTCAAGTTGGAATAACAATGGCAAATTCTTACCCGGTAAGTGCAAGAATCTCAGAAGATAGTAAAGTATATCTGGATACACTAGTAGAAATGGGAATAGCAATCAATAGATCTGAAGCTATGAAACTGTGTATAAGATATGCAAAGCAGAAAAAAATGGAAGAGGAATTGTGATGGCATTAAAAAATCCATTTAAGAAAGTATCACCCGAAGAACTGAAAACAAAACTGAGTATTTCAGAGCAAAGGCTGACAACACGTGAAAAAGAACTCATGAGAAAGCAACAAAAATCCCGTGAGCAGGCAAAGGAAGCTCTTGCAAAGGGAAATGACAGGGAGTTCAGAGTTGCATCACGCAGATATTCTCTTGTTGAAGGACAGGTAAACACCATCAGCAGCATGGTAGAGATGGCCCAGTCCATGAACGACGTAATTGAGATGCAAACAGGACTCAAGGAAGTTGTTGAGATTGGCGAGGATCTGGGAAAATGGCAGAAACAACTTGGTTTTGACACTAATAAACTTGAGAGTGCTGTAACAAATATCAGAACCTCCATGGAGAAAGTAAACACTGCAACAAACATGATGACATCATCCATGGATGCTGCAATGAGTGGCGGTAATGAACTCTCTGAAATGCAGGATTCGCTGAGATCAGAACTCCTTGCGGAACTATCAAGTGAGACTCCTGAAAAGGATGAACTTGCCAAAAAGATAGAATCAGAGATTGCAGATACCGAATAAACCGGTATACTTTTTTCTGGACTATAACAGACTCATAATCAAGGGGTAAGTATTTGAACTCAGCTATAACTTTTGCTGCCCAGGCTCGCGGATATGCAAAAGCTGCAAAAGACCTGGAAGATAGAGGTCAATCTGAAAGGGCACGCGATCTATACCTGAAAGCTGCCAAGCTCTACAACGATGCCTCCATGAATTCCACGGAGGGCATTGACCGCAATACCCAACGAGATCTTGCTGAGCATCTTTTTGCCAGGGCACAGGCACTGAAAAAAAGTCCAGCTGTTTTATCATCTGATGGAAATACGCAAAGCAAGAGAGATCCCACAAACAATGACGAGTCATCCCTTTCAAAAGACGACGTATTTCTCAAAGAGATACCTAAAACAGGTTTTTCAGACATTGGCGGTCTTGAGCAGGTAAAAGAGGAGATACGCAAAGCTATCATCTATCCTTTCACGCACAAAGAACTCTACCAGATGTATGGGCAGAAAGCCGGAGAAGGCATTTTACTCTATGGCCCTCCCGGATGTGGTAAGACCATGATGGCAAAGGCAGCTGCAAAGGAATGCGGAGCTGAGTTCATTAGCGTGAAAACCAGCAGTATTGTCAGCAAATGGGTTGGTGCTTCAGAAAAGAATGTCAAGCAGGTCTTTGATATAGCCCGTCAGGGAGACAGATCGATCATATTCTTTGACGAGATAGATTCTATTGCCTCAAGGCGCAGTGAAAGCGAAGACTATGCAAAGAGAGTGGTAAATGAGTTGCTGGCACAGATGGATGGTGTGGATACTGCATCTGATAACCTACTTGTGCTTGCAGCTACAAACGAACCCTGGGCAATTGACCCTGCACTGAGACGTCCGGGACGTTTTAGCAAACTCGTCTTTGTTCCGGAACCTGACCTCGATGCAAGGGAAGCCATACTAAGGATACATCTTAAAAAGCGACCGCTTGATAATGATATAGATATAAAGCACCTTGCTTCCATCACGAATTCGTATTCCGGTGCAGATCTTGCAGCCATATGTAAGGAAGCAGCAGACATTCCACTTGGTGAAGCCTTAAGAGGCGGAGATGCACGAAAAATACGGCAGCAGGATTTCGAAATGGTTTTACAGAAGCGTAAACCATCCATAGTTAGCTGGTACATAGAAGCCAGATCTGCCATTCAGAAGACCGGTGAGGAAGAAGTCTTTGCAGAACTGCTTCAAAAGTGATTATTTGTATTGGATAGGGAAACTGATTTTTCCATTTGGTACGACACAAAGATGACATAAGTAGGATAGAATTAATAATATATTTATAATCAGAAATCTATAAACTAATTAGTCATTTATGGATAGGCGATTTAGATGAAACTTGGACCCCTTGAAGATATTGCTAAATCACTTTCCCATGCCCTTCATAATAAAGCAGGAGGCAGAAGTGGGCTTTTTTTCCAGATATATGCATTCTTATGGATCGTGCTTTCCACATATTTGATCGTATCTCTTATTCTATCCATTAATAAAAAATTTGATCTGGTATATGTTGCCAGTGCACCAATATACATTTTTCTTCTTTATGCCATAATCTATGTTTTCTGGATATATGAAAAGAAGATAGGTATTGAAAAAAGACAGGTACAGGAGATGCAGGTTGTTGATTCTGTAAATATAGAATACAAATTTACCGAACCTGTGGAAATTGGATTCACCAATATGCTATACTTCCGGGTAAATAACCCCACTGATAAGCCAATAGAGAACATCTGGATAAGAGCAGCATTCTCCGCAACTGTCCACTGTGATAAACCTGTTTTAAATCTGGGCCATCTTGAACCAATTTCGTCAGTAACTTCGTCTTTTTCTTTCGTTCCCCTGTCATCAGGAACTGTATCCATGGGCTATTGTGACCTGTACTTTGAGGTTAACGAAAATAAACATCAAAAGTCTCCAATCTTCTTTGGGAATATTGATGTTTCTCACTCATATCTGGGATTAAATGTTGAGCTTCTTGAACCACCACGATTCGGGCACAGTTCAACAATATCTATTAAAATGGAAAATCGATTAAACGCTGATCTGGCCAATCTGCATTTGAAATCATCGTTCTCAAAAGGAGTGAAATATGATACAGCATTTTCAGATACAAAAACTATGCCTCCCGGATCATCTTATCATGTTACGTATCAGGTAATACCAAAAGTAACAGGCACAATAGACATGGGGCATTTTGACATATTATTTACTCTCGGCAACAACAATTGTAAGATCGGGCCTGTAGTTTTTGGAGAGCATCATATACAGCTTCCCAAAGTAAATGTTAAACTCAATATACCTGATGCACTGTACAGCGAAGTTGGTAACACCATAGGCATTTATGTAGATAACAGATCGGAAGAGATTATCAATAACGTTTGTTTTAACAGTTGCTTTTCTTCTTTTATAGAATGTCATAACACTGGTGCCTGCATTCCCGAAATACAGCCACATGCATCCGGATATACATCCCTTGCAATAAGGCCTGTAAATTCGGGTAAGATGTATCTTGGAAACCTCAATTTTTCCTTTGAAGTGAATGAAGTTCTTTGTCAGCAAGAACCGATTGACCTTGGAACACATGAAGTTGCATGAACATACAATATATTTTGCTAATTGTTAAATCATAAAACATCTAATTGATAGTTGCGAATGTTTATATTTTGAATAAAGCGGAATACCCTCATAAATGATCCGGAAGAGATTAAGATGGAAGTGCTAAAAGAACCCAGGGACCTGGAACAGAGTAATAGGCAAATTATAATCAAGAACCTGAATGATGTTTATAGCTCTGTTGAAAAACTTATTCAACGAACTTATGCTCAAAAGGAAGCAGATCTTAATTTCCAGTTTCGTAATATAAGGACAAATGTATCCCAGCTTCTTGCAGATATTAAGAATAAACAACTTGACACTTTCTCCGGTAATAAGGGTTCGCTGGAGGAGCTCTACAGAACAGAGGATAATTTGCTGAATGAATCTATACGGATGAAAGATACATTCTCTTCACTGATAAGTTCGACAGGATCGATCGATGTTTTTCTGTTGGAAGGCCTTATTGAAAATTTCAAAAAAGCGTTCAATGATCGCATTATTGTTGACAGGGATATTCTCAAAGAATTCAAATTAAAACAAATGGAATCAAACAGTGCAGAGAGAGTGATGTCCGGCGAAAAACAGCGTTCAGTCAAAGAAGAGTCACAAACGATAACTTCGACCGGAAAAAGTCAGACCGGTAAATTATCAGATTCCCTGAATAAGTCAAGATCAATAATGGTTCCATCTATGACTTCTGAAACAAATCCAGCAAATGATAATGAGAAAAACGGAAAAGAAGATATTGAAACGGATGTGCTTTCAAAACTTTATAATTACATGAACATACTGGAACACAAATATTCCTCATACCAACCAGAAGTATCATTCAACGGAGAATATATAGGGAAAAGGAAATGGAAGGTAAATATATCTGATAAATTAATTTTAGGAAACATAGTGGCTACTGTCTTTAAGTCTCTTCTGACATTTGAAACATACTGGCATCCATTTGATGATTTGAGAACTATTGTACAGTTTGTACAAAGAGAAGCAAACGCAGTTCCAGCCGGGCAGTATAAGAGCCTGTGTATTTTGAACTCGGGATGGAATCCTGATATTAAGGAATGGGTACAAAATTATATGCACCCACGCATGACACTATATCTCTGCAATCTGGAAACTAATGAGATACTTTTCAACAGCAATGTGAAGAACGCTGACAGACTTAAAGTCTGGCATAATCTTGAAACATACACTGCTCTTGAAACTGATATTGAACCTCTGATAGTAGATGATGAAGCCTTCGATGCATCCGATGTGGCTGAAATGACAGGTTTAAGCACAGAAGGAGCAAATAGATTCCTTTCAAAATTGCTATCAGAGAACAAAATAATCGATGTAGGATTCGGAACAGCCCGATATAAAGGGATGAAAAAATAAGTAAAAAAACAAGAGAGTGAGAAACTCACTCTTCTGCTGCTACTTCCTCAGCTGGCTCTTCGTCGCCGCCAAGGATCTTTGCTATGGTCTTGTCACCATATTCTACAACAACTGTGTTGATCTGAATGATGTCAGGTGCAATTTCCTTTCCGCGCATCATCTTTCTGCGGCGTACTCCTTTTGCAACCGGGGAATAACCGGTTCCATTTGCAACGAGTATTTTCTGCCTCTTTGATCCAGGAAGGTCTGGTCTCATGACCATTCCACTCTTGTCGCTTCCGCCGGTGATCTTCAGTGTGTATCCTGGTAAACCAGCGATTGCTCCATCTACGGATTCTCCGATAGATTTTCCAATTAACTTGTTGGCTTCAGCGCCTGTGACATTGAATTGGTATGATTTTGTCTTAGGGTCTGCTACCACTACTTTGAAATCTGCCATATTTTATCCTCCTTATTAGTTTTATTGTTCCTGTTGTTATGATATGCCTTTATGAATATGCATTCGAATTATTTTGCCCAGAAAGGATTATCCCTTCTTTTGATTGCAAGAAATGCATCAAGTGCCTCTAATTCATCTGCCGTCATTGAGTCGTAAATTTCATGTTCGATTCTCTTTGCGTGTCTTTCAGGGACATTCACAAAGAGTGTATCCTCTTCCTTTATTTGCCTTCCAACGGTCGGTCCTTCAAGAGCCATTGCAACTTCCATGCCAATCTTTGCCTCAGAGATGTTCTCTCCCCTTAGCTGAAGACCTTTTACCTTACCAACTACTTCACCTTCTGTGTTTACAACATCAACGTTGGTTTTTACAACTCCGCTGACTATCTTCACACCTACTACAGCCGGTTTGCTCTGGCGGAATATACAATCAGGCATTATTCTGAATCGTCCTGGTTTGATGATGGTATCGGATATCTCTTTCTCCGCAAGTTCCTTCTGCTTCTTGGCCCAGTCCTTGTAATCATCTATCAGACGATATATCACATCGTTTCTGAAGAGTGTTACTTCTGCAGTGGTCTGAAGCTTCTCTTTTGCATCAGGAAGAACCTTTACGTTGAATCCGATAATGACCGAATAGAATGGATCTTCAATTGCTGAAACTTCCACAATATCCCTGTTGCTGACGTCACCTACATGTGCTTTTCTTATAGGGATCTCTTCTTTCCTGAGCTCATTTACAAGAGCTTCAAGAGAGCCTATAGTATCTGCTTTAATTGTGACACCAACAGAATCAGTATCTATCTGGACATCTGCGATTTCGCTTTTTACTTCTGCAGTAATAGCATCGATGGTCTCCGGGCTTACAACCCTTACAGGAGCTCCTGCAAGTGCACCTTCAAGATTCGGGGCTGATATCTTCACACCAACCGCAGCTGTGACTTCAGCTACCTGTTGGAATTTTTCTTCAGCCTTGATCTCAGAAAGCGGACGTGGTTTCAGCAATGCCCTGATCTTTGTCTGAATAGGATTCCCAAGGCTTCCCACAACTATAATATCACCTTTTTTGATGGTTCCATCATAAAGTATGGTATCAATAGTTGTTCCCAGACCTTTCTCTTCTTTTACTTCAAGAACTGTCCCGATTCCCGGGCTTTTTGCAGTATAATGCAAGCTGCTCTCAAGGAATTTCTGGGCAAGTCCGAGAAGGACCATGAGTACATCGGAAATACCCTCGCCAGTTACCGCACTGATAGGAATAACTCCTATATTGCGCTGGAAATCACTGACCCGGTCATACCTTTCAGAATTGAATCCTAAATTGTAAAGCTCACCAACAATATCGTAGAACTTGTTGTCAAGATCGGTCTTTACACGCTCACTCTGCTTGTTATATGAAGCAAGGAAAGATGAGTTCTTGTTAGGATTCCAGCCGTGTATCCTGTCTATCTTGTTTGCAACAACCACAAAAGGAGTCTTGAATCTCTTAAGTATGTGAAGGCTTTCGATCGTCTGGGGCATAAAGCCCTCATTGATATCAACGATCACAATAGCAAGGTCTGCAAGTGCGCCTCCCCTGCTTCTCAGAGAAGTGAATGCATGATGTCCGGGAGTATCAATGAATAAAAGTCCCGGGACAATAAACCTGTCCTTAAGAGATGGGTCCCCACATTTACTAACAATGGTCTCAATAGGAACCTCAGTTGCACCTATATGCTGAGTAATAGCACCTGCCTCTCCTTCGGCAACGGCACTTCCCCTTATCATATCAAGCAAAGTCGTTTTTCCGTGATCGACATGTCCCATTACAGAAACTATTGGTGTACGTAGATTTTCATTTACAGCCATGCACAAGCCCCTTCAAAGATAGTTAGGATGATTGGAAAACAATTTTGAGTAAAGGATACTTCAGGACGTTTGCTTAATATAAGTATCGCAAACATCCTGAGTTGTCACTACTTACTCGTAGAGACAAACCTCATCGATCTTTGAATAGTTCACTATCTCTGAATCCTTGAAGTGGATAGCTATTTCACGCTGTGCGGATTCTGTTGAATCTGAAGCATGTACTACATTCCTGCCGGTTTCAATTGCGAGGTCTCCCCTTATTGTTCCAGGGAGTGCATCGACAGGATTTGTTGCACCGTTCACTGCACGCATGATAGCAATGGAATTCTTTCCTTCCACTACCATGGAAACAGAAGGACCTGATGTCACATACTCAATAAGTGAAGCAAAGAATGGCCTTTCAGCATGTTCCTTGTAGTGCTCCTTTGCACTCTCTTCACTCATGACACCCAGTCTCATAGCTGCGATCTTAAGGCCGCGTCTCTCTACCCTTGAAATAATCTCACCCATCAGTCCACGCTGGACTGCATCGGGTTTGATCATAATGTATGTCTGTTCCATTTAGAACACCCAATTATGCTTTCTTCAAGTGTATTCTGCCCTGTTCGGTCCAGACTGTACGTCTTGGTAACCTTCCGAGATCGAAATTGCTTTCGCATTTGGATGTGCAGAAATAATAAGTTGAACCATCCTTTTTTACGAAGAGCTTACCGGTTCCCGGTTCAAGAATTTCACCGCAAAAAGAACATTTTCTTTGTTCCATTGTAGTCACCTCATCTGGTAGTCAGTTTCTTAGCTTCTCTGGAAGTCTCGATCAACATCATGATGTCACCGAGTCTTACAGGACCAACACAATTTCTGGTGATTATACGGCCCTTGTCACGGCCTTCAAGCACACGGCACTGGATCTGGCTGGCTTCACCATGCATACCGGTATTACCGATAACATCGATGACTTCAGCCGCATAGCCTGTATCTTCATCTGCCATAGTGATACCTCACGTATCGGGATTATTTAAGTGCACTTACTTTCTGTGCAATGTCTTCAACAAGCTCACTACCCTTGCCAGCGTCAATAATAGCGACAGCAGAGCAAGCAACACCTATTCCACAGGCAGCACCGAGCTCTTTCTGCTCTTTTACATAAATGTAAGCTGCATTCTTCTCTTCACAGAGTGGTGCAATGTGTGCAATAACTTCAGCAGGATCGACATCTTCTGCAATTACTGCAAGCTTTGTGATGCCTCTCTCGATAGCTTTTGTCACTTCATTTATACCTTTCTTTAATTTGCCTGTGTCTCTTGCCAGTTCTACACTCTCAAGTGCTTTGTTTACAAGTTCTTCTGGAACATCAAATTTAGCTGCCATATTATAGTCTCCTTCGAAACCATGATGTATACTCATGGTTTTTCATTATTCATTGTATGCCGGTTATCGGCTAATTTGGCCAATTACGATTGTAATAAAGTTATCAATAATTAACTGACACAAAGTTTAATGCCAAAGTATTGGCTCTGAATTACTGCATCTGCACATATAATATTTGCATAATGCGCAATTGGAGTCATTAAATAACTTGTTCAGGTATAAACCTTGTGGCAGGAAATTTAAAAAAGAAAATGGTGATAAGACATCACCAGTATTGTTCCATTGCAAGATTGAAGAAATTAGATTCATTGGACGTAACAACAACTTTTACGATCTTTCCATCATCTTCAATGGTTGTATCATACAACAAACCTCTTTCAGTGCTGTTACCTTCAAGAGCTGATATTGTACTAAGTGCAGAGTCCGACGGATTAAGGAAGATCTCTGTCCTTGAGTAATTACCGTCCTCCAGTCCTCTGAATTCCAGGTAATGCTGGTCAGCAAGAATGTCATTAGAACTCAGCATCTGGTATTCAGCTCCCGGTTCCACATATTCAAGCAATTCAGCATAGTCTGTAGAAGCATTTGCTATACCTGATGAAACATCGATAACCTGCTCAAGACTGCTTTGCTGTCCCAATAATGTAGGAGTACCTATAACATTGTATAATTCCTGACCTCTCAAAAGGATCTGGTAACCGTTATAAGTTTCTGCTGGCATGTACTGGAAATTTACAATTTCCGGCGATAGCACATGTGCTTCAAATGCAAAGCCATCATCGTTGTATGCTGAGTATCTTTTGACGATCAGAGTATTATACACTGAATACAGATCCGTGATATTTGGTGCAAATGCCTGAAGCGGAGTACCATAAACTTTAGAGTAATCAATGTATGCTGCATTTGATATACCCTCCGGACTAATTGCAAGCCCATCAGAAATAGAATTTATTTCTGCGTTAAAATGTGTCCCTCCAATGATCTCAAACCCTGGTGCATCCTGTAAATCTGTTGCTACTTCATCGTCGTTGGAATCTCCCATAAAACTGGCAACGAAATATGAAAAAACAGATAATACCATAATGGCTGCTAGAAATATTGCTGCATATTTTTGATTCATTTATTCCCCTCATATGATTAATTAACTTGAAAAGAGAGAATCAGATAGCATTCTCCCCTATTTTTGCGATTGTGGCATCTATATCAGCCTTTAGTTCATCCGGAATACCCTGGATGCCAACATCAAGGAATCCTCTTACGATCATACCCACGGATTCTTCTTCCGTAAGTCCTCTTGCCATGAGATACTCGATCTGTTCACGTGCTATTCTGCCCACAGCAGCTTCATGTGATAGTTCGATATCTTCAACATTTGCCTCGAGTATAGGGATCGCCCTTTGCATTCCCCCACCAAGCACAAGTCCATGACATTCAAGGTGACCTTTCGCCTTATTAGCATTACCAATCATCTCACCTCGGGCAATGATATTGCCTCCTGTGGTAATTGTTCTTGATATAAGTTCAGCCTTTGTATCCTCTGCATTAAAAATAACCCTGCTTCCAAGATCAAGCTCAGAACCCGGGTGTGCCACTGCGATAGTATTCAATCTTGCAAAGGCACCTTTGCCTTCAAGGACGACAGTCGGATATGCCTGTATGGATTTGACAGGTTTAAGCGTCACATAATTACTGATGTATTTACCGCCTTCTTCCACATGAACGACAGTCCTTGGCCTGACACCAATTTGTTCTGCCCAATTGTGGATCATCGTGAAGTTCAGGGTTGCTCCTTTCTTAACATACATCTCAGAGATTCCAAGATGGAGACCTTTTTCAATTCCATGTTTTGTAGAACAGCCAGTTATAACATCAAGCTCTGCTCCCTCTTCAACAATAACTATATTGTGAACGGTCTGGGAAACCTGCTTGGAACCCAGAAGCAAACATGTCTGAACCGGCATCTTTGATTTTTTGCCTTCCGGAGCCCTGATGAAATAGCCGTCAGCTTCCTGAAGATAACTCATTGCAGTATACTTGTCTGCATCCGGTTTGACCAGTTTCCAGACATAATCCTTAACCCAGTCATGAGTCTTCATTGCATCTTTGAGGGACATCAGTTCCACGACATCCTTATCACGCAGGGACGTGTGTGTGACCGCATTATCCAGCATAATGAGACTACCTGACCTGTTTTCCTCAGATGGCGTGAATCCCACGTTCAGAAGAGTCCTCTGGTCCTCTTCACTAAGTTCACCAAGATCCTCGGTTTTTTCGACATCTTTTGAAGCAATGGAGTATTCATCAAGGTCGAAATCCTCACCATAAGCGGCAGTCTTCTTGAGTGCAGCCTCTGCCCTCTTTCTCAAATCTTCATCAGCTTGCATTTGATACACTCCTCATATCCCTGTTCTTTGATCTCGGTCAGCATTTCACGTGGGTTTCCTGAACACATGACTGTCCCATTACACAAGATGTAGCCCCTGTCAGCTTCTACATAGTCAAGAACCTGCCCGGTATGTGTAATTACCAGTGCAGATTTGCCGTGCTTGCACCTGTCACCGGCACATTTACAGTCTTTCTGCAAGAGTTGGTTAATCGTCTGACCAAGCTGTTCAATGCTCACAAGATCCACACCGGATTCAGGTTCATCAAGAAGAAGAAAATCGGGATTCTGTGCAGAAAGCTGGAGAAGCTCAGACCTCTTGATCTCTCCACCTGAAAATCCAACATTGACGTCCCTTTCAAAGAACCTGACCATATCCAGCGTTTCAGCAAGACTTTCAGTTTCCTTAAGGTCCTTAGTAATGACATTCAAAAGATCATGGAGTTTAACACCACTCATATTAGGAGGTCTCTGAGTCATGATACCCATACCCATTTGCGCCCTTTCAAAGACCGACATGTTGGTGATGTCCTCTCCTTTAAAAATGATTTCTCCCTCTACAACATTATAACCACTAAATCCCATCAGTGTCATAAGAAGTGCGGATTTGCCTGCTCCGTTTGGTCCGAAAAGAACGTTAGTGTAACCGGCTTCAACATTAAGGTCAACGCCTTTCAGTATCCTTCGGCCGCCGATTTCAACTGTTAGATTATTGATCTCCAGCATAATATGGCCTCCTTTTTATGATTATTAATATCCATGATATTCAAAATTCATGAAAATCCAGCTTTATTATACAGGTTATCGGTTAAAAACCTATTGAGATTTAAGAAAATAGTATGCTAATTCAATGCCATGCTAAGGATATAAAAGATATAGCGGGTTGTGGGAACGATTGCACATTACATTCCTAAATACTTTACAATCTCCTGAAACTCCCTGCCTTTTTCAGTTGTGACATACAAATTATCTTTTTGTTCTATCAAACCCTTTTCCTTTAAAAAGGACAGGTATTTATTCACAACTTCAAAGTTCAGATTTGCGCGATATACAATATGTGTTTTTTTAGCCCCCTCTAATGCAGCCCTTAATATTTCCACACTTATTGTCGATTTGGTTCTTCTTATAGTATCACCCACACTCAAATGTATAATTGAAAACATATGTTTTATCGTGTTTTAAGGATGAACACTTCATAGGAAGTTCCACCATTTCAGACAAGCTGACCATATCAAGGATCTTCATCACTCTTTGCTATTTGCAAATTATTCCCCATTCAAATATTTCCACTCTTTACTATCTTTTCTATCCACAGTAACATTAGCATCACGATCAAGAAGATAAACGTTATCTGCCACAGATAGTAATGCACATAGCTGAAAAGTGCAGGATACATCAGTCCCACAAAAGAAAGGAAAATCAGCCTGAACATGTTTATAGCTAACATCGCAGGAATTCCCAGAACGATACCAAGTGCCTTATTACGTAATGTAGTAGGATAGGCAAGCACACATCCGGCATAAACCAGCAGTTCATACATCCCCGTGCATTCATCTATGACCATCACAGAAAAGCCGTTCATGTAAACGGACTGCCCATAAGAAGAACTTTCAACTCCAAAGAGAGACATCAGAACTGAAAGGGCACTTGCAGTCGACGTACTCAGGAAAAGGAACTTCTCCTGAAATAATACATATGTCCCTGTGAAAAGTGCTATGTAAAAGAGATATGGCCCTATGAACCTGAGAACACGCTTGTTCTTTTTCAAAAATGCGTTCACATTACCCTTACTGTGAACTAAAGGACCATCTACTTTTTCTATAGTTTTATGTTTCCTGGCACCTTTTAATTGTTTGTCTTTTTTAGCCATCTTTCCTCCAAGAAAAAAAACTATGAAAAAGAAAAAGGATTGGAATTAATCACGACGTCTAAGCGTGACAATTCCAAGTACTCCAAGTGCACCGACCATAGCCAGTATACCAACAGGCGTCAGTAGTGGGACAACAGGCTGGCAGTGGTAGTGACTTGGGTCCTCATCAGTTACGACGGCACCTTGCTCATCCTCACCGGTTACAACAGCAATATTCTCATACTGTGGAACACATTCCTCCAGAATATCAGTAACCACATAGGTCCATGTTTCGCCTACATCGAGAATATTATCATTGTTCATACTCCTGGAAACAATCTTATCATCCCCAATCGTACCGATTACGTCATCCACAACAACGATATTCTCCAGTGGTACGTTACCATTGTTGGTTACGAAGTATTCCCACTTAATGGTCTGTCCTACCTCTATCTGTGGACCTGCAGGGTAATCTGCATCAAAGCCATTGGTGTGCTTCTCAATGTCAATATCGGGTTCACACCTTACGATGTAGTGGCTTGGATCTTCATCAGTTACCGGAATGACATCATAGTAACCTACAACATCAGCAATATTAGCATACTGACCACATTCAGCCGTTCCATTTGCCTCATAGGTCCATACCTCATCAATGTCTAGTATATTGTCACCGTTACCCTGATCTACAATATTGGATATTGTACCAAGCTTATTATCTGTGACAACTACATCTTCCAGTGGCACATTTCCGGTATTAGTAACAACATAGGTCCATGTGACATCATCCCCAGGCTGAAGTACTGGTCCTGTTGGATTATCTGCGTCCACACCGTTGGTTGCCTTCTCAATATCGATCTCCGGGTTTGGTATAGCAACAAAGATACTTGCCTGGTCCTCTCCAGGTATGTCGAGGTTTCCTCCGGCAATTACCCTGACTTCAAGATCCTCACCAGGAACAAGATTGAAATGGGCAGCGATACCGCTTACCGCTATTTCATACACTGCATTTCCGGCCTGGCTGTTAGCTGCATATACATTTGCTTCTGAAAAGCCAGGGAATGTACCGCTAAGCGGGGAAACTGTCCAGTCGTTTCCGGAAACAGTGATAAGCAGGCTTTTGGAACCCTGGGTCAGTGTAATACTGAATTGTTCACCAACACCAATACCATTGATGGGTTGTCCTGTTACGGGACCCACTGTGTCTCCATTAGAAACAAGACTGGATATGCTTCCGTCTCCATCAAGGTCACCTGGCAGACCATATACTGTAGCCATACCATAGAGTGTATCAGATGCAATATCATAGTGCGCATATATTTCATTCAAATCATATCCGCTTTCATCAGGGCCTACTGTAGCCATATTATCACTGAAAAGCGTACCTGAATCCCTCATAGGATCATCATCATACCATGGCGCATCAGGATCAGTTAAGTCATTTTGATAAATAACCATTTTATTTCCAAATGGACCAAGTACGCTGTATCCTGTACCCTCATCCTGTCCAAATGCCCAGTTTGTGTCCCACTCTCCAGCTTCACGTACCCCGTCCACGGTTATTGCCATGGCACCA
>OBLN01000014.1_pt1 | contig 72830 bp, 76 predicted proteins | sample 1519301 | NCBI WGS metagenome assembly OBLN01 (sample SAMEA2452533, study PRJEB22499) | sediment metagenome | reverse complement strand
ATCTCAACTTCAATGAATTCGCCGAGACTTCCAACGCTGTCAAGACAGATGGTCATATTCTCAAACCTGAAGATTTCTCTTTTCTTTTTAACAACGCCGGCTTCATAGAATCCCAATGCAAGAAGGATACTTCTGGCATTTCCGCCGTCTACTTCAGTCTCGAATTCCTCGCGGGTCTTGGATACGGTGTCCAGTTTTTTGCCTTTGTAGGTCATGACGGACCTACCGTCAACGGAGCGTATCCTAAGTGCTTCATCAGTATTTGCAAAATCCCTGTGAGGGGCATTAAAGTAGGTGTCGCAGTGATGCTGGACACCTATAAAATTAGCACCCATGCCTGCCAGCAGTTCTTTTACCTGCTGGTGGCCGGCACGGGCTTTTACTTCAATTTCTAACATTGGTCAGGGACAAATTTGGTACCGTAGTAGATCATACCCTGTTCGCCATCCTGTCCCAGTTTCCTGAACACAGGCTTTACTTTCATACCTATGTGCGCATTCTTAGGCTCGCATATTATCTGGCTTGTAAGGCTTGGACCTTCTTCCAGTTTAATAATTCCCAGAACATAGGGTGTCTGGTTCTCAAAACCTTCTGCTGCAGTATGGATGATAGTGTATGTCACAACTTCTCCTTTTCCGGAAAACTTAAAATCTTCTATCTCGCCTTCACGCCTGCATGCAGGACACATGTTGCGTGGAGGATAGAAGTAGTCATCACATTTCTTACAGTGTGTGCCTACAAGATTGTACCTTGCTACCTGCTTTCTCCAAAATCGTGGTACTGACATGATGATCACCTGTTCCTCGAAAATATGTGTACAACAGCAGTTGCTCCGGAACCTCCCACATTGTGGGTCATTCCAACCTCAGCTCCATCAACCTGACGTTTTCCGGCCTCACCACGAAGCTGCTCGACTATCTCAATGGCTTGTTTAACACCGGTGGCTCCCACAGGGTGTCCGCAGGATTTGAGTCCGCCTGAAGTGTTTACAGGTATCCTTCCTCCGATTGCGGTCTCTCCGTTCTGGGTTACGATTCCGCCTTCTCCCTTCTTTGCAAAGCCAAGGTCTTCAATAGCACATATTTCGGCAATCGTGAAGCAATCGTGGACCTCTACAAGCTGTATATCCTTTGGCCCCATCTTTGCCATTTCATATGCTCTTCTTCCGGCTACGACACTTGCATCCAGGGTTGTTATATCCCTGCGGTCATGCAGTGCAATAGTGTCAGATGCCTGTGCGGTTGCCTTCACATAGATTGGTGTATCGGTAAATTCATGGGCGATATCTGCCGGTGCAAGCACCACAGCGGAAGCACCGTCGGTAATAGGTGAACAATCAAATATGTGAAGTGGGTCTGCTACCATTATTGATTTGAGCACAGATTCAACAGTAATCTGGCTCTTGTACTGGGCTATGGGGTTATGCTGCCCGTTGTGATGGTTCTTCACGGCGACTGATGCTAACTGTTCGCTTGTAGTTCCATATTTGTGCATGTGCATCTTTGCTATCATTGCGTACAATCCGGGGAAAGTCGCTCCCATGATACCTTCCCATTCCCTGTCAGCGGCTGCCGCAAGGGCAGATGATGCTTTTGCTGATGGTACATCTGTCATCTTCTCTGCTCCGGCAGCGATGACAATATCATCCATTCCTGAAGCCACAGCATATATTCCCTGTCTCAGTGCCAGTCCGCCTGAAGCGCAGGCAGCCTCAACACGTGTCGAAGGTACATGAACATCCTTTGCAAGACCTGAATAATCAGCGATAAGAGCTCCGATGTGTTCCTGTTCGACAAATTGTCCGCCACTCATGTTCCCGACGAACATAGAGTCTATTTTCTCTCCAAAAACACCAGCATCGTCAACGGCACCTACTCCTGCCTCAACAACGAGGTCCCTGAAGGAACGGTCCCATTGTTCACCAAAATTTGTGTTCTTGACACCTATGATTGCTACATCTCTCATTTTTCACACCTCATGCTACCTTTATCTTTCCTTTGTGTCTGGCATACTTGGAGTAATCTATGTAGGTTGGGTTTGCAAGCAGTTCCTCAACCTTTGGTGCATTGTCACGTATCTCTTCTATCCTGTCAGTCACAGTTATGCTGAAAGCATCGCCACCGGCACCGGATCCGAATGCGGTTGCAAATATGCGGTCTCCGGGTTTTGCCTGGTCAAGTGTCGCTGCAATTCCCATCATGCATGAGCCTGAATATGTGTTTCCGAGCCTTGGGACAACAAGTCCCGGTTTGACCTGTTCCTTGCTGAATCCAAGCATCTTAGCTGCACGGGTTGGGAATTTTCCATTTGGCTGGTGGAACACTGCATAATCATAATCAGCAGGTTTTGTGTCCATCTTTGCCATAAGGCCCTTTGCAGCGTTTGTAACGTGTTTGAAGTAACCCGGTTCTCCTGTGAACCTGCCACCATGTTCAGGGTATGGCATGCCTTCACGTCTCCAGAAGTCCGGAGTATCGGTTGTAAAGGAATATGTGTCCTCTATAATGGCTGCAAGTTCTGATTCCTTGTTACCGATGATATACGCAACACCGCCTGCTGCGGCAGTATATTCAAGAGCATCTCCGGGAGCACCCTGGGCGACATCAGCACCTATGGCAAGTCCGAGGTCTATCATGCCTGAGGAAACAAGTCCCATACATGCCTGGACAGCAGCTGTTCCAGCCTTACATGCAAATTCAAAATCTGCTGCGGTGAGCACTGGGGTTGCACCGGTTGCTTCTGCGACTATGGTACTGGTAGGTTTGACAGCATAAGGATGGCTTTCAGAACCAGTGTACACAGCACCAATCCTCTGTGCATCTATGCCTGATCTTAAAACTGCGGCCCTTGCAGCCTCCACTGCAATAGTAGCTGCATCTTCATCAACATCGGGAACTGATTTTTCAAAGACCATCAGTCCTGATTTGAGTATCTCTGCATCGTCTCCCCATACGCGGGCAATTTCATCGATCTTAATTCTATATTGTGGTACATAGGCACCATATGAGACTATCCCTACACTCATCTTAACACCGTTCAAATGTGAATTCAATGTGATATTTACTCGATAATGTGGTATTCGCTGTATTTTTTCAGTGCTTCTACCATCTCATCAATGTCCATCGTTGTTGCAAGAAGGGGAATCCTGTCAATCTCAGCCATTTTCTTTGCCATCATGTGAATCTCACTTCCACGCAGTCCGTGCAGTACAACAGCCCCCGGTTTCAGGTTTGTGACCCTTATGGCAACCATTGGTGATTTGCCGGTTGTGACCTTGGTGAATATCATTGCGCGCTCGGTACTCCATCCATAGAGTTTCTGGAACTCATGTGATGAAAGCTCGAGAATGGCTTTTTTACTGTCAACAACGGTAAAACCGTAAAGCGGTTTCTCTACTCCCTTGTTAACAATATCTGCCTGAATGATATTGGCAAGCTTTGCAACCTGCATGGGAAATGTGTATTCATAGGTGGCGTAAATAGCCTTTGACGTTTTATCTGCGAAAAGTATCCCCTCATAAGCATGAATTTTCTGCCCTCCTCTGTTCGAATCGATGTTCCTCCTGCCACTTTCATAATCACTGATTACGGAAGGAGAAACACTCAGATAACCTGACAGGTCCGTCTGTGCGATCTCGAAGTTCAATCGCCACTTTTTCAAGGTCTCGCCAGGTTTCTCAGATAGTGTAATCTCGCCTGCCATCTTTTCTGCAAGACGCTGGCGAACCATTCCATGCGATTCGTCTTCATTCATGCTTTACATTCCTAAGGGTAGATTAACATATATATTTAACGAATACAAGTTCGTTCATTGTCGATTGTCTCGCAATCAAAACATTTGTTTATTTATACTATGGTATATATCCACTATAAAAATATGTTTCTTAAAAATGAAAAAATAAAAATAACGGTTTCCGAATTATCCGTGTACTTTTCATGTGCAAGGAAGTTATATTACTCATGCCGCGGCCATGAACCTGTATATTTTTCTCCGCTTTCATATATAGAGCACATTATATTAAAAGAAATGGCTATGTCATATTCTCATCTGCTGAACGACCCTTCGTCAAAAGACGATGTCTCGGTTGAGAATCTCGAAAGAGTGCTCACAAAGGTGCTGGAAGATATATTCCTGATATACCCGGATGAAATGGAAGGGGTTGCCCCGGAAGTGGTCGGTGAGGCATCAGAAAATATAAGGGCGTATTTTGGTGATATGCGCCATAATCTGTCTTCACAGGCAAAAACCCACGATATATTCCAGTTGGCTGAAAAAATCTCACATTTGGATAAGGAGCCTTTCCTGAATTCTGAAAAACTCAATGTTACAGGCATTCCTTACCGGTTGGTGGAAATCGATGGTTCCTTCATTCCTGTTGTCATCAAAACAGGCAGTGTTCCCGAAAATGGCGTATGGGTAAGTGACAGGTTACATCTGACCTCTTTTGCAATGCTTGCCGAGGACATAAATAGCAGTACTGTCAGGTTCGGTTTTATCCTGTATGCAAGGTCAGGACTTTTCAGGAAGGTCAGCATACATTCAACTGACCGCAGGCAGGTTCTGCAGGCCATCAGCCGTGTCAGGAAGATAAAAGAGGGAACCATGCCTGATAAAAAGGAAAGCTCGCTGTGCAATAGCTGCAGTTATTCTGAGATGTGTAATGTGAAAGCATCTTTTGCATCAAAATTCTTCTAAGCCGGGCTTGCCAAAAAGTATTTAAAACTTCAATCTTGAGGATGCACAATGTCAAAAGCTCTTTACCTCGGCGAATTGCTCCTTTACTGGTGCCCCTCATGTAATGTTCCTGTGCTTGGAAAAGAATGTTCCTGTGGAACTTCAACAAAACAGGTAACTGTAACTCCTCCGGGAGATATACGCCCTGCTTTTCCGTATGATATAGACCTTATCAATAAACTTTCTATTGAACAGTTCAATTCGCCACTGCTAACTGATGAGCGTGTGGTGGTCATGAACAAATCCCCCTACGATGACCGTATGGATGAGGTCATTGTTGACGGTGAGGTCATAGGGACCATTCGTTTTGAACTTGAACATCTGAAATGGGTCCTGCTCCTTAGGCTGGATGGCGCACGTCGGATATTCGAAAATGCTGATCATAAGTCTCTGAAAAGCTGGGTGTCCGTTGACGAGGGTGCTGAAAAGTTCATCCTCGGCGGTGCAAGTTTACTTGCTCCGGGGGTAAAAGATGCCGATCCTTCTATCCGGGAACTTGAGGAGGTAGTGGTCCTGACACATGATGGTAAAGTGCTTGCTACAGGCCGCTCCCGTATGAGCGGGGAACAAATGCTTGAAAGGGGTAAAGGTGTTGCCGTTAAAGTACGTTCTAAGGAAGGGCCCGTAGAACTGTCACTTCCTTGCGGGGGACAAACATGGGATGATGTTGCAAAGGCAAATGAAGTCTATATGAATGACTTTGTTGACCGTTCTCACAAATTCATTGAGAATGTCGCATCTTCAGTGAACCGTCCGGCGACAGTATCCTATTCCGGCGGTAAGGACAGTCTGGCAGTGCTTCATCTTGTCAGTGAATGTCTTGATGATTACACTCTTCTTTTCGCTGATACTGGTATCGAGTTCCCTGAAACTGTACAGAATGTCCATGATGTTGCGCAGCGCTATGGCAAGCCTCTTAACATGATAAGCTCAGGCGATGCTTTCTGGGATTCAGTGGACAGCTTTGGTCCTCCCAGTGTGGAAGTTCGCTGGTGCTGTAAGGTTTGTAAACTTGGTCCCATTACCCAGATAATCAACGATAATTATGAGAATGGCTGTCTCACTTTTATAGGTCAGAGGAAATATGAATCCAGCACAAGAGCCAAAAGTGAACGTGTCTGGAAGAATCCATGGGTTGGAAATCAGGTGGCGGCAGCACCTATTCAGAGCTGGACTGCCATGCACGTATGGCTTTATATCTTCAAGAACGATCTCCTGTTCAATCCGATGTATGAGAACGGCTTTGACAGGATAGGTTGCTGGCTGTGTCCTTCCTGTTCACTGGCCGACCTTGTGAGGCTCAAGGAAACTCATCCTGAAATGGAAAAGAAACTTAATGATTACCTGCTCTCCTATGCGCAGCGCATGGGCCTTTCAGAAGAATGGGTCAAACACGGTTTTTGGCGATGGAAGGACTTGCCTCCACAGTTGAAGGAAATCGCAAAGAAAAAGGGAATTGATTTTATTCCAACAGGAAGCAACGAAAATAGCCTGAACTTCACTATAACTTCCGGCTATCGTCCATGCAAACAGGGTGGCATATCTGCCGAGGGTGGATTTGACGGCCCGGTCGACCTGGAAAGGCTTGAGCACACAGGGATGCTGGAAGCGGTAGGAAAAGCTTCTTACATGGAAGGTGTGGCTATAGTATCCCGTGGAGAAGACCGTGCGCAGGTATTTGCTTCAGGTAGTGTTACTGCTAGAAGTGACTCTGACAGGGATGCAAGGAGACTGATGAAAAAAGTCGAACTCTCTGTAAGAAGAGCTATGCTTTGCAGCGGCTGCGGAGTCTGTGTTGGTAAATGCAGTCAAAGATCCATTAAAATGAAGAAAGGATTTGCTATTATCAATGAAGGATGTGTGCATTGTGGAAACTGCATCGATGTCTGCCCTGTTGTCAAGTTCAATTCCTGATGCTGACCAGAAACCTTATAGTGTATATTCCCCAACCTTATACGGTGATTTTTTGGTAAAGAGAGCACTGCTCAGCGTTTCTGATAAGACCGGAATTGTAGATTTTGCTCGTGGACTCGAAAAACTGGATATACAGATTATTTCTACCGGAGGAACCGCCCGCATGCTTCGTGACGCAGATATTGAGGTCATGGATGTATCGGATGTAACAGGGTTCCCTGAAATGATGGGCGGCAGGGTCAAGACTCTTCATCCTAAGATCCATGGTGGCATCCTTTGCATAAGGGATGACCATGATCATATGGGAGAGGCCCTAAAAGCAGAAGTAGAAATGATCGACCTTGTAGTGGTCAACCTTTATCCTTTCGAAGTCACGGTTTCAAAAGAAGGCGTATTGCTTGAAGAAGCTATTGAAAATATTGATATTGGCGGACCTGCCATGCTTCGCTCGGCTGCTAAGAACTATCGTTCTGTAAGTGTCGTATGCGATCCAATGGATTATGGTCACGTACTGAAGGAGATTCGTTCTACTGGGGTTATTTCTCAGAAAAGCAGGGAACAGCTTGCTGTGAAGGCTTTCAGGCATACCGCAGATTATGATGCAACAATTGATACTTATCTTAGCAAGGAATTGCTTGGTGAGGATGTACTGCGCCTGAGCTATACTGATGGTGTCACGCTCAGATACGGTGAGAACTGGCATCAGGAAGCGAAATTCTATAAACAGGCTGGTATTACCGGTCCATCCCTCGCAAATGCAAAACAGCTCCATGGGAAGGAATTGTCCTATAACAACTATATTGATGCTGATAACGCTCTTCAGACGGTCAAGGAGATGTCATCTTCCAAGCCAGCTGTGACTATTGTAAAACATAACAATCCCTGCGGACTTGCCAATGGCAACACTTTGTTGCAGGCACTTAAGGCAGCATGGGATGGCGACCCAATATCAGCTTATGGAAGTATAATCTGCACAAACACTGTTTTTGATCTTCAGTCAGCAGAATTCCTGAATGGGAAGTTTGTGGAAATAATCCTTGCTCCAGGGTTCGAACATGATGCCCTTGAATGCCTGAAGAATAAGAGTGCAAACCTTCGTATTCTTGAGCTTCCGGAGTTCAATGAACCTTTCAGTATGAATGACACTTACAAGTATGTAAATGGTGGTATACTGAAGCAATCCCGGAACATTGGTATCTATGACAAATGGGAATGTGTAACAGATGTTGAATATCCTGAAGATATGCGCGCAGTTTCAGAATTCTCAATGCATGCATGCAAGTGTGTAAAATCAAATGCAGTAACTCTTGCATATGAATATCAGGATGGTTGCTACATGATGCTTTCAATGGGTGCAGGGCAGCCGAACAGGGTTGATTCCATTAGAAAGCTTGCTGTAACAAAAGCCCGTGAGAATCTACAGGTCATATATGATCGGGAAGCATTTGATGTTTCTTTTGATGACTACTGCAACGATATCTTTTCAAAATGTGCTATGGCATCGGATGCTTTCTTCCCGTTCGATGACAGTGTAGTGCATGCAGCTGAACATGGTATTAAGTATATTCTTTCCCCTGGTGGTTCTATCAGGGATAAAGAGGTCATCGACACCGCCAACAGGTTAGGCGTGTCTATGGTATTTACCGGAATGAGGCACTTCTTACATTGAAGTGCTTTCTTTTTTTATTTTGTATTCTATCTTTAATAAATTAGTCAAGTGGGGTTTGGTTAACTATATATAAAATTTAGCCGGAACAATTTATTATTTTCTCTGCGGCTGCGCTCGATTAGAAAACACTTATAACCCATTAAGTAACTTTTATATTATTATATGGTTCTACTTTCTGGTTGGTTGGGTACGTAATTTATGAGTAGTTTAGGTGGTTATTGTGAAATCAAAGGGGCTTCTGAGTATACTGACTTTTTCAGAAAAAAGAAAAGACATATTGTTTTTACTTGAGGAAAAGCCTTGTACGCTATCCGACATAAAAGATTATTTCAATGTATCTTCTCCTGAGATATCTCCAAGAATAAAAGAGATGGTGAATTACAACCTGATAGAGAAGACTGATAAACATTATCAGATAACTCCTATTGGAAGGGCTATGATAAAGCACTTCAGGCCATTTCTGGAAATAATTGAGACAATAGAAAAGAACGAATCGTTCTGGGAAGAGCATTATCTTGGTGATATTCCTCAGAGTATGCTTGATAATCTCATGGACCTGAAGAACTGTGAAGTGGTATCGGATAGTATTGAAAACATTTACGAATCTCACAAGACTTTCACCGAGAATATTTTCAAATCCTCTTTCCTCAAAGGTGTCTCTTCTATATTTATTCCTACATATCCTGATTTTGTAGTCGGGATGGCTGAAAGGGATGTGCCTACGTCTTTGATCCTGACTGAAAAGGTTTATTCCAAGGTCCGGGATGAGCATCGTGAGAAACTTGAGTTCTATTTGAATGCTCCTCATACTGAGTTATTTGTAATCGATGATGTCAAGATCGCATTTGTAGTCACTGATATTTTCTTTTCAATGTCCCTTTTCTTCAATCCGGATACATATGATCCGCGGGATGATCTCGTAGGCTATGATGAATCCTCCCTTAAATGGGGAAGCGACCTTTTCGATCATTACAAAGGATTATCCCGTCAGGTCACTTCTATTTGATGGTTTTATCAGGCAATGATCCCATTTACAATAGTTCTCAGTCCGACAATTGAGGTTGATTCGCCGTCTATCATGAACAGCCTCTTTGTAAGTCTGTTCTTTGTTTCGACTTCAACAGGCTCAGCGAAGTTTTTGATATAAAGTAGTCCGATGCTAAAGCTGTAAGCAAGTATTATAGGCTCAAAAGCTATCATTCCTGTAATTATGGACATTAATAGTATTGCATGAGACAACAGGTGCAAACTGAATAGAAGCACCTTTGCTCTCTTTTCTCCCAGTACTACCGGTATTGTCTTTATACCTGCTAATGTGTCTCCTTTAATGTCTTTAAAATCATATATTGTAGAATTTATAAACAGTTTCATGCCAAAATACAGGAAAACAATAAGTGGCGCAACAATGGTGGCGGCATAAATACCGGCAATTCCTGCGATAAAGGCTCCCCATGTAATTCCAACTACGAGGTTCTTCATGCCCATACCGCCCTTGAGTTTCAGATTGACCTTCCCAACCTTAATACCCTTGCTGTAGAGGTAACCGGTTACCAGCGGAAGAAAAGCTATGAGGATCAATCCATTTGCGGTAAGGATGGCAGCCCCTATTAAAAAACAGATAAGTGAAACAATTAGGGCTGTTTTCTTCGACGCTCCTTTTAATTCAGGCCTGTTGGCCACATCTTCTTCTGCATCCATTGCCCTGTCGAGGGTGTAGACTGCGTAAATGATCAATCCGCCTGCAAGGCAGTTGAAAAAGACAGAACTAATATGCATCAGAAGGAATGCTATGTGTATTCTGAGGGCACCTGAGAATGAAACGAGCACAGAACTCTTTAAGAGGTTGATCGTCGGTGCAAGACTGCTACCTAGTTCAATGTATTTATATTCGTGTTTCTTTGCTGACTGACCTGGAAGGCTAATAGTGCAATTAGAACTCATAAGGTATGAGGTCACTCACTATCTCATATTATTTTTCCAGTATAACATTATACTAATAAACTACTATTATACTATAGATGTAACTACCCAGGCATTTATTTCAGAAAAGGATTAAATTTTGCCTGCACCCTTCCAATTAATTTCCAGCTTTGCACGATATAATTATGGCTGTGTCAACTTCCATAATTATATTGCAGTATTATTATTTAGGCATATATAATTGTTGTTCTTTATCATTATATTTTGGTTCATAATTATGTTATTGAACTATCATTAGTCCAAAGCTAGCATTTATAGGCTTATGTTTTTTAAGTATTGGGACTCAAAAACCAAAGCCACCTATCAGTTCAAAAGAGTACGGCAACCTATTGTAAGTTCAGTTAAAGGATCTATGCCATGTCTTTCTCTTCCTTTTCAGCCTTAAGTAACAGGTATCCGAATGCTATAAAGAAAAAAGGAGCTATGGGCAGTGTTTTGAAAGTACTGTTCCATACTGCAAGTGAACTGATGGCTGTGAGTATTCCGCAGGCTATGAGTATATGGGCGGTTGTCTTTGTTTCCAGCACAAGTTCTATATTTTTCCTTGATAGTTCATAGATTGCCAGTGCTACACATAGAATTGCCCCGAATATCCATCCCAGAGTCCTGACCGACGGTAGGAAACCTCCGTTGGAAAGCAAGGACATCTGTTGGAACAGGTCTACAAAGATGGTTCCGTAGGTCGCATCGAAGTTAGCATAAAATGCTGAGAACTTGATTCCCCATCCGCTCGAGTAGTTGGAATAGAAATAAACCTCCCAGGGTATGATCAGGCATATCAGTGGCATTATTTTTCTTAGCAGATTTGCATCACTGTGCTTAATTTTAATCTCTTGCATACTATCAACTTAAATATCAATATTTATATATTTTGTTCTCGGGAGGACGTACCTATATATATGACCATTATAGTCTATATATTTGAATATTCTAGACATAAATGAGGGATTTCAATAGAGACCAGAAAAGTTCAGCAAACAGGTGGTTCAACTTATATAATATCTCTTCCGAAGACGTGGGCAGACAAGGTTGGGATCAAAACAGGCAGCAGAGTAAGTTTACAACCTCAGCCGGATGGCAAATTAGTCCTTGATCCGATACATGACACTCCTCCTTCCCGGAAGATTCAGATAGACGTTACCGGAAGAATGGGTGATGCTCTTATAAGGGATATGATAGCTGCATACCTTGCAGGTTCTGATATTATAGAAGTTAAGGCTGACAGGATACTTGCAGAACAAAAGAATGTCATCCGTAGCATGTGTTACAAGCTGATAGGTCCTGAAATTATAGAAGAAACTGCAAAAAAGGTAGTTATTCAGGATCTCCTGAACCCCGATGAGATCTCTATCAAAAAGAGTGTCAGAAGGATGTACCTTATCTCAAATTCAATGCATATGGATGCGATAAAGGCAATCAAGACTCTTGATACTGATCTTGCTCTGGATGTTGACCAGAGGGATGATGATGTGGACAGGTTGTTCCTGCTAATTGCAAAACAGTTCCGTTCCATATTGCGCGGAGCAAGGTTGCCTGATGCAGCTGAAACCTCTATAGATGAGTATCATGACCTGAGAATGGCGGCAGGCCCGATCGAGCGTATAGCGGACCATGCACGCAAGATTGCAAAGATCACGATGACTCTGGATGCACCAATCCCTGATGATATCATGGAAATGATAGAAACGACGTCCGAGATATCCAGAAAAGTGGTCGAGGATGCAATAGATGCTCTCTACAATTTTGATGTCGAGCTTGCTAATCAGGTAATTGACAGAGTTACCAGAATGTCCCCTATGATCAATAAGCTCAATGAATCTATTCTGAAAATAAATTCCTATGGTTCAGTCGTTGCCCTTGGTACTGTGGTAGACAGTATTGACCGAACAGGCGACTATGGTTCCAACATTGCAGAGATCGCAATAAATTGTGCAATGTCAAAGGTTGTGTGATGTCGGGATAATCGATTTGCAGATTCGGATAATAAAAATTATATGTTAATGAGTGTTTATACTACTAAAATTATCCAGAATTTAATATAATGATACTTCACGGAGGGAATGAATGGGCGTAATCAGGAAATTCAAAAAGAATTTTGCAGACATTTTTAAGAAAATGTTTAAAAAACAGAATGCTCGTATAGGAATATACGGACCGCCAAACGCAGGGAAGACCACTCTTGCTAACAGGATACTAAGGGACTGGACCGGCGATGCAATGGGTTCTGTTTCACATATTGCTCACGAAACAAGGCGAGCAAGACGCAGGGAAGGTGTAACTATCAAGACCAATGGAAGTTCCATTTCCCTTGATATTATCGACACACCAGGGCTTGCCACAAAGATCGATTTCCATGAATTCATGGAGCAGGGCATGGATGAAGCCGAGTCCAAAAGACGTGCAAAGGAAGCTACTGAAGGTGTTATAGAAGCTGTGAAGTGGCTTGAGAATCTTGATGGTGTCATTCTTGTCATGGATGCTACAGAAGATCCATTTACCCAGGTAAACGTAACTGTTATAGGCAATATGGAAGCCAGAAGTCTTCCCCTTCTTATAGTAGCCAACAAGGTTGATCTTGCAGAGGCATCTCCTTCAACTATAAGGGACGCTTTCCCACAGCATCCCATGGTTTCTATTTCAGCCCTGGAAGGAAAAAACATAGATACATTCTATGAAGAACTTGCAAAGAGGTTCGGGTGATGTCTATGCAGGGCTTCCAGATGGATCTTGTGTCAGAACACAGGTTGTCTGAAATGACGCCTGTGGAAAAGGTCAGGTTTATTATAGATGAAGTAAAAAGCGGAAAGATACTGGTCCTTGAAAAAGGCCTGAGTCCTGAAGAGGAAGCAAGCCTTATCGAGATGACAATGACCCTTATCGAACCTGATGGTTTCTCAGGTATAGAAATGGAAAGTTATCCTTCAGAAGTGGATACTTCTTTTATAGGGAAACTTCTTAAAAAGAACACTCTAAAGTCAAGGCTCACTGTCATCGGGCCTGCTGATCAGTTAAAGACTCTTAGGAGAGACCGCAATATGATCAGTGCTCTTATTTCCACAAATAAATAATTTGCGTGAAGCAAATGGTTCAAAAAGAAAACAGGGACAATCTCATTTCGCCGAATCTCTCCCTATCCTCTTTTGAAATGGGGAGGGATGACGTGAATGTAGTCTGCACATACGGTAAAATATCCCTCTGGTTTGGAAGACAGGTGCCGGATGTTGTGATTGGGCAAATACTGTTAGGTATATCCAACATTGATCATTCGGCAGTTCATGAATTGGAACTGGTATGTGATTTTGAGGAGATCACGGAATATGAAAGTCATGGCTATATCCTTGTGTCCTATGCAAAATCAAAGGACGGTTATAGGACCACTTTTCATGTTCCTTTTTCAAGCAAGAAAGCTCTTTTCTATCTTGCAGGTTCCGTAACCGAAGCTCTTAAAGATAAGGACACTATCTTAGACTGCTACTGGACCGGAGATGACTCTGACATCATGCGTTTGTATGAAGAATTGAGTGATATCGAAGGATGGAAGCTTAAAGGCATCAACTATAAAGATGATGCAAAAGAAAAAAACAGTGGTCCTATAATTTTTGATTGATTCATATATGAGGAATTCCGATGAAAGAAATCCATTTAACCGAATGTGAATATTTAACTTCTTCTATTTTATTAATGGCTGAACATCTTGAAAATCTAGCCAATAAGCTTGACAAAGATTCTGTCCGAAAGATGCTTGAAGACCTGATGGGTGCAAAGAGGATCTTTGTGATGGGTGCCGGACGTTCCGGACTTGTAGGAAGGGCATTTGCAATGAGACTTATGCACCTTGGCCTTGCATCACATGTCGTAGGGGAGACCACCACTCCTGCTGTCAGTAAGGATGATGTGGTCATCGCTATTTCAGGTTCAGGCCAGACCCGCTCTGTTGCAAATCTCGGAAAGGTTGCCAAAGATATAGGCGCCAAACTTATCACCATCACTTCCAATGCAGATTCAACACTGGGTGAGCTGTCCGATACTGCAATAGTTCTCCCGGGAAGAACAAAGGATGACGTAGGTGGCTACATGGAGCGTCACATGCGTGGTGAATACACTTACCTCACACCACTGGGTACTTCATTTGAAACATCAGCAAGTGTATTTCTCGATGCTGTGATCGCAGAGCTGATCTTTATCACCGGTGCTTCGGAAGAGGACCTGAAATCCAGACATACAAATATTGAATAAAGGGATAATCATGCCTGAATCGAAGTTCGCACAAAGGGTTTTAGATATAGACATCTCCGGGATCAGGAAGATGTTTGAGGGAGCAGGTCCAAACTCCATTAATCTTGGTCTCGGACAGCCTGATTTTGACACTCCGCAGCATATCAAGCAGGCTGCGATAGATGCTATTAACGAAGGGTTCACAGGTTATACGGCTGGCCCGGGTATCCCTGAACTTCGTCAGGCTTTGGTTTCCAAATTCAAAAATGAGAATAATTTCGATGTTTCTCCGAATGAGGTCATTGTAACTTCAGGTGCATCAGAAGCACTTGAGATAGCAATAGCTTCTCTTGTAGGTCCGGGGGATGAAGTACTTATCGCAAATCCCGGTTTTGTATCTTATAACTCACTTGTGAGTTTGATGGGTGGCCGCGTAGTTCCTCTGCATCTTGCAGATGATCTCACTATAAGTCCTGAAGATGTTGTGGAGAAGCTCTCTTCGAAGACTAAGGCAATGATCGTAAATTCTCCTGCAAATCCTACAGGTGCCGTCCAGAGTAAAAGTGATATGAAGGCATTTGCCCAGATAGCAGACGATCATGGAATTACCCTGATCTCGGATGAGGTTTATGAACATTTCATCTATGAGGGCGAACATGTAAGTCCTGCCCAGTTCTCTGATAATGTTATCACGATAAATGCGGTATCTAAGACATTTTCCATGACTGGATGGAGAATTGGTTATGTTGCCGCGAGAAAGGAATACACCGAGCAAATGATCAAGGTTCACCAGTATGTGCAGGCATGTGCCAATTCCATTGCACAGAAAGCTGCACTTGCTGCTATTGAAGGTCCCATGGATTCAGTATTTGCAATGCGTGATGAGTTCAAAGCCCGCAGGGATATGCTTGTGGAAGGTCTGAACTCGATCGGTCTGAATTGTGCTTCTCCAAAAGGTGCATTTTATGCCTTCCCTGAAGTGCCGGAAGGTTCCACCTCCGGGGAAATTGCATCAAAATTAGTGTCCAATGACGTTATAGTTGTGCCGGGAACTGCTTTTGGTGACCGTGGTGAAGGGCATATCCGCCTTTCTTATGCTTCATCCATGGACAATCTGAAAAACGCACTGGATATAATGGGAAAAGTTTTATGAGGATGACCTTACTGGTCATCTGTCTCAATATTATCTTTCTTTTCTGCTTTTATTCTCTCTTTCTCTTCAATCTCTTTTTTCACCATTTCGATGAGAGTTGAAGTTACTTCGCTGACGCCTTCACTTGTTGCAGTGGACATTTTCATGTCTACAAAATCAAGCTCCCTGAACTGCGGCAGATCTGCCTTGTTCGCAACAACGAGCACTGGTAATTTGAATTCACTGCGGACTTCCTCAAGCATACGCTTCTGGTCTTCAATCTCGTATCCGCAAGTTTCACTTGCATCTATTATGAAGAGCACCACTGCATCAAGGTTCTTCAGTGCTGTTATGGCCTGAAGTTCTATTTCATTACGTTCTGACATTGGCCTGTCAAGAAGTCCGGGTGTGTCAAGTACCTGATACCTGTCGTTGTCGACGAAGAAATGTCCGATGGAAACTCCCTTTGTGGTAAATGGATAAGGTGCTATCTCCGGTGTCGCTCCTGTGACCATTGTAACAAAACTGGATTTTCCTATGTTTGGGTATCCTGCAACCACAATGGTTGGTTCGTCGTGAACTGCGGGGAGCTTTCGAAGTTTATTTCGTGCCTCGTTAAGGAATAAAAGGTCCTTTTCAATAGAATACATTATTGATGAAACTCGTCCGAAACATTGTTTCCTCACGGGGAGTGGATCCCTTGACTTTCTTATCTTTCCCACATATTCCCTTGCAATCTCGTGTATCTTCGCACTGGCCCAGTCCAGTCTGCTAAGGGATTTTCTCATGTCATCTACACCTACTATGACATCAGCCAGTTCATAGTAAAAAGGTGGTAGATTTTCAAAAGTAGGGAATCTTCTGACTATGTTCTTGAGATTATCTGTAAGTATGTTAGCTGCTGTCAGCATCATGGACTCGTTTGCCTCAAGAGCAGTTTTTCTTCCACTGATGGTTTTTCCTGACATTGCCCTGGTTGCCCTTCTGAACGATTTGTTCAGTAATTCATCAGCCGTAGGGACTGTATTTATTTTTTCAAATATCATATTTCTTCCTGTCGTTGGCTCAAATCACTTCAAGATATAAATTCCTGTTCCTTATAAGTATAATCTCTTCAAATATCATTTTTCGGAAATACTACAATTTATATATCTCTTTTGAGTATCTATAAACTAGATTTGAGTTTATGGACCGGTGATTTTGTGGAACTGACTCCTATTCAGAAAGATATTCTTATCGCATTGATCAATCTACAGAGAGAAAAAGATCGTGCTGTCAAAGGCGAAGAAATTGCAGAGCTTATCAGCCGTAATCCCGGTACTGTCCGGAATCAGATGCAGTCTTTGAAAGTCCTTGGCCTTGTTGAAGGTGTTCCAGGTCCCAAAGGCGGCTACAAAGCAACAGGCGAGGCTTATGAAGCTTTAAGCATCACTGCAATGGATCATGAGGCAGCAGTTCCTATCTACAGGAATGATACCCTTGTTGAAGGGGCAACAGTAGCTGAGATTAGTTTTACTACAGTGAGACATCCTGATCTTTGTCATGGTATGATCAAGGTTCTTGGTAACATCAAGGGCTTTGAACAGGGTGACCTTGTACAGATGGGTCCGACCCCTGTGAACAAATTAGTGGTCCGCGGTGAGATCGTGGGACGGGATGATACTCAGAACACACTGGTCTTCTCTATAAATGAGATGATATCCCTGCCAAAGAAACCTGTGAAGAACTACGCCCGATTGAATATGATATCTATCGGTGGAAATGCTTCAATTCAGGAAACGGCACGTTTATTTGTAGACCACAGCATACATGGGGCACCTGTAATTGACAACGGTGAGATACTTGGTGTTGTCACTTTCACGGATATAGGTGATGCTGTAGCAAGTGGAAAAATGACTGCTAAAGTCAAGGACATAATGACCCGTGACCTTATAACAGTGGATTCGGAAACTTCCCTTTATGATGTTGTAAAGGTCTTTGACGAGCAAAACATCGGTTTTTTGCTGGTTTCATTTGATGGCGAGCCAAAAGGAATCCTGTCCAAAAAGGATGTTTTCCACGAACTTGTATATTAAAACTATTTTCTTCTTTTCTTAAGTTCAGTGGTAATCTCTTCAAGGGTTATTCCCTCGGCCACAAACATTACCATAAGGTGGAAAAGAAGATCGGATGATTCGTATATGATCTCCTCTCTTTTTCCGCTTTTCACGGCAAGTATGGTTTCAATTGACTCTTCCCCTACTTTTTCCAGTATTTTGTCAATACCTTTCCTGTGATTGAGTAAAGAGCATACATATGAGTTTTCAAGAGGATTGTCTTTCCTGTCTTTTATGATCCCGTACAGTTCGTCAAGTATTGAGAGGTCAGTATCTGGCATGATTTATCCTTTTCTCATATAGGGTAATCCTATTACACCTTTATGGTGCAAATCCATTATTGAAGTCAGAATATTGAAAAGAAGTCTGAGTGACGTTGGTTGTAATCCACACACAATATGACGGGATAGTGTTGGTTATACCAACGTCTGGAGTATCATATAAATTTGTGTAATATATCTTTTTTGGTCTTGCACTGCAAAAAAAGGAGATATCAGATCTTCCTCGGATCTGTTATCTCTCCAGTGAGTGCGGATGCTGCTGCTGTTGCAGGGGAACTCAGGTACACGAATGACTGTGGGCTTCCTTCACGTCCCTTGAAGTTACGGTTGGATGTTGCAAGTCCTACTTCCCCGTCACCAAGCAGTCCGAAAGAACCGCCCATGCATGGACCACAACATGGTGATTCCACAATTGCCCCTGCCTCCATGAATTGCTCTACGTAGCCTGCCCTGAGGACCTTCATATATTCTGTTCTGGATGCAGGGATGATAAGAAGTCTTACTCCCTTTGCAACAGGTTCATCGCCCATCATCTTGGCAACAACTTCTATGTCCTCGAATCTTCCGTTGGTACAGGAACCTACGAATATCTGGTCTACCTTTGTGCCCTCTACCTCTGTCACCGGCTTGACGTTGTCTACGTTGTGTGGACATGCGACCTGTGGTTCAAGGTTGCTGACATCGTACTTATGAAGTTCATATTCTGCCCCTTCATCGGATGCCCAGTAAGGGTCGAACTCATAGTCAGGTATGCGCTCTTTGAGATACTTCTCAGTGACATCATCTGCTTCGATTATACCTGCCTTGCCGCCCATTTCTATCGCCATGTTGGAAATGGTCATACGTTCGGACATTGGCATTGATCTGATGGTTGATCCTGCATACTCTGCTGCCTTGTATCTTGCACCTTCTGCCCCTACGTCTCCGATAAGGTGGAGAATTACGTCCTTTGAATAGACATGCTTTGGAAGTTTTCCTTCGACTTCGAATCTGATGGTCTCAGGTACCTTGAACCAGAGTTTTCCTGATGCAAAGACGGCTGCCATGTCAGTTGAACCGATGCCTGTTGAGAAAGCACCAAGTGAGCCATATGCACAGGTGTGGGAGTCAGAGCCTACAACAAGGTCTCCGGGTTTTACGTGTCCTTTTTCAGGCATTACCTGATGGCAGACACCCTCGTAAACATCATAGTTGATGATGTTCTGCTCCTTTGCAAATTTTCGGAGCATGGTGTGGTTAGCTGCAGCATTAAGTGAGTCCGCAGGAACCTGGTGGTCAAAAATGATAACTATATTGCTTGGGTCCCATACCTTCTTCTCTTCCTTGTCCCTCATGATCTCGTAGAATCCTTCTACTGCAAGAGGTCCTGTGATATCGTGGGTCATTGCCCTGTCTATATTTGCCAGTACGAATTCTCCGGCTTTTACCGTCTTTCCGGCAGCCTTTGAAAAGATCTTCTCAGAGATCGTCATAGGTACATTGTTAGTGGACATGTTTATTCCTGCATAATTTTTATTTATTATAAATCAATCGATAAACGGAAATTCAGATTTTCTTTGTGATCTTACACGTTCCCTCACTATTATGGACGATGTAATTTAAGTAGCCTTGCTTCAGGTTCAACTCCGCTATTAACTGGCCTTTTCCACCAGTTATGAATCCCTTATAGTTCTTGTAGGTAAGAATGGTATCCTGAAGTTCGCAAATGTATCTATTAAGCACCTTTGCTGCAAGTTCCCTGCTTTCTTTCATTCCTATCTTCCTTCCCAGTCCTTCACATTCGGATATTCTGAGTTTTAGTCCTTCCATGTAGAATGGGTATGTGCTGCACAGGTGGGGGCGCCGTTCATATATGCTGCACCGGTTATCTGTTCTTTCATCAGGGCTGAATATACAATCCCTGTTCTTTTTTCGATGAAGCATCCAGCCAAATGTATGGATGTTGCCTTCTTCATCCACCATGCCAGTTTCTTTCTGAAGCAAATATTCCTCTTCAGGTGATTCAGCTTCTATGTTAAAAGGCTCTGCTATGTCATCTAATATGAGATTGCTGCCATCACGGATCCTGCTGATATCCTCTGGTATAACTGCAACACGATTATCTCCAAATTCCCTGCGGCAGCACTTTCCGCACATGAGGCAATTGAATCCCGTTCTGTGTATTTCTTCTGCAAGTCCCTCTGCATCTATCTGTTTTGCAGCTTCAAGTTCCTCTTCCAGTTGACGGACAAGCATTTTCCCTAATGCGATATTCATCTTTTAACCAGTATATTTTGAATTGAGTTTTCTTTGTTTGATGTCAGTATCCTATATAAATTAAAAACAAGTTCGCAGGCTGTATATATTTTAAAAAGTATATAATAAAACGCGCATAACATCTTATTTATATTTAGAGGCATGGTTCGTGTTCAGGCCTTCATGGTATCCTATAGTTCAGGGACGTTTCCTCCAGAATCCTGATTATTGGAAGGCTCCATGCACAATGATGGCTGTTCATGTGAAACATGTCTGATGTAACCTTGGTGCATTTTATCTAATTTATCCAATGGCTCTGTCTTTGTGGTCTGTGCATGGTGTATTCTCTTAGATCGTATGCAGGGTATGGATGTAACCATGGGTGTATGAATTTGTATGCAAACAAAGATGCTTACATTTTATGTGGATTATTACGTATTGTTTGGTGCGCATTTGTATGCTTAATTGTTCTTGTTCTGTATGAGTTGTGTCGCTTTCGGCATGTCTTGTATGCTATGTTTGATACATCTGGTTCGTGCATGCCGAATTATTGGTGTTTATTATTCTGCACTACGGTCCTCTCAAGTAAATCAAGCAGTGAATCGACTAATAGGTAAAACACTCACAACAAAGAATATGTCAAAAAAGAGATACTGGATTGTATATATTAAACAAACTGAAAATAATGTGGAAGGGACTATTCGTCTGCCTCTTCCACACCGACAGCAGCTAAGAATCTCTTTACAACTGCTTCGTTGACGAGTCTTAAGAGTGTCTGACGGTCCTTTGCGGCACTGAATACTCCAAGAGGTATTTGTGCTGCTGCTGCAGTTGCATGTCCTCCGCCTGCATCTTCTCCGAATGCACGTCTCATGACATCTCCAAGGTTAACCCTGATGTCATTGCTACGCCCGGAGATGTATATCTTCTCCTCTGTGACACCAAAAACAATGGAAGTGGATATTCCTTCCAGGTTGAGAAGATAATCTGCTGCCTGTGGTAAAGTATCCCTGTTGCGTATGCTTCCCACATTTGAAAGCAGGTAACTTCCGACTACCTGACGGCTGTTTATGGCTTCTCCAAGTACGTCCAGTGTCTCGATAGACATGGAAGGTCGCTCCAGCTGTTCCAGTACATCATGGTCAGAGAGGGGGTACAGGTATGAAGCAGCCGAAAGGTCGGCAGAATCGGTGTTTCTCTTAAAATCAAGTGTATCGGTTCTGATGCCGTATAACAGGGCAGTTGCCAGCTCACTGCTGATATCCACATTGAGTTCCTGGAGATACTTGGTCAATATGGTGGCAGATGCACCAACGTTGGGGCGAATATCTATAAAGTCAGCATCTATCTCGCTATCAGTAATCGGGTGATGGTCAATGATTATATTTACACGCGTACCAGATGGCAGGGAGTTATTGGCGCCTGGTATGGCACAGTCAATGAGTGCTAAATTCTGATATCCTGTGAATCCAACATCTTCTGCCCTGAAAAGATCGATTCCAAGCAGGTTAACAAAAGCCTTGTTTTCCTGATGTCCTATCTCTCCATGGTAGATAATATCAGCAAGAACATTAAATGATTCTGCAATCGTTTTCAATGCAAGGGCACTGGAAATGGCATCCGGGTCAGGATTATCGTGGACCACAATTGCAAGCTTTTTCCCTTTGTTTACATCGAACCACTGTGTCAGTTTGTTACCCCTGCGCATCGCCTCTGCACGTTCAAGTGATCTTGAAAGGGACTTTGCGACCATTCTGGGTGGCATGATCACAAGATCTGCGCCCATCGTTTCCATTTCCTGCATGTTTATAACATCAGGAGCCCTCACTACACAGTATATGTCCTGTGATACCTTATTCCTTACATTAATGAGAGCTTTTTTATTTGCTTTCGGGTCTGAGCTCAGAATAAGTATTCCTGCAAGGTTTTTGGTATTGATTATGTCAAAAAGGCCAGGATCACTCACATCACCGACAATGGCCTCATAGGCCTCTTCGCGAAGTGTCTCAACCTTTTGTGAATCCTTATCAACAATGATGATCTCTTTATCAAGTTCTCTAAGTTCCTTTGCTAATGCAAAACCAAAACTCCCACTTCCAAGTATAAGATATGTGGGTTTGATCTTCGTTTTGTCAGTTGCGTTTATCTCTTTTGCAACGGTGTTAATAAAATGACCTCCAGTTGGTGTAAGAATGTTTGGTATAAAATGATTGTAATTTAATAGAAAAACAACATATCAACTGATAAATACAATGCAAACTAAGGAATAAATAGGTAACTATGTTCTCTATCACTTCTTCAAGAATGCGTTCTATAGATGCTAATTGTTCATACCTTGGCCTTAGTCCGGTCCAGTTAATGGAAAATGCAGGCTCTGCAATTGCCCGGGAAATAACATCCCGCATAAGCTCCGGGAAAGTACTTTTTGTTTCAGGCCGGGGTAACAATGGGGGTGATGCATTCGTTGCTGCAAGGCATCTTGCACTGAACGATGCCTTCGATGTAAGGGTCATACTTCTTGGTCATTCTTCCCGCATAAGGACGGAAGAATCAATGCATAATTTCTCTCTACTTGCATACAGTGGTATAATAGAAGTAAGAGAGATATCTGATTCAAAGGAGCTTGAAAGCTACCCCGGATGGAAGGATGCAGATATTATCGTTGACGGGATCCTGGGTTCCGGAATAAAAGGTTCTCCTAGAGAACCCGAATCAACTGCAATAGATCTGATTAATTCATCCGGTTCATACATTGTTTCCATAGACTCCCCTTCTGGATATGATCTCGATAGTGGGGAGGTGTCTAAAAGCGTTTTTGCTGATATGACCGTCACTTTCCACAGGATGAAGACCGGTCTGGAACTTCCGGAATGTGAGAAATACACAGGCAAAGTAAAAGTTGCTCCAATCGGGGTTTGCAGGGATGCAGAAGAATATGTGGGTCCTGGTGACCTCATGAATCTTGCTCGCAGAGAACAGCATGCTCACAAAGGCAACTCCGGTCGTGTTCTTGTGATAGGCGGGGGTGCTTACTACGGGGCACCGGCACTCGCAGCCATGGCAGCACTTCGCACAGGAGCCGACATTGTGACGGTGGCAGTACCTGAAAACGTTGCAGATACCGTTGCCTGCTTTTCTTCGAATCTCATAGTTGTACCACTTTCCGGTAACAGGCTGGACCCTGATGACCTCCCTGCACTAAAAGTTCTCATAGACTCCCATGACATTGCTGTCATTGGTCCGGGTATTGGCAGGGACCCATCGACTCTTGATACCGTACGGCAACTCCTTCCTTTATGCAAAAAGGCAGTAATTGATGCAGATGCTCTCTATGATCTGATCCTGCCTGTAAAAAGTGAGGGTAAATTCATACTGACCCCGCATTCTGCGGAATTCGCACGTCTTTCAGGGGTTGAAGTCCCCCACAATCTCACAGAAAAAAAACAGATAGTAAACCAGTTTGCCGGGGAAAACGGGGCTATAGTGGTTTTGAAAGGTAAAGTTGACATCATTTCGGATGGGGAGAATGTCCGGCTTAACAGGACGGGGAATGCAGGGATGACCGTCGGTGGTACGGGGGATGTGCTTACCGGTATCACGGGTGCCTTGTTTGCAGTCAATGATGCTATGGATGCGGCATCGTGTGCTGTTTTTATAAGTGGTGCTGCCGGTGATCTTGCATTTGATGAAAAAGGCTTCGGATTGCTTGCGACAGATATAATTGACCGGATAACAGATGTTATATCAGAGGTGTATTGATATGGGGCAGGAAAACAGAAAGATAAATGTAGATGTCGAAAGAAAGTGGATTCGTATCACTATAAATCATGGCAAGGATGAGGAAATTCTCAAACTAAGTCTCAATGAAGCCACGAGCCTGAAAGAACAACTAAATAGTACTATTGAGGATTACCTGCAAAGGCAGAACATAAGAATTGACTAAAAAACGGTGATTTATTGGAAGCTACATTCACGCATATTGAAAATGACCGTGCGGTCATGGTGGACATCAGCAGTAAAGATATAATTGTAAGGAAGGCAGTAGCTTCCGGGGAAATAGTTCTTAGTGACGCAACGATTGAAAAGATACGCACAGGCACTGTTGAGAAAGGCAATGTACTTTCCACTGCGCGCATAGCTTCGATCCTTGCAGTTAAAAAAACCCCCGAACTAATTCCTATGTGCCACCAGATCCCAATTACTTCAGTGGATGTGGACTTTTCAATTTATGACAATATTGTTTGCGCAAAAGTAGAGGTGCGTTCTGTCGGAAAGACCGGTGTTGAAATGGAAGCACTTACCGGTGTCTCAGTAGCGTTGCTTACTGTATGGGACATGGTAAAGTCTGCGGAAAAAGATGAAACAGGTAATTATCCTGCTACCGGTATACAAAATATCAAGGTTCTTGAGAAAGTCAAAATGAACCAAAACTAATGTATTATAGAGGTACATTAGAGAGCATTCAAATTATCCATTAATTAAATCTTAAAGAGGTACATTATTTGAAAATCATAGGAGGACCAGCATCCCAGGCTCTTTCATCAAGGGTTGCAAGAGAGCTAAATATAGAACCTTGTGTGTGTGATTATACAAGATTCCCCGACGGTGAACTGTACTCACGCATTCTTGATGAAGACGTGGATGAAGTTACAATTATCCAGAGTACAATAACGGATTCTGACCTTATCGCATTACTGCAGCTCATAGATGCCTGTGAGGATTCACCTGTCATAAATGTGGTCATTCCCTACATGGGATATGCAAGGCAGGACAAGAAGTTCAAAACAGGTGAGCCTATAAGTGCAAGGGCAATTGCAAGGACCGTTAACGCTGACCGTATATTCACTGTGAATATCCATGAGTCCAGTGTGCTGAACTATTTCAACGCAGATGCCTTTGATCTTGACGCATCCCGTCTCATTGGTTATCATATAAGGTCCCTTAACCTGAGTGACCCGTTGATAGTATCACCTGATAAGGGTGCAATAAGCCTTGCAGAAAACACAGCTGCTGATGTAGGTCTGGAATTCGATTATCTGGAAAAGACCCGCCATTCAGGCGATACCGTTTCTATCAAAGCAAAGAATGTTGATGTAATGAACAGGGATATTATTATTATCGACGATATGATAGCTACAGGCGGAACTATGGCCGAGTCCATAAAGCTACTTAAATCACAGGGTGCAAAGGATGTATATCTTGCATGTGTCCATCCGGTGCTTGCAAGAAATGCCGTATTGCGTTTGTTCAATGCAGGTGTGAAGGATATCATTGCAACCGACACAATAGAAAAGGCACAGAGTTGTGTCAGTGTGGCACCTTTGATAGCCAATGCTTTAAGAAGTATCTGAACATTAATATATTGAGGTTTGATCATGACGTTACCCGATGTTTGCCCCAGGGACGGAATTTCCCACTGTAAGAAAAAAGCCTGCCACCTTTACGTAGTCGAATGGCGTACAGGGGATGAACAATGTGTAATTGGGTATCGTTCTACTCATAAGCAGCTCTCAAAGTCCATGCCCATGGAAGATACCTATGCTCAAAGTACACGCATGAGGCTGGAAAAGCCAGCAGGGTATGAAAGCAGACCCCGGGCGGAACCTGCTGTCAGTAAGCCCGCAGAAAGGAAGCATCTGGAAAGGCAGGTATCTGATAATGTTGAAACTATTGTTGCATCACCTCAAAAGAAACCGGTTGTTGTTTTGAGTCATGAAGAAGTCGTGGTCAACAACAAAGATACCACTGTTATCGAATCAAGACATGGTGATGAAAAAAAGGATGACCGAAAAAGGAAGTCTCTTGATGAGCTGATGAACCTGGATCTTCCTGATAACTATGAGAAGGAATTCTGGGAATAGCTCTCTTTACATACATGCGATCAGGAATACTCTGCAAAGTCTATGATCTGCTTCTGGATGAAATGGGGCCGCAATACTGGTGGCCTGCAGACACGGCTTTTGAGGTTGTTATCGGTGCTTTGCTCACCCAGCAGACAAAGTGGACAAATGTGGAAAAGGCTATCAATGGTCTGAAAGAACATGGTCTGCTTGAAGTTCAGGCTCTTGCTGATACTGATATTGAATTACTGGAAGAACTTGTAAGATGTTGCGGTTTTTATCGGCAGAAAGCCTCTCGTCTTAAGAGTATAGCATCTTTTTTTGTGGACCAGGGTATGGAGGACGTTTTTTCCATGCCGGTTGAAGAACTTCACAAGACGATGTTATCGCTTAAAGGAGTTGGAAATGAGACTGCAGACAGTATTGTGCTCTACGCTGCCAATAAACCAAAATTCGTCATAGATGCCTATACCACACGTATAATGAAATGTATCGGTATCCGTGGCAACTATATGCAACTACAGCGGATGTTTGAAAAAGAACTTCCTACAGATATCGATATCTATAAGGAATACCATGCTCTCATAGTTGAGTATTCAAAAGCCTATTGTGGCAGGAACAGATGTGATGAATGTATTCTGAAGGAATTGAATGAGAATGGATATTGAAACCTATAACAAGATATATGACAGCCTGGAAAGTGTCAATGATGTGGAAAGTGTTGCAGAAAAGTTTTCGCAGCCTATTGGTACTATCTATTCCATACTTAACCAGAAGACCGTTACAAAGGTCAAGAGAAATTTCTCAAGGGTCAAGAACAACAGTGCCCGCCATTTAAGGCAGTGGAAGAAAGGCAAGAGTATAACTGAGATCGCAAGGAAAAATGACATACCTGCGACACTGATGGTTTCAATGCTGCTCAAGGAAATGGATATCCCAAAGAAAGGTTTCATAAGGAATCTGGATGAGTATCCTGACGGCCGTCTCAAAAAAGAGGTTATGGACGCAATGGAGTCTGATATATTTTTTTCCCCGAAGGCACATGATCTTCATGCGGAAAAAGGAGAAATGGGGGAATCTCTTCTTGCAACCTGGCTCACAGAAAGGGGACTTACATACAGGTCCGAAAACGACTTGAGGGCGGAAGGCTTTACAAAAACACCTGACTTCCTGCTGGATGAGCCACTTGATGTTGATGGTGTGCAGGTTTCCTGGATAGAAAGCAAGGCTCTGTTCGGTGATGAGAAAGAGCATGCTTATTACATTAAAAAACAGTTCAGGGAATATGAGGAAAACTACGGTATCGGTATGATAGTCTACTGGTACGGTTTCATTGATACCATCAGTTACAATGGTAATATCATAAAGGATTTCGAGTTCTTCGCTGATGCCGGGGATATGGTAGAAGAACTTCTGAACTTTAAGACAGATTGGTAATATTTCCAGCTATCATTCAGTTCTTTTAGGCATGACATTTTTGGTATATACCTGATATACGCCTTCCTCGTCATATATAACCACTTCTTTATTGATGGTGGCATGGTTACCGTGTACTACCAGAAAAGGCCACATCTCGTTTGTCTCAGGATCACGCTGGTTCTTCATGTTAAAGATGTCCTGTGAAGTGCTTATTGGCATCCTGTATAAGTTCTGGGTAATACGAGTCATATTTACCTGAACACTACCTGTTTATTAATATCTTTCGAGTTGCATCTGTATGAGTTCATCCTCTGTCCGAAAGGGGACAAAATCCCATGACTTGATTCCTGATTGTATTTTCTTCTTAAGCAAAGATTATAATAGTAACAATTGTCTAAGGTTACTGGCTTTCGGGCACTTTAACATTCAATATTATTACTCATAGATCGGTGAAATTAATGGCAGATATTACACATTGGGCAGATGTCATAGCAGACGAGGTGCTGGCAAAGGGCAGGAAACACCTTGTTGCAACCGGCATCACTCCCTCAGGTCATATTCATATTGGTAACATGCGCGAGGTCGTAACCGCAGATGTAGCATACAGGGCTCTTATCGATAAAGGTGCAGAGGCTGAGTTCATCTATATTGCAGATACCTACGACCCCCTTAGAAAAGTCTACCCTTTCCTGGATGAAAGTTATGCAGAACATGTGGGCAAACCCCTTTCAGAGATACCATGCCCATGTGGTGAACATAAGAACTACTCCGAGCACTTCCTCGAACCTTTCCTGGGAGCTCTCGATCATCTGGGAATTCATCCGAAAGTCTACAGGGCTGATGAACTCTACAAAGAGGGAGTCTATGTTGAAGCTATAAAGCAGGCTCTTGTAAAGAGGGATGAGATTGCAGAGATCCTTCAGACAAGGTCCGGCAAGACTCCGGTAGAAACCTGGAACCCTTTCAATCCTATCTGCCTTGAATGCGGTAAGGTCAACACTACCATTGTAAAGGGTTTTGATCTGGATGCAGAGACTGTGGACTATGATTGTTCATGCGGGCACACTGGAACAGTATCCATGAAGGGTGGCGGCAAACTCACATGGCGTGTGGACTGGCCAGCCAGGTGGAAGGCACTTGGTGTTTCAGTAGAGCCTTTCGGAAAAGATCACGCTTCAAGAGGTGGTTCATATGATACGGGTCAGGATATTGTTAAAGAAATATTCGGATATGATGCTCCGCATCCAATAGTCTATGAATGGATCATGCTTGGCCAAAAGGGTGCTATGTCATCCTCTACCGGCGTTGTCGTTTCCATTGCAGACATGCTTAAGGTCGTTCCTCCTGAGGTTCTGCGTTACCTTATCATCCGTACAAAGCCTGAAAAGCATATCAGGTTCGATCCTGCATTACCACTGCTCACACTTGTGGACGAGTTCGAACGTCTGCACTCAAGTGACAATACTACATCATACGATAAGAGAATGATAGAACTCTCACATGCTGCAGGACTTTGCCATACGGATATCCCGTTCAAGCATATGACCACCATCTATCAGGTTGCAGCAGGCGATTTTGATAAAATCATGAAGATTGTCAAAAGAGCAGGGTACGATACTTCAAATGAGAGGTGCATACGTGAACTTGTTGACAATGTAGGGAACTGGCTTGAGATGTATGCTCCTGACAATGCAAAGTTCAGTGTACAGGAAGGAATTTCTGTAAATGCTGCAAATCTGACTCCTTTCCAGAGAGCATTCCTTACCTCATTTTCAGATATACTGGAAAAAAGTGGTGAATTGACAGGTGAGGATTATCATAACCTGGTATATTCTTCAAAGGAAGCAGGATCCGAATTGAATACAATGATCGCAGCTGCAATGGCTGTAAGTCCGGAATCACTGGAAGCGAATCCGAAGGAACTCTTCAAGGCAGTATACATCTCTGTGCTCGACCAGGCATCAGGTCCAAAGGCTGGCTGGTTCCTTTCCTCACTTGAGAAGGATTTCCTTATCAAACGCTTCAGGGATGCAGCAGCATACAGACCCTGATCATGGAAAACAGTTCTTTCCCGGGCAATAATCCAAGATCTCATTTCCTTGCCTGGGATGAAGAATACAAACATGTGACCTGGGGCGGTCCCAGGTCGATTTCAATGCTTGAAGGATTGATCTCTCCATTTTCCCGTGTGCTGGATCTCGGTTGCGGCAACGGCAGGTTCCTTCTGCCTCTGTCTCGAAAATATGAGTCTGTGGGTATTGATGTATCATCAACTGCTGTACACAGGGCTCGCTCCTACATCAGTAAGAACAATAGCAAGGATGATGCACAGGCAGAATGTCTTGTATCAAGCATAACATCACTTCCTTTTTCTGATAATTCTTTTGATGCTATCCTGTGCCTTGGTGTTGTCCAGCATCTGATGGAAGAGGAAAGGCAGATGGCAATAAGTGAGATAAGAAGAGTGATGAAAAGCGGAGCTATTCTCGTCATTGAAGTCTTTGGGACAGAAGATATGAGATATGGTGGCAATGAGATCGAAAAGCACACATTCCGCAGGAAAAGCGGAATCATATACCACTATTTCACAGAAGATGAACTTGCATCCCTGCTCTGTGGATTTGAGATCATAGAAATGAAGGCAATTGTTTCTGAAAAAAGATTCGGTGGCGAACTACACAAGCGCCACCAGATAAGGGCAATAGCCCGCCTTTAGAATGCAATTCCAAGATAATTTAACACTATTATCAGCAGTGCACCTACAACACCTGCAATTGCACAGATCAGGATGACTATCCAGTTGTAAGCAATTTCCAGTCCTAACACCAGGTTTGCAATAACGAGCACGATAAGTCCCATGATAGCGTTTATTGCCATGTTCTTTGCAGTCTTTAGTACCTTCCAGAGAAGAATTGCAGCTATGATAGCTACGATAAGAATCACTATTTCAGTTACCATGATCACCACTTTAATATTACTATGATAAGTATTTAATGATTGCTAAAAAATTAAGGTTTGTTAATGCAGTTAAGGAATACGTCTATTTTTTCCTTCATTGAATTACCACTATCATATTCTTTGGTGATGATTCTCTTATCTCCTAGTATCATCGCAGAAACATTTGCGTCGGGCGTGTGCAAACACAGGACCGGAAGTTCTCTGTGCAATGCGCTGGAGATCTCATAACCTACACCAATCGAAGGGATGCTGACCTCTGCTATCACGCAGTGGCTCTTTTCAAGGAATTCCATGTCACGTATGTATATTTCCTGCTCCGTCAGCAGGGACTCGTTCTTTTCAAGTTCCGGGTCAGCCACATGCCAGCTGAGCACATCATGTCCGCTGTCCTGAAGATAGTTACACATCTCAATGTAGGTGGACAGCATATCCCTGCCCCCTCTTATTGATGCTGAAAGGAATACGTTCATAGTACTCCCCTGTGGTAATGCCCTCTTGTGTGATATTCGCTGATATCGCCGGATTCCCATGCTTGCTTTTTATTTTGACTGAAATAAGAATCAATTCCGTCCCTGTAGGCACGTGTGGCTTTTCCCACATGTTCGCTCTTCATGGTCCTCGCATCTATCCTGATTCTTGAAAGACCAGCTTTGATAAGTTGCGGTACTTCTTCCAGCAGGCATAGTTCCCTTGAGTTGTAGATATGTGTCCTGCAATCCGAATCAGTCTGTACCAGGAATTCATATCCCTTCTCATCGACTATCTCGAATTTACCGCTCTTGCAATGGGAACCGCAATTGTCCGTATCTCCCATTATGCCACCAATAAGGCAGTGTTCGGATTCCATTACCTGAACGCCGCCATGTGCGATGTATTCGCAATTGCCGTATTTTGCTATCTTTGTAATCTGTCCCAGATTCATTTCCGGTGAAAGGGTCACAGTATCCGCACCTTTCTCTGCCAGGAATTCAAGGGTATGCCGGTTGAATACATTCATGGAACTGTCGGTTACTATTTTCATACCTGAAATTGCTGCTTCCGCAGTCATTCTGAAAACACCGGCATTTGCGACTACAATTCCATCAAAGCCGAGTTTTTTTGCCAGTGCTATCCTGTCCCTGAGCTTGTCCATTTCAGCATCTTTCACGACCACAGGTGTGTGAAGATACAATGGTATCTCCTTCTCTGCAGCAAAACTGATGGCTGAGCACCACTCTTCATTTTCAAAGTCCTTCCCATCGCTATCAAGATATACGATATCTGCTCCGCCCTTGATTGCAGATGTGAGGGATTTGGAATTGTTAACGCTGACAGAAAGGAGTGTTCTTTCTTCACTGTTCTGCGTTTCAGATTCTTCATTTTCGTCCACTTCTGCCGGAGCATTATCTGTGACAGGTTTGATGTGTGGCTGTCTTCTGTATTTTTCTATCCGCAGTTTCTCAAGTTCCGATATTGCTTCAGTCCTTACGTTGTTCAGTTCCTTTATCGGTATGAATGCGTCTTCAGGGATGTCTATTTTGATGTCAGCAGGCTCAAAAACCGTGTTCCCTGTCTTTGAAAGCTGTTTATCCACATCTTCTGCAGTCGTTGGTCTTTTCTGGGATTTCTCAACAACATAATCGGAAATGACCTTTGAGATGTTGTTGTCATTATCAGAAACTGAGAGTTCCATTTTCTCTCCGGTATGTGCTTTCAGGCTGATGGATACCGGGATCTTGCGTATTGGTGAAGGGGAAATGAATGAATGCTGTAATCCTTTCATCAGGGAATCGTCAAGTGTCCTGTAAACGATTGTTCCTGATTTGAGTGCCTGTTCAAAATTAACAGAGATGATGTCGCCCTTTCCTGCGTTCTTTACAGGCATGTTATTAATATACATGCCTCTGATTACGGTTCCTGCTTCCCGGTAACCTTCAAAACCGATTCCATCTCCAACTTCAAGTTCCCCACTGAGTTCTATTAAAATACTGCTGCGTTTCTGATTGTATCCACTTACTTTTCCAACCACAATTCCCTGATTATGGGGTCTCTGGCGGCTCATAAGCTCTCCTGCAGGGTCGCCTTTGAAATAAGCTGTTGTGAACTCACGGTTGAAGAGCTGTTCAAGTTGTGTGGATTCTTCTTCAGTTACAAAATAATTGTCAGGATCTTCTGCAAACCGGTCTATCAGCCGACGGTATATGCTTACTACCCCTGCAACGTATTCGGGGCGCTTCATACGGCCTTCTATTTTGAAAGAATCTATTCCTGCGGTTATGAGTTCAGGTAATATCCCGGAGGTGTTGAGGTCCTTTGGACTCAAAAGGTAGCTTCCCTCTGTTTTCACTTCCAGACCGTTCTTCAGTAATCTGTATTGCTTGCGGCATGGCTGGGCGCAGTAGCCACGGTTTCCGCTTCTGCCTCCTATCAGGCTGCTCATGAGGCACTGGCCGGAGTAGCAGATACAGAGAGCACCGTGTACGAAAGCCTCAATTTCAGCTCCGGTTTCTGCTTTGATCGTCTTTATCTCGTCAAGTGAGAGTTCCCTGGCAAGAACCACCCTTTTGACACCCATTTCCTTCAGTAAAAGGACACCTTCGGTGTTGTGAATGGTCATCTGGGTGCTTGCATGCACAGGAAGTGTTGGGACCATTTCCCTTGCAAGTGTCAATAAGCCCATATCCTGCACTATGATGGCATCTGTGCCCAGCTCATCCAGGGTGTACATGAGTTCCAGGGCCATTTTCATCTCGGTGTCCTTGATGAGTGTGTTCACGGTGACGTAGACTTTCACTCCCCTGAGGTGGGCGAAGTCAAGTGCTTCCCTGAATACCTCTATGGTGAAATTGCCTGCGTAAGCCCGGGCGCTGAAATCCTTGATCCCAAGATAGACTGCATCGGCACCGTTCTCTACGGCAGCTATGAGTGATTCCATATTTCCGGCGGGGGCTAAAAGTTCAGGAGTTCTAAGCATGATATTTGCTCAGATGAGGTTAGAATATATAAAATCCCCCTTCCACAGAGCCACCGATATTTAAGTTCGAATATATACCTTTACAAGTGGCAAATCTAAAAATCATAATTTTGGTGAGGATTATCATGTGCCTATCAAATATTCATCACCCGATCTTATGAATTTGTGTCAGCAGGGCTCTCATTTTTTGACGCACAGGTAGGTTCCCATGAATCCATCCTGATAATGAGACTTCTCTATCCGGAAGCCTGCTTTTTCAATTAACCCCTCCATTATCCAGTCAAATGTTGAATATTCTTCTTTGATGTGAAGTTTCATTTCATTGACAATCTCGTCCCCGGCTTCAGGGGGCATATTCTTGAATACCTGTGAGAAATATGAGTCGAAATCCTGTATTCCTGATGAAAATACCACATCCTTCAGATAGAACTTTCCACCGTCTTTAAGCATCGAGTTGACATTCCTCAGTGCGATGAGTTTCCAGAAATCCGGAAGATGGTGCAATACAAGCTGGGTTACCACTGCATCAAATTCCTTTCCGATTGGTTCGAACGTCAGGAATCCTGCGTTTTCAAATTCAATGTTATCCCTGTTCCTTTCCCCTGCTTTCTTCATAGCAAATTCAAGCATTCCCTGTGAGATATCCAGGGCAAGGACTTTTTTGCAATATCTTGAAAGCTCAATGGAAAATTCACCAGTTCCACATCCGATCTCCAGTACATTATCTTCCGGTTGAAGGTCAATGAGCTTCCGCATGGTTTCAGCCTCACCGGCTATGTCCCGGATAGTTCTCATCTTCCTGTCGTAGTTCCTGACCTCTTCCTCGCTTGCGTAATCAGTTCCTATTTGGATGAATTCATCATAAGACCATTCAGGTAATTCTCTCATAGTGATCACTTCTGCATTACAGGCTCAATATGTTTCTTGTATATAATCAATTATTGCATCGGTTCAAAAGTTAAATAACAGATTCTATTCACTTACCATTCGCAATTCCTATGGAAATCATAGTCTGTGAACAGGCTATGGGCACAGGTGAAGACCGAAGGGAATTTGCAGAAAAGTCATTCTGATAAGTGAGAGCTAAAAAAGTAGAAAGTGGAAATATGGAAAAGAAATTATTTCTTTTCCTTCTTCTTCAGTACATAACTTTTGAGGATATACAAACTTACTACGATTACAATCAGATTATAGAATGCCTGGATTATGGGTACATATTCATGCTTGAACCATGTGTAGATTATATTATCCACTGTGAAATAGAACTTTAACGCAGAAATGGCAATAATGATGCCCAGCAGTACGAACAGACCGCCTTTGAAATAGTCCTCTACAGTTGTATCCTTCTTTTCTTTTGTGTTAACTTTCGGAGATACTATGATATTTTCATCTTTTGTTTCCTTAGTTTCCTTTTCCTCGTTCATTGCAATCTCCTCCTTGCTATGTATAGTGCTGAGATGAGCGATATTGCTGCAAAGGTTGCTGTAAAGCCGGGGCTTTCTTCCTCGGCAGTTTCTTCTGCGTATTCCCGGTCATAGTCTTCTTCGACTACAAAATCAGTGGTATCTATGTCCTTGTTCTGAACCTGTTGATCTCTTTCTATTATCTTTTCAGGATTCAGCTGAACGTAATCTTCCCCTGTATTGACTATGGTATTACCATCCCATATACTGACCTCGACAATGTAGTTGTAGTTGTCAGGTACCGTGAGATTGACACTTCTGATAATGGTATCTTCAGGTTCTATTTCACCTGAACTGATCCACTTCTTGTCTGCAATGAGTCGTGCATCCATTTCCCTGGCTTTGACGAGTATGCGGTAATCCTCTGTGGTTTCCACACCTTCGTTCTTCAGGTAGATGTCATTTTCAATAACAACTCCTTTAGAACTTGCTTCCCTTGCTATGAAATCAATGCCTTCTATCTGCATACCAGTTTCCTGCGTATCAGTTGGCAGATTCTCCAGTCCGGATAGCGTAATCCATCTGTCGTATCCAATTTCCCCATCATTGATAATGGCTGCAATAATGCGATAACTGCCACTTTTAGGAAGACGTATCTTTTGATTTACCATTTTGGTTTGATACTCTTTTATAGGTCCGATATCTTCTTCCTGTTTCAGTTCCAGCAAACCGGTCCGCTCGTTGAATACTTTGAGCATAACGGTTGAATTGCCGTTGCTGTCAGCTCCCCGGTTTTCGACGTACGTGGTCACATTGAACCATGCATAGGTGCTTTTGACACTATCTTTGGATATTTCGATGTCTGATATTATCAGTCTTGTTTCTTCATCGAACTCACGCAGGCATCCGCCGGATGCTGCGAAAGATGTGACAATGAGTAAAATAAGGATGAAACTGGTTTTGTTGTATTTCTTTGTCATGTATTTCCCACTCACAATGATATTACAAAAAGGTACTATATAAATATTATTGGCACATGTGCTAAAAAATAGGACAAGACATGGATTGATTGTTTTGTAGTACGTACTATAAAACTATCCATGATAATCTAATTTATTCACAGAAATTTTGATAAAACACAGACATAAGTCTTGATTATTTCCTTATTCAGATTTTTTCAATTTAGGTCTACAAACAATACTTCTGAACATATAATGATTAGAGGCTGGAATAAGTATTGAAGGGTATTTTAAAAGAAGAAGGCATCCAAAAAAGTTACAAAAAGTTAAATAGGTCCATAATAGTCTCTACCTAGCATAAAGGAGCGCGTAGTAATAATGCAGGATGGAGATGGAAGAAGCAAAACTGCGGTAAAAGTGACCACTAACGGAATGGTCTTTAATATATTCCTTACTATTTTCAAGTTCATTGCCGGGATCTCAGGCAATAGTGCAGCAATGATTGCAGATGCTGTTCATTCATTTTCTGATTTTATTACTGATATCGTGGTAATTTTCGGCCTCAGGGCTGCCGGGAAACCTGCTGACCATAATCATCATTACGGTCATGGCAAAATCGAAACTCTTTGCGCAGCTTTTGTAGGTATTGTCCTCTTTATAATCGGATTAGAAATATTGCAGAGTGGTTTGAGCAAGATACTTTTTGTAGCCGGTGGTGGCAACCTTGAACAACCTGGAGCTATCTCCTTTATTGCTGCAGTAGTATCTATTCTTACAAAGGAAGGTTTATACCGCTACACACTGAGTGCCGGCAGGTCTATAAAAAGCGATGCAATGATTGCAAATGCGTGGCATCATCGTTCAGATGCATTCTCTTCTGTGGGAACAATGATAGGCATCGGTGGAGCAATGATCCTTGGAGGACGATGGGTAATTCTTGACCCTGTAGCAGCGGTCATAATGAGTTATTTCATATTCAAGGTCGCATTTGAAATCTCTTATACAAACATCAATGAACTCACAGAAGCAGCCCCTGATATTGATATTGTTAAAGAGATAAGTCATATTATCGTATCCACTGAAGGTGTCAGGGACTTCCACAAGCTCAAAACAAGAAAGATAGGTAGTAACATAGCAACTGATGTACATATTCAGGTAGATAGGGATCTGAGTCTCATCGAAGCTCATGACATATGCACTGAAGTTGAGAATCGGTTACGTGCAAAGTTCGGAATGGACAGTATACTGTATATCCATTGCGAACCTGACATTTAATCAAAGAGATATATAGTAATTCAGTCCGTGCAGATGCACGGATTCTTCCCGCATGTCGGACACTTATCTGGATACTTCTCCAGAAATGCGGCTTCAAGATCGATGTTGTAGAGGTTCGCAATTGCAGCTATCCAGGCAAAACAGTCTGCAAGCTCCTCCCGGATGTTGTCCATATCGTCTCTGCGGATGGCTTCTGCGAGTTCACCGATCTCTTCCACAAGCCAGAGAGTGGTGGCTGGTGCACCTCTTCTCCTGTCGTTGTGGGCGTAGAGGTCGTACATCCGTTTCTGGAATTCTGAGATTTCCATGTCTTTCTTCCGTCCTTAGAGCCTTACAGGAATATCCTTTTTCCTGAGGTATTCCTTGGTGTCGTTGACAGTGTATTCCCCAAAGTGGAATATGCTTGCTGCAAGTGCTGCATCAGCTTTTCCTTTTGTGAAGCCTTCGTACATGTGTTCTGGATTGCCTACGCCACCGGATGCGATGATTGGTATCTCCAGTTCATCGGAAAGTCTTCTTGTGATAGGGATGTCGAATCCGTCATAGGTTCCGTCCTTGTCCATACTGGTGAGCAGTATCTCGCCGGAACCAAGTTCCTCTACCTTCTTTGCCCACTGGACAGCGTCTATTCCGGTTGGCTGCCTGCCACCGTAGATTACAACCTCATACCATGCAGGGGTTCCGTCTTCAAGTTCAAGAACTGTCTTGTCAGGGTGGTCCTTAATGTTTGTATTCCTCTTGCAGTCGATTGCTGTGACGATGCACTGGGCACCGAATATCTCTGATGCTTCTTTGATAAGGTCAGGATTCTTTATGGCCGCGGTGTTTATGGATACCTTGTCTGCGCCTGCCCTGAGTATCTGGCGTATGTCTTCGATGGAGTTGATTCCCCCGCCAACGGTGAGCGGAATAAATACCTCATCTGCAGTTCTTTCGATGACCTTTACCATGGTGCCCCTTCCCTCGTGGGATGCGGTTATGTCAAGAAAAACAAGCTCATCGGCACCCTGTTCATTATACCTCTTGGCAAGTTCCACAGGGTCCCCTGCCTTTCTCAGGTCTACGAATTCTATTCCCTTGACTACGGTCCCGCCTTCCTCATCAAGCGTAACATCAAGACATGGTATGATCCTTTTTGTGAGCATGTGTGATATTGTCCCTTTCACTGCTTTTGATTATCTTTATCTGCAAGGCTAACCGGCAGATGGTATATTTAATAAGAAGATATCGAGTTTTTATTTAATACTTGTTGTGTCTTGTTGCGACGCAGTGGAAATAGCCAGATATATAAGGGAACACTATCACATATTTATCAGCCAAGTTCGAAAAACATTGCATCCATATGCATATCATAAGCAGGTGGTAGTATGGTTTTTCCTTTCACAGAAGAACAGTTCCTGAACAATTTTGCACAATATAATTCGGGCATATTTCCTGCACAGATATTCCTGTACTTACTTGCAGGACTTGCAACCTACCTGGTATTCAATAAGAGAACGTTTTCAAACAGGTTCATCTCCGGGATACTGGCTTTCCTCTGGCTATGGACGGGTGTGGTCTATTATATAATCTATTTTTCCGCGATAAACAAACCGGCCTACCTTTTCGGTATCCTGTTCATCATTCAGGCGCTTATGTTCCTGAAATATGGAATATTCGACAGGAAACTCTCTTTCAGATTCAACAAGGACAGATACGGATTTACCGGCATGGCAATGATCCTGTACGCTCTTGTACTCTATCCCATATTCGGTTATCTTCTGGGACATGTCTACCCATACCAGCCGATATTCGGTGCGCCATGCCCCACAACTATATTCACTTTCGGGCTTTTGCTATGGATTCCATCAAAGCTGCCAAAAAGAATTCTTATAATTCCCCTTATATGGTCCCTTGTGGGATTTTCGGCTGCGTTTGCCTTTGGTATTCTGGAGGATGTACTGCTGCTGGTGTCAGGTGTGGTGGCTGTTGGTTTGATATGGTGTAAAGACGAAAAATAATACTATCATTCAATTTTCTTTTTTCTTGTATTGTATGAAGATTACATTATGTATTTAGGATCTTAACCAGAATTCATTTTATTTTCTGTAGTTCGTCAAATCAGAATTGGTATTTTAGGAGCTGATATAATATACTCTGGAAGTTGCAACTCAAAAGATATATGTTTCGATGTGACATAACACTTTGATCATGGATATTTTTAGCAAGATCTTAGGTAAGCACTCTACAAAAGATAAAATTAAGCAATGTGCAAAAAAAGCTTCAGAAATGAATAGCAGGGCAAATGTGCTTGTCGAGATGGAAAAATTTGATGATGCTCTTATTTTATATGATAACTCCGCTGACATGTGGGAGAAAATTGGTGATTTTTTATCAAAAGAGAATGTTGATGACAAAGCTCAGGAAGCATACAATAGGTCGATCGAGACAAAGTCCGGTAAGGGATTGGTGTATTTCAAGCTTGGAAGCTATGAAGATGCATTAAAATGCATCGAATCTATGTCAGAGTTATACCCGAAGAATGCTCTTAATTGGTCCAATAGGGGCATGGCACTCTTTCACCTTAAAAGGTATGAAGAAGCGCTAGAATCTTTTGACAGGGCACTTGAGGTCGATCCGGAATTAACTGAGGCTTTATGTTCTAAGGGAAATTGCCTTGCCCGTCTTGAAAGGTATGAAGAGTCTCTGGAATATTTTGATCAAGCCAGGGATAATGCAAATATAATGCATTTTAATTTTCCCCGTTTCACATGGTTCTCAATGACCGGCAGTTCAAATCTCAAGGCAGACGTTTCACAGGCGTGTTATTTCAAAGGTATTGTACTTTCCATGCTTGGAAGATATACAGAAGCCGTCGAAACTTTTGATGAAGCCCTTGAGGCCCGTCCCGTCTTTCCTGAAGCCCTTGATGCCAGAAAAGAAGCGCTATCACATATTTGATACATGTTTTCAGATGTTCCTACGGAAGGTGACTGTTAGCAACTCTTCCGTAAAAATGCATGATAGATATTTGTTAAGGTTTTGATCATCTCTCTTATTTTCCTATTATTGTAGGAAAAACAGCCAGAATAGAATATTTCCTGCATGAATTTGGATTTAGTTAGATAGTTGTTTGAGGTCGCCTGCGCTTCACCTGTCAGAGATATGCGGAGAAATTACTGGTTTCGGTCAGGAGAGATGTGTTTAAGGTCGTTAGGTGACTTTAAATCAATGAATTTCTTTTTCTTCAAACCAACAACACTGCAATAACTCCAGCCAAAAACACCCCGTCAAAAGTCCCCGCGCCGCCGATACTCACAACAGGAGCACCCAGCTTTGTAATAGCTCTCATGTTCAGCAGGTCGGCTCCTATCAGGGTGCCGAGGGTGCCGCTGGTGTAGGCTATAGCGAAGATGAGTTCGTGCTGGACATGGGTTGTGTAGACGATGATAACGGAGCTCAGGGCTGCGGCTATCGGGGGGAGTAGTGCAGGGGAGACGATGCCCACGCCTTTTACCGGTCTTGCCACACTCTTTGTTATCAGTGCAACGAACGCAGTGGCATAGATGGCGTAGATTGCGGCATCGGGGAAGAGGCTTAGCAGGTAGAGGGAGACTATCGTTGGGATGAGTGCTCCGCCTACGTTTATGGCTATGGTGGTCCTTGTCTTGTAGGTCTGCTTGAAAGGGATCCTGTATGAGACTCCGAAGACCTTTACGTATTTCTGGTTCTCAATGGGTGTCTCGGATTCGATGGTTTTCAGGGGTATATTGATACTGCTTCCGATAAGTGAGGCAAGAAGCAGGATAAGGGCATCGTTCCATGAAAAACCTATCTTTGCAAACGCACTGCTCACAAAACCAAAGAAAAGTACGGAAATGCTGAATGCAAGGACAAAAGTGAGTATAAGCGTAAAAACGAAAGTAAAGGGATTATAGAATATCCGATGCCTCATAGCATATTGTCCTTGTTAACACTATATACTTTTTTGGGTCATACGGAATTAAGCGAATCCTGAAATCGCCCTGGAACCCTGGAAATTATCCTTGCTGATGGCATCGCTGTTGAAAACTTCCTCACTTATCATGATAACGGCATCGCATCTCAGGGCAATAGCGATACAATCACTTGGACGGGCATCGAACTCCATACTTGTGCCATCCTTTTTCAGCGTTATCCTGGCGTAGTAGATGTTATCGATCTTCTCATCTATCAGCACCCTCTCAACCTCTGCACCCAGACGCACCAGCATAGACAGGATGAGATCGTGTGTCATAGGTCTTGGCATGGTCTCACTCTTCAGCACCGAATTGATAGACAGCGCCTCAGACTGGCCTATGTGTATGGGCATCAGGAGTCCTTCATCATCTTCAAGCATGACAGCCGGAACGCCCTTCCCGAAGATGTTGATCATGAACACCCCTTTCACAGTGACTTTTTTAATATTGTTTGCAGAATTCATATTATTGACAACGGCCTTTCCCTTCTTATCTATATAATTCTATAAAATGCACTGATGCTTTATCATTATCATTACTTAACACTTTCTTTTTGACCAAACCCACCTGCTCCGGGTGTCTCCACCACGAACAGGTCGCCCTCATTCATATCTACAAGGGCTTTTCCTTCAAGTTCCTCAATATCCCCGCCAAAGTCCGCACTCTCTCCCGCTCTTACAATGTAATTGTGCCCTGCCTTTCCGTCCTCTCCGCCACTTAAACCCGCCGGAGGGATTTTCCTGTGGCTCGAGATAATAGCTGCTCTCATAGGCCTGAGGAACCGTATCTTTCGCACAACCCCGCATCCTCCGCTATATTCTCCTTCACCACCGCTTCCTTTCCTGACAGAGAACTCCTCAAGTCTCACCGGGAATCTCCATTCCAGCACCTCAGGGTCGGTTATCCTCGAATTTGTCATATGTGTCTGCACAGCATCTGTGCCATCAAAACCATTACCAGCACCGGAACCGCCGCAAATGGTCTCATAATACTGGAACTCCCCGTCCCCGAAAGTGAAATTGTTCATCGTACCCTGTGACCCGGCCATCACTCCCAGCGCTCCGAAAAGTGCGTCAGCGATGTACTGTGAGGTCTCAACATTTCCTGCCACCACAGCCGCAGGATATTCAGGGTTCAGTATGCTCTTTTCAGGAATCGTTATCTCAAGCGGCCGCATACATCCCTCATTAAGCGGTATGTCCTGCTCCACAAGTGACCTGAACACATAGAGGACAGCCGCCTTGCACACAGCTACCGGAGCATTCATATTCCCGGCATGCTGCCCGGAAGTTCCGGTAAAGTCGATGTGTGCCATCCTCTCCCTGTGGTCAATGCTAACTTTCACATGGATAACTGTTCCGTCATCAAAGGAAAGTGAGTATTCCCCGTCCTTCAGAACCTCGATAACCCTTCTCACCGATTCTTCTGCATTATTCATCACATGGTGCATGTATGCCTGAACCGTTTCCATGGAAAAGTGTTCCACGAGCTTCTCAAGTTCCCTGACACCTTTCTCATTGGCGGCAACCTGCGCCTTCAGGTCCGCGATATTCTGGAATGAGTTCCGTGCCGGATACTTTCCCGAGGTCAGCCACTCTTTCACCTCATTCTCAAGGAACTTCCCCTGCCAGACTATCCTCTGCCCGCTGGTCAGCACGCCCTCCTCATCGATGTGCCTGCTTTCTGGAGGTATGGATCCCGGTGTCACTCCGCCAATATCAGCATGATGTCCCCTTGAAGCTACATAGAATGAAACATCGCCTTCATGGAAAACAGGGGTGATAACCGTAATATCGGGCAGGTGCGTCCCTCCTTCAAAAGGGGAATTGAGCATGAAAACATCTCCAGCTTCCATATCAGGGAATTTCCTGATTATCGACCTGACACTTTCGCCCATAGAACCAAGATGGACAGGTATGTGGGGTGCGTTGGCTATGAGATTCCCCTCCTCATCAAAAAGAGCACATGAGAAGTCGAGCCTCTCCTTGATATTCACGGAATAAGACGTATTCTGCAATGTATATCCCATCTGCTGTGCAATGGACATGAACCTGTTATTGAATATCTCAAGCATCACCGGGTCAGCTTCTGTGCCAACAGATTCCCTCTTTGACAGGGGTATGATCCTTTCAAGCACCAGTTCCTGATTATCCGTGATCTCAGCCTTCCATCCCGGCTCGATTATAACAGTAGTATTCGTTTCCACGATGATAGCAGGCCCCGTAATCCCGGTTTCCATCCCGGCAACAAGTTCTTCCCTCCTGTAAACAGGTGTACTGTGAAGAGCACCGCATGTGTACATGGTGGTATCAGGCAGCTTGCCTGCTTCCTCCGTGATAACATTTCCCACAATGGCCCCGTTCATCGTTTCCCCTGCACCGATGACTTCAGTGGAAACAGCCTCTATCACAAGTTCCTTGTTTTCCATGGTAAAGCCAAAACGGCTCTTATGCTCATTTTCAAAGTGGTTCCTGATCTCTTCCTCGTTCCCAAGGTCAACAATAATAGAAGTTCCAGCATCCTGATACTTGACATGAACCTTATGCAGTGCACTTATATCCTTATCTGCAACGTCCTGCATGAGCATCTCTTCCCGTCCGCTCTTTTCCAGTTCAGTAGCAATGCCCCGGATTTCTGCTATAAGCTCTCTTCCGAGTTTCTTTTCCACAGCATGCTCTTTCATTATACGCTGGTCCGCAAGTCCCATTCCATATGCAGAAAGCACTCCTGCAAAGGGGTGTATCAGTATCCTCTTTATTCCAAGTACGTCAGCAACACCACATGCATGCTGAGCCCCTGCCCCTCCAAAACAGCAAAGGACGTAATCCTTTATGTCATACCCACGCTGGATGGATATCTTCTTGATGGCATTTGCCATGTTCTCAATGGCAATTTTCAGGAACCCTTCAGCAACCTGCTCAGCACTGTGCGTCTCTCCTGTAAATATGCTAACCTCTTCTGCAAGGGCAGAGAACTTCTCCTTCACAACTCCAGCATCAAGTGGCATGTCGGCGCTGTGGCCGAAAACATGCGGGAAATGCTGTGGGTCTATCTTGCCAAGCATCAGGTTACAGTCGGTAATTGTGAGTGGTCCGCCCTTACGATAACAAGCGGGTCCCGGGTCAGAACCTGCGGAATCAGGTCCCACCCTGAACCTTCCGGCATCGAAATGAAGTATTGAGCCTCCTCCTGCCGCCACTGTGTGAATATAAAGCATGGGTGAGCGCAGGTGAACACCTGCAACTTCCGTTTCAAAGCTCCTCTCATATTCGCCGTTGTAATGGGCTACATCAGTGGACGTTCCACCCATATCGAAAGTGACAACTTTCTCAAAACCTGCCATTGCGGATGTTTCCACAGCCCCAACGATTCCACCGGCTGGTCCTGAAAGGATACAGTCCTTTCCTTTGAACTGTGCAGCCTCCACCAGTCCGCCGTTGGACTGCATGAACATTAGTTTTGTATAATCACCACCCGCTTCAAGGGTATCGGCTATCATGTCTATATATCTTCGCAGCACCGGGGAAAGATAAGCATCTACAACAGTTGTCTCTCCGCTGCTTATAAGCTTCATCAAAGGGCTGACTTCGTGTGAAAGTGATATCTGGGTAAAACCAATTCCCTCTGCAATCTCCCTGAGCTGAAGCTCATGTTCGGGATAACGGTATGCATGCATAAGGACGATAGCAAGCGAGCGTATTCCGCGGGAATATATCTTTTCAAGTCCCTTCGCGGCATTCTCCATATCAAGAGCTATCAGCTCTTCGCCTGATGCACTGTAACGTTCTTTTATCTCAATGACCTCATCATAGAGCAGGTCCGGCAGTTCTATCTTCAGGGCAAAGATGTCAGGTCTGTTCTGGTATCCGATCCTAAGTGCATCCCTGAAACCCTCTGTTATAAGCAGTGCTGTAGGCTCTCCTTTACGTTCAAGCAACGCATTTGTTCCGACGGTGGTTCCCATCTTGATGGATGATATCATCTCCGTTGGCATCGTGGATTCGGGTTCTATTCCAAGTAAGGTCCTGATACCGTGCATTGCAGCATCTTCATAATGTTCAGGGTCCACTGAAAGAAGCTTATGCGCAATCAGTTGTCCGTCGGGTTTGCGGGCAACAATATCGGTGAATGTACCTCCCCTGTCTATCCAGAATTGCCATTTTTCATTTTTTGAGGACATCGTTCTCTCACATCGAAAACAGATTATTATAAAATACGCTATTCTGAATGTAACAATATTAAAAATAGTTTCGCAGTGAGTTGCCTCTACTTTTCTCCCCTGTGACTATTGTATATCTTGAAACCATGGTGTCCTATAAGAGGCACAAAGATCACTCCTCCCCAGTCCTGTTTTGTGACCTTGCCATCCATGGATTTCCTGATGATGTACAGACGCTGATAACCTTCTCCTTCCGGAAGCACCATTATACCGCCCGGCTTCAGCTGGTCTATAAGTGGTTTTGGTGTATCGGGTGCCGATGCTGTCACACATATACGGTCATAGGGTGCATGGTCGGGATAACCAAGGGAACCATCGCCCAATATAACTTCCACATTGGAGTATCCGGCTTTTTCCAGATTCTCCCATGCAAAGACAGCCAGCTTTTCAAGACGTTCAATAGAGTATATCTTCCCTTTTTCACCGATAATCTCTGCCATGACTGCTGCATTATATCCTGAGCCTGTGCCTATCTCAAGTATTTTTTGCCCTTCCTGAAGATCAAGAAGATCGCACATCATGGCAACCATGTGCGGCGCTGATATTGTCTGAGCATGCCCTATCGGCAATGGGCTGTCAACATAAGCCTGTGATATATGTACAGAAGGTACGAAACGATGTCTGGGTACCTTCCTCATTGCATTCAGTGTTTTATCACTGATCCTTTGTTCTTTGAGAGACTTTACCAGGAGCGCCCTTTCCCTTTCATACTCCATGCAGTTCTTCCTTCTCCCCAGCTTCTCTTCACTGCTTCTTCTGCAAATATCCTTTTGATGAACTTTGCTTCCACCGCTACTCCGGTACGTGATTCGAGACTGCCATCTCTTATCTTGATCTTTTTGACCCTAATTTTTGTCCTGTCGACATCTTCTTCTTTTCCGACGATGAACTCATATCCGCCGGGAACTCTTTTTTGAATTGCTTCCGTCATTTTTCCACGATGAACAGCAATTTTTACGACAACTTCGTCAATAGCCCTGCCCCAAATGGTATTTATATCTGCAGCATTTGCTATTTTCGGCCTCTTGTCCCCGCACTCAATAGCAGTTATCAAAACAGGATATACTTCATCAGATTCCCCGTCATCTACAATTATCTCGTCATCTATGCTGACATTATCTTCTGATGTCAGTTTTGTCATCTGGGTGAAAGACTCTTCACCCTTACTGATTATTACCTTTATATTGAATGTCTTAGGTTTTTCAAATTTGGCCGGATGAACATTCCCGCATTCCTGACACTGGACAATTGTGTTCTGGCCTGATTTCAAAACATCATGCAGCACACTCATCTTAGGTGAGCATGATGGACATACTACTTCCACTTCATCGTTCATATTCTCAATGATGTCATTGTCTGGAGAATGTAAATAATTAACTGCTTAGTGTGTGATTTTGAAGTCATTTAACTCATTTTCAGTCCATTATTTATTTTCAATAATTCAAAGTTTGTATTAATATTCGATGGCTGTACCAGAATCGTTAATATAAGCCAGCACTAATTTTGATTTAGTAACTTTTTCCGGTAGGGGGAAAAGGGAGGCTTAGTATGAAACATAGAATAATGAGGCTTTTAATAGTGCTTCTTCTGGGAGTGGCACTTGTAATGGTATCCGGATGTACTGACACCTCATCAGAGGATACATCTGATGAAGGTATAATGGAAGAGGAAACAGTTGAGACGACAGGTACAGAGGATACTGAAGAATCTGCAGATGTGGATGATGTTATGGAGGAAAATGGTGAAGCATCAGATTCTGTAATCGATCCTGCAGATTTTACTGATGGAATTCCTAATCCCTATTTCCCGTTGGCCGTTGGCACAACCTTCGTTCTGGAGGGTGAGTCTGATGGTGAGGACATCAAGGTAGAGATGTATGTCACAGACCAGACAAAGGAGATACTTGGTGTGACAACCATCGTTGTCAGGGAAAAAGAATGGGAAGATGGTGAGCTCATTGAGGATACGCTTGACTGGTATGCCAATGATAATGAAGGAAATGTCTGGTATTTCGGTGAGGATTCCAAGGAATATGAGGATGGTGAAATAGTAAGCACAGCCGGTTCCTGGGAAGCCGGTGTTGATGGTGCAGAACCGGGAATCCTGATGAAAGCAGATCCTCAGGTTGGTGATGTTTACCAGCAGGAATATTATGAGGGTGAGGCAGAGGATATGGCTGAAGTGCTGAGCCTTGATGCATCAGTTACAGTTGAATATGGTTCATTTGATAACTGTCTGCAAACAAAGGAATGGACACCACTTGAACCTGGAATCGAGGAACATAAGTTTTATGCAAGCGGTGTTGGCCTGCTTCTGGAAGTGGCTGTGACCGAAGGCGATGAAAGACTGGAACTTGTGGAGATACATTACTGAATAAAAGGAAGACCATTGTCTTTCTTTTCTATTTTGCACAGGGGTGATCTTCTCACGTGGAAACGGAAACTAAAAAAAGCAAATAATAGAGAAACTGCACTTGCATATTCAGAGATATTTTCTCATCACAATTGCATCGGAATTTTCATCGTCCTCAAAAAAACCGTTAATTCTCTGAATCTCCAGGAATCCATTGTTTTCGTATATTTTCCTTGCAGCATTCCAGTTCTCAGAAACGATGAGAATTATGCTGGCTATTCTATAACTGCTGCCAATTCGTTCTACCAATTCCGAAAACAGCATTTTTCCATAGCCTTTACCACGATATTTTTTAATTACTCCTATGGATGAGATGTAGAGTTCTGAGCCATCAGTTCTGTGGATGTCTGCTATGTTGTGGTTCAGGCGAAACCTGTCCGTATCGATATTTTCAGAGTATTCCCACATTTCCGAGGAAATATAACCAGCAATTTCTCCGTCAATCTCCATCAACAGAAATCCTTCCGGAAATACCTTAATTCTATCAAAGAACACACTCCTGCTTTCTGCTATGTCCTTATGGAATGAATCGTGCTCTACAAGCAGTATTCCTTCGATATTGCTCTCTTCAGCATTCCTGATGGATATTTTCAAAGGATCACCGGTATATGTTAAAAAAAGGAATGAATGAATGAATGCAAACTTCAGAATGTTTTCGGCGGAAATTCAAAGGTATTACCTATCTTTCACTTGCAGCGTGTGCTGCAATGAATTCCCTGAGCAGTTTTGTTCCAAGTAGTGCGCTTATTCCGTTATCGTATTCAGGAGCGATTTCAACAACATCAAAACCAACGGACACAGGTGCAAATGCACGAATAACCTCACGTACATCAATATCAGTGAGTCCGAATGGTTCGGGAGTTCCAAGGCCTGGTGCGTACGCAGGATCGATGGCATCCATATCCAGGGAAAGATAGATCTTCTTACATCCGAGGTATTCCTTTACCTCTGAAATGACCTGTTTGATACCCATTTCCCGGACATCGTCTGAAGTATAGTAGTTGATACCATTCTCCTTTGCAAAGACCCATTCTTCCTTTGGGCCGCTGCGGACTCCTATGGTCACATAGGTGTCAGTGATATCGTCCAGTATGTGTCTGGAAACGCATGCATGGTTGTTCCTGATGCCTCCGTATTCTTCCCGAAGGTCAAAATGGGCATCCATCACGACAAAACCGATATCTTCTCCTGCTTCTTCCGCACATGCTTTTACACATGGGTACGTGAGTGAGTGTTCACCGCCAAGCATGATAGGTATTTTTTGGTCCTTTGCAATTGGCTTAACGGCAAGGTAAAGCTCTTCGAGTGTCTCGTCCACGGATGAGTAAGGCTCAAGGTTCCCTGCATCATGGATGAACAGGTCCTCGAAATCAATATCAAAATGATCGTTATATGTTTCAAAGTTCGCTGAAGCCTTCCTCATGGCATCAGGGGCCCAGCGGCTTCCCGGTCTGTATGAAGAAGTAGCGTCAAAAGGAATACCAAATATCACATACCTTGCAGAATCATAATCTGACAGGGCATCCATCATATCGGGTTTGTAGAACATGACTGTAAGTAATAAGAATAAGAAAAAAGGATCGGAGATATGATTATCTCAGATCGAATTTCAATTTGCCCATTGCGGTAAGGAATGAAACCTCTTCTCCTTCATTTATCCTTTCCTTGTACTCATCAGGGATCTTCATTTCGAATGTTGAGAAGTCTCCCATGTCCATAAGTTGGGCAACCTCGCCTGAAATGGAAAGTACCTGTGCATTCTTCCTTTCGACAACTGGGACGTAAATCTTATCGGATACAGGACCTATAATTGATCTCTTCTGTCCGTCAAAAAGTCCAATAACATCGATTCTTGCTTTTGCTGAACCGTGCTTTCCTGGTTTTGACTTGGATATACTTTTGATTGTACAGGGTTCATCATCTACAATGACGTACTTACCCTCTTTAAGTTCTTTAATTTCGACTTGTATTTTCACTTAAAATCCTCCATAATCGTAAACAATTATTTATGAGCTTAAAAGGTATATGGGTATAATTCTTAATGCTATATATGAACTTAACCTTTGATTCTGCATAAATTGGGGTTAATTATAGCAAATAACTAGAATATAAATGTATTTTATTATTTTTCTTTTACCATCTGTCCATGGCAATGTTCAATTCTCTCAGTTTTGCCTCGTCGGGTATGCCAGCATCGTCCCAACTTCTGAAATGATAGTAATCTGAGATGGCTTTTTCAAACTCTTCCCGGTCTATCCCGTCCACACCAAAGAACCTCTCTGGGAGCGTATCGTCTTTTCCGGTGAACCCTGCTTTTATGTTGAAAAGTTTTTCAAGATTGTATATCCTCTCTCCTGAAAGTAAGATGTTCTCTGAAGAGTACTCTTCTCCGGTCACATGACTGAGCAGTGCAGCAAGTTCAACTTCCCCGACTGCAAGTATGGAGAAAGGACACATCACCAGTGAATCTATTACTGCAGAGAGGTTCTGGAAATGCCGCACAAGGGCTGCTTTCCCGTTAAACGAACTCCTGTCAAGCAGTACGGGCTTTCCCATAATCTCAGGGGCTGCCATAAATGCACTGAGGTGTGATCCTCCTGTGTTGGATGTTGCATAGGCTATGGCCATGCCAGGCATTTCCCTGGGGTCATATCCCGGAAGTTCCAGTCCTTTGACTGCTGTACTGTGTTCTTCTTTATCCACGGAACAGAGGTAGGCGTGTGAGCCTTTACATGTGTCATGCCGTCCGTTTCCAATTTCCAGGATGATTCCTTTTACTTCGTCCATTTTCATCCATGGATTAATTTCCATATACGCCGCAATGGATGCGCCACAGGACAGGGGATCAAGCCCGTAGTCAAAACAGAGACTATCCATTTCCCGGATAAGTTCCAGATCATCGTTTCCGATGTTCGGCCCGAAAGCCCATATCGAATCATAATCAGGGATAGTTCTGCCATCCTCTTCAGCTCTCCTGCATCCGATGGGGCATGCATAACAGGGTGCCTGGTTTATTTTGTATTTCCTGTTTATGACCTCGCCTGAGAGTTTCTCTGCCCCCGGGAATTTCCTTTCATTGAAATTATGTGCTGGAAGGGTTCCCATGTAGTCAAGAAGGTCAGTAAATACAGAACTGCCGTATTTTTCAAGTCCTTTGGAAGCCGGTGGGTTTGCCACAAGCAGTTTCTTTGTCTTTTCAACAGCTTCTCCAAAGGCATCAGGGTCTGCTACCTGAACAATATTGGTTCCTTTTACAACGATTGCCTTGAGGTTCTTTGAACCTGCCACCGCACCATGCCCGCCACGTCCGCTGGAATATATGCGGTCATTGACAACGTTTGCCATGCTGACAAGCTTTTCTCCTGCTCTGCCTATACAGGCAACCTTTCCCTTTGTTTCAAGTAATGCAGTGGTTTCTGCGGTATTCTTTCCCCACAGATGTTCGGCAGGCAGTATCTCCACTTGCTCATCGAAGATGTTGAGGTAAACAGGTCTCTCCGCCTTCCCCTTGATAACAAGGGCATCAATGCCTGCAAATTTCAGTTCAGCCCCGAAGTAGCCTCCTGCATTGGAGCTGAATATAGTGGACGTAAGGGGGGATTTACATGTAACGGTAAAATGTCCTGACATTGGAGCAGATGTGCCTGTAAGTGGTCCTGTGGTGAATATTAAGGGATTATCGGGACTTAAAGGGTCTACAGCCGGGTCTGCAAAATCTTCCATCAGCCTGCATCCCAGTCCGCGACCACCTATGAACTGTTCTGCATATGCCTTCTTAGTCTTTGATTCTGTGACCGAGTTGTTCCCAAGGTCTACGATTACCGTCCTTCCTGTCCATCCAAACATTTTCTTCACCTGAAGCTATTTTATCCTATGAAACTAACTATCTTTCTCTTTCATTTTTATAGTTAGCTTCCATCTCCAGCATCTTCCTCTTAAGTTCAACCTTCTCGCCACAGGTCTCGCCGCAAAAACCACCTATTCCTGAAGACGAGACTACACGGTGACAGGGTATGATTATGGGATATGGGTTTTTGGCAACAGCGCCACCAACAGCCCTTGCAGCACCTTCGCTTCCGATGCGGCAGGCAAGTTCCCGATAACTTATCGTTTCACCGTAGGGTATCCTCCTCACTTCCTCCAGTACCTTGCGCTGGAATTCCGTAAGTTCGGAGAGGTCAACCTCATAATCTGAAAAATCTATTTCTTCACCTGCAAAGTATCTCAAAATGGCCTGGAAGATGGTTCTATCTGTCATTTTTCTTCTCGCTGAAGATCTCATCTTCAAGCTCTTTTCTCTTTTTCTTGTAGTGAAGCCAGCCAGTACCGTGGTATGAAACCACAACGATTGCGGCAATTATTAGAAGCAGAAGCAGAGGCCATGTGGAATGCAGCAGCAGAGGGTTGACATCCTCTCCGGGATCATACGTTGGGAACATAATATCATTTTTGTCACTGCTGTGCCCGAGTCCAAGTGCGTGACCTAGTTCATGTGTTGCTATATCCTGCATGGAACCATCTCCGTATTGGACCCATGAATAGCCCTGATAATTTCCGGTCTCCAGTACCACATCAGCACGCTCAAAACGACCGTTCACCACGTATGGTCTTGTAAATCCGGCAACACCATTCTCAATACCGGCATCCTCCTCGAGGTTCTCTACCCACATTATCAGGATGTCGGCATTATCAACATCGACTATCTCAAAAACCGGTTGATATTCCAGTTTTCCGTTTCCACCGTTTTCCCAGTATTCCATTGCATTCTCCACATCTGTCCTGTAGCTTGGACTGTAGTGTTCGGGAACATCATTGTCGTCTATGTAAACAGTGATTGGGCTGTGGTCCCAGGGCTGTGGGTTCAGGATCGATATGTCTGTGTCCGAACTGTTCATGTTCTCTGAGACAAAAGCCAGTGCAATCAGTATTATCAGTACAATTATCATCCGGTTTATTCTGGTCATGGGCGCTTAGCCTGAAAATTGGAGTTGCTAGCATATTAGTCATTTGGCACCACAACTCTCCTTATCTGAGCATCTATGAGCAGACGTATATTTGATAAACACAATCAGGATTTATGGAAAAACGTGTTGCTGTTGTCTTTGACAGTGCCGGGACACTGTTGCATATGTATCGTGTTGCAAAGGAAATGAGTACCGGTTCTATTCTTGAGGATATACAGTCTACGCTTCTTGTGGCAGAGAAGACCAACAGGGCTCTTGTCATTCTGCGCACTCGGTTTGAAGATCTCTGGCAATGTGACCCTGAAATGGAATTATACGATTTCATTGACACATACAATATAGATTTAGGTATCAGTTGCTCGAGCAGCCCATTCAGGCTGGATGATGTATATGGTATTATAAGGCAGAACCGGACAAAGGTAAGCGATATCAATGAGGTTCTATCTATTGTAAAAGGACGTTGTCCACACGTTTTTTATCTTGCTGCAGGGCTGGTTGTGGATTCGCAGGAAAACATTGTGCCTTATGTTCTGAGCACAGGTGGTCAAATGTACTCTAAAACATCTGTTGCGATAAAACATTTAAGAGAGCTTGGGGTTGATATCTACATTGCATCAGGCGATGATGAGCAGAATCTCAAAAGACTTGCCTCCTCTCTGGATATTCCTATGAAAGATGTTTTTGCAGTTGCCACAACGTACGATAAAGAGAACATAGTCAGGAATCTTAAGGAAACCTATGATCTTGTAATCATGGTGGGGGATGGAATGAATGATATTCTAGCTTTAAGAGCAGCTGATGTGGGTATTCTCACATCTCAACAGGGGGATGAAAGGCCGCAGGTTCTCATGGATGCAGCAGATGTTATCATAGGCAATATCATGGATGTAGTAGACATTGTAAATAATCTATGCAAATGCATCACATTATAAAATCAATATCTTCTGCAGGTTTTTCGAAGTTAACAGTGCGAAGTAGATGCGTTACGTTTATGTATTGAGTTTAATAATCCATCAGTTATTCTTAAAAAAAATCACTAAAAGTTTGTATCAGGTCTGCATGGGTTCCAACGGAACTAGTTTTGTATGTAATCTACAAAACCGTTAAGTAATTTGAATAGATATGCATATCAATAATTAGTGTGACATGAATCCTATGCACCCCTGGACGGAGGTAATCAAATGGCATTGTTCATTGAAGTCAAAAACCTGACACTTGAATTTGATGGTGTCAAAGTTCTCAAAGATATAAACCTGACCATCAACGAAGGAGAAGTTCTCGGTATCCTTGGACGAAGCGGTTCAGGCAAAACAGTATTGATGCACGTCCTGCGTGGTGTTGAAGAGTATGAAGGTATCAGCGGAGAGGTAATCTACCACCTCGCAAGATGCGATAAATGTGGACATATAGAACCGCCGGGAAAGGCTGGAAATGAATGTCCGGATTGTGGCAAAGACACCCTCAAGCCGTTTGAAGCAGATTTCATAAAAATGTCACTTCATGATCCTGCAAGACGTGAGATCACCAAGAGGATCGCTATCATGCTACAGCGCACTTTTGCTCTCTATGGTGATGACAGGGTCATTACAAATGTAGTAAATTCTCTTACGGAAATAGGTGTCAATAGTGAGACAGCCCTGTCCCGTGCTGTGGAACTCCTGGAACAGGTACAGCTTTCACACCGTATGATGCACGTTGCCCGCGATCTGAGTGGTGGCGAGAAACAGAGGGTAGTACTTGCCCGTCAACTTGTAAGGGATCCAATGTTTCTTATTGCCGATGAGCCAACCGGCACGCTTGATCCCAAAACCGCAGATGTCGTTCATGATGTTATTGCAAAGGCTGTCAAGGACTACAACATGACCATGGTCATTACTTCACACTGGTCTGAGGTCGTGGAAGATCTGGCTGACAAAGCCATCATTCTTGAGGATGGGGCAATTGTAAAGGAAGGTTCTGCGTCAGAGGTTGCAAAAGAGTTCATGCAGCTTATCTGTTCTGTGGAAAAGAAATGTGATGTCGTTGTTGGTGACCCTCTTATCAGGGTAGATAACCTCGTCAAGAAATACATCTCTGTGTCCAGAGGTGTTGTTTATGCCGTTAATGATGTCTCTTTTGATGTGAAAGAAGCTGAGATATTCGGTCTTGCAGGTACAAGTGGTGCAGGAAAGACCACGACATCAGAAGTCCTCATGGGTATTGTACAACCTACAAGTGGAGAGATACAGGTACGTGTCGGTGATGAATGGATCGATATGAAAAAACCAGGTCCGGAATGCAGGGGACGCGCAGTCAAGTACATGGGCATACTGCATCAGGAATATGGACTTTACACTCACAGGACGATCATTGATAATCTAACAGAATCAATAGGTATTGATCTTCCATACGAACTTGCCGTTAGAAAGGCGATCAATACTCTGGTAGCAACCGGATTCACGGATGAGAAGGCAAAATCTATATTATCAAAGATGTCAGATGAGATTAGTGAAGGTGAAAGGCACAGGGTTGCGCTGGCTCAGATATTGATGAAGGAACCAAATATCATTATAATGGATGAACCAACCGGAACAATGGATCCGTTCACAAAGAAAGAGGTCACAAAATCAATTCTGGAAGCTCGTGATAAGATGGGTGACACCTTTGTCATTGTCTCACATGATATGGATTTCCTGGAAGAGATATGTGATCGTGTAGCTCTTATGAGAAACGGTAAGATAGTCAGTATAGGAGAGCCGGCTGCTGTTCTTGCAGAGCTTACTGACGAAGAACGTATGGAAGCAGCAGCACCATGATATTTTGAAAGGTTACGGAGGAGTTTGACACGAGTGGTGAAATAACGGTAGAGATCAATGGACAGGAACTTAAATTATCAGAAGGTTCAACCCTTGAAGAAGCCATCAAGGTGTCAAACGCACCTTACAAGAAAGGAACAGCAATTGGAATACTTATTGAAAAAGAGGATCTGAAGTCACAGGCTTCTGTTGAATACCTTGTGAAAACATCCAAAGGTGAGTTCAAGATAGAACTTAAGGATGAATCCTCTCTTTCTTCTAAAAGATGGGTATCCCTTTTTAAGGATTTTAATGATATACCCGTTCGCTGGACGAGCAAAGATGCTCTGGCATTCGGACCGTTCAGCACGGATATGGAACCTGTACGCGGCAGCACTGAGATGGACAGGTTCACTTTGCTTTTTGGTGCAGGTGGCGGTGATGCTGCAAATACCCATATCATCATAAGCAAGACAAGGCATGCGTCAGAATATGGTGCTCCTGAAGACGGTACATTTGCACGGCTTGTAAGCGGTAAACATGTTCTGTCTGACCTTGACAGGGGTGACCGGATACTCTCAATAGAAGCTGTGATCGAATGGGAGAAGGCCGGCGAACACATTTCCACCACGGACCTTTCACTCAAGCTCGAAAGTGGTTCAAAAATATTCACATATGTTGAGATCGAGATCGACCCCCTGGCTCCGGAAGGCGCAGAGTTCTTCTTTGCTGTGACAAAGAATGGTACTTTTAACATTGATTTTGTTTCAAGTTCTTTTATATCTGATCATCGCTTCCAGGGTGAACTGGTAGCTTACGAAAATTTCGAATCACGATCAACAGGGTCTGTTTTTGTCAGAACCGTGGGATATGGTGCAGGGAAACTATACATTTCCACAGATGATCGCACATCATCTATAATGCACTCTGTCATAGGCCATGTTACAAAGGGAATTGAACTTGCCAGGATGGCACAGAGTGGCCAGAAGATAATGGTGGACTCCATTCCTGAGCCTATAATGTTGCTTGGTATGACAAATAAGGATGCTGAAGAGGAAATGAGTGCTCTTGGCATTGAGATTTCCAGGGAAGGTTATACTGAAGACACAGGTTTCATTGTTAATCAAAAACCTGCAACAACTATTGGCATTATGCAGGAAGGGAAGGTCACCGTGCAGGGCGTGGATCCTGAAATGCTTGTGACCATTGAACTTTATGATGATCTTGCTCCAAAAACACTTGACTTCTTCAGACACGCTGTGGGTCTCCAGTATAATCCGGTTGGCATACTCCCTGTAATGATGACCTATGAGAACACTTATATTTTCAAATCCGAGAAACCGGCTGAGAAATATAAGGAGATATTCCCTGAGAATGCCCCTAAAAAGACTATTGCAGGGGAGATAGGTGTCACGAACCAGGCCGCAAAACGAGCCGGTATGATAGGTGTCAAGACCTCTGATGATGATCTTTTCGGACCTACGGGCGAGAGGTTTGCGAACACTAATATCATCGGAAAGATACTTGAAATTGACAAAGTCAAACATTTCAAGGACGGAGATGTCATGTATATCCTGGAAAGCAGCAAGGGGAAATGAAAATGGCTGAAGGTAATGAAGATGTCATAACAAAACTCGTTGTCACCGGTTCAGATAGTGTGTTGCCAATTGATGTTGCTATGCAGATATACGAATCTAATACTGACATTGTCATAAAAGAAACATGTTTTGGCACCATGGTCACAGGTCCCAGGGATGCTGTGGACAAAGTGGTGAAAGAGGTTGTGGCCCTTGATAAGAACCATATCTTTGTTAAAGAGAGAGGTTTCCCTCCGGGAGATGAGAGACGTTGCCGTGCTTCCCGTGGTGGCGGGGCAAGGCCTGGTTTCTACTTCCTGAAAGAAGAGTCAATGATGCTTCCAATGATCGGAAGAGCCCTCGATAAATATGACAAAAACGTCCCTCTCAAGGAGACCGAACACAAGAAACGGCTTGAAGTGAAAGACCTTCAGGATATAATCGAATCCACCCAATGAGGCAATACAATGGCAAAAGTTATCATATACCCTACAAACAGTCTGATCCTTTCTGACCTGGTCCAGAGGTTCGGCCACACACCCATTGCAATGATGGAAAAGATCAAGGAAAAGATATCAACTGTTGGTGTAGACTCACCTCCACTGAATATCACCGCAGAAGAACCAAAGCTTGGACTGAAGTATGCGGCTGTGGAGGTTCCGGCAGGTGTCAGGGGCAGGATGGCTATAGTAGGTCCCATGATCGAACAGGCAGATGCCGGTATCATTGTTGGTGAGAGTCCTATGGCATTTGGTTGTATGGGCTGTGCCCGTACAAACGAACTGACGAAATTCCTCATAAGGGATCGCGACATGCCACTTCTTGAACTTGATTTCCCGGAATCTGATGATGAGGGCCAGGAATTTGTGTACAAGATCGCCGAGTTCCTCAAATCATTGCCTGAAAAAACAGAGGAGGCAACAGAATGAACGAGGAAGCTGTTGTAAAAGTGGCACTTGTGTCATGTGGTTCCGAATATGCCGGTGTACACGGGGAACTGGACTCAGTTGCAGCTAGTGTCAATGCTAAATTAATATATCCTGAGATCGATGTGAATGTCCTTGACACAATCGGAAAGGATTTTGGTATAGAGGCTGCAAGTCCTGACCTTCGCCTTATGATGGCAAGGGCCATGGCTGTTGTGGAAGGCATCTCAGATGTTGATGGTGTATTCATAACTTCATGCTTCAGATGTGCCGAGGCTGCCATAGTCCGAAATGAAGTGCGTCGCTACATAAACAAGTACTCTACTCTCCCTGTTATAAGCTATTCTTTTACAGAGCGTACAACGGCAGCAACCCTGCTGACCCGTATGGAAGCTCTCACTACTATCGCAAGACGCAGGCACCTTCTTGCAAGAGAGAAGCAAAGCGGACTTACTGCAGGTATTGACTCCGGTTCAACAACCACAAAGGCGGTCATCATGAGGGACAATGAGATCATAGGTTCAGGATGGGTCCCTACGATCAAGGTAATTGATAGTGCAACAGAAGCTTTCGATCAGGCCCTCGAAGAAGCTGGTGTCAAGCAGGAAGATATCCAGGCAATAGGTACCACAGGATACGGTCGTTTCCTGGTAGGCGAGCATTTCAATGCCAAACTCATCCAGGAAGAGATTACCGTTAACTCAAAGGGTGCTGTCTATCTTGCAGGTAAGCAGAAAGGATCTGCAACCGTGATCGACATTGGAGGAATGGACAACAAGGCTATATCCGTGCAAGATGGCATTCCGGGAATGTTCACCATGGGTGGTATCTGTGCAGGAGCTTCCGGACGTTTCCTTGATATGACTGCAAAAAGGCTTGGTATTGATATTACCGAACTTGGTGCCCTTGCAGTGAAGGGTATGCAGGACAAGGTCGATATGAACAGTTATTGTATAGTTTTCGGTATCCAGTCTCTTGTTAACTCCCTTGCGAAAGGTTCAACTCCTGAGGATGTGGCTGCTGCTGCATGTCACAGTGTGGTGGAACAGATATTCGAACAGCAACTACAGGAAGTCGATGTAAAGGAACCATTGATCCTTGTAGGTGGTTCTTCTTTGATAGAGGGTGTTCCAAAAGCTCTTGGTGAGTTGCTCAAGATCAATGTACTTGTTCCTCCGAAATCTCATCTGATAGGTGCGGTAGGAAGTGCTTTACTTGCATCAGGATACGTGGAGGAGTAATTCTTATGGAAGCTCTTGAGACTTTCATTGTAGAGTCCACTGTTCAGGAGGAAGGTGAGGCATACAGGAGCATAGTCTCTGATATCATTACAGAACTGGTGCTTGGTGGTGCTATCGGAAGGATAAAGGTTGTTGTAAGGCCGGAGGATTCACTTTACCAGATGGCCATTATTTTAAGGGGCAGCCAGCCAACTGTTAAAGTATCTGATATCGGAAGCGTTGAAATTGGCAACATAGCAAAAAAAGAGGTAAAAATCTCCCTGACCGAAGAAAAATATTTACCCGATCTGCTTGAAATGCTATGGGCAAGGTATGGGCGCACAAAGGTCTACCAGCCCGAGAGAAAGACACTTATCATGAATGCAGAAAACCCTTCTGCTGAGATAGAGTTCCTTAAGGATATGGTAGTTGCAGATCCCCGCCGTACACTCCTGTCAAGGTTGGTGGAAATGGCTATAAGGTCTACACCCGAGGGGTTCAGGGTGCGCTATCATTCAATGGATGAAAACAGGTTCGTCTTCGTGGCAAGCGAGGATACCCTGAAACCCGAATGGATACAGGAAGCGCATCAGATGGTCACAGAACTCATGGAGGAGAAATAATGGCAGCGATACTGGAGCCATACATCTATGAGGGTGGTATACACAAGCACTCTCTGCTCACAGAACTTCTGGAGGACCTTGGGGGTTATCTTATTCAGAAAGTCCCTGCAGCCACAGAGGTCACACTTGTCATGCTGATACCCAGGGATGATGTCCACCTTATCGAAGAGCTGGGAAAGAAGCTTCTGGGTAAACTCACCCGTGCACCACTTACAGGTACTGAGATAGCCGTAGTATCCCCTACACTTGCATCCCACCATCTTCCGCACTCTGCATGTGATGTTGCGGAATATCTGCGCAGGGGCGGTGCCAATACGAATATGATAGGACTTGCAAGAGGTATGGGTAGAAGGGTTTCTCTTTCTGACAACTATGAAAGGAAGCTCATCAATGAACATGACCTTGCAGTTTTTTCTTTTGGTACCTTCAGTGATTGTATAAAGAACAAGAAACCAAAATTGCTGGAAGGTGTAACTGTTCCCAAGATCGTTGCAGGGGGACCTCGCGACCTTAAGACCGAAGACGTTGCAAATGCTGACCTGTATATCGGTGGCATCGGCAGGGTTGCCCATCGTATGAGGAAAAGCGGTGAACTGGACTCACTTGACGTTATGACAGAGAAGATTGTTGAAGTAGTTGAAAAGATGCGTGAGGATGTTGCAAAGGACCCTCTTGCCGTACTGCCTGCAAGGGTCATGAAAGAGGTCCATGAGCAGATCCCTGAGATATTCAATGTGCTTTCACCTGCTCCGGTAACGCTTCAGCTTGACGGCTTGCGTGTGAAACTTCCATATGAGGAGTTCCACGAAAAAGTTGAGAACCTTGAGTTCGATGAGGGTTTAAGACTATCTGATATGGCTGTCATCACCCAGTCAAAGATGAAAAATTATATATTGGTCAAGATCAAACGAGAATCTGAGGTAGGATTTACTGCTTAATACTGGCTACTATTAATTCATGTGGTTATTATGGATCTAAAAAGAATAAAAGAGATTCTCGACAAGGAGCCTGAAGAGGCAGTCGAAGATATTCTGGCAGATGTCGAGAAACGATATGGTGAAATTCCGTACATAATCAACTTCATGAAAGATATGCCGGAACTTTTCATATCACGCATGATCTATGAGAACAGTGTCATGCGCGAGTTCAAACGCATGGACCCGAAGACTGTGGAACTTATCTGCATAGCTGTGGCTTCTGCCCTCAGATGTGAACATTGTATGAAGACTCATGTGAGGGTTGCTAAACGGCTTGGTGTTTCCAGGGAAGAGATATTCGATTCGATTCTCATAGCAAGCACCATTTCAACGGCTGCTGTCCTTGCAGAAGGTACACGTTCTGTGGATGCGGAGTTCAGTGAATCCGGCGCAGGAATAGCCAGCTCTAATTGCGCTATATGTAATATCAATTCGGAACTTCCCGAAGAGGATTAAAAAAAGAAATTAATAAAAGGGTGAGCCTGAAACAAGGACACCCACGATATATCCCAGTATCACACCACTGTTCAGGAATGGTAATCCTGCCTGTGGCTTTCCTTTCATTACAAGTATGCTCAGTGCTACAAATCCTATGATCGTTCCTATCATTGCACCGAGAGCAGGGTATGATATGAATCCTATGAAGTTCATTGCTTCATACTTCTGAACAAGGAAGACGTTTGCAGATACTACCAGAATGGTTGGCATTATGGCATCCCCAAGTCCCATGAAGAAAGCCTCTCTTTCCTGTCCATCTTCTTTTTTGAACGAGTCCTCGATGAATGAGTATCTCATGTGTTTTGGGATTATGAACAGTATGGGAAGACGCAGGTCCATAACTCCTTCTGCAAGGTCTATCATGTGTTTTGTCTTGTAAACGGATATTGCATCATATATTGCAAGCAATGACAGAAGTACAAGCACCGGCAGAATGGATAGTGAGATTCCGAAGATGGCGCTGGCTCCTGCTCCTATTATAAGTCCGATTGTGTTGATAACATACCATTCCGGGAACTTGTAGAGCACTATTGTAAGGACGGCTGCCAACAGGCCGGACACAATATTGTTTGTCATTATTGACACATCTGCAAGGGACAGCAAAGCGTAGAACACATAGTACATGGTTGCTCCCACTGCAAGCAATATGACGAGCTGTATTACCCATTGCATATTCCTTTTAATTGCCATCAGCAAGAGAAACGTGAATACAAGGATGACTCCTATGTAGTAGATAGCGTTTGCAGTTGAATCCGGGTCTTCAAATGCCTGCATATCGTTTGCACTCATAGGTGTAGCCAAAAGCAGTGCTGTAATCTGTACTACCAATATTATGCCTGCCATCACAAGCATCGGCGCATAATCTTTAAAACCTGTCTTTTCAGAACTCAAAACTGCAACTCCAAATATATAAATTACCGAATATTATTTAAATATATTAAATGTTTAATCACTATTTAAGATATTCTCTTTTAAAAAAATAGAGTTAAATAATATAAATAGCAAAAAGCCAATATTAGCAATGAGGGAACAGAATGGAAATCAGGGAAATAATATTTTCAGTTGTAATGGTTGTATCTTCCTTTGTATTAACCTATGAATGGCTTGGAAGATTTAAATACAGTCCGGCAAATGCCTTGATCATACTGTCAGCTATGGTTATGGTAGGAGCACTGGCTGGCATGATCCTGTTGGTTGACATGCGCCTTCGTAAGATAGACCATATGCTTGAGGCAAAGGAGCGTTCTTTAAGAATCAATATTCAGAGTGTGGAGAACAATCTGGATTCCAGGGTAAATGAGGTTCTTTTGAGAATGGACGACATAATCGCCTCCATGGACAGAACAAGATATAGGTGATATTATATTTACAATGCCATTCGACATCCCGAAAACCATATTAACTAGGCTGTAGTAGAATGATGAGAAATATTTTCCATCTATAAGAGGTGCGTATATGCGCATTAATTTAGAACCAATAGGTATCATAAAAAAAGCAGGGAAATGTTCCGAGATTCTCATCTATTCTGATTTTGAGCAGCTTGTAAAGAACATGATGTCAAAGTTAGGCAAGAATGATGATGATCAGCATAATCTCGTGATCATTCACAAAAATAAAGATCCAAATGACCTCCACCAGGTGAAGGTCACTAAGACGCATTTCATTGACAGGGTAGGAAATATCCTCAAAGTAGGAAAAATAGATGCAAACGATGATTCCGTCATTGATGTAAGACTCGAATGCAATGGATTTATAACAAGTGAAGCCTGAATCAGGGCTTTTACTGACTCAAATATGATTTTACATGGGTGTTGATATAGGAGATCTCCTTCAGAGGAGCACGATCGAGGTATCTGACCTTTCTTTAGATATAGTAGCGATAGACGCTTTTAACACACTTTACCAATTCTTAAGTATTATCCGGCAGAGGGATGGCACTCCCCTCAAGGATTCGCAGGGTAATGTCACGTCACATCTGTCCGGCATCCTCTACAGGATGACCAACATTGTAGAAGCAGGAGTGAAACCTGTATTTGTTTTTGATGGCAAGCCCCCTGAGTGGAAATCATCCACTATCCGCAAGCGCACCGAAATCCGTGAAAATGCAAAGGTCAAATGGGCGGAGGCAAAGGAAAAGGGGCTTGCAGAAGAGGCATATAAGTATGCTCAGGCATCTTCAAAGGTTGATGCAACTATTGTTGATGATTCAAAGAAACTACTCACTGCCATGGGTATTCCTTTTGTGGATGCTCCGTCAGAAGGTGAGGCCCAGGCAGCTTATATGGTGAGAAAAGGTGATGCTGATAAGATCGCATCACAGGATTATGATTCATTGCTTTTCGGTTCTCCGCTGGTCGTCAGGAACCTTACGGTGTCCGGTAAAAGAAAACTGCCGAAGAAGAACATCTACGTGGATGTAAAACCTGAAGTTATCAATCTTAAGGAAAACCTGGATGAGCTTGGAATAAACCATTCCCAGCTTATCGATATTGCTCTTTGTGTGGGTACTGACTATAATGAGGGACTTGAGGGAGTTGGTCCCAAAACAGCCCTTAAACTCATCAGGGAACATGAGACCATAGAAAACGTACTGAAGGCAAAGGATCTGGAGATTCCTAATCTTGAAGATATCAAGGAGTTCTTCAAATCTCCTGATGTGACTGATGATTATTCTCTGAAATGGAACAAACCTGATTCAGAAGCAGTAATCTCTTTCCTCTGCGGTGAACATGATTTCTCAGAGGACAGGGTTACAAAGGCTCTGGAACGCCTCGAAGCTTCATCCGGAAGCGGCCAGAGCACTCTTGACAAGTGGTTCTAGTCCTGTTAATCCTGTTTCACAATAAGTGAGATTCCTGTCATCTGTGCAGGCTTCTCTATTCCAAGTATGTCCAGCATTGTAGGAGCTATGTCTGAAAGTTTTCCATCCCTTAATGCTATTCCTTCCTCGCTGCTTACCAGAAGGCACTTCACAGGATTGGATGTATGCGCAGTATGTGGTTTTCCTGTGTTGTAATCTATCATTTTCTCCGCGTTACCGTGGTCTGCTGTAATTATGGCAGCACCGCCTTTTTCCAGTATCGCATCGATTATCTTTCCCACACACCCGTCAATGGTCTCGACGGCTTTTACGGCCGCTTCGACGATACCTGTATGTCCCACCATGTCCATGTTGGCAAAATTAAGGATAATTACTGAATAATCATCATGGAGTATTTTCCTGAACAGCTCATCGGTTACTTCATAGGCACTCATTTCAGGTTTAAGATCGTATGTGGCAACATCGGGTGATGGTATGAGGCATCTGTCCTCTCCAACATTCGGCTCTTCCACGCCGCCATTGAAGAAAAAGGTCACATGTGCGTACTTTTCAGTCTCAGCTATACGGAGCTGTTTCTTGTTGTGTTTGCTCAGAACCTCTCCAAGAGTGTTTTCAAAACTCTCAGCAGGGAATGCTATTGGAACATCGAGTTTCTCATCGTACTCTGCCATGCACACATAATGGACTTCAGGTTTTGCCTTTCTCTCAAAGCCATTAAAATCCCTGTCAACAAGTGCATATGTCATCTGTCTTGCCCTGTCAGGACGGAAGTTGAAGAAAATAACAGCATCTCTGTCTTTTATCGTCGCAACGGGCTTTCCTTCCTTATCTGTGATGACGGTTGGTTTGACGAACTCATCATTCTCGCCCCTTTCATATGCCTGGCTGACAGCTGACACTGCATCCTCTGCAAAGATTCCCTCACCATTTGTGAGTGCGTTGTATGCAAGTTCTGTACGTTCCCAGCGTTTGTCACGGTCCATAGCATAATACCTGCCACAAACTGTTGCGGTCTTTGCTATACCTGTGCTGCGGCAGAATTCCTCATGAGTTTTCATGTCCTCAAGAGCGGTCTGCGGGGGAACGTCTCTTCCATCCAGGAATGCGTGGATGTAGACATTTTCAACCCCTTCTTTTTTTGCCATTTCCACAAGGGCTCTCATGTGGTCTATGTGACTGTGTACTCCACCGTATGAGAACAGTCCCATAAGGTGCAATGAGGAGTCATTATTTTTCACATGCTCCATGGCTTCAAGAAAAACCGGGTTTTTGAAAAAAGAACCATCTTTTATGGATTTGTTGATGCGTGTGAGGTCCTGGTAAACGATCCTGCCTGCACCAATATTAAGGTGCCCTACTTCTGAGTTACCCATCTGTCCTTCTGGAAGCCCGACACCTTCTCCGGAAACTTCGATAAAACAGGAAGGATATTTTCCAGATAAAGAGTCAAGTACCGGGGTTCTTGCAGCCATTATCGCATTGCCATGCTCTTCATGGGTGTATCCCCAGCCATCCAGTATCATCAGTAAAAGAGGTCCTTTCTCATGTGACATGGGTTCAGAATTGTTCTGATGGTTTTTAAATGCGTTGTATTATGAGGTCAGGATGATGTGATATTCTCACCCATAATTGTCAGTATTCTGAGCTCCTTTATCACCATCACGAAAGTGAGCAAGAATGCAAGGCTATCTGATAATGGAAATGCCATCCACACGCCTGTCAGCTGGAAGAAATGCGGAAGTATTATCACAAGAGGTATCAGGAACAACAGCTGTCGGCTCATGGCCAATAAAAAGGATGGACGTGCTTTTCCGATAGCCTGGTAAAGGGATGCACCTACTACCTGAAAACCTACAAGCGGGAGTGCCATTACCATTATGCGTGTTGCATACTTGCCGGATGATATCAACTGCTGATCAGTGGTGAATATACTGAACAATTGTTCCGGGAATACGAGAAGCAGTATGAATCCCAGGATTGCCATTGTGGTTGTGACAAACATTGAGAGTTTCACTGATTCTATTACCCTGGAAAAGTTCTTTGCACCATAGTTGAACCCGACTATCGGCTGCAATCCCTGTATGATTCCGTACATTGGCATAAAAGTGAACATGAACAAACGGTTGACAACACCAAAAACGGCGATTGCAACATCTCCTCCCCCATAGACCAGGAGAACATTGTTCAAAACAATTACCATAAGGCTGCTTGATGCATTCCTTGCAAGGGGTCCCATTCCAATTGAAATGCTTTCCCGGGCGATATCCCATTTAGGCATCAGATTTTTTGTATGGAATCGCAGGCTGGAGTTGCCAGAGGCAAAATACCATACGATGAATAAGGCTCCTGTGACCTGGGCAAGAACCGTTGCAATGGCTGCTCCCTTCACTCCCAATCCAAAACCGTACATGTACAGGGGTTCGATCACAATACCCAGTTTATCGGCAAGAAAATTGAATTCTATGTATCCAGAGTTGAAGATAAAGAACGGGTCAAGTATGATATTCACAAGGGCTGATACCAGCATGGTATACATTGCAACTTTAGCATTCCCTTCTGCACGCACGACATTGTTCATTGCAAGTGCGAACATGAAGAATATGGCCCCGTAGAGTATCACGCTGAGGTATTCTGTGGCGTATGGCAGAATTGTGTCAGTAGCCCCGAACAACCGCAGAATGGGTGTGATGAATATGCTTCCAGCTATGCAGATGACCGCACTTGTTATCAGGACAAGGGACAGCACGTTTCCCATTACATTTTCAGCCCTGTCTATATTCCTCTCACCAAGACTTCGCGAGATAATAGAAGCACCGCCAATACCAATGGCAAGCGCAATAGCCATGACTATCATCATGATAGGGAACGCAACTGCAATCCCTGCGATACCCTGTACGCTGCTCTCTCCGAGTGCCTGGCCTACAAAAACGGTATCTACCAGGTTATACAGAGCCTGGACTAACATTCCTATCGTGGCGGGTGCGGATAGTTTGAAAAGGAGTTTGCCTATGCTTTCATCAGCCAAGAGTCTACTTCGTTCGTGCAAATCATGTGCCTTCTTTCCTGGCAAACAGGATGGAACTAATAGACTTGATCGATGTATTTATCCCTTTTCTTCCGATGCATTTGAAATGCAGTTTTCCAGATTCTTTGAAAGATTCTCTGCTTTCTAATTTATGCTGTTCTTATATGTTTGAGCATCAGGTTGAACAGAAGCAAGAGGTTTGTTTCAAAAAAGATGATCTCACTGTCACTTCTATCCTTTCTGCTTGCATTGAGCAGGGTGAACTCAAGGTCTTTTTCAGCTTCCATACGTATTCTTGAATATGGGTCAGGACTTTCACGTCTTTCAATTGATATGGTCTTTGCAACTGTAAAAGGATCCAGGTATTTATTGACCCAGCAATTCAGTTCTTTTCTGTATCTTGCAGTGAGTGCCATGTTCCTTATTCTTTGAAGTGCACTCTGCTTGTTGTCTTCATAGTATGTGATCCAATCCGACATTCTATTACCCCTTTCATTTTACCCAAAATGATTAAACAAATCCCATGTATTAATTTGTCAGTTCAGTAATATTAAATATCTCCGAAACAATATTTCTATTTATTTGTTAATATCTATTTTATGTTTCAACATTTGTGAATTGTTTGCAGATCACGTCATCTATTTATGCCAATATGGTCACTTTTTCATAGGGAGTTAAAAATGGAAGAACCTATAAAGAAGACCGATGAGCAGTGGAAGGATGTATTGACTAAGGACCAGTTCATCGTACTGAGACAGAAGGGTACAGAAGCGCCTTTTACAGGTAAGTATTATGCGAACAAAGAGAAAGGCACCTACCTGTGTGCAGCATGCGGACAGGAGCTATTCAGTTCGGATACCAAGTTCGATTCAGGTACGGGATGGCCCAGTTTTTTCAAGCCGATATCCGAAGATAGGGTAACACGCAAAGAGGACAACAGTCATTTGATGGAGAGGACCGAAGTTGTCTGCAGCAGGTGCGGAAGCCATCTTGGTCACGTTTTCAATGATGGGCCTGCGCCCACAGGAGAACGGTTCTGTATGAATTCCATATCACTTGATTTTAAAAAAGAGGATTAAAAGTTTGATCTAAAATTAGTTTGAGGCTAAAAAGCCTCAAAAACCTTAAGCCTTATGGCTTAGATTTACCTGACTGTTACTGTAAGTGTCATGTCTGGGACATCTACTACACTGAAAGTATAAGTGCCGCTTTCAGTGAATGTGTATGTAAACACATCGTTTGAATCCATTTCCTGGTCTTCAAAGAGACCATCATCACTGACAAGCACATAGGTGTTCTGTGGTTTATAGTTTCTCCAGGCTATGGAATCCCCTCTGTTGATTTCAAGTTCAGAAGGTTTCATCATACCGTAGTATTCCATCCTGACGGCGTAATCCTGTGCTTCACCAACTATGGGCTCGGAGTCTATCGCTGCATCTTCTGGTGTAGTTTCTTCTGTTTCTTCTACTTCATCCACCACAGTATCTTCTGTATTATCGGCACATCCGCTCACAAGCACGCCTGCAAGCATTATTATTGTAATCAATATCAGCCATTTTTTTGTCATATTTTACCACCCTATTCTATTTTGTTTCTGTAATTATTGTTAAATTAGCCTTTCCCGGTTATATATCATATTTGGTTCAGGAACTGCTTTTGGGGATACATTTATACGGCATATCGCAAAATAAAGGCTATGGACACATCCCTTATATTTTTTATGTATTTGCTGCTGATGAATATAGTAGCATTTTCCCTGATGGGAATTGACAAAAGGAAAGCTAAAAAAAATGAGTACAGGATTCCTGAAAAGACTCTCTTCCTGTGGGCAATTGCCGGTGGAAGTCTTGGTTCTATTGCAGGGATGTATCTTTTCCGTCACAAGACCAGACATCCCAGTTTTCAGATAGGAATGCCTTTGATCCTGTTGGTTCAGATATACGTTTTTATTCGTTTTCTGATCCCGCTTTATGCTCTGAGCTGATACGTGAGGCGGAGTTCAGAACTCCAGCCTTTCCATTTCCTTTAGTATTTTCGGAGTGAAATCCGTGAAATTCTGTATTCCGCCAGTCCATGCTGCGATCATCATAGCATCCTTGACTTCCTGGGCAGTTGCGCCAAACTTCTTCAACCTCTGGAGTATCTTTACGGCACTCTCTGTCTTCAGGTTAGAGCAGGCTATGGTAAATACGAGTAAATGCTTGTCTTTTTTGGAAAGCCCGTTCTCCCTTTCAGCCCACACAGCAGTGTAGAATCCCGCCAGAGCATCTGAGAACCCTTCATCCAGTTTCTTTGCATAAACCACGGACCTTGGCTGGAATCCCTTGACATCCAATGCATCATTTGTTTCTTCTGACATATTTATCAATAGAGATTTAGCAGGAAACGATTTAATGCTTTCTTTGGAGATTCTTTTTGTATGCAGGATATGGGTGGTTTTTCTGAAGTGCAATTATGTGCGATAGCTGCCAACATCGAACTTTGATTATTAGATTATGTGCTGAATGTCTTGCTTTTCTGAGATTTCAGGTTCATAATAGAAAACTTTTAATTCAGGTGCAGAGTAACTTTCATCATGTCTCTTGAAAACTACGGGGTTCTGAAAGGAAGGCCAAAGGATTGTAAATGTGGAAAGGGTAAAAGTTCCCATTATCAGGTACTTGTGCACGATGGGAAAAATGAGCATCGTGTTGCCGTTAATGTAAGTTCAAGGGTAGATCCTTCCGAGCTGCTGTATTTCGTAGATGACAATTTCAGTCACCCGATTACTGATAAACTTCAAAACCTCGAAATGGGGTATAAGAGGCTTGACAATACTTCAAGGGAGATACGTCTTGATTATGTCCGTGGTGGACTCTTTGACGTGTCGAAGATGGTACCTTTAAAGTGCGATATTCCAGGTCCTTCAAATGACCTCAATGAACTCATACAGAAATACGTGAAGCAAGCTGTCAGCATGAGCAGCAGCATGATATATGCTTTCGGTGAAAGATGGGGTCCTGAATCATTTCTGCCGGACAGCTTTTTTGGTTTCAGGCCTGGCAGCGGTATCCATGATATCCATATGAATCAGGGAAATTCTCCAAAGTGGCAAGGCGACGATGCTCCTAATCAGGACGGAGGCCTGCTGATCCATTTGCCGGAAGAGAACAGGTGGGTAGCTATTTTCCTGGCCTTCCAGTCCCAGTGTTTCAATACAGATGATCTGACCGGTCATTGCCTGCCTGATGGGAAGAAGATCACTTCAGAACCATGTGATGAATCCAAGATCACACCTGATGTCACTGTTCCTGCCGGCTCTGTCAAGATCATTGCAGCACTTGTAGACCCAATAGGTGTTGATACGGGCAAAGAGGCCATAACCCTGTTCAACGCCTCTCCCGAAGATATCAATCTCGATGGCTGGTACATTCAGGATGGTCCGGGAAGAAAATCATTACTCAAAGGTGAGATAAGCACAGGTTCAGGCACACGCATACTACTTTCAGGAAAAGGTGTAATACTCTCCAATAATGGAGGACAGCTCAGCCTGTATGATAACAAGGGTGCATTGAGGCAGGAGGTAAAATATACCGGCAGGGAAGTCAGGTCCGGCTGGACCATTGTCTTCTGATCGTACTCTGCCCTTTCTTTTCTTTTTTTACTGGTAAAAGTTGATTCTCTGATCTGTTTTCACGTTGTCAGTCTCTTATATAACAACGGCAGCGTCTCAGGTAACATAAGAGCGTCATCGATTATTGTGTATCCGACGTCAGAAAAGATATTATCGAGGTACTCTCCCGGATTCCTGTCGACAGTTATACAGAAGAAGTGCATTCCACGAGCTCTTCCTTCACTGATGGCAACCCTTGTATCTTCCTGTGCAAGGTCACCCTGATAGGAATCTTCCCCCTTTGACCTGTCATAGGGTTCGCCGTCGGAGAGCAGTACAAGCATCTTTGTCCTTGCGCCTGCATGCTCCAGTTTTTTAATGGAATGGCGAATGGCAGGACCAAGGCGTGTATTGGATGCAGGTTGAAGAATACTAATTCTGCGTGCCACATTATCTGAGAGTTCTTCATCGAATTCCTTGATGACAAAATACTCAACATCATCCCTGCTCTTTCCGGAAAATGCATAGATGGCATAATTGTCCCCTATGCTCTCAAGCGCCTGGCTCATTATTATCAGGGAATCCTTTTCAACATTCAGTATGCTCCTGCCGTCAGCACCAAGGATCTTGCGTGTGGAGGCACTGACATCCATGAGGAAAAGGGTTGCCACGTCTCTTTCGTGTTTGTCCCACCTGAGATACAGTCCTTCATCGGGGTTTATTCCGCACTTCTTTGCGATGAGCGAGTCTATGAAAGCATCGATGTCAATTTCAGTTCCGTCATTTTGTCCTTTCATCCTGTGAAAAGCTTCAGGTTTCATCAGGCTGAACGTGTGCTTCAGGAGGGATATCTCATTCCCGTAGCGTTCCATTGCTTTTGTATAGTAAGATGTGGAGCCGCCGATAGGTTCTATTTCATTGACCGTACTCCAGTCCGACCTGTAATCGTTGATAACTGAGTCCCACTCATCATATTTGTAGCTTCCAAGCACTCTCCAGTTATTGTCCAGATTATGTGTGGGTTTCTCGGTAGCTTTTTCTTTAGGCCTGTTCTCCTGGGCAGTGAGGTCCGTCTCGGTTTCGGGAATGAAAATCTTAATGACATTCTCAAAAGGCTTTGTCATCATCGGGTCCTTTGACCCGGTAGCACCGATATCCATGCCTCGGTAGCCTATGTTTTTTAACATTTCATATTCTACCGGTTCAAGAGGGCCAAAATATCCGTCAAGCACGGCATATATCTCAAAAGCAGTCTCAAGTGCTGATAATGTGCTTGAATCTTCCCTGAATATAGTATCTTCAAGGATTTCCCTTATCTTGTCCAGAATCTCCCTGGTAGTTTCACTTATGTTAAATGCAGGCTCATGTCCGGTAGATATCCACAACAATGCTTCCATGAATTCTTCAAGTCCGCTCTTTGGTGCAGGTCTCACCAAAAGCATCTTATGTCGTACATTTTCAAGGTCAGAACGCACACCCCGGTAGTGGTCCATTATCATGTACTCAACACGAGCATCCTCCAGAACTCCCAATATGGTTGCTGCCAGTATCTGGTTGGGTAAAAGTGAGAGTATATCGATGATATCGATCGGTTCCTTACTCTGGGTATCCGGTGAAAACCCTTGATCTTCTTTTTGAATTGGATACTTTGTACTGATCTTTTCCATAAGAACAGCAGCATTTTCATGAGTAATATCCATCGAGCTGAAACGGATGTGACCAACCTCATGCATCACACTGAGTTTGTAGATCTTGAAATTTTCTTCAATGTCCTCGTATATCCTCATCTTTGGTGCAAGATATATCGTATTTCCCGCAATGATCGGATTCATATCCTGTGTTTCTACCTGAGGCGGCAGTGTTGCCATTGAACGTATTATAAAATTAGTATTTGATAGTCCAAGAGCATAGTATCTCAATACGTTTGCCACTTTTTTGAGAGTAATTGAGCCGGTAAGTTCTTCTATGAATTCATTGGAGCTTTTCGATTCAAGTGAGAAATAAGCCTTTCCGGCAGGTGCTTTATCTTCAATGTTCTCCAGTCCTTTCAAAGCCCATTCTTCCAGCTCACTGATGTCCAGCTTTTCCAGTATTGGGGAAGAGTGTGAAAAGTAATCTATTGCCAGTTTTCTGTCCTTTGCATAGATCTTCATCCCTATATC
>OBLN01000012.1_pt1 | contig 78685 bp, 76 predicted proteins | sample 1519301 | NCBI WGS metagenome assembly OBLN01 (sample SAMEA2452533, study PRJEB22499) | sediment metagenome | reverse complement strand
CACCTACACCGGGGAGGGTTTCAGCATGACCCTCAAACCGAACATCGAGATGCGCATGCGCGACCAGTCGGTGGATCAGGCCTTGCAGACCATCGATAACCGCATCAACGAATACGGCGTGGCCGAGCCCGTGATCCAGAAAGAGGGCCTTTCCGGCGACCGCCTGCTGGTTCAGCTGCCCGGAGTGGATGATCCCGCCCGGGTGAAATCCCTGATCCAGAACACGGCCATGCTGGAGTGGAAGCATGTCGAGGCCGGGCCTTTTGAAAGTGAAGAACAGGCCCGTACGGAGTACGGCGGCACTCTGCCCGATGACCTGGTGGTGATGAAAACCAATCCCCGCCGCATGTCCAAGGGATACTACGTGCTGCGTCGCGCTTCGGTCGTCACCGGCAACGACCTGAAAAGCGCCCGCCGTTCGCAGGACGAGTACGGCGCCGTGGCGGTCGGCTTCTCTTTCAACAACGAGGGCGCCCGCAAATTCGAACGCTACACCGCCGCCAACGTGGGCAAACGCTTGTCAATCGTTCTCGACGAACGCATCGAAAGCGTGGCCACGATCGACGATGTCATCTCGTACGGCGGTATTCTCAGGGGCAATTTCACCACCCAGGAGGTGGACGACCTGGTGCTGGTGCTGCGATCCGGCGCCCTGCCGGCTCCATTGAAATACCTTCAGGAACGCACCATCGGCCCTTCCCTGGGCGCGGACTCGATTCGCAAGGGCATGACCGCGGCCCTGATCGGCTTGCTGGCGGTGATCGTTTTCATGCTGCTTTACTACAAGGGAGCGGGTGTCAATTCCGTGCTTGCGCTGGTACTCAATATCGTGATCCTGCTGGGGATCCTGGCGTATTTCCGCGCTACCCTGACATTGCCGGGCATCGCCGGCATTATTCTCACCATCGGCATGGCGGTTGACGCCAACGTGCTGGTGTTCGAACGCATCAAGGAAGAGCTGCAGGCGGGAAAATCCCCCAAAGCCTCGATTGACGCGGGATTCAAGAAGGCGTTTGTGACCATCTTTGACGCCAATGTCACGACCATCATCGCGGCGGTTTTTCTGTTCCAGTTCGGTACGGGCCCCATCAAGGGATTCTCCGTTACCCTTATCATCGGCATCGTGGCCAGCATGTTTACGGCGGTGTTTGTGTCCCGCGTGATTTTCGACCTGGTTTACGGCAAGCGCCGCAAGCTGAAATCGGTCAGCATCTGACAGGAGCGCAACCATGGGAATATTCAATAAAGTGCCGGAATTCCGGTTCATGAACAAGCGTTTCATCGCTTTCGCCCTATCGGCGCTGGTGATCGCCGTGGGGGTTTTCGGGTTCTTTACCAAGGGCTTCAACCTGGGCATCGATTTCACCGGTGGCACCATGATCGAGGTGGCCTTCCGGGAACCCACCCGCGTGGGCGAGGTGCGGGAACAGCTCAGCCGGGTCGGCATGGCGGGCGCCACGATTCAGGCGGTGGGCAGCGAGGGCAACAAGTTCTTTATCAAGACCCTGACGCTGGTGGATGAAGCGGAGATGGACAAGAAGCTGGACGCCCTGGACCAGGTGGCCAACTCCATCCGTCGGTCCCTGATGAGTCCCGATGACCTGGCCGCGCTGGACGCGGGTCGCATCGACCTGAACAACATCGCGGAAAAGGCCCTGGACGACTTTTTCGTTTCGCAAGGAATTCCCGATGACGACAGCAAGGAAGCCGCCGCCGCGCTGATTGAACTGCGCAAGGATTCGGAGTCGGGCCTTATCACCGACATGAGTGAACTGGATGCGCTGGATCTCAAGCAGCGGGTGATGACCCAGTTGCAGGAAAAAGCGTTCCTGGGCGATTTTACGTTCCTCAGCGTGGAAAACGTCGGCGCCCAGGTGGGCAAGGACCTGCGCAGCAAGACCATTCTGGCAACGGTCTGGGTCTTGCTGGGCATGCTGGTATATATCGGGTTCCGCTTCAAGTTCATCTACGGGCTTGCGGCCGTGATCACCCTGCTTCACGATGTGCTGGTTTGCCTGGCGGCGATCATCTTTTTCCAGATCGAGATGTCGCTTCCCGTAGTCGCCGCCGTACTCACCATCGTGGGTTACTCGCTCAACGACACCATCGTGATCTTCGACCGGGTGCGGGACAATGTGAAGACGATGCGCCGGCACGGCGCCGCGGAAATCATCGATTCCAGTATCAACCAGACCCTGAGCCGTACACTGGTCACCTCCTTGACGACCCTGATCGCCGTGCTCGCGCTGTTTTTCCTCGGCGGCGAGGTGATTCATACATTTTCAGCCGTTCTGATCGTGGGTGTGATCGTGGGTACCTACTCGTCCGTATTCCAATCCTGCGCCTGGCTGGTCACCTGGGAGCGGTTCTTCCTGGGGCGCAAAAAAAAAATCACGGCTAAATGAACTTGCAATTTACAGGTAGTTACTGTATAAATAGCATTGAATTTTTATTGCAGGGAGGTTTTCCATGTTGTTTGAAGAATCAATGATCGTAACCGGAGGCAAACAGAAGAAAACCAAGTCCTGGTTGACCTTCCCCCTTTCCCTGCTTCTGCATCTTGTCCTGGTGGCTGCGGTGGTGGTGGTTCCGCTGATGAACGCCGACAGCAATATGCCCGATGTCAAGGTGATCAACGTGCTGATGTCCGCTCCGCCCCCGCCCCCCCCACCTCCTCCTCCACCCGCAAAGAAGGGCTCGACAAAGGCCAAGGTGAAATCCAGCAGCGAACGCGAAGAAAAGAAAGAAGAGCGCCGCGCCGTGATTTCGGGCCGCCTGGTCGCGCCGGTTGAGATCCCTGAAGAGATCGAAGAAGAGGATGTCAGCGATTTCGGTATTGAGGGCGGTATCGAGGGCGGCGTTGAAGGCGGGGTCGAAGGTGGCGTGGTCGGCGGCGTGCTGGGCGGTGTACTGACCGATTCAGCCGATACCAGCGACGCGATCCGGGTCTCCACGGTTCAGCGGCCCAAGCTGATCCGCCGGGTTGAGCCCGAATATCCCTCTGTCGCCTTGAAAGCCCGTATCCGTGGACGAGTGATCGTGGAAGCGGTCACCGACATCTACGGTCGTGTCCGTGACGCGCGCATCATCAGTGGTCATCCCTTGCTGAACGCGAATGCCCTGGCGGCCGTCAAGCAGTGGATTTACGAGCCGTATATCGTCAACGGTGTGCCCAAGCCGGTGAAATTCACGGTTATCATTACATTCAGTCTCCAACAATAGTTGTATTCTAATTTAACGAGATAGGAGGTTTATTATGCAGTTCAGTCTTCAGGAAATGTGGGCCCACATGGGTATCATAGCCAAAACTGTTGTATTCATCCTGCTGTTCATGTCCGTTTACTCCATTGCCGTGGGCGTTGAGAGACTGCTGGTTTTCAACAAGGCCAAAAAGCAGTCCAATGTGTTGTTGAAATTGATCGGGAAGTTGTGGCAGCAGGGCAAGGTTGAAGAGTCCGTCAAGCTGGCTTCCGACAAGCGTTTCAAAAACAGCCACCTGGCCAAGGTGCTGGTTGCCGGCCTGAACGAGATCGAGTTCCAGAAAGAGAGCCATGCGGATTTCTCGACCCGGATCGATTCGGCGAAACGCGCCATTGATCGCGCTACGATCAAGAGCGTGCAGGAATTCAAGCGCGGCCTGAACGCCCTGGCCACCATTGGTTCCACCAGCCCCTTCGTCGGCCTGTTCGGGACCGTGTTCGGCATCATCAATGCTTTCCAGAGCATGTCCGTGTCGGGTTCCGGCGGTATTGGTACCGTGGCCGCCGGTATTGCCGAAGCCTTGATCACGACCGGCGCCGGCATCGGCGTGGCGGTTATCGCGGTGTGGTTCTTCAACTCACTGCTCAACAAGGTGGATATTTTCACGGGTGAGATGGCCAACGCCTCTTCCGAACTGATCGATCATTTTGTAAAACTGAAAGCCAACAAAGGAGCGTAAGTCATGGCCGGCGGTGAAATGGGATCAGGCTCTGCCAAATCAGAGCCCAATGTTGTCCCGCTTTGTGATATCCTTCTGGTTCTGCTGATCATCTTCATGGTGGTCACGCCCATGATCCAGAAAGGGGCCAACGTGAAGCTCCCTGAAGCGTCGAACACCCAGGATCAGCCGGAGCCCGGGCAGTTGATCACCGTGGATGTCAAATCCAGCGGTGAGATATTCCTGGAAAACAAATTGCTGGAAGATGGTTTGAACAAACTGGCTTCAGCCATCGAGACCCTGATGGAGGAAAACCAGCAAACGGAATCCAAGGTACTGCTCAAGGCCGACACCAACCTGCAATACGGAACGCTGGTGGATGTGATGAACGCCATCCGCGAAGCCCGCATTGAAGTGGTGGGCCTGGTAACTGAGAAACTGGCGTCTTCAGAATAAGCAACCTGACAAAAAACCATAAAGGGGAAGCTTCGGCTTCCCCTTTTTTTTTTAGCCCGCTTCTTGCGACGGGATCGGCTGCAATGCCGGATCCGGCCGCATCGGCTGTGTTAGGCTCGGTCAGTCTTTTCAGCCATAGCGCTGCTATGCCTTCAAATTCTTCCGGTCGCCTGCCTTGCCGCTGCAGCCGTCTGCGCCATTTCGCTTTGATCCCGTCGCAAGAAGCGGGCTTGCCTTTATTGTCTGACGAAGAATGCTGCAATGCCGGATCCGGCCGCATCGATCGGAGAGGCTCAGGCTGGTTCTTTCTTCACGGGCGTCGGAATGATCGTTCCCGCTGCGCTTGAACCCGTCAACCCGGAAAACCTCGCAGGTGAATTTTTGACATTTTCGCGGGGTATGCGTAGACTCCAGCCATGATCATGATCGATTCAGCGGTCGGCCCGGTTGTGTTGCGCGCGTTCACCCCGGGTGACCGTGACTCCCTGGCGTTGCATGCCAACAACCGCAACGTGTGGCTGGGAGTACGTGACGTTTTCCCGTATCCGTATACAGTAGCCGATGCCGAGAGATTTATCGCCTACGCCGCGAAAACGGAGAACGAGAAAATCTTCGCCGTTGACCTGGGCGGTGAAGTGATCGGCGCGGCCGGTCTGCATCTGAAGCATGACGTGAGGCGTTTGAATGGGGAGATTGGATACTGGCTGGGTCCGGCTTATCACAACAGGGGAATCGCAACCCGGATTGTTTCGCACCTGGTGACCATGGCCTTTGATGAATACGGCTTGCTCAGGGTATACGCCGAGGTGTTCGCAAACAACCCGGCATCGGGCCGGGTGCTCGAGAAAAACGGTTTTGCGCTTGAGGCAAGGTTGAAGCAGGCGATTATCAAGGACGGGGCTGTGCTTGACCTGCTGATTTATGCAAAAATCAATTCCGAATGGTCCATGCAGGGATGAGTTTGCGGCGGTATCGTGCCGGCGGCCGTCATGGCAAACATCCCGCAGATGGATCTCGCTGCAGTTCATTTTGCTGAGGCGGACCGAATCAAACCCGTTTCAACTGAAACGGCACTCAGCGGGAATACGGATGCGGATTCTGCTGGGAAGGGTTTCCACGGTGTAACGGGAGAGCTCTTCTCCGCCGTATTCTCCGTCGATGGTCGAGGGCAGGTCACCGCTGAGAGACTCGATTTCAAGCCGTTTGAACTTAAAACTTCGATAAAAAGGCGCCTTGTGGATGTTGCCGGTTAACAAACGTTGCACGTTGAACGAGCCTCCCAGGATCGAAAATTTCTGCAGGATGCAAAGGTCCAGCTGGTTGTCTACGGGGGAAGCAAATGGCGCGATGACCGCTTTGCCGCCGTATTGTTTGAAATTTGCGAAGGCGATAATGATGATCTCATCTTCGATGTGTTCCTGGTCATCCATGCGGATGCGCACGCGGAAAGACGGCATCTCGAAGTAGCCTTTCAATCCGTAGTAGACATAGGGCATGATGCCGCGGTAGCGGGACTGCAGGTTGAATTTTTTGGCGATCAACCCGTCAAGACCGACTCCGGCCACGTTGAAAAAGTAACGATCGTTGAGTTTGCCGACGTCAACGAGGGTGTCGACTCCATGAACCAGGGTGTCCAGCGCCTTGCGCCAGGAGAGGGGAATGCCCAGGTTGCGCACCAGTCCGTTTCCCGAACCTCCCGGCAGGATTCCCAGTGTCTTGTCGGTGCCCACCAGCGTGCCGGCAATGGAATTGATGGTGCCGTCACCACCGAATGCGGTTATGACATCGAAATGGGGCAGTGCCTGACGCGTAATGGCAATGCCGTGTTCGGGAGAGTTGGAATTGATGATCGATACGGTGTCAAAATGGCGACGCAGTTTCTGAAAAATCACCGAGGCGGCGATATCCTTGGAAACCACGCCGGAAGAGGGATTGAGTATGATGAGGATTCGCTCTTTCCGCGGCATAAGTCGATTATAACACAGTTTCTACGCGGGCTGTGCCGGCAGGAGCAGACATCCGCACCGGATTATTCGGCGGGGGTCAGCCATTCGGCATCGGTCGCGATGATATCGGGAAAAACAGTATCCGGAAAAAAAAGTCTGATCTCGCGCTCCGCGGCCGCCGGAGAGTCGGAGGCATGAACCAGATTCTGGGTGATGTGCAGGGCGAAATCACCGCGGATGGTACCCGGCTGGGCCTTTTCGGGGCTGGTGGCGCCGACCAGTACACGCACGCGTTGCACGGCGGAAGGTCCTTTCCAGACGCAGACAAAAACGGGTCCCGATGTAATGAACCTCAACAACCGTTGGTAAAAGGCTTTGCCCTGATGGGCGGCGTAGTGTTTGGCCGCGGTTTCGTAGGGCAAGCGGCGCATGTCACCGGCCACCATGACCAGGCCTTTTTGTTCCAGGCGCTGGATGATGGTGCCCAGCAGTCGGCGCTGCATGCCGTCGGGCTTGACCATGACCAGTGTCAATTCATCGGGTTCACGCATGCGGCTGACCCTTGGCGGCTCCCTTCAGCAAAGTCGTGATGAATGCGTGAAACGATTTCAGGGTCACGTCAAAGTCATTGCTGAAATTGGTTTCCGTCAGGTGGTTGAAAAAATAGAGAAATTCATTCCAGTCTTTGTATTGCAGTTGATTCAGGTCGGTCTCGATGAATACATTCAGATCAAAAAGAATATCGGATGGTGGGATGTGTTCCTTTCCCGAAAGATAGGTGCCGATCTTGGCGTGCAGGCGCGAGAGTTTAGCGTTCACTTCGTTGGCTTTCTCTTTGCGCGATATGAAATTTTCAAATATCGTGCCGCCGCGGACCTGGGGGTCGAAAACCTGTGCCGTCGCTTCGATCAATTCCTTGATAGCCATATCACAGATAATGACGATGTTTTTCAGTACTTTGCGCTGATCGCCGCGTTCTTTCTCGGTGTCAAAGAATTTCGGTAATTCGCCTTCAAAGATCTTCTGGTATTCCTGTTTGAAATTTTCCAAATTGGCCTGGATGACGGCGCCGTTCTTCTTGTCGAGGTGCGAAAGAACGTTTTCCTTCAGCATGTTGTCGTGAAAAGAACACAGGTTTTCCAGGCTCCGCTTCAGGGCCAGGACCAATGGGATAATGGGATCGATGCTGCGGCTGCGGTTGAGATTGGATTCGATAAAGTTGTTGATTTTCATGACGCGGAACGCGAACAGGAAAAAGAGGCCGATCTGTCGGCGCAGATCTTTCTGCTTGATGCGGGCAATGATCTTGGATATATCGGGCTGATAGATTTTATCCATTTTGGGAATGAAGCGTTTTTTCATCAGCGTGAGGATAATGGGATTGCTGGTCAGTTCTTTATGGTAAAGCTTCTTGACCGAAGAAAAAGTACGTTGGGTCACAATGTCGGTTTTCAGCAATTCCATGCAGAGGTGCCGCAGGTTCTGCAGGAAAATCCGCTGGCTGGCAAACCAGGATTCGGGAGAATAGGTATCTGAAAACGTCGGGAAAGACTTGGACGAATAGATATCCAGGATCTCTTCCACGATGAATTCTTCGAAATTCAACAGGAACTTGTCTTTCTTGAAGTCCACTTCTTTGAGCAGTTGAATGATGCGCGAAGAAACCTGGGCGAAAGTGTTGAGGTAAAACGCGTAATTGCGCAGTTCCGCGGTGGAAAAGCGGAAGATCTGGTTTTCCAGGTACCGCGAAGAAAAAAATGCCTCCAGGCTTTCCAGCCAGAGTTTTAACTCGTAGAGGCTGAGCAGCAGCTTTTTTTCTTCAATGCGGTTTACCCATTGCTGAAAAACAGCTTGCCACTTGTCTTCAGCGGAGAGTTGCGGATCCCTGGAATAAAAGTATTCGGAGATGTTTTCGATTTCCTTGCCGGTCATGGTAGTATTTTAAAAAACCCCGCCCCCGATTGCAAGCCTGCGGCTTGCGCCGATGATTTACCGCGGCTATAATCTCTGCGAATCGTTCGTTTCCCCGGTTGGAGGAAACGGGTTCAGGCAGGTGAATGATGAAGCGCTGTTTCTCTTTATGCTGCGTCTGGCTCGGGCTGGCCGCAACCCTGTTGGCCGCGAATGCTTCCCCCTCTCCGTATGGCCTCAATGTGCACCTGGCGGATAATGCCGGCCTGAAACGTGTCGTGGAAGCCGGGATCGCCTGGATCCGCATTGATATCAACTGGAACAATTGCGAGCCGCGCAAGGGGGTTTTGCAGCTGGCCGAAGTGGATCGCGTAGTGGCCTTTGCCAGAAAGAACGGATTGTCTGTGCTGGCGGTGCTGGCCTACACGCCCGGGTGGGCCAACAATGAACGTGGAATCAATTATCCCGCGGATCAGCCTGCCGACTGGCGGAATTTCGTGCGCATGATCGTGAATCGCTATCAAGCGGACATCAAGTACTGGAGCATCTGGAACGAGCCCAATGTGCCGGACTTTTTTGCCTCGGGCAAGGATGCTTTCATGGCGCAGGTATGGAATCCGGCCGCCGAGGTGATTCGCAAACAAGACCCCGGCGCGTTTATTGTCGGCCCGGACCTGGCGCATCTGACGAGCGAGGGTCAGGAGTGGTTTTTGTGGATGAAATACATCCTGCTGAACAGTGCAAGCGGTTTCGATATCATCAGCCACCACCTCTACGATTCCCGGGGCGGACAATATGTGTTTGAATTGCTGGAGACCGGCGAGCCCTTGATTCCGGCGGTCGTTGACCTGGTGGCCGAACTGGGTTTTTCCGATCGCCCTTTCTGGCTGACGGAAACGGGATGGAGCACGCGACGCACATCTGAAGACGTGCAGGCTCAGAATTATCTTGAAACCCTGCAGTTGAGGAGCAGCCGCGGTTTCCCCGATAAGTTGTTCTTCTACGAACTCCGTGACGATCTAAATCCCGATATCTCCAGTTGGGGAATCCTGCGCAGCGACGGATCCGCCAAACCGGCTTACGGCGTGTACAGGAGTTTTATCAGCAATGGTGACCCGGGTGGCAATACGGATCCGATTCCGGAAGAGGAGTCCGAGGATTGCTACGCGGAACGGTTGATCCCGGCGACGGCCCGGTCGCAGGTAATTTCTCCCTTACGCGGATTGCGCCGCATGCTCTTGTCCGGGGTGGCCGGCGGACGTTTCTGGGTCGAGGCCTATTCGCACCATGGCACTGAGCTGGCGAGGATATCACTGCAGGATTCACGCCTGTTTCACACGGGAAACCGGCTGATGCGCCACCTGGCTTTCCGGCTGCAGTGCCGCCAGGGTGATTTCTGGAGCACGCCGTTACCCCCCGGCCTGATCGCGGACGCGCGGCACTGGCTGACCGCTGCGTTAACCTATCCGTTGGCCGATGACCTGCGCCGGTTGTTGTTGCGGGCGCAATGCCTGACCCGGACACTCCCCGCGCGGGCTACTCCCCTGGATGTCGTGGCGCACCGCCGCTTTTAGCCTGCATTTCTCACAACGATCTGCTGCAATGGCGGATATGGCCGCATTGACGGCGTTATGCTCGGTCATTCTTTTCAGCCATAGCGCTGCTATGCCTTCAAAGAACTCCGGTCGCAAGCCTTGTCACTGCAGCCATCTGCGCCATTTCGCGACAATCCCTGCTCGAAATGCCGGCTAGAACATTCCGGCCCGCCAGCGCCGGGCCGCGGCCGGCGATCAAGTGCATACCCGCAGAAAAATCCCGCCAACGAAAGCGCCAGGCCCCAGGGAAGCGATTGCGGCCAATGGGGAAGAGACAGGGGCAGTCCGAAAGCGTTCATGGATGAAAGCAGCGCGAAACCGCCGCCGGCCGCCAGACTGCAGGCTCCGGCCCGGGGCGCGGGAGTTTTGAGGATGAGCGCCGCCATTCCCGGGACAAACAAACCGCTGGCCATGATCTCGGACGCCGTACCCAGGGTCTGCAGGATCGAGCGCAATCGCAATGCGGCCAGGATCGCGAGCCCGCCGGCGATCAGGGTACTCCAGCGGGCCGCCCGCAAAGAGTGGCTAAAGCGTTTTGCGGTGAAATCCAGGCTGAGCGTCATGGCGGCCAGATTCAATCCGGTATCTGCGGTCGACAGAATCGCTGATCCAAATCCCAGGAAGATGACGCCCCCGGCCCACGACGGCAGGGAATGCATCAGGCAACTGAGCAATTCCGCATCCGGCGCGGCGCAGGTGCCCAGGTTCATGCCGGCTGGAATCACCATCAGGTAAAGGATCCATACGGCAACCGCCGCGAAGAGGATCCCCAGGCGCGCGGAACGCCGGCTTTCAGCAGCGACGATCCGTTGCCATACCACCGGCGAGATCACCCATGCCAGGGTGAACGAGAACACCAGCAGCAGATTGTCCGCGGCTCCGGATAGGAACTGGCTCAGCGCCGGCGTCACCGGCGCGGACGATTCGGCGGTCGAAAACAGGAAAATCAGCCCCAGAGCGATTGTCAACAAAACCAATTGCATCAGGTCCGTGCGTACCACTGATACAAATCCACCGCTGACCGAATAGGTGAATACCAATGCTCCGCCGATCCACACGGCGGCGGCGTAGGGAATGGAAAAACCACTACCGAGAAGCTGGCCCCAGGCGATGAATTGCGAAGCGGTCAGCAGGATCATGTACACAAAAATCAGTCCCGCGGCGGCGCCGGCTACGCGCGTGCCGTATGTACGCCTGACCAGTTCAGGCAGGGTAGTGAAACGGATGCGTCGAATCCTGCCCGCAATCAGAAAGAAAACCAGCAGTGTCAAGAGAGTGGGAATGGCCATCACCCAAAGGGCGGCATAACCGGCTTCCCGGGCCTGTTTCATGGTAACCAGTGTGGAAGCGGCGCCGATCCAGGAAGCCGTCAACGTGGCGCCGATCCAGAGAGGACCCAGGTGCCGTGAAGCGAAAAAGAAGCCATCGGCATCGGAACCGGAGCGCCGCATCCCTACGGCAATAATCAGCAAGGCATAAAGGAAAAGCACGGTCAACGTCACGGCGGCTGCCTCTCTGGCGGGTTAGAGGTATCCGAGCGATTTCAGGCTTTCAATCTCTTTTTGCTTGAGTTCGGATGCCATGGGCGCGAGTTTCTCTTCGCGACGGTTGCGAATGACATTCACCAGTCGCTGAAAGTAATACAGGGTCTGCAACGGGGTTGCTTGCGGGGAAAAGGCGCGGGGATCGGTTTCCAGGTTGAAAACCCGGCAGGTCAATGCGTCTCCATGACCGCTGATGATGGCTTGAAAAGGGTATTCCAGTATCGACCAGTGATTGTGGTATTCATGAAAATAGATGCTGCGGCTGATCAACGTCGGCGTGGGACGAAGAGAAAACAGGCCTTTCCGCTTCGCCGCTGTTTTCCCGCCGAATACGCGTATCAATGTGGCGGTCAGGTCAGATGTGGAGACAGGATGCGACAACACGGCACCCGCATCCGACCAGCCGGGAATGGCCAGGATCAGCGGGATGTGCAGGCCTTGGGGATACAATACCGTGTTGTGGCCGATCTGATTGTGTTCGCCCAGCCCCTCGCCGTGATCCCCGAGCACGACCACCGCGGTTTTGTCTTGCAGGCCGCGTTTTTCGAGCATCGCCAGCATCTCTCCCACAATGGCATCGGCAAAAGCGAGATTCTCGTCATAGGCGTCGTTGAGGAGTTCAAGATCACTTGCGGTGTATTTTTTTTCCGTGTATTCGCCCCGGGAAAAATAGATGTCTTTGAGGCGTTTCAGGAATTCCTCGTTGGGGTATTCGCTGTATCCACGGTGAAACATGCCGAAATAAGGCGGCGGCATGAGGAAGTCGATGTGGGGCTCACGGACATGCAGGTAGGCGAAAAACGGTTGCTGTTTCGTTTGCGCCTGTTGGATGATTTGTTCCAATTGAGAAGGAAACGCGGATGCCGGGGGTTGCGGAGTGTCCTGAAACAACTCGATAAAAGAAACGAATCCCTGATCCATGCGGAACGTGCGCCCGCAATACGGGATGGCGGAAACCGCCGCGGTGTGATACCCGGAGCTCTGCATGATTTCCGCCAGGGTGGTGATGTCGGGATTCAGTCCGCCGAAATAATTGCTGACGGCGTTGTGTTGATCCGGCGCCAGCCCGCTGAACAATGTGGCGGTTGATGCCAGGGTGTAGGCCGCCTCGGCCCAGGCGTTTTCAAATCTCCAGGCGCGCCCGGCCAGGCGATCGATATTGGGGGTAGTGGCGCGGTGGTACCCGGCGCAGGACAAGCGGTCGGCACGGGCGGAATCGAGCAGGATCACCAGCACGTTCATGCCGGTTCCCGCTCCGGTTTGCGGGAAAGGCCGACTACCTGGAGTCGCATTCGCACCGGAACCCGCCTGGCGCAGGAATTGCGATTGAACCAGGCCGATATCGCGGGGCGGCCCATCCAGTTGAAACCGCAGACGGCGCGGAGCAATGGTCGATTGGGGCATGTCCAGCTCAATCCGGCTGCGATCCGTCCATTCCTTTTCAAGCGACTCCCCCGTGCCATCATCGCGCAGCAGTCGGATCCGGGGAATCGGTGCGGTAAAGCGGAGCGACATTTTTCCGCCATGCGCGCCCAGGTAATAGTCCAGGGCGGCCGGGAGCTGCAGCCATGCCAGTGGCGGTTGAGCGTCGGCCGGGAATCCCGGCTTCTCAGGGGGCGCAATTGTGATGCGGTAAAAGCGAATCCGCTCGGGACGGTCCAAAGTGAATGTCAGGATGTTGTCGCCCGAACGCAATAATCTCCGTGGCAGCAATATGCGCTGCTCCGCAGGGGGACCTGGAGCCAGGTCGAGTGTTTTCAGTTGCGTCCGGTTTAATGCAATCGCCAGGTTGCAGGCCGCTTCCGCACGCAGGCGTGATGTGAACAGCAATGTCCGTGGGGATTCCACACTGAATCGCAGTCCGCCGCCCGCGCCGGAAATGGTCCGATAGGCATGCCCGTCAAAAAGCGATCCGCTCCATTGCCCGAGAAAATACCGGTCGTGTTCCGGCGCCTGCAGAACGAACTGGTGACGCTGGGAAGAGATTTCCGGCAGGATGGTCTCAGGTGAACCGGCTGCTTCCCGGTCACAGCCGGATGTCAAAATAAAAAGCAGGATCATGCATCCGTACCCGATTTTTTGCATATCTGGATTGTACCATGGCATACGGGAGGGGGCAAAAACCGGGATTTATTCAACCAGGCCGTGAATCTGGACCCCCAGCGTCCGGCCTTCCCGCCCCAGTCCCAGGCGCTTGAGGTTGAAGGCCGGGTCAACCCGGAATTCCAGGAAACCGCCCCGTGAGGAATGCAACTTCAGGGGCCACTCCCGGGTGGCGTGAGCCTGCAAATTGCGGATTTCTTTCCCGCGCCAGAATACCCGGACATGCTGCTTTCCCCCGGGAAGATGGGCGAACGGCGCATCGGCGACCAGGCGCAGGTCCGTGCGTGTTCCGGCGGCAAGATATCGGCCGGCAGCGGCTCGCGTCCACACAAAACGCTGGCCTTCCGCACTCAAGTCAGCGGGCCAGATGCCGTAATTGTAAGGAACATTCCTGGCCAGGCACCAGTTCAGCGGATGCAGGCGGGAAAACTCCCGGGCCGATCCCAGGCAGAACAACAGCAACAAACCACACAATAGCGGCAGCTGACGCTTGGCGGGCTTCTCCATCGGAGATGGAGCCGGGTCCAAAAGCCAGGCCAGAAGCCAGAAAAGCAGGGCCAGTTCCGGCAGCCACAGGGGGGTGCCCACCAGAAACACCGCCAGCACGGTCCAGAACAGGGGGAGCCAGGCCCTTTGGCGCGGTTTCCTGGCCATGGCCCACAGCAATCCCAGAAAAACAATCGCTCCCGCAAAACCTGTTTCGCTGGCAACCAGCAGGTACTGGTTCAAAGGCAGGTCCTCGAGGTGGTTTTCGCCGTAGTGAAGGTTTTTCAGCGCGAAGATGAAGTTTCCGGTACCGACTCCGGTCAATGGCGCCTCCCGCATTAAACGGATCCCGCTGCGCCACATGGTCAGGCGCTGGTTGGAGGCGCGGTCAACTGCGGTAAACCAGCCATCCCGGCGCAAATTGCCGACTAATTCGGTTACGGTGCGGGTAACGCGCTGGCGCAGTACACCTCCGGCCAGCATCAGTATCACGATGCTTCCCAGCAGCAGCAGGGCGCGTGTCTTTCGCGACCATTTTCCGCCGGTCAGCAGTACAACGGCGGCTGCGATCACAAACAGAAAACCGCTGCGGCTGCCGGACAGTATCAGGCCGAATAAAGCTCCCGGCAGGAGCAGGATTCCGGCGATCCGGGCGGGAATCGACCGGGCAGCGGATGACGCTTCGTTCTGCATCAACCGCAACAATGCCGCCAGGAATACAAATCCGGACATGAAGCCCAGCGAGTTGAAATCAGAAGTTCCGCCGTTGAGCTGGTTGTGGAACACGAAATAGCCCCGGGAGAGAAACCCGGGGGCGATAAAACGCTGGATCAACGCGATTGCGAGGGTCACGCCGTATCCGGCGAACAGGCAATTCAACGCCCGGGAACGCGGGGGCTCATGAAGTCGCAGCATCATGAAAAGGTGCGGAGTTACGGCGGCCAGCATCATACTGACCAGGGGAAAAACAACGGCGAATGAAACCCGTTGCCCATCGGGAGACACCGGCGTGTCCCTCAGGAAGGCCAGGCCGGCCAGGGTGATATTGCTCCAGCGCAGGGCCAGGAAAATGGCGGAAACCAATGCGATCAGCGCCATCAACACGGCCATGAACGCCAGAGGGTGACGCATGTCGAGCGTTTCCCGGCGCCACATGGAAACCAGGATCATGCCGGAGAGCAGGAACAGTGGCGTGGCCATGTAGTTGAATGGATACCCGTTCGCATCCAGCGCTGGCAGTGCGGATGTCCAGGGCAGGGCGAAGAGAAACCACATCAGGGCCTTCTGCGGGTGAACCAGGTACAGAATCAGCCCCGCTCCCAGGGCGGCCAGGGGGATGAGCGTAAAATTGAGCTGGAAAAAAAAATAGAGTCCGGTCAGGGTCAGCGCCGCCAAAAAAGCCATTCCCAGCAGGAAGCGGCTGCCATTCAATGACTTACTCCTTAAAAAATTCGCGGATCGCTTGCGCGACTCGATCCACATCCATCTCGCTCAAATGAGGATGCATCGGTAGTGACAATACTTCGGCCGCCAGGCGTTCCGAAACCGGAAGGTCACCCCGGCTGTAACCGAGATCATGAACACCGGGCTGGAGGTGACAGGGAATCGGATAATGCACGCCGACGCCGATTTTGCGATCCCGCAGGTAATCCGCCAGCGCATCGCGTCGGGCCGTGCGGATGACGTAGAGGTGGTAAACCGCCCGCCTTCCCTCCAACGGGACAAAAAATTTCAGCGGCAGATCCCGTAACGCGTTGTCGTAGCGGGCGGCCAATTCAATTCTGCGCTGGTTCCAGCGGTCCAGTTTCTGCAGTTTCAGACGCAGGACCACGGCCTGGATTTCGTCCAGGCGGGAATTGAAGCCGATTTCGTTATGGGTGTATTTGTCTGTCTGTCCATGCAGACGCAAGCGTTGAACGGCATCGCGCACGTCCTCCCTGGATGTGAGCACAATTCCGCCTTCTCCCAATGCACTGAGGTTTTTGGAAAAATAGAAACTGTAGGCGGCCGCATCTCCGAACGAACCGGCTTTCCGCCCCCTGAACTCGGCGCCGTGCGCCTGGGCGCAGTCTTCGAGTACCTGCAGCCCGTTCTCACGCGCAATATCCATCAATTCATCCATTTCGGCCGGCATGCCGTACAGGTGTACGGGAATCAGGGCGCGAACGCGGCGGCCGCTTGCGCGATTGATCAGCTCCTGGCCGCGCAGGGTGCATTTTTCCCGGATAAACGCACGGACTTTTTCAGCGGAGAGCGTGGCGCCTGCCTCTTCCACATCGAGCAGGACCGGCACCGCGCCGCAATGGACCACGGCTTCCACAGTGGCAAAGAAGGTAAAGGACGGCACGATGACTTCTTCGCCGGGGCGGACACCGAGAGCCAGGAGTCCAAGGTGGATCGCGGCGGTGCCTGAACCGACGCCGACGCCGAAACGCGCCCCGGAGTAGGCCGCGAATTCGTTTTCGAATGCATTCTGGTGCGGTCCGAGCATCAGGTGCATGTCGCGGAATACGTCATCCCAGTGTCTGTGCAATTCATCGCGAATCTCTTCGTATTGGGCCCGGATATCAACGAGTTTGATTTCTTTGTCCACAGGCAACCTCCAGATGAATGAGCACCCAGATTAGCAGAGCGTTGATTTGAAGTCAACCGGAATCCGCAGCGGCAGCGTGGATGACCAGCAGGCGACGTTCCTGCTGATTTCCCTCATCATCCATTACCACAATGCGATGCCGGCCCGGCTCCAGAAACAGGGCTTTCTTGTGCGTCCCCCTGGTTTCGCCGCGGTATTCTCCGTCCACGTACCAGAACACCCGCGCCGCAGCCGCACGGTGTGCAACCGTTATCGTAATGCGTTGCCGGACTCCCATGAAGTCCCGGGGAATCATGACATGGGCGCCGGGCTCCGGGTAAACAAAGCGCAGGGAATGGCCGGAAGGTACGGTCGGGCATTCGGGAAGGTGGGGCGGAAGCGGATCGTAGCTGAGGCCTCGATTGCGCATGAACTGAACCACTTCCGCCGGCAGTACCAGGCGCACGGCGGACTTGTATTCGCCGGGCGTCCAGCACCTTGAACAGACCTGGTGCTTTTCGTCGAGAGTGAGGAAAACCCGGCGATGATAGGGGCAGACCGGCAGCGGGCGCGCCCGTAAGGGTGCTTCTGCCGTGACGGTCGCGGGGCAATCCGGCCCGGCGCGGAAACCACTCTCCCGGCACAATTCAAGCGTCTGGAATTCCAGTTCCTTCCGGGAAAACCAGGGCGGGTGATTGCCCGCGGGTAGTGAGTTGAACAATTGAAACATCAACGGGGCGGCTGTTCCGGCGCCTGTCAGGTGAGGATTGCCCTCGCCGGTGAAGTTTCCCGCCCAGATGCCGATCGTCCACGCAGGCGTCAGCCCCAGGGACCATCCATCCCTTTGACCGTAACTGGTCCCGGTTTTCCAGGCCACCGGGCGGCTGCTGCTGAATTGTTGCCAATAATATTCAGATCCCGGCCGTTTCAGGCCCCGCAGTATTTCCAGGGTCAGGTGACAGGCCTGGGGGGAAATCAGTTGAGGATGAAATCGTTCTGACCCGTGCTCGGCTACGGTGAGCACCGGGTGGAATTTTCCGTTTGCACCCAGTCCACGGTACAATGCCGCCAACTCAATCAGGCGGGCTTCGCCTCCTCCCAGGATCAGGGTCAGGCCGTAATCGTCCGGATCACGAAACAATGTGGATAAACCGGCGTTTTTCAGGAAGCGGTGCAGTCGATCCGTTCCGTACAGGTTCAGCAGCCGTACGGCCGGTACATTCAGGGACCGGATCAATGCGTCGCGGGCGGTTACCAGGCCGCTGTAGCCGCGATCGGCATTGGCCGGAGAAAATGCGCCGTAAAAGGTGGGGATATCGTGAATCCAGGTGCGGGGAAGGATCAGGCCGGCATCCATCGCCAGCGCGAATAAAAAAGGCTTGAGAATCGATCCGGTGGATCGTGGGGCCGCGGCGCCATCGATCGGACCGTGTGCGGCGAAATCAAAGAAATCCGCCGATCCGACATATGCCTTCACGGCCGCGGACCCGGTGTCCAGCACCACCGCGGCGACCTGGCGGATACCTTCGCGTCTGATCTTGTCGGCATGGGCGCTGACTTCCTTTTCCACCAGTTGTTGGATTGTGATATCCAGCGAGGTTCGATTGATTCCGCCCCGCGTAGCCGGATTCTCGTGGAAGTGCTGCGACCAATGCGCGCCGGCAACCTGAAAGCTGTGCAGGCGGAGGGGTAGGGGCTCCTCTCTGGCGAGCCGGGCGACGGTGGGTGGGATAATGGCTTCGTTTTCCAGGCTGAGCAGCAGCCTGTTTCTCTTGTCACGCAGTTTTTCACGGTTCATCACCGGGGAGATCAGCCCGGGAGAGTTGGGAAGCACAGCCAGGGTTGCAGCTTCACTCCACGTCAGCCGGCGTGGCGGTTTGCCGAAGTAGCGCATGGCCGCGGCATGAATTCCCTGAACGTTGCCTCCGTATGGGGCGTGGTTCAGATAGGTATTCAGAATCCGGGATTTCGGCCACTGCAATTCAAGTTTCACGGCCTGCAGGGCTTCCAGGAGTTTGTTGAGCAGGGTGCGCGGGCGCCGCCCGGCCAGGCGGACGGTCTGCATGGTCAGGGTCGAGCCGCCTTCAACGAAGCGCATGTGACGCGTATTCTGCAGCAGGGCGCGCAGCGCCGCGCGCGGATCCACACCGTTGTGGAACGGGAAACGGCGGTCTTCATACATCAGAACGCAGGCCAGCAGGGGCTTGGGTACGCGGTAGCCCGGATCCGGGGGGAAACGCCATTGCCCATCCGCGGAGAGAAAGGCACGCAGAATCCTGCCCTGGTGATCCAGCACGACCGTGCTGTGAGTGTCCGCGAAGCGGGGCATGGGAATGGCCAGGTAGACCGCCAGTATCGACAGTATTGTCGTTGCGAGCGTGATGATCAGCCGCGTCCTGTTTGCGTGTTTCGTGCCGCCGCGCATGAACGCAGTGTAGCAGTTTGCCGGGGTTGTGAAAAGCGTTTGCGCTTGAACCGGAACCGGGTTTGTGGCGTAATTGAGATCATGAGCCGTTGCCGGCGCCGGGTCTGTTGGTTTTTTGCGGGATTGTGGGCCGGGACTCTTCTGTTCTCAGCCGTCCCGCCGCGCTTCCGGGTTCAGGTCCACCTTGTCGTGGAAGGTGAATATGCCGCATCCCGCCCCGGCTTCAGCGTTTGCGGAAGTTACGTCCTGGTTCTGTCCACCTGCGCCCTGCTGGAACGTGACAATGGTGATTTCATTCTGTTCAATCTGCATGAATGCGCTCAGGACGATCCGCAGGTCAACTGGCGGGAGTCTGTGGAGACAGGGGGTAAAAGGCGGACTTATTGCGCAAACGACCTGATTAAACCGCAATTGATGACGCGCTTCGCGCTGAGGGAGGGGGGGGAAGTGAGGCTGGATCTGCTGGTGAGCGGCGCCGCTGCGACACCCGGCCTGGCGGATTGGGGGAAAACCCTGCTTTTCCCCCGCAGTCATACCGGGATCGGGGATGAGTCGGAAAAGAGGTACCGCCGCGGAATCCTGCACGGCTCGAACCGGCTGCAATGGAAAGAAGCGCGCATGGATCGCCCCGGCGGTACGCGCGGGCGGATTGCCTGGGACTGGGGTGAGGGTGACGGGCAATGGGAACATACCCAATCCGTGCGCGTGACATTCAGCGCGGGTCCGTACCGGGGGGATACGCGTTGACTTTTCCCCCTGCTTTGGCTATATTGTGCTCTTTCCATTGCCGCGGAAACTCCGATCGATCCAGGGAGAACGCGGGGACTGGCACAACGTCCGGGGTTGCAGATGCTGTCCTTTCTGAAGGTTGAAAATTTCGCGGTTGTCCAGGCCGCCAGGCTGGATTTTTCACCCGGCCTGAATGTGCTCACCGGAGAGACAGGTGCGGGCAAATCAATCCTGATCGGTGCCTTGAACATGTTGCTGCAGCGCAAAACGCCGGCCGCAGCCATTCGTGACGGAGCGGAGCGTCTTGTGGTGGAAGCCCTGTTTCAACAAGACGGGAAGGAACTGGCGCTGCGCCGCGAAGTGGGGAAACGGAAGTCGATCTGTTTCGTCAACGGGTCCATGGTTCCTTTTGACCAGCTCCAGGAGCAAGCGCAGGCATGCCTGGACATCTATGGTCAGAATGAACATGTTTTCCTGTTGAATCCACTCAACCATGCCCTGTACCTGGATGATTTTAGCGGAAACGCCGCAGTTCTCGCGAAACTTGCCGTTGCCGGCGCGGAGTTGAAGCGCCGGTTGGAAGAGCGGGAGGAATTGCGGCGGCGTAAGCAGGGCATGGATGAACGCCTCGATTTTCTGGCTTTCCGCGTCAGCGAGATCGAAGAACTGGACCTGCGACCCGGAGATGATGAGGAACTGGAACGACGTGCCAGGATCCTGGGTTCCGCCGAAGAGATCCTGACTCGGTCCGGCCGCCTGACCACGCAACTCTACGAGGGCGAGAACGCGATTTACAACCAGGTGACGGATGTGCTCCGCGACTTGCGTTTCCTCCAGGAAATCTATGGCGAACTGCAGCCGTTCCTGCAGGATGTTGAGCAATTTTCCGGCATGATCCCGGATCTGTCCAAGCAAATCAGCGCAGTCGCCGGCCAGGTTGAGTATGATGAGGCCGAGTTGAATCAGGTGGAAGAAAAGCTCATGCGCATCCGTCGTTTGAAATCCAAATACGACACCGACCTGGACGGCCTGCTGCAGCGGCTTGAAGAGATGCGCGCGGAGCGTGAGCGATTGATCCACATGGACATGTCCCTGCGCGACTGCGACCGCCTTATCAAGGAGGCGCTGGACCAATACCGACTTGTGCTGGATGAATTGCGGCTCCGGCGGCGGGAGCGGGCGGCGGAGTTGGGATCCATCATGGAAGAGGAACTTTCGCGCCTGGAGTTGCCGCATTCCCGATTCGAGGTACGCATATCCGAGGCGGAAGTGACGGAACAAACCGCTTCCGAGCGCGGACCGGACCGGGTGGAATTCTACTTTTCTTCCAATCCCGGCCAATCTCCCGCCCGGGTTCGGGAAGTGGCTTCCGGGGGGGAATTGTCCCGCTTGATGCTGGCATTGAAATCCCTGCGCGACGAAGGCCGGACCGGAACCAGTATTTTTGACGAAATCGACACGGGAATCGGCGGCAAGACGGCTGAATTTGTGGGTGAAAAACTGAAGCGGATCTCCCGCAAAGGCCAGGTGCTGTGTATTTCCCACCTGCCTCAGATCGCGGCTTTCGCCGATCGCCATTTTCTCGTGGAGAAGCGGTTTGAGGACAGCCGCACCTATAGCGATGTGCGTGTACTGGATCATGACGAACAAATCCGCGAGCTCGCCCGGCTGATGGCCGGCAGTGCCGTAAACAACGACGTGATCCGCGCCGCGGAGAACCTGCGCAGCCAGCGTCGATCATGACCTTTTTCATTCATACCTTCGGCTGCCAGATGAATGTCAATGACTCGGAAAAAATCGCATCCATTCTACGTCTGCGGGGCATGACGCCGGCGGACCGGGTTCAGGACGCCCGGATCGTCATCGTCAACAGCTGCGCGGTCCGGGCCAAGGCCCGCGAAAAAGCCCTGTCCTTCATCGGACGTCTGGACCCGGAACAGATCGTCATTCTGGCCGGTTGCGTGGCCCAGGCGGAACGGCAAAGCCTGTTGAAAACACAACGGCGCATCGACTATCTGGTGGGGACCCACCAGTTTCACAAACTGGACCGGATCGTTGACGGGCTGATGCGCCGCCGGGAGAAAGGCGCCGCGCTGGGGTTCTCGCGCCAATGGCAGGAACTGGTTCCTGATTCCCGATCCAGAAACAGCGCGGTGACGGCATTTGTCTCGATCATGGAAGGATGTGATAATTTCTGCTCTTACTGCATTGTCCCATTCACCCGCGGGCGGGAAAAAAACCGGCCCGCGCGCTACATTCTGGCTGAAGCCATGGAACTGGCGCAAAAGGGCTATCGGGAAATCGTTCTGCTGGGACAGAACGTCAACCACTGGATCGACCCGGAGACCGGCGAGTCGTTTGCTTCTCTGCTTGATCGGCTGGCATCCGCTGTAGATGTCCGCTGGATCCGGTTCATCACGTCGTATCCGGGTTACCATGACCCGCGCCTGATTGACGTCGTCGCGGCGCATTCAAATATCGCCCGCCACATCCACCTGCCGGCGCAATCCGGCTCAACCCGCATGCTGAGACGCATGCGGCGGAATTATTCGCGTGTCGAATACCTGAAGATCATCACCGCTTACCGCAGGGCCGTTCCCGGCATGAGTTTTTCCGCTGATTTTATCGTGGGGTTTCCCGGCGAGAGTGAGAAGGACTTCCTGGCCACATTGTCGCTGTTGCGCCGGGTTGAATATGAATCCGTGTTTTCTTTTGCTTATTCACCCCGTCCGGCGACCCGGGCGTCGGCCTGGCGGGACAGCGTGCCTGCCGAAGTCAAGCGGGAACGACTGCGTCGTCTGCAGCAGCTGCAGGAAGAGATTCAATTGCGCCGCAATCATCAATTGATCGGCAGTCTGCAGGATGTACTGGTCATGACCCCGCACCCCAGTGTCCGCAACGAGGTGGTTGCGCGCACGGAAACGTACCGCGTGGTCAACGTTGAATCCGTGGCGGTGCCGGGAAGCATGCTCAAAGTCCGCATCACGGCCGCGGGCCCGCATTCGCTTCGTGGAGTCGAGGCGGCGGTCTGAATGCCCGGGGAGCGCTTGTTGCCGTCGCTCGAGGCGGGATTTTTGCCCTTGCGCGCTGCCGGCCTTTCGGGGTTGTCCGCATGAGGGGGTCGATTTCTTGACTTGTCGGGCCGGATATGGTAAAAAGCCTTGTATCGCTATCCACTGAAAAGGAATCCGAATGCTCATAGAAACGGCGAAAATCGGCCCGGCAGGCATGTCGCTTGCGGACATCGTCGAGATGGGGGACGCGTCCCTGATTGACGAAGACGGCAGTTACCTCGATGATATCCATTACTCTGTTCACCTGGCCAGGGACGGCGAACGAATCCGTGCCAGGGGCAGCGTGCGCACGACGGTTTCGCTGACCTGCGTACGTTGCCTGGAAGAGTTTGAACAAAAGGTTAACTCCAGTTTCGACATCATTCTTTTCCCCGTCCAGCTTGTGGATGGCGGATCGATCTCCCTGAGCGAAAACGACTTGGAAACCATTTTTTTCCGCGGCAATCACATCGACTTGGCACGCATCATGTCGGAGCAGGTGAATATCTGCATTCCGGACAATCCCGTCTGCCGTCCGGACTGCCGCGGGATCTGCCCGAATTGCGGTGCGAATTTGAATTTTGAATCCTGCCAGTGTGAGCAATCCAACGCGTCTTCCGATCATTGGCCGAATAAAATCAAGAGGTGAATCATGGCGTTACCCAAACGGCGGCATTCCCATCAGAGAACCCATAAACGCAGGTCGCATGATGCGCTGAAGGTGGAGGGACTCTCCGTCTGTCCGAATTGCAAGGAACCCAAGCTTCCCCACCGTGTGTGCAGAAACTGCGGGTATTACGCTGGCCGCCAGGTTACTACGGGAAACGAAGAATAGTGCATGGAACCGGTCGCGGTGGCCATCGACGCCATGGGGGGTGACCACGCTCCCGCGGAGGTTGTGAAAGGCGTGATGGAATTCATGACCAGAAATCCGGACCCCCGTATCTACCTGGTTGGAAAGAAGCGCGAGATCCGTCGCGAGTTGCGCAGACTGCCTGCCGGCGGCATGAACGAAAGGTTGAGTGTCATCAACGCCAACGACCAGATCTCCATGCGTGAGCAATTGCTCACGTATTGGCGCAAGCGTGAACGGACGTCCATCCAGCGCGCTTTGGATCTGGTGCGCAGGGGTGATGCGCAGGCGATGGTATCAGCCGGCAACACGGGCGCGGTAATGGCATTGGCCAAGGCCAACCTGGGCATGCTGGAGGGAATCGGCCGTCCGGCCCTGGCGACGTTGATCCCCACGGTTAAAGGCAAGACCATGCTGATGGACGTGGGCGCCAATGTGGATTCACGGCCGCGGCACCTGGTGGAATTCGCGCTGATGGGCAAGGCGTTCATGCAAACCGTGCACGGGATTGAAAATCCCCGCATTGCGTTGATGAGCATCGGTGAAGAGGAAGGCAAGGGAAACGAGTTGATCAAGCGCACCTATGCCATTCTGAAATCCATGGATATCAACTTTATCGGCAATGTGGAAGGCCGGGATGCGTACCTGGGCGAGTCCGATCTGATCATCACCGACGGTTTTACCGGCAATATCACCCTGAAAGTCGCAGAGGGCGTGGTGGATGTGGTCATGTCCATGATCCGCAGTGAAATGCGTTCCAGCCTGCAATCCCGCCTGGGCGTATTTTTGTTGAAGCGCTCGCTGCGACGCCTGCGCCGCCGCCTGGATTATGCCGAGATCGGTGGCGCCCTGCTGCTGGGAATCAACGGAATCGTGGTAATCGGGCACGGCCGTTCAAACGCCAAGGCCGTTGGCAGCGCGCTGGAACTGTCCGTGCGCATGGTGCGGGAACGGGTGCTGGAGCGTATTTCCGCCGAGATCAGCGGCGTTCGCAATGTTCTGGAGGAGTTGAGTTATGCCTGAGAGAAAAGGAAACGCGATTGTCACCGGGGCGGCCCGGGGAATCGGTCGCACGATTGCCCTGCACCTGGCCGGAGCAGGATACAATGTGGCCATTTCGGATATCCTCGAAGCAGACGCCCGTTCCACCGCCAACGAAGTGGAAGCGCTGGGAGTCTCCGCCCGGGTTGTGCGCACGGATGTGTCCAGTGAGCCGGATGTCGAGGCGTTGATTCAGGGTGTCAATGAGGCCTGGGGCAGCGTTGACGTGCTGGTTAACAACGCCGGAGTCACCCGCGATAACCTGCTGGTGAGGATGAGCCAGGCGGATTGGGACCTGGTTTTAGACATCAATCTGAAGGGGGCTTTCCTCTGTTCCCGGGAAGCGGCCAAGGTGATGATGAGGCAGCGTTCCGGAAGAATGGTCAATATCGCCTCGGTAGCCGGTTTGATGGGTACGGCGGGCCAGGCCAACTACGCCGCTTCCAAGGCGGGCCTGATCGCCATGACCAAGACCATGGCCCGGGAATTGGGCGGCCGCAACGTGACGGTCAATGCGATCGCCCCGGGGTTCATCATCACCGAGATGACGGATCAGTTGTCCGACAAAGTCAAAGAGGGGTACCTGAGTCAGATCCCCCTGCGCAGGGGAGGCACTCCCCAAGACATCGCCGATGCCGTGGGGTTTCTGGTATCTCCGGCCGCCGGTTATATAACCGGGACCGTGATCAACGTATCCGGCGGATTGGTGATGTAGATCCGCCACATATATCGAAACAATGAAAATGAAACGAAAGGGGATTCTGACGCAGTGGACGAAGCCGTCAACCCCGTGATAAACGCGACAGACCAATCTAAATTGGAGGAAAAAATGACAAAAGAAGAGATCATGGGAAAAGTCAAGGAAGTCGTGGCTGAAAAGTTGAATGTGGGTGAAGATCAGGTGACCACGGATGCGAAATTCGTCGAGGATCTGGGAGCGGACTCTCTGGATCAGGTGGAGTTGATCATGGCCCTGGAAGATGAATTCGACCTCAAGATCCCGGAAGAAGAAGCGGAAAAGCTGAACACCGTCGGATCCGCGGTTGATTTCATCGTTGAAAAAATGAAATAAGACATGAACCTTGTCAGAAAGACCATCAACCTGAAGCGGGTGGTGGTAACGGGTCTGGGAGCCATCTCTCCCCTGGGCCGTACCGCTGGTGAAAGCTGGAGCCAGGTTCGCGCCGGTGCCAATGGTATCAGCCGTATTTCCCGGTTTGACGCCTCCGAGTACTATTCCCAGGTTGCCGGTGAAGTCAAAAACTACGATCCGCTGGAGTATTTCGACAAGCGCGAACTGCGCAAGTACGATCCCTTTATCCAGTTCGCCCTGATCGCGGCGGAAGAAGCCTACCGGGACAGCGGCCTGGAAAGCGCCGCAGTCGACCTGACCCGCTGTGGGGTTTATATCGGCTCCGGCATCGGCGGCATCTCAACGATTGAGGAAAATCAGACCCGGTTGCTGGAGCGTGGACCTTCCCGGGTTTCCCCCTACTTCCTGCCGGCCACCATTGCCAACCTCGCTTCGGGAAACGTGTCCATTCGATATGGCCTGAAGGGTCCCAACCTGGCCAATGTGACGGCTTGTACCACCAGCACCCATTCGATCGGAGAGTCTTTCCGCATCATTCAGATGGGAGACGCGGATATCATGATGGCCGGGGGTGCGGAGTATCCCATCACCCCCCTGGGTGTAGCCGGTTTTTCCATCATGAAGGCGCTTTCCTCACGCAATGACGCGCCGGAAAAGGCCAGCCGTCCGTTCGATCTGCAACGCGATGGATTTGTCATCGCCGAAGGCGCGGCCATCGTGGTGCTGGAAAGCCTGGAGAGTGCACTGAAACGCAACGCGCGGATCTATGCCGAAGTGCTGGGTTACGGTTATACCGGCGATGCGTATCACATGACGGCTCCGGATCCGGAAGCGGAAGGTGCGGCACGGACCATGGATATGGCCATTCGTGACGCCGGCCTGACCCCTGACCGTATCGACTACATCAATGCTCACGGCACCTCTACCCCTCTCAATGACAAGACCGAAAGCCTGGCGATCCGAAAATTATTCGGCACGTATGCCGACAAGGTGGCGGTCAGTTCAACCAAATCGATGACCGGTCACATGCTGGGCGCTACGGGTGCCATTGAGTTTCTGTTTACGAACATGGCTTTGAAGGAAGGTTTTATTCCTCCCACCATCAACCTGGAGTTCCCCGATCCGGAATGCGATTTGAACTATACTCCGGGCAAGGGAATCGCAAGAGAATTGACCTACGCCCTGACCAATTCATTTGGATTCGGCGGCACCAACGGATCCCTGGTTATTTCCCGATTCATGGCGGAGTAAACCGCTGGACCCGTTCTCCCGGCCCGTTTGCCTGCGGCCGGGAGAACGGGATGGGAATTCGTAGGATAAAATTCAGGATGCGACCGCATCCCGGGCCTTCACGCCGGTAAGAAGGCATTCCTTCTGAACAGAAAGTGCACAGCGCCGATCGCCGGATGCGTCGGGCCGGGAATCCGGCTTGCCGCAGAACGTTTTCTACGCCATCACGGACATCGAGTCGCCACTGGCCCCGTTGGTCCCGCGAGAAACCCCAGAACGAAGGGGATGGACCGGGAAACAGACGCGGCAGTTCATCGCCGACGGCATAGCACTGGCCTTCAATGGCCGGTCCCAGCCAGAAATTCATTGAGTGAAAGGGTATGCGCCGTCGCCTCAACAGCTGGATCAGGTTGGTAACGATCCCGCCGGCCAGCCCCCGCCACCCCACATGCACCAGGCCAGCGGTTGCGCCATTGTCGTTCCAGAAAAACAGCGGCGTGCAGTCCGCGGTACGGATGATTCCCGGCCTGCCGGTTTCTTCCAGCACAAAACCATCGGCCGCCGTTTCGCCATCATGGTCCTGGGAACCGACGATGCGAGAGGTGTGTTCCTGTTTCAGCTGGAAGGCGGGGCGCGTGATGGGGAAAGCCAGCCGTTTGGAAAGGATCGCCTCCAGATCGTGTGGATCCGTGGCGATCTGCGTGTGTCCGAAGCAGATGTTTCCCGCGTGGTAGATTCGCGGTGCGTCAGGGGGCTCCCTGGTGGCGTGCGTGGTGTCCATGTCGAGGCCTATTTTCTAACCAAGATCAACCCGGATGTCAAGGCGGTTTTTTGTCGCTTGAGAGCGGGAACGGTTTCCGCTACAATAGATGCAAACCATGAAGCCCGAAACCAGTGAGGCGCTTGAAATGTCGATCGTCCCGGTCACGTCGCGTGCGCTTCTGCGCCGGTTTGTTTTTTTCCCCTACCGGTTATATCGGCGAAACCCCTTTTGGGTACCGCAATTGCGCACGGATGAATGGCGTTTCCACCTGCCTCGATACAACACGTTTCTGCAACGCAATCCGGTGCAGTTTTTTCTGGCGTTTCGGGGGGACCGCCTGGTGGGGCGCATCGCCGCGATTATCAACCGGGATCATGATCGCGCGCATGGCGCGGGAACCGGATTCTTCGGCCGTTTTGAATGCGTGAATGACCTTGGGGTTGCGCGTGCATTGGTACATGCCGCCGCGCAATGGGTGAAACGGCATGGGGCCCGCCGCATGCTGGGGCCGACTGATTTTTCCACAAACAATGTTTCCGGGCTGCTGGACCAGGGTTTTTCCGAGCCGCCGCGGATTCTGATGCCCTATAATCCCGAGTACTATCTAGACCTGTTGCACCAGTGCGGATTTCGTCCGGCTATGCGCTTCTTTGCCTATGAAGTGGATTCCGCCACCATTCGTTTCCCCAAGATAGTCGATCGCCTGGAACAGCGCCTTGCCCGGCAGGGGATTGCGTTCCGGTATCCCGATTATTCACGGGTTGAAGCGGAATCGGCAGTTGTGGTCGACCTTTTCAATCGCTCCTGGGCGGACAATTGGGGCTTTGTACCGCTGGAAAAAAACGAAATGATCGAGGATTTCAAGCGGGTGAAACCATTCGCCCACAGGGACCTGATCATGCTGGCGGAAAAAGACGGCGAAGCGGTGGGTTTTTCCCTGGCATTGCCGGATGTATACCAGGCGTTGCGCGGCCTCAACGGGCGCCTGTTCCCCGTAAACTGGCTGCGCCTGTTGCGCCGGGTGAAAAAGATCGACGCCATCCGCGTATTGCTCATGGGGGTGGTACCCGAATACCGGCAACGTGGAATTGACCTGGTTTTTTACCGCCGCACCATGATCAACGCCATCTCCCACAACATCCACAAGGCGGAGTTGAGTTGGATCCTGGAGTCCAATGGTCCGATGAACAGCGTACTGCAGCATATCAATGCCAGAATCACCAAGTCGTATCGCATTGTCGAACTGCCGTTAGACTGAATCCCTCCTGAAGCTTGCCACTTGATCGCCCCGCGGTTTTGGAGTACACTTGAACCGAGCCATTCATCAAGGAGTTTCCCCATGGAATTGGATGACATACGCATATCCCGCGCCATAATCGAGCGCTGGACAGCCAAATTGCTGGATTCGCTGGAGTTGGATGTCGCTCTGGTGGGCGGAGGCCCCTCCAACCTGGTATGCGGTATCGAACTGGGCCGTCTTGGTTTCCGTGCCGCGGTTTTTGAATCCAAGCTCTCTCCGGGAGGAGGCATGTGGGGCGGCGGCATGATGTTCAATGAATTGGTGGTACAGGAGTCCGCGCTGCACCTGCTGGACAGGTTGGGGATTCATTACCGCGAATACGGCGAGGGATATTATACCGCCGACAGCGTGGAAGCCACCGCAATGCTGATTGCTCTTTGCGTGCAATCGGGCACGCCGATTTTCAACCTGATCCATGTCGAAGATGTGATGTTCAGGGAGACCGATCACGAAAAGCGGGTAAGCGGGCTGGTGCTGAACTGGTCACCGGTGACCCACCTGGGCCTGCACGTGGATCCGCTGACCGTACGCTCACGCTTTGTCGTGGATGGAACCGGCCATGATGCGGAGGTCTGCGCCATTGTGGCGCGCAAGATCGATGCCCGTTTGAATACCCGCAGCGGCAATGTAGTGGGAGAGATGTCGATGTGGGCCCATCGCGGCGAAGAGTGGACCATTCAGAACGCGGGCGAAGTTTTCCCCGGGTTGTACGTAACCGGAATGGCCGCCAATGCCGCCAAGGGTGGTCCGCGAATGGGGCCGGTTTTCGGCGGGATGCTCTTGTCAGGAGAAAAAATCGCCGCTGAAATGGCCGCTGTCCTGCGGCCATGACTCCGCTGCGTTATTGTCGCGCCTGCGGCTGTGAATTGATTGAGCGCGTTCTGGACGGCCGCTTGAGGAAAGTGTGTCCCGAATGCGGCCAGGTGGCGTATGAAAACCCCATCCCGGCGACCGCGGCAGTGGTAACCGATGATTCCGGTCGCGTGTTGCTGGTTCGGCGCAGCGTGGCCCCGTGTCCCGGCGAATGGTGCCTGCCCGGGGGATTCCTCGAAGTGGATGAAACGCCCATGGAGGGCTGCCTGCGTGAATTGCGCGAGGAAACCGGCCTGGAAGGGCGGATCCGATCCCTGATCAGCCTGGAAATGGGTGATCGCCGGGCGGAACGGTCCGTATTGGTGGCGGGATTTCGTGTGGACCATGTTCATGGTTGCCTGCGACCCGGAGACGATTCCGCCGAATGCCGCTTTTTCCATTTCCAGCAATTGCCCTCATTGGCGTTTCACAGCCATCAACGCATTCTGGATCAGGTGATTGCGCCGGAGCCGGCCGGTGCCACGCTGAGGCCGCGACTTCCCCGTGGCGCGTATGTGATTACCAGCAACGATCATCTCGGGGTAGCTGAGGCGGCGTGTCGCGCCGGAGCCGGAGTAGTGCAGTTCCGTGACAAGCAGATGCCGCGTGGAAAGATGCTGGAAATCGCCCGCAAGCTGCGGCATTTGACACAAAAGATGGGCGCGATGCTGCTGGTGAATGATTACCTTGACCTGGCGCTGATGTGCGGTGCGGATGGCGTGCACCTGGGTCAGGAGGATGTGCCTTTAGCCGCAGCCCGGCGCATGCTGCCGCAAAAGATGCTGGTCGGGGTATCTACCCATTCCCTGTCTCAGGCCCGGGCGGCGGAGGCAGCCGGTGCGGATTATATCGGCATCGGACCGGTGTTCGCTACGCCCACAAAAGCGGATTACCCGCCGATCGGACTGGATGTGTTGCGAACGGTCGCGGCGACCGTTTCCATACCCACGGTGGCCATCGGCGGCATTGACGGCCTCAATTTCGAGCAGGTGACGGTGACCGGGGTATCGAATATCGCCATGGTGAGGGCGTTTCAGGAAGATCCACGAGGTATGGTCAGGCGGATCAACGCGGTTCTGGGGTGAGAAGGCGCGGACGGATTGGCAAGGCCTGAGCAGTCGCAAGTTGAAAGTCGCCGGCAAATACTTGAACGACCCATTTAACTTCCTCCCTCCCCAACTTTCCAACTTTCCAACTCTCCGACTCTCCAACTCCCCAACTCCCCAACTCTGTCCAAATTTATCACAGAAGGCTGCCGAAGTTCGCGAACTGTTCGAAATAAAGCAGCTGGGGATTTGAGGAAGATTTATTCTTCGAGGATAAAGGCTTCTTTTTCCTTCATCAGGCTTTCGAGCGAGTTGACCCCATGGTCGACAATCTGTTGCAGGTTATCGTAAAAACGTTTTTCTTCGTCTTCAGAGACCTCTTTGTTTTCCTGCATGCCCTTGGCCAGGTCGCGGTATTCCCTGCGCAGGTTGCGAATGGCGGTTTTGCGCTCTTCGGTGTACATCTTGAGTTTGCGAATCAATTCCTGGCGTCGTTCCTGGTCCAATGGCGGAATCGGCAGGCGGATCAGTTTGCCGTCGGAAATGGGGTTCAGCCCCAGATTCGCATCGCGGATGGCTTTCTCGACATCCGGAGTGGATTTCTGGTCCCAGGGCTGGATCACGATCAGGCTGGCCTCCGGTACGGATAGAGTGGCCAGCTGGTTGACCGGAGTCGGCGTGCCGTAGTAGGAGACCATCACACCGTCCAGCACGGATACCGAGGCGCGGCCGGTACGGAATTTGGACAATTCCTTTTTAAAATCGGTTTCGATCTCGTTGATTTCGCGTTTGGCTTCTGCGAGCGCTTCCTTGAGCATAGTGATCCTCCCGGATTACTGGATCAGCGTTCCGATGCCATCGGAATGCACGGCCTCGACAATGCTTCCGGCCTTGTTGATATTGAAAATCTTGATTTTTACCTGGTTTTCTCGGCACAGCGCGACCGCCGTGGCATCCATGATGCGCAGGTCGCGGGACAGGATCTCGGCGTACGATATGGACGTGAACTGGCGTGCGTCCGGGACCTTGCGCGGATCGGCGGAAAAAACGCCGTCAACCATTGTGGCTTTCAGCAGGATGTCGGCGTGGATCTCGATGGCGCGCAGCGCAGCCGCTGTATCTGTGGAAAAGAAGGGACTGCCTGTTCCCGCGGTAAAAATCACCACCCGGCCTTTTTCCAGATGACGGATGGCGCGCCTGCGGATGAACGGCTCCGCCACTTCCTTGATTTCCAGCGCGGAAATCAGGCGGGTTTTCATGCCGAACTTTTCCAGGGTATCCTGGATCGCAATGCCGTTGATCACGGTCGCCAGCATGCCCATGTAATCGGCGGAAGCCCGGCCCATGCCCAGTTCATCTGCGGCGATGCCGCGAAAGAAATTGCCGCCGCCTGTCACCAGCGCGATCTCCAGACCGGATTGATGCAATTGCTTGATCTGGTGGGCGATACCTTCCAATACCGGGGTGGAAATTCCGAAAGGCTGTTCCCCTTTCAGGGCCTCACCGCTGAGTTTCAGAACGATGCGGCGGAAAGGAGGAAGATCGTCCATGATGATCTCTCAGCCACCGACCTGATAGCGCACGAAGCGCTTGACGATGATGTTTTCTCCGATTTTGTGGATATGTTCCGTCACCAGGTCGCGGATGGACTTGGAGTCATCTTTGAAAAATCTCTGGTCCAGGAGGCAGACTTCGGCATAGAACTTGTTCAGCTTACCCTCGATGATTTTTTCCACGACATTTTCGGGTTTGCCCTGTTTTTTCATCTGTTCGCGGTAAATCTCTTTTTCTTTTTCCAGAACCTCGGCGGGAACATCTTCCGGAGCGACGTATTGAGGGGACAATGCGGCGATCTGCATGGCGATATCTTTCACCATGGTCTGGAAGTCTACGTTCTTGGCAACGAAATCGGTTTCACACCCGACTTCCACGAGCACACCGATCTTTGAGTTGGTGTGAACATAAGCGCCGATCACACCCTGGGTCGTGGCCCGGGAGGATTTGGCCTTGGCTTTCTCGAACCCGCGCTTGCGCAGGATTTCTTCCGCTTTCTGGTAGTTGTTTCCGGCTTCGGTGACGGCTTTGCGGCATTCGAGGATGCCGACTCCCGTTTCCGCCCTGAGCTTTTTAACCAGTTCCATATCGACAGCCATGTCTAATTCTCCTTTTCGCCGGGCTCCCCGTCTACAATGCCGACATCTTCGGCGCCTTCGCCAGAGACGGGCGCCAGGGCTTCATCGGCGTCATCCGGTTCCATATCCGCCGCATCCTGCATGGGCGTCAATCCACCGGCTTCCGACAAGCGCAGTCCTTCCTGAACGGCTTCGCCGAACTTGGAAACGAAAAGGCGGATGGAACGGATGGCGTCGTCATTGCCGGGAATGGGGAAGTCGATGATCTCCGGGTTGGCATTGGTGTCCACGACGGCGACCAGGGGGATCCCCAGCTTGCGGGCTTCGTTGATGGCGATGTCCTCATAAATCGCGTCAACAACGATCACCACACCGGGGAGCTGGCGCAGGTTGCGCAGTCCCCAGAGGTTTTTGTAGAGTTTCTTGTATACTTTTTCGAGGCGGGATTGCTCTTTCTTGCTCTTTACATCCCAGCGACCGTCACGCTTCATTTCATCCAGATCGATCAATTTGTCGATGCTCTTCTTGATCATGGGGAAATTGGTCAACAGGCCGCCGAGCCAGCGCTTGTTGACGTAGTGCATGCCCGTCTGCTCCCCGATTTCCTCGATGATGGATTGGGCCTGTTTTTTGGTTCCCACGATCATGGCCTGGCCGCCGCGGGCCACCGTATCGGTGACGAATTGCAGGGCATCTTTAAAAAGCTCGATCGAGGTCTGCAGGTTGATGATGTAGATGCCGTTCTTTTTCCCGTAAATATATGGCTTCATCTTGGGGTTCCAGCGGCGCACCTGGTGGCCGAAGTGAACCCCCGCTTCCAGCATTTCACGCATATTGATGGATACCATGAATATCTCCTACCTCTTGTGGTACTGGGAGGCCTTACGGGCCTTGAGCAATCCGTATTTGCGGCGTTCTTTCTCACGCGAATCCCGCGTGAGCATGCCGGCGGATTTCAGATGCGGGCGCAATTCAGAATTGAATTCCAGCAAAGCCCGGGCGATCCCCAGTTGAATCGCGTCCGCCTGAGCGGCCACGCCACCACCGGAGACATTGAGGAAGACATCAAAGTTCTCCATGGTATTGGTGGCGGTCAAGGGCTTGTAGATGGTCAATTTATGGTTTTTCAGGGGAAAATACTCTTCGAAAAGACGGGTCCGCTTGTTGACCGTGAGTTTGAATTCACCTTTCCCAGGTCTCAGGTACACCCTGGCAATACTGGTCTTGCGCCTGCCGGTGCCGTAATATTGAACGATACTCAACGTGTTCCTCCTTGAATATGCATGATTTCCGGTTTCTGGGCCTGATGACGATGCTCCGGTCCTTTGAAGATCTTCAGTTTTTTCAGCGCTTGCCGGCTGAGGCGGTTTTTCGGCATCATGCCTTTGACGGCTTGCATGATCACCCGTTCCGGATGATTGGCCAGCATGCGGGGATAACTGATCTCCTTGATTCCACCCAGGTAACCGGAATGCCGGTAGTATTGCTTCTGTTCCGTCTTGGATCCGGTCAGACGGATTTTCTCTGCATTTACGACCACCACGAAGTCCCCGTTGTTGAAATAAGGGGTGTATTCCGGTTTGTGGCGGCCCTGGAGCAAGCGGGCGATTTCGGTGGCCAGGCGGCCCAGCACCTGGTTATCGGCATCGACCAACCACCATTTGCCGGCGCCGATATCATTTTTTGGTACAAACGTCCGGTTCATTTTGTTGAGCTTCATCATTTGACCTCGTCAGAAAAATCTATTTTTATACCATTCGGGGCAATTTGTCAAGTTTTTGCGGGAGCCGAAGCAGAATAAACGCGGATGCCGATTCCCCGGCCCCGGGCGCAGGAGAAGTGCCCATTCTCAGCGCAGCCGGGGCGGGAATCGACAAAGCCGCAAAAAGAAGGCCGCCTGCCCGCCCGTGCGCATGCAGACGACTTTGCCTGAGAGTTGCGCTGCGGCGAGCGGCCGTGCTTTCATGGTTGATTTACCTGACAATTTTTGTTATTATACTATCGATGCGACTGAACAGACAACAAATCGAACACATGGCCTTTGCTCTGGTCAAGGGCCTGCTGCGTGATCAGACCATTCTGACGGATGACCGTGAGAAAGTGGTCGCGCAAATTCAGGAATTGATCAGTCGTGAGCTGGAAAAAGAAGATCAACTGGATGAACAGGTAAAAGAGATCCTGAAAGAAAAACTGAACGACATCCGCAATTCAAATATCGATTATTACGAAATGTTCAAGATGGTGAAATCCAAGTTGGCGGAAAAGGAGAATATTATCCTATGACGCTGAAACTCTCCCGCAACAAGGTGAACCATCTTACCCGCCTGATTGTGGAATATATCGAGAACAACGAAGAACTGGACTACCGGGAGGACGTGACCGGCATCCGTTTCAAGGTCTTCAACCTGATCATGGATGAGCTTCATTTCTTCCAGCAGATTGAAGATCGTGCCCGGGTTCGCGTAAATTCGCAGAAACGCAGCGTACCGGAAGGTTCACGGGAGTGGGAGATCCTGTTTCGCAAGTACACCAACGAGGAATTGGACAAGATCGGCCGTCTCTGGGATTGATTGACGCGTGATCGATTTTTTCCTGAATCCATTCCCGGTAAACTTGACGCTCCGGAAATGCCGATCCGCGCTTGAGCCCTCAAGCCTGATGTGATAATATCTCTCTTCTGGTTTTCAGAAGGCCCAACCATGTAAATGAACCAGGTGGAATATGAAGACAATCAGGACGCGCAAGGGCTTGACCATTCCCCTGAAGGGATCCCCGGAACAACGCATTCATCCCGCGGCTGAAATTACCCAGGTCGGCGTTTCCGCACTGGATTATCCCGGGCTGAAAATCCGCCTCCGTGTAAAGGAGGGGGCCCGGGTCAAACGGGGTGAACCGCTGTTTTCAGACAAGGTCCATCCTCATGTGAATTACGTTTCTCCGGCGGGAGGCCGCGTGGCGGCCGTTTATCGCGGGCCCCGGCGGGTGCTGGAAGGGATGGCCGTTGAGATCGAAGGCGATGATGCCCTCGAGTTCAAACGGCCCGCCACCGCTGATCCGGACCCGGAAACCATCCGCAGCCTCCTGCTGCGTTCCGGCCTGTGGCCGGCCATTCGCATGCGTCCGTATGAGATGGTCGCCGACCCGGAGGTGCCGCCTCAGGCGCTCTTTGTCACCGCCATGGACACCCAGCCGCACGCCCCGGCGATCGCGCCCCTGCTCGAGGGGCGTGAAGAAGATTTCATCGCCGGACTGCGAATGCTGGCTCGGATGGTCGGCGTACCCGTATTCCTTTGCCGCGCGCCGCAGTTCACGCTGCCGCCGGGGGACCTCGAGGGTCGTGTCAGCGAAGTGGTTTTTGCCGGTCCGCACCCGGCGGGAAACGTGGGAACCCACATCCACTTCCTGTCACCGGTATGCCGCGGGCGTCGTGTCTGGCACGTGGGCATTCAGGACGTACTGGCAATCGGCGAATTTTTCCGCACCGGGTTGCTGCCTGTGGAACGGATCGTGTCTCTGGCCGGACCCGCGATTCGCCGTCCCCGCTTGGTGCGAACCCGCCTGGGTGCATCTCTGCCTGAGTTGACGCGAGATGAACTGGTCAGCGGCAGCGTGCGTTTGGTATCCGGGTCCGTACTCACCGGGTTTGCCGTTACCGATGGCCGCCGGTTTCTGGGACGCTATCACCAGCAGGTATCCGCCCTGCGCGAGGGAGGCCGCCGCCGCTTTCTCGGCTGGCTCTATCCCGGGTTCACGCTTTTTTCCGCCAAAGGCATTGTCGCTTCTCACTTTCTGCCCCGACGTGAGCTGGATCTGAAAACCGACCTTCACGGCGGACAACGCGCCATTATCCCCACCGGTGTGCTGGAATCGGTTTGTCCCATGGATATCCTGCCGACACCGCTGATGCGTGCATTGATGGTGGATGACCTGGAAGATGCCGAAAAACTGGGTATGCTGGAGTTGGCTGAAGAAGACATGGCTTTGTTCACATTTGTTTCCGCTTCAAAGCTGGATTACGCGGAGGCATTGAGGCGAAATCTCGAGACCATCAGGAAGGAAGGGTAGCAACGTGCTGCGACGAATACTCGATCGGGTTCAAGAAAAGTGGTTTGACGGGAAAAGCCGCTGGCGGCGCTGGTTTCCTTTGTATGAAGCCGTAGACACCTTTTTGTACACACCGGGTACAGTGACACGTACGGCGCCTCACATCCGTGACGCCATGGATCTCAAACGCATGATGGTCACGGTCGTCATCGCCCTGGTTCCAAGCGTCCTGATGGCTTTGTACAACACGGGCCTGCAAGCCAACTTGGCCATTTCTCAAGCCGGCGCTTCGCCCCTGCCGGGATGGCGGGCGGAAGTGGTACGATTGCTCGGGCTGGGATTTTCACCGGACTCGATTTTGGATTGCGCTGTGCACGGCATGATGTATTTCTTACCGCTCTACATCCTGACCATGATCGTGGGGGGAGCCTGGGAAGTCCTTTTTGCCGTGGTGCGCGGCCATGAAATCAGCGAGGGCTTTCTGGTGACGGGGTTGCTTTTCCCGTTGATTCTTCCCCCCACCCTGCCTTTGTGGATGGCTGCGGTCGGAATCACATTCGGCGTGGTGCTGGGAAAGGAAGTGTTCGGCGGCGTGGGCATGAACATCGTCAACCCCGCCCTGGCGGGACGCATGTTCCTCTTTTTTGCCTATCCCTTGAATTTTTCCAGTGCGGATGCCTGGATCGCCGTGGACGGGTTCAGTCGCGCCACGCCCCTGGCGCAACTGGCTGATCCCACACTGTCGCTTTCCGTATCCTGGAAAGACGCCTTCCTGGGATTCATTCCCGGGTCGATGGGCGAGACGTCGGTAGTGGCGTGTCTGTTCGGCGCGCTGGTGTTGATTCTGACGGGAGTCGGATCCTGGCGCATCATGGCTGCGGTATGGACCGGCGCGGTGGGTACGGCACTGTTTTTCAACCTGGTGGGGAGCGCGACAAACCCCATGTTTGCTCTGCAGCCCCACTGGCACCTGGTGCTGGGCGGGCTGATGTTCGGCACGGTGTTTATGGCCACCGATCCGGTGAGCGCAGCCATGACCAATCCCGGCCGCGTGATCTACGGCCTGTTGATCGGCGTGATGGTGATCCTGATCCGCGTGGTGAACCCGGCGTTTCCCGAGGGCATCATGTTGGCGATCCTGTTCGGCAACATTACCGCCCCCGTGATCGATCGCCTGGTGATCAATGCCAACATCAAGAGGAGGATGATTCGATATGGCCTCAGATAGCAAAAGCAGAATCCTCCTGGTAGCCCTGGCCGTATGCGCGGTCTGCGCCGTGCTGGTTTCCGTGGCGGCGGTCGGATTGAAGCCGCGGCAGGAAGTCAATCAGCGCATGGACAAGCTGCGCAACATCCTGGATGCCGGCGGATTACTCAGCCCCGGTGTGGATGTGGCCGATACCTACAATCGTTCTGTGCGGGCCGGCTTTGTCCGCCTTTCCGACGGATCCTGGCTGGAAAAGCCAGATGTTCCCGGCGGGGTAACGCCGGAAGCCTTTGACTTTCAACGCCTGGCGATGAGGGCGGGGACCGGCCGCGCCCTTGCGCCGGCGGAGGATCCCTCCGGCCTGAAACGCATCCCCCGATTCATGCCGGTTTTTGTGGTTGAGGATGACGCGGAAAAGCCGGTGCGCCTGATCCTGCCGGTGGTCGGTAAGGGCCTGTGGTCGACCTTGTACGGATTTTTAGCCATGGATCCGGACCTGCGTACGATCCGGCGTCTCATCTTTTACGATCATGGTGAAACTCCGGGACTGGGTGGCGAGATTGATAACCCCCGCTGGCAGGAAAAATGGGACGGAAAACTCGCGTTTGGCGAAGACGGCCGCATCAGGATCGCGGTACTGCATGGGAGCGTGCAGGCCGACGACCCGCTCGCGCGCCATCACGTGGACGGGATATCCGGGGCCACGAAAACCACCCAGGGCGTCCAGAGCATGGTCCGTTTCTGGCTGGGAGGAAATGGATACGGGCCTTTTCTGAGCCATGCCGCCAAGGAGGGCCTGCATGTCACTCGTTAAAAAGACCTTGATCGAACCGGTGATTCACAACAACCCCATCGCCGTCCAGGTCCTGGGTATCTGTTCGGCGCTGGCGGTTACATCCCGACTGGATACCACGTTGATCATGTGCCTGGCGGTTATTTTCGTGACCACTTTTTCCAACTTCTCGATCAGCCTGATCCGCCACCACATCCCCTCCAGTGTGCGGATTATTGTGGAAATGACCATCATCGCTTCGCTGGTGATTGTGGCGGACCAGATCATCCGCGCCTATTTCTTTGACGTCAGCAAGCAATTGTCCGTATACGTGGGCCTGATCATCACCAACTGCATTATCATGGGGCGTGCGGAGGCATTCGCCCTGCAGAATCCGCCCTGGCCGAGCTTGCTGGATGGTTTCGGCAACGGCCTGGGGTACAGCGTGATCCTGATTGCCGTGGCGATGGTTCGCGAGTTATTCGGCCAGGGAAAACTGCTGGGATTTTCCATCCTCCCCCTGAATACCGAAGGGGGCTGGTATACGGCCAACGGCGTGCTGCTGCTGCCCGCCAGCGCTTTTTTCCTGATCGGCGGCTTGATCTGGATGATCCGTACGCGGCACAAAGACCTGGTGGAAGAGGCCTGAAATGGTTGAACACTATATCAGTCTGTTGGTGAAATCGATCTTCATAGACAACATCGCCCTGGCGCTGTTTCTGGGCATGTGTACGTTTCTGGCCGTATCCCGCAGGGTGGATACCGCGGCCGGCCTGGGAATCGCGGTGGTTGTGGTGCAATCGATTACCGTTCCGGTCAACAACCTCATCTACAACCATGTGCTGCGCGAGGGGGCCCTGGACTGGGCCGGGTTGGGCGGCGCCGACCTGCGCTTTCTGGGCTTGATTACCTATATCGGTGTGATCGCGGCCATGGTGCAGATTCTGGAAATGATCCTGGATAAGTATTTTCCCGGCCTTTACAACGCCCTGGGGATTTTCCTGCCGCTGATCACGGTCAACTGCGCCATCCTGGGCGGGTCGCTGTTCATGGTGGAGAGAGATTACACCTTCGGTGAAAGTGTCGTGTTCGGCCTCGGATCCGGTATCGGTTGGGCGCTTGCCATCGTGTTGCTGGCGGGTATCCGGGAAAAAATGAAATACAGCCGGGTTCCCGCGGGATTGCGAGGGCTGGGCATCACCTTTATCACCGCCGGTTTGATGGCCATGATTTTCATGCTCTTTTCAGGTATCCAGTTGTGAATCGCCGTGTGCTGCGGCCGACCGAATGGGGTAAGGCATGAATGGAATTGAGTTGATCGCGTTGGGGGTGACCATGTTCATCCTCATTGTGCTTTTATTGGTGGTGCTGATCCTGCTGGCTCGTTCCAAGCTCGTGGCCACCGGCAACGTGACCGTTGTCGTGAACCGGGATCCCGGGCGCAGCTTGACGCTTCCGGTCGGAGGCAAACTCCTCAACGCCTTGATCGAGAAAAAGATTTACGTGCCTTCCGCCTGCGGTGGAAGCGGAACATGCGGGACTTGCAAGCTCAGGGTCACTTCGGGTGGAGGAGATATCCTGCCCACTGAGCGATCGTTGCTCAGCCGCCGGGAAGTCCGTGAAGGATTCCGGCTTTCCTGCCAGGTTCCGGTCAAGGGTGACATGGAGATCGAGGTTTCCGCGGAAATCTTCAGTGTCCAACGATGGGAATGCCGCGTGCGCTCCAATCGCTGCGTGGCCACGTTTATCAAGGAACTGGTTTTGGAGTTGCCCGCCGGAGAGAATGTCAACTTCCGTGCCGGCGGGTATATCCAGGTGGAGGCTCCCCCGCATCGCGTGAACTACGCTGATTTTGAAATTGACGAAGACTATCGCGGGGACTGGAAACGTCTCAATCTGTTTCAGCTCACGTCAAAGTCGAACGAGTCGGTCACACGCGCGTATTCCATGGCCAATTGTCCCGAAGAACGGGGCATTATCATGCTGAACGTCCGCATCGCCCTGCCGCCCTCGGGGAAGGCGGGCATTCCTCCGGGGATCATGTCTTCCTGGATATACAATCTCAAGCCGGGAGACAAGGTAACCATTTCCGGGCCGTACGGTGAGTTTTTCGCCCGGGACACCGACAACGAAATGGTTTTCATCGGCGGCGGCGCGGGTATGGCCCCCATGCGTTCCCATATCCTGGATCAATTAAAGCGGCTGCATACCCGTCGGCGCATGTCATTCTGGTACGGCGCGCGCAGTCTGCGGGAGATGTTTTATGCCGAGGAGTTCGACAGCCTGGCGCAAGCGCATGATAATTTCAGCTGGACCGTGGCGCTCTCCGATCCGTTACCCCAGGATGACTGGAAGGGAGCGGTGGGCTTCATCCACCAGGTTGTCTACGAACGATACCTGAAGGATCATCCCGCTCCCGAGGATTGCGAATATTATATTTGCGGCCCACCCCTCATGCTGAACGCGGTCCTGCAGATGCTGGACAGCCTGGGAGTCGAGCCGGAAAATATCCTCTATGATGATTTCGGCAGTTGATACCCCGCCGGAACGATCCGGATTGTTGCGCTTCTTCGTGTCATTTCTGGCCGTCTTCTGCCTGGCGGGATGCGGTGTTTCCGATCCATCTCCCCATGTGTTGTCCGGCATGACCATGGGGACAACCTGGGTGGTGAAATTCCGGCTTCCCGCTTCATGGGAAAAATCCCGCGTTGACCTGCTGCGCCTGGATCTGGCCAGGGCGATTCACGATGAGTTGGAGAAGGTGAACAACCTGATGTCGGTGTTTCGCGCGGAGTCCGAAATTTCCCGTTTCAACCGTTTCCGCGCGGGGCAAAAATTCCCGGTTTCTCCGGAGATGGCGGCGCTTGTCGCGATGGCCATGAATGTGTATCACCAGTCGAACGGGGCGTTTGATATCACGATCGGCCCCGTGATCCGCCTGTGGGGATTCGGGCCGGACGGAGAGCGGAGAATTCCCGCAGAGAGTGAAATCCGTTCCGCCCTGGAACGTTCCGGCAGTCGCCATCTGGTTGTTTATCACGAGCCGCCGGCGTTGCGCAAAAACGTTGACGGACTGGAATGCAATCTTTCGGCTCTGGCCAAGGGATACGGAGTCGACTGTCTGGCGCAACTGCTGAAGCAGAAGAAAATCAACGACTTCCTGGTGGAAATCGGCGGCGAAGTCCGTACCAGCGGTGAACGCGCCGGCGGCGGGCCCTGGCAAATCGGCATCATGGAGCCGGTGGCCGCCGGGGGGCTGCAGCGGGTGATCCGTTTAGAGAACCGCTCCATGGCCACTTCCGGAGATTACCAGAATTACTTCGAGGTCGATGGTACCCGTTATTCCCACACCTTCGATCCCCGCAGCGGGCGCCCGGTTACCCATAACCTGGCCTCAGTCACGGTTGTGGCAGATACCTGCATGGAGGCCGACGCCTGGGCCACGGCATTGCTGGTAATGGGTCCGGAAAAGGCCAAAGAACTGGCTTTGCAACGATCCTGGTGTGTGTTCTTGATTGAGCGTGATGCCCGCGGATATCGCGAGTTTATGACCCCGTCATTCCGCAGACTGCTGTTGTCTGAAAAGGGCGCTTCCTGAACTTCATGGCAAACTGGGTGGTTTCGATACTTGCGGCCTTCGCTGCGCTGGCTTTTTTCCTGATTGTGTTGCGCTGGAGTCGTTTTCGCGATCGAGGCGGTTGCGGGTGCGCTCACCCCCGCGAGGCAGCCCGGGGCTGCAGGCGCGTTGGAAACGGGGATGTCCCGCCCGGGCGGGTTGAACCTTAGGCACCGCTTGCGCGTAATCTAATTCAGGTGGTTCCGCCGAGGAGGGACTGTGAAAAAAATTATTTTAACCGGCTTGATCCTGCTGATAAGCGGATTCGCGCAGGCAACGGATTTTACGTTGAATCTGGGCATATCTCATTCATTGCAAAGCGGTCGCTTTTTTGATCCGTTTTCCGTCTATTCCCAGGCCGCGGAAGGTGATTTGAACCGGGATTACCAAAACCGCACCGGAGTGGGTCTGGACCTGTCTCTCCAGGTATCCATCACACCGCGGCTGAGCCTTGTGCCGGGGATCGGCATCGTGTTCGGCCACCAGGAAGTGATTGAAACCGTCAACGGTGCGGAGGATGGCGGAGAGAGCGAGACCCGCAATGAGTTTTTCAGAATTGTGTCCGCTTCCCTGGATGCCGCTTATCGGCTGTTTGCGCTGGAAAACAGGTGGAATATTGATCTGCTCGCGGGCATGGGGCGCAGCCGGATTCATCAAGAAAACATGCTTTTCAATATCACGGCAGATGCAGGATCCTTCTGGCACCTGCGCCTGGGGATTGCCGCAGCTTTCCGTGAACTGCGGCATTGGGGCGCACGTTTTCAGGTCATGTCTCACTTGCCTCTCAATCGGGACTATCCGCGCTACCTGAGTCTTCAGGGGGGTGTGCTTTACCGCTTCTGACCCGTCTTTTGCAACGAGTGGTTCAGCGCCGGCGCGCCCGGGTTGATGACGTGGAACTCCGCGAACTTGATCGGCTGGAAGCGCTGCGCGAAGAACGCGAAACGGAATAGGAACGACTGGAATAGGATCGGCTGGTAACCGTTCGGGATGCGGGCGGGGAGTCGTTCCGCGGGCTGACGGGGGTATAGGTGTGGCTGCGGGAAGAAGTATAGCCGCCTCCGGGGCGGGAATAGGTGCCGGCCGGCCGTGCGGCCAGATATCCGGATATCGTTGCATACGGGGAGGATGAACGGCTGATCGGGTATTTCCGGTCTGTACTGGGCAGGTAACGCCGGGTAACGGTTCCGTAGCCCGGCCGCGGGGTGATGCCGAGATGGGAAGCGGACGCGTAACGCGAAGCCAAGCTTCCCGACGGCGCTTGAGTATGCGCCGTCGGGGCGGTTGTCGGACTGTCGTCCTTGCGTTTGGCTTTTTTGGTGTCTTTGCTGCCGCTCTGGGCGGAGGTCGTGCTTTTGCGGGTTGTGGTGGTGCGCTGACTGGTCGTGGTTTTTTTGCGAATGGTTGTGCGTCCAGTGGTTGTGCGGGTGTCTGGTGTTCCCCGGTAGCGGTGGGTAGATGTTGCGCTGTCGCCTGAAGTGGTTTTTCGACCCACGATCCTCTGGCTGGAACTGCTGCTTCCGTATCTGCGGATTTCGGTTTTCCGGGTTACGGTCCCCCGGGTATAGCGATTGGCTACGTCAACGCGTTCCGGGGTGATTCTGCGGGCCATGACTCCTTCCTGCCGGGCTTGATATCGGGTGGTCGTGGCGAGGGCGCCGCGTTTCACCACCACATCGCGGCCTTTGGCGTTGACGACGCGGATGGTGTCCACGCGTGGTTGCAAAGTCGGCGCGTTCCCGCGGAAGGGAATGGTATGCTTGATGACCGCACGAGCTCCCGGGCGATTCTCTGCGTGCTGGTGAACATGGGCGGCCAGCAGGCGGTCTTTGCGGATGATCACGGTCGAAAGCGAATTGCGCGGCAATCCTTTCCAATAATGGTAACCCCGTTGCCAGCGGTTATTGAAAACAAAAATCGGCCGGTTCCAGTAGCTCAACGGGGCCCAGCCGTAGTAATCGTCCCCCCAGTACCAGGCCACCCAGGCGGGCGACCAGCGGTAACCGGGGATCCAGTGCCATCCCATGCGCAGATCCCAATGCCAGCGGCCGTAATGGTGGGTGAACCAGCCCCAGTTGTCATAAGAAGTCCAGACGTAACCATAATAGGGATGCCAGATCCAGCGGCCGTGGAAATAGGGGCGCCACCCGCTCATCAGGTGGTGGGGAATCCAGATGTGACGTCCATAAGCGGAACTGAACTGCCAACGGCCATGGCGGCTTAATTCGTATTCATAATCCGAATAGCCTTCATCCAGATAGCGGGAAGTACCGTAACGCGCGACGCCCAGTTGCTGGTCGCGTTGGCGCTGCCATTGGTCGAAGTCGTCGTTGCTGGCGGTGCGGAAATAAAACGGACTCTCGCGTACGGCACCGCTCATGAAGCGGATTTTCTGTCCACTGCGCAGGTCGCGGGTGTAACTGGATCCGGCCACTTCCACCAGACCTTCATGCACGATTACTTCCGTGCCTTCACCGGGAACGACGTTGAGGCGAACGACTCCACGACCGAGAAGGAAAACTCCGCAGTCGGGAGTCTGGATCTCCATGTCTCTCTCGTAATCAAGCCCGTTGATGTCGAGGTACACGCCGCCGTGACGGATATTCATGGTCAGGGAGGTATGGCGCAGAGCCGGCAGTTTTTCCAGTTCGACGCGGGTATCATAATCCAGGCGCAGGTAGTTCAACCGGCCCAGGTAAATTTCCATGCGGCCGTCGGTGGTTTCCACCTCGTCTTTTTCAAACAGGGGGAGGTTGGTCGTGGCTTCTTCCTGGCCTTCATCGTAACTGCGGTCCACAAATGCCTCTCCATCCACGTACTTGACGCGAACCACCTTGGCATTTTCGTAGTACCTGGCCTTAAACGTTTCCTCTTCGGCGCCTGCGGAATACTGCGCCGGAAGAAAGAGGGCCAGTATCAGCATTATGGATAAGAAAACAATTGTGTGTTTCATCTTTTCCTCCTGCCCTTCACAAGCAAGTCTGTTTCCACTGAAACGGGAGCTGAATGTCCGAAATAAGGGACAACGCTGATGTGGCCGCTGCTTTTAGCGGAGTCAGGCCAGTTCGCGCCAGATGGCGTCAGCCAGGTTTGAAAAGCGCCGGGAGATATCACTTTCGGGGTTGGTCATGAAAAAAGGCAACCCTTCGGCATTTTTCTGCGACAATTCCGTGATGAATGGAAGTTCCATGAGCACTTCCGTGCCCAGGCTCTCGGCTCCGCCGGCTCCGGGATACAATTCAATTTTCCGTTGGCAGTGGGGGCAGGTGATGAACTTCATGTTTTCCACGGTTCCGAGGATCCGCGTGTCGGTGGTCTGGAACATATCGATCATCTTGCGGACATCCGCGATCGATGCTTCCTGCGGGGTTGTCACGATGATGCCGCCGTTTAAGGCGCTTTTCTGAATAATCGATAGCGGAACATCTCCGGTGCCGGGGGGCAGGTCAATCAGGAACAGGTCGAGTTCGCCCCAGTCGACTTCGGTCAGAAACTGTTCGATCAACTTGTTGGCCAGGGGACCCCTCCAGATCAGTGCTTTTCCCGCAGGGGCGATGAATCCCACGGACATGACCTGGATTCCGTGAGCGGAAACCGGTTGAATCCGGCCGTCCTTGACCAGGGCGGTGGACTGATCGATGCCCAGCATCAGGGGGACGTTGGGACCGTAAATATCCGCGTCCAGCAATCCCACTCTCAATCCCCGGCTCGCCATTGCCAGGGCCAGGTTTACCGTGACTGTGGATTTACCGACTCCGCCCTTGCCGCTTGCGACTGCAACGGCAAAGCGGGTGTCAACGGGGCGCGTCTTTGATTCAGCAGGGGTCCCTTCAGCCATTTTGTGTTTCTCTTGAATGAATCTGAGTTACTTTACGCAGGAATCGGTGGGGCATACAGCCGCGCATTGGGGTTCATCAAAATACCCCTCACATTCCACGCATACATCGGGGTCGATCACGTAAAATTCGTCACCCTGTGAAATGGCGCCCACGGGGCACACGGATTCACAGGCGCCGCAACTGATGCAAGTGTCGACAATGTGCAGTGCCATGTTGCCTCCTCTTTGGCTGATACTGAAAAATCATTGTAGACCCGGGTGGCATGGTTGTCAACCGGGATTGATTTTTTTCCGCGCCGGTCCCCGAGGTTGTACGCGGCTTTTCCTGCGCCGCGCGAACGACCGGTGTTTCAAGCGCGGAATTTTTTCCTTGACATCTCCGGTTCTATTTGCTAAATTTGCTCTTTAGGAGGACAAATGGGTGCTGAAGTTGGAACAGGAACAAAATCGGAGCCGAATGTTGTCCCGCTTTGTGATATTCTGCTGGTGTTGCTGATCATTTTCATGGTCATTACGCCGGTGGCCCAGAAGGGCATTGACATCAATCTTCCCGAGAGTTCCAGCGGCGGAACCGAGGGCGAGCCCCCATCTGCGACCAAGAGCATCGTGCTGACGCTGGAAGCGGATCAATCATTGGACATCAACAACCGGCCGGTGACCCTTGATCTGCTGGAAAGTGAATTGCGGACCATCTATCAGACCCGTACCACCAAGACCATCTTTATCCGCGCCGACGAAACGGTGTTGTACGAAAGTGTACTGAAAGTGATCGATATCGCCAAAGGCGCGGGCATTGAAGTCCTTGGTGTGATACCCGAGCGCTATCAGAGCGCGCAGTAGATATCAGGTGGCGTCTCGGTCCATACGCATCAACCCCATTGTCCATTACCTGAGTTCGACCCGGGAAAGTTCCCGTTTGTTGCCCCGATTGCGTGAAAACCTCGGGGATGTTTCCACCTGGAGGTAAGCGTGGCCAAGCTGAGTGAAGAAAAGGAACTGAAAAGCATAACGCAACTTTTTGCTGAAGCAATGGCTGCATTTACACGCAGGGATTTTGCTGCCGCCCGGCAGCAGTTCTTGACGATCATCGAGTCCCACCGGGACAGTGAACACTACAGCGTCCTGGAAATTACCGGCAGGTCCGAAGTATACCTGCGCATGAGCGAAGCGCAGTTGAACCCCCAGAAAATCGACCTGAAATCGGCCGAGGATGTGCTCAACGAAGGTGTGTATCAACTGAATGCCGGCCATGTTGATCGCGCGCTGGAACTTCTTGGCGGACTGGTCAAGAAAAACGGGTATGATCCATACGTGGATTTTCTGTTGGCGGTTGCGCATAAGCGCAAGGGAGACATCGCCGCCGCCCTGGAGCATCTGGCTCGCTGCATTGGAAAGGATCCGCACTACAAGGTGATGGCCTTTAACGAGCCGGATTTTGAAAATCTCCATGAGAATCGGGAGTTTCTTGACCTGGTTTCATGATCATTGCCGTTTGTGCACCGCGGGAAGATTCTTTCCCCGGCTCCATGTACTTTCGCGGAAGGCCGCTCGAGTTCTGGCTTCCGTTGTGTTTGCCGGGAATCAATTTTATTTCGCCTGAGGCCGTTCCGGAATCCGTTTCCACTGTAGTGGTCTGCAGCCCGGATTCCATTCCTTGTCCGGATGTGACGGATGAACGGTTCTCGGAGTGGGTACGGCAACTGGCCGCGCGGGACCGCGCCTTCCGTTTCGGTGCCGATGATCTGCTTGTGATGCCGCGAAAGATCTGGCAGTCCGGCAAGCCGGTTGACATCGAGCCGGCGCAACCTCCCTTCGGTTTGACCTTTTATGACGCCCGGCGTTTTCCGCTTCAGGTGGAAGCACGCGTCCTGGCTTTGCAATTGAACTGGCTGAATCAGCATGGGGTTGTGGTCGAAGATCGCCATCATTTTTTCATGGAAGGACTGATTCCGGTCGGCAAAGGCAGCGTGATCGGTCCCGGCAATGTTCTGCGCGGCACGACGCGGATCGGGGAAAACGTCGAATTGATGGCGAATTGCTGGCTGGAAAACGCGGAGATCGAGGATGACTGCCAACTGCTTCCCGGTTGCGTGATTCGGGATTCCCGAGTGGGGCGTGCCGCCCGGATCGGTCCCTTCGCTCACCTGCGCATGCAGACCGTTGTCGGACCGGACACGCGCGTGGGCAATTTTGTGGAGATCAAGAAGAGTTCTCTGGGAGAGGGATCAAAAGCCGCGCATCTCACTTATCTCGGGGATGCGCGGGTGGGAAGCGACGTGAATGTGGGCGCCGGGACCATCACCTGCAATTACGATGGATCGCAAAAGCATGTCACGGAAATCGAAGACGGCGTGTTCGTCGGTTCCGGAACGGAACTGGTCGCTCCGGTCCGCCTGGGCAAAGGCAGCTACGTGGCGGCCGGGTCAACCATTACGGAAGATGTTCCTGCGGATGCGCTGGCCGTTGCCCGGCAACGTCAGCGCAATATCATCGACTGGAGCCTGCGCAAACGCAAGAAAACGCGAGGCTAGCCCGCATTTTGCGACAATCTTTATGAGAAATACAGGGCAGAATTTGACTTCCCGGCGATTTTCCGCTATCTAATAAGCAATACTCCTGCAAGCAGCGGGTGAAACGCCCGCCATGAGGTCAAAAAAAATACCATGACCCGCAAATTAATCAAACCGGACCTGAAGGAAATCAAGCGGGATGCCAAACGCGAACAGAAAAAGAAACCCCCGCCACCGTACAAAACCAATGCGGAGAATTATTATTACATCAAGCAGATGAACAACCAGACCCCCATGGTGCTGGAACTCACCACAGGGGAAAAACTCCGCGGTCGAATTGAGTGGTATGATGAGAAATGCATCAAGTTCAAGCAGGCGGACGGGGGGAACTTTATCGTATTCAAACAGGTCATCAAGCTGATGTACAAGGATCTCGATGCGGAATCCGGGCAGATCCTTACAGAATCCGGTTCTTAGCCGATCAGCATTCGATCGCGGAAACGCTCCGGCCCGGCGGTCAATGCCCCGTTGTATCCCACGGCGGCGGAGGTGAAGGCCGGCGCAGACTGCGGGCTTTCAGGTATTTCAGCCCCGTGCTCCAGGCGGATATCAATGCGATCACCAGTCCGGGGAAACCGTCGCGGACCCCCCCCCGCCACAAATAACAGCGCATGAAAGTGAGCGGGGGACGCAGGAAAGCGTTGAGCAAGAGGAAGCGTTTCCGCTTTTCAACCAGGTCTTCGGCCTGCAACGTGCTGTAGCGATTCACCCGGGAGACATGATCCGCGAGGTCGCGATAGGTGTAATGCAGGATATGTCCCGGCAACGTATCCACCTCTCCTTTTAATTCAAGGCGTTCGTGTACCCGTCCCACCCAGACGGCATGGTCGCGACGGAAGAGGCGCAATTTGCGGTCGGGGTACCAGCCGCCGTGACCGATCCAGCGGCCGAGGTAGGCGGTCTTGCGCCGGATCTGGAAACCGGAGATGTGCGCTGCAGGCGGGTTCCGCTTCAGGTTGAGCAATGCCCGCTCCAGTTCGGGTGAAATCCGTTCATCCGCGTCCAGGTTCAGCACCCAATCATGGCGGCAAAGCCTGCGGGCGATGTTTTTCTGCGATCCGTAGTCCTGGAAGGGATGCTGGATGACGCGTGCGCCCAGATTCCGGGCGATGGCGGCTGTCTGGTCCGTAGAGCCGGAATCCACAACCAGGCATTCATCGGCGATGGCGCGACAGCTCTTCAGGGCATCGGCAATACGGTCTGCTTCGTTGAAGGCGATGACGGCAACGGAAATCTTCACCCTACCAGATTACCGAACGCATCCCGGCTTGTCAATGTGGATTCCAGCCCGGGGATTGTTTCCGTGAGCACGCTGGCATATACTCTCGGTTGAGGCCGGTTCAGTGACGCCGATTCTGAAAAACAAACAAAAGCGGGATACGGTATTGTTCTGGGGCATGCTGGCGTTGACGCTGGCTTTTCTGCTGTATGTTTTCCTTCCCGGGACGCGTTCCCCGAGCGCCCGGTCCACCGCGGCAGGCGCTGTTTCACACGCCGTCTCGCCCGCTGAATCCGCTGCGGATAACAGTTATGAAGAGCGATTGCAAGCGATTCTACGGCAGTGGTTCCGGGCGCGTCTGGCAGATTCCGAATTACCCTCAACGGCTTTATCAGCGGCACTTTCGCGCCATCTGGAACAGGTGGATGAACTGGGTCGCACCCAATCCGGACAGGAAGCGTTGCGCCGTTGGCTGAATCACTCGCGCACCCTCGGTGTGTTTGAATTGGGTGATCCCCGTATCCTCGGTGTGCCGGAATTCGTGTCCGTGGAGACCGCTTTTGATCTTTACCTGGCATTGTTCATGCTGAAGGTGGGGCACCCGGCGGGCGCGGCTCAGTTGCGTGATGCGTCCAATGAACGCCTGCTGACCATTTTATCGGCACCGATATTTCATGGCGTGAACAGGGAAATTCATTCGGATCCGGCGGCATTTCCGGCGCTGGAGGTATTCCGGGTCTGGTTGCAGCGGACAGATCCTTACGCCGATTCCCATCCGGGGCTTGAAATGGCGCGTCATCTGGACCTTTTCCGCGACTTCAGCCCCGGTCGCTGGATTTCCCGCCTGCGTCAATGGGTGGATTTTTCCTCCCGGATACGCACGTTTTCACTTAAATGGGTTGAGGATGACGGGATCCTGGGCAGGGATCGCGGGGTCTACGCGGATCTCCGCCATCCCGTATACCGTTTTTTGGGGGAAGAGTACGCCATTATTCCCGACCCTGCGGCCGGCCGGCCCCCGAAGTGGTTGAGAGAACTGGCCGCCAGTGATGCGGGAGATATTGAACTGGTTTCTCTGCGCATGGTCAGTACGGAAGCGGAGCGGCCATTTCTCACCCCCCGCTGCGCCTGGTACAATCCCCTGGGGGATCGCTGTGTGCTGGTTTTTCCCCAGGTGGGAACGAAAATGGATGAGCACAAGGATCCGCTGCAGAAATGGATCCTGGAAAGGCGGCAAGCGGTCCGGCAGTCCTATCATTGCCTGGTTTTCGCAGACGATACTGCGCAGAGCGGCACGGGGGAGCGGGAAACCGGGTGGTTGCGTTTCGGCAGATTCCTGCAGCGACTGGGAAAACGTCAACCCTGAAAGCCGCGAATCAGTTCCAGTGCCTGAAACCACCGGATGTACTCCAGGCGCTGGAGGTGATTGGCGATCATGCGCCGCGCCAGTGCCGGGTCGACACGGTGAATGTAGACGAATTCCTTTTCCTTTTTGCGCAGGTTTTTCATGACGTAATCTTCAAAGTTTTTCCATTCGCGGCGGACATTGCGGATCCGTTCCCGATAATTGCGGTCCACCAGGTCGGCAAGATGCGCATACACTCGAAATGGGTGAGAAAGATCAAGCGCCTCCGGCTTGTTCCGGGGCTCGAAATGGTCGGCCAATGCCGTGTCCGCATCCAGGAAAGCGTGGGTTTCCGGGTAGGCGATATCCGGATACCAGGGAGCGAAGGCGTTCGCATCCGGTCGGCTCAACGCCAGCCAGATGCGGTGGCGCAGTACGTCGGGGACCGTCTCTGTGAACGCCAGGCTGCGTCCCAGTTCAACCACCAGCGCGTACTGGGTGGATTCGGTGCAGATTGTGCGGTTTTTGGTCCGGTTCGGGGACCCCGTGCGGTAACCGTCTGTCAGGTCCCACGGCGTGTCTTCGTAGTGATCCCGCAACAGGGAGAAAAGATCCTGCAGGCGGATCTTTTTCCTGGGCGTAAAGGCGAATGGATACGCGGCCTCCGCATCACGCCCGTCTTCCCCCAACAGTTGAATGGCCCGGCGCTGCCGCAGGTAATTTCCCCGGCTGCGGTGGAGCGGCACGTGGGAATAGGCCATGGCGAAGTCAAATGGCTTGCCCGCGCGGGGAGCATGCCATCCCCGGGCGACCGCGTGAGCGACAATATCACTTGAGCCGAGGAAGCGGTCCTTGTCATTCAGCTCAATTGCTCTGGTGGTATAGGCATTGGGAATGACGGCGACCTGGTCATCCGGGACTCTCTGGGCGATCCAGCGTTTGCCGCGGATCAGGTGAAGCACCCAGGCTTCCTCGTGATCCGCGATACACAACGTGCGGCCGGAATCGGAATATCCGAATCGTTCCACCAGGCTTCCGGCCAGAAGGACCGCCTGCCTGGCGCTCTGCGCTTGTTCGGCGAGAATACGCCGGAGCATGAAACCGATACCCCCGTCTTCCAGGTCGGCACTGCTTTCGCGGGAAGGAGTGGCATTCGAGACGATCGCGACTCCATGCGAGTTGACGTACCCATCGGCGTAACTGATCTGGGGGATTTCGATCCAGAAAAGTCCGGCTGTGGCGGCAGTGGCGCTCCACGTGCCGCCGTTGCGCAAGGTGTACGTCCGAGCTGCAGGGGCGGGGCGGGGCGCAAGGTGAAGAATATTAACGAAAAGAGAGTCCCCGCGGTCATCCTCGTTATGGGCCAGGAGCACGCAGCCTGAATCCGAGGCGTTTTTACCCACCAGCACGGTAAAACAGTCGTCACCTGCCGACAATACGGCTGCCAGCCCCAGAATCAGCCATGCGCTCAAGAGTTTCTTCATGCTTTTTTCTTAGCACACCCGCATGAAAAATTCAAAGCCTCCCGGGGCCGATGGATTTGATTTTCAGAGTCCGGAGTGATATAGTCACCCTTCCCCGTATCCACTTCGGGCTGCCCGGTGTGCCCGCATCCCGGGAATAAAGGATCAATGAGAGTACAACTGTTTGTTCCTCCGCAAGGCTACATCGCCCAGCGTTGGTCGGAAGGCAGTTCCATGCCCCCGCTGGGAATTCTCTACCTGACGGCTGTACTGGAGGCGGATGGCCACGAAGTGGATGTGGTGCCGGCTGACGTATTGGAGTTTTCCTGGGACGATGTGCGTCGCCGGATTGAAACATTCCAGCCCCAGGTCGTCGGCGTAACCACCACCACCGAAAACCGTTTCGACAGTTTCCGCCTGCTTGAAACGGCGAAAGGCGTTGACCCGCGGATTGTGACGGTTCTGGGCGGTCCGCATATCTCCATGGCTGGAGAGGAAACCTTGCGCGATATATCGAGCGCGGACGTGCTGGTCATCGGAGAAGGGGAAATCACCCTGAGCGAGATGCTGCGCGCGTTGGCGGCCCGGGATTCATTGCTCAAGGTTCCCGGCCTGTACGTTCGCGATAACGGTCAAATCCGCTTTACCGGGAAACGAACCATGATCGCCGACCTGGATTCGCTCCCGTTCCCGGCCAGAGAGCGTATTCCCATGGATCGCTACCGGTTTTCCGTATCGACCACGGATGGCCGCGAACGTCGCGCGCAGAACATCATGACCTCGCGGGGCTGTCCGTTCAATTGCTATTTCTGCGCGACACCGATCAATTGGGGAAGAAAGGTGCGCGGACATTCCCCGGAGCGGGTGCTCAGTGAGATCGAATGGCTGATCGATCGCTACGGGGCGGAATTCATCTGGTTTTACGATGACACGCTGAATTACAACCCCAGGCGCCTGCACCGCATCATGGACATGATCATCGAACGGCGCTTGAACATCCGCTTCTCCAGCGAGTTCCGTATCGATGTGGTGGATCGTCCGTTACTGGAAAAGATGCGCCGCGCCGGACTCGAACGCGGGTACTTCGGCGTGGAAGCCGGCGCATCCCGGGTACGGCAGGAAGTTGTTCTCAAACAATTTGATATCGAACGGGCATTTGATTTCGTTCACTGGGCCAAAGAACTGGATTTTATTCCCGGGCCTTTTTTTATTTTTTCGCACTACACCGAAACCTGGCCTGAAGCCCAGGAAACATTGCGCATCATGGATCGAATGCGGGATATTCATCCGCAGGTGGATATTTCCACGGCCATTCTGCATGTTTATCCGGGTACGCCTCTCGAGGGGATCGCCAGGGAACGGGGCATCATCCCCGGCGACTTTCACTGGTCGCGGCGCCGCGACATGCGTAAAGTTCCCACTCTGCCCGCGGCCCAGGGGCAGGTCCCGCTGTTCAAGGATCAATTGACCTGGTGGCAGATCGCGAAACTGGTCATGGGATTTACCGCCGCCAGCAACAAGGGTGTCTCGCGCCGCAAATGGGTGAACGCGATCAAATCTCTCTCGAGTTTCCGCAACCTGTATGCGTATGGCGTGTTTTTCGCGGCCTACATCTACGCCCGGATCCGGCGGCTTTGCGGCCGGCCGGCTGCTTTTGCTTCAACGCGAAAATGAATCCGTTCCGATCTGATGAGGGTTAAATGAAACGTATCTGCGGCATTTTTTTGATGACGTTCTGGATGACATCGATGCTGGCGGCTCTGGGCACGGCGCAGAAGGTCAGCCAGATCCTCGCAATCAAGCAGCTCGGTTTCGAATTGTCAGTGGGAGTCGGGTTGGATCGCCCCGGGTCCCTGCTCTTGAGAACCAAGGGCACGGACGAATTGATGCGGCAGTATGCGGAAGGCTCAGGCGCTTCGCTTGTTGAGGCGGGGCGCTTCCGGGAAAACATCCCCAGCCTGCCCCTGAGGGTTGCGCTGGCTTATCGCCTGGACAGTTATTGGACCGTAAAAGGCGGATTGGGGCTGTCTTTTGGTGTGACATCCGGAGAAAAGTCGTTTGCATTGGGTTATTCGTCCGGAACGAAAGAAGAGTTCGACGTCAACGTACGCAACCGGCTGACTCTGGTTTCGCCTTTTCTGGAAGTGGAGCACGTTCTGGGGCGATTCGCCGTTTTCGCCGGTGTTGGCCTGCATTGGGGGCGCCTGTCACACAGATTGCAGGTCAAGCGTGCCGCGGGCGGGACCATCGCGGATCTGACCGAAGAGATCGGCGCGACCGGCAACGGTCCGCTGGCTTATTTCGGCGGAGCGTATCGCCATGCGTTAAGCGCTCACACGGCACTGCTTTTCCGCCTGGAGATGGGGTTTTCTCGCATCGGCGGCTGGGATGGAGAAAAGAATTCGCTTGAATCAGACAACATGGGAAATCAACTGCAACGATCCGCGCAGGGAGAGTTGACACGCTATGAGTGGAATCCCTATGGCCGGGGCTGGGTGGGTTATTGGGACCTGGCCGGGGTCGTCGAGGACGAGGTGCTCTATCGCGGTGTGTCCGCCCTGTCGTCCGCTTTCAGCGGCGTCCGCTTCAGCATCGGTTTCTGTTTCTGAGCCGTCCATTGCCGATGGAACGTGTTTGAAGAAGGGAACTCCACACGGAATACGGTGGAACCCGGACCGATATTGCCGAAGCGGTCCCGGGCAAATACCTGAATCCAGCGCTCTCTTTGCAGTTCCGCCTGAAACGGTGCGCGCAGAAGGGTGAATTCAGGATTCGTGACGGTGACCTGCGTATCGAGATGCTGCTCCGTGGCGCCGTGGTTTACCAGATAGTCTCCCAGGTCGAATTCCGCATTGGGACGCCACGTGATCAATGCCTTCCAGGGGGTGGCCGTGACCGTGGTGACGCCGGTCGGAGCGGAAGGCGGGATGCCGAGCAGGGCCTGGTTCCAATGATTCGCCATCAATTGGTATCCCTTTTCTCCAGGGTGCACATAATCCGACATCAGGGACAGGTACCCGCCGTCGGCGCCGGGGTAATCCTCAAAAATCGTCCAGAAGTCAATCAGTGGCAGGTCAAGTTCGCCGGCGATGCCGATGATGCCGTCGCGGATGTTCTCGGCCCGGGTGCGGTGGGGTTCCTGACCGGTCCAATGCGCGGGATCGCGGGGAATGATGGTGGACAATACCGGCTTTACCCCCAATTCCAGGGCGCGTTGCATGATGGTGCGGATGTTGAACAACGTAGCGGAAACGGGAAAAGAATGCGACAGGATGGTGTCGTTGATGCCCTCATGGAAAAGCATGTAACCGGCGCGGCTGTCCGGGATGACCTGGTTGTATCGACTCATGGCGCCGAAGGTATTCTCTCCGGGAATGCCGGCGTTCAGGACGACGATTGATGCGTAATCGGCATCCAGCAGAGCCTGGAGTCGGGGGACGTAGCCCAGTTCCGGGGCTTCGGCCTTATTTACATACCCGTAAGTGATGCTGTCGCCGAAGGCCAGAACAATCCGCTCATTCGGCTCCGGAGAAGGCGGAATGGGCGCTTCCGGTTCCGCTGTTTCCGGATCAGGGCCGAAGATCATATCCGGAGGGAGTGTCGGGCCGGTAAAAAAATGATAGCGGAGGTAACGACCGTTCTTGAAATGAAAGAATCCCAGTGCTTCGTTGCCGTGTATGCGGATCAATTCAGGGAATAACACGGGAGTTTCGAAGGTTTTTTTCCATATCAGCCGTCCGGAAGCCAACTCCCAGGCGATGATTTCAAAGTTTTCCAAGATTGCGAAAACCACATTGCCGTGGTCCGTAGCCAGCACGGGGCTGAAAATGTCGCCGGGATAAGCAATGCGTTCACTCGAGCCTTGTCGGCTGGACATCAATTTGAGCCGGCGCAATCCGGTACTCGGGTCTGTACGAACAAAAAAGGCGGTGAAACCGAAATCATCCGCATGTCCGCACGAAAGCGCCAGAGAACCCGGATCGTGATCTTCGGCCCTGAAAACGCAGCGGCCGGAATCATCTGAGAATTCCACGCGCTTCAGGTTCATTTTCCATGAGAATGTGCCCTGCGGTAACTCGATCCGCCCATGTCGCCAGGCGGAGTCTTCAAGTACATTGTTGTGGCGGGCGTCGACTGCGGCCGCGCAGCAGAACAAAGTCAGAATGGCGATAACAGCGATATTGCGGGAAGAAAAAATCACAACGGTTCCTCCTGGAGAAGATCGCAACAATGTTTGATCCTAGCATCGCCTCAAGTCAAAGTCAATGCGGAATCCAGGTTGACTTGCGGTGCGGCTCATGGTAAGCATGTTTTGAGATGTCGACTCTTGTGCTTACTTCAATGCGCCTTGGCGCAATCCTGGCGTTGGCGCTGATCCTGCCGGCATCTGTAGTCAACCTGTCGTCGACCAGCCATGAGTGTGAATACCCCTACGTGCAACCGTTCGGCGACCAGGTGATGGTTGTCTGGAGTGAGAAGGAAGGTGGAGTTTTCAACATTTTTTCCCGAGTATATTCCGGCGGAAAATGGGGAGAACGGCTTCGGGTGATCGGCTCTTCCATGCATTCGCAGTATCCAAACCTTGCGCTGGGACCCGGAGGGGTCATTCATTTGATCTGGATGGAGGGTATCTCAAGATCGAATCGAGATATTTTTCATGCGACCTGGTCGAATGGTTCCTGGAGCAAGGCAACCCGGATTCATGCGAGTACGTGGAACTCTTCCTGGCCCCGTATCGACTTGGAGAGCAACGGAACAATCAGTGTGATCTGGTGCTCCGAGGTATATCCATACAATAACAGTTGTTACAACATCGTCAACAAACGAAATGTGAATGGGTGGAGTGGAAGCGTGGCGACGGTTTCATTTACTCCGGATACGGCTTCCATTCATCCTGCACTGGCGGTGGTTGGTAATGTCAGTCATGCCTGTTGGATGGACGGCGAGGAAGGCAGCTGGCAAATCGCTTATTCGCGTTCCGGTGCAAATGGGTGGGAACCTCTTGTGGTGTTGAGTGGTCGTGATGGGGGGTGGTGGCCGGGAATCGCTGTTGATTCTCGAGGCCTGGCTCATGTGATATACTCGACACTTCGGGGCTCTCCATATTATACCCGGATGCTGGAAGACGGCACATGGTCCCTCCCGATTCCGGTTCCGGGAGCAGCCAATCATCAGCGGGATTTTGTTTTTATCGAGATGGATGCAAAAGATGTGTTGCATGCGAGTTGGAGACAATCCATAAACGGCAAAAACAACATCGTGTATGCCAGCGCAACGGCGCAGGGCGACTGGAGCAAGCCTGGTTATATTTCTGATGGGATCAATTGCCGAACCCCGGTTTCCAGGCCGGATAATCATGGGTATGTACATGTCGTCTGGTGGGATGAAGGGATTAATAACGGGGACGTGTTTTATGCGCGGGTAGAAAGCGGCAGCGGAGGTACCAGTTATCTGAATCCAGTGGCTGCCTTCACGTCGGATCCGATTGCGGGAGCCCCTCCTTTGACCGTACGGTTTGACGCTTCCGCCAGCAGTGATGAAGACGGGCAAATCACTGCTTACAACTGGGATTTTGGCGATGGATCTGGCGCAGTAGGTATAAAACCCACGCATAAATTCCTGAAACGCGGAGATTACAGAGTGGTGCTGACAGTAACGGATAATGACGGATTGAAGGGAACCGCGACATCGATCGTTACGGTTTCCGATCCCCCGCTGGCGCGTTTCCTCATGAACCCGGAAATCGGTGTGGCGCCGTTACGGGTTCATTTTGATGCATCCACTTCCAACGATCCGGACGGCAGGATCCTTTCGTACGCATGGGATTTCGGAGACAACACCACCGCACATGGGTTGACACAGGATCATACCTATATCGAGGCCGGCGATTACCAGGTTACTCTTGAAGTGGTGGACAACTCGGGGATCAGTGATTTGGCCGTACGCACTCTGCAGGTATTGCGGGTTTATCCTCCAGAGAATGTCACCTATGCTTTCCAGGAAAACCGCAACCTTTTTTCAGTGGAATACCTGTATGCGGTCACATGGCAGGAGAACCCGTTGAACCGCCATTATGGGATCGAGGTCAAGCGTTATCATATCTACCGGCGCGTGCGGGGAGGGGACTTTACATTGATCCAGACGGTTTCTGCGGACACATTTACCTGGTTGGACCGTTTTCTGGCAGAAGAAGCCCGGGGAACTTTCGAATACCGGGTGGCGGCCGTCGATGAGCAGGGCAATGAAAGTGCGCCCCAGAAGCAGAACGCAATTTCGTCGTCAAAAAACCGAAACTTTCAAAAAACCATTTTACGCGACGGGGAAAATTGAGATTCCGAGGCGCTTTGTTGTATATTGTGTACGTGGGACGTACGCCCAGGTTTGCGTTTCCGGATTGATTCAGAAGTAAGGAGGTACACCCATGAAGAAATCAGTAATTGTGTTGTTGGTCATGTTTATGTCAATTGCGGCTTATTCCCAGGAACCCTCGCAGGTGCGTATTCCCGGTTCGCTGGGGGTGATCGCGCTGCTGGGACCGGCCAATGAGGCGTCGTTCAACAAGGTTCCGGTGAATATCGGATTCAGTTGGAGCCAGCCTCCGGGAGTCACTTCCTATACTCTTGAGATTCAGGGCTTTATCAATCAGAACTGGTCGCCGATCCTGACCCGCACCAATCTCACCACAGGTTCGGTGATCGTGACTTGCGATAAGGCGGTGGATATGCGTTGGCGTGTGATGGGCATCGGCGTCCGCGCCGCCCGTTTCATGTCACCCTGGTGGCACCTGCGTTACAAAGGCTCAGGCACGGATGTAACCCAGGGGGACACCCTCAGTGGCGGCGGACAGGTTTCCGGTTCGCATGTTGATAACAAGCCGGTCCCCCAATTCCGCCCGGTCCTCCTCACGCCGAAGAACAAAGTTGTCTTTCGTCATTATCCACGCACAATGACATTCTCCTGGTTGCACAGTACCAATCCGGCCTACCGCAGGTACCAGATCCAGGTGGATATCTATCACCCTCGTCCACAGCAATGGCAATCCGAGATGCGCAACAACACCCTGCTGGTGGACGAAGTGATCCGGGACAACGAGTACCAGTATAAGTTCCCCGCGGATCGTATCGGCCGCTGGCGTGTTCGCGGGGTCATGAACCCGCGTACCTTCACGCCTTGGAGCCCTTGGCGTACGTTCAGTTTTCGCGCGTTGCACTGATCCAGATCTGCTGACTTGGCATTGAGGAGACCCCGGCCCGTCATACGCCTGCATATGGATGTCTGTTTGTGCGTTTTCAAAGAGTATTCAAATAGTCAGGAGCACGGACGGATGATGGCGGATGCCGGGAAAGGAGTTTTTTATTCAATTCTGAGACGGGGATGACAGATCATTCTTCAACCGGGTTGTGGCTGATTTTATCTTCTAGTTCTTTCAATCGTTGTTCCAGCAGACCGATTTCCTGAATGAGACGTTTGTTGTCTTCGGTCAGACGGGAGATGATGATGGAAAAATGGATTCCCAACAACAATCCGATGAGTAGGGTGATGGGGATGATCAGGGCTGGGGCGTAGTTCACGTTGAAAAAAGCGGCGAGTTTTTCCAACAGATCACGGAATACGGAGAAAACCAGCATGATTATTCCCGACAAAAACCATACCAGTGAATAGGATTCGCGAATGCGTTTCTTGCGTGTCAATTCAAATATGAATACCAGGAACAGGGCACTGCTGACAATTAATACGATCTGGATGTTATCCATCGGGAAGCCTCATGGATTCAATCAGGATTGAAAGAGTTACCTTGATCATGTAGTAAACTGATTTCCAGCCGGAAATGGATGACTCACCGCCAATCCGATTTCGCATTTTCACTGGAATTTCGGTTATGCGGAAACCTCTTTTTTTCAGCATTACCAGGGCTTCGGGTTCGGGGTAGTCCACCGGGTAATTGTTCTGAAGAACCCGGAGCGCAGCGGTATTGTACGCACGGAAACCCGATGTGCTGTCTGTGATCTTCTGATGAATCAGCAGACGGTTCAAGTGCTGGAACAAACGAATTCCCATCCGACGCATAAAGCGGGATTGATATCCTTCGCGGAGGATAAAACGCGATCCCACAACCACATCGGCTTCTCCATCCACGATCGGGGTGATGATGTGGGGGATATAGGCGGGATCATGCTGCCCGTCACCGTCTACCTGGATGGCTGCGTCGAAATGATTGGCAACCGCGAATCGGAATCCGGTCTGCACGGCTCCGCCGATCCCCAGATTGATGGGGAGGCGCACGACCTTGACTCCGGTCGCGCGGGCAAGGGACGCGGTCTGGTCCGAGGAGCAATCATCGATTACTACAATCTCCAAGTCCATTCCCATGGCTCGAATCTGTGCGATAGTCGTCTCAATGGAACTGGCTTCGTTGAACGCCGGTATAATGATCAGGGTCTTCATAATTTCCGAATGTCTCCGGAATCGTTGGTGTAGTCCAGACTATAATATATCCCGGTTGGGGAGTCAATTCATTTGTATGACACGCAGAAGGTCCAAATAGGCCATGCTGCGGCCTACATCTATCTGAAATTCCAATGTGGCACTGCGGGGGATAGGCCGATTCAGCACCCGACGGGAACCGAATTCGGTGCTGTTCCAGATTAAAAGATTGCGGCGCAGTATGGATCCCTCATTATTGAGTACGACATGCATATGGAATCTGCCCCGAGCCCGGAGTTCCAGCATTGCTGAAGTGTGGGTGACAAAGTCGCATGGGATTGACAGCTTGATCCGGGATCCGGCAGGCAGAGCAAGTGTCATTTTTGCAGAGGCCAGGGGATCGAAAGCAACCCGGGCGGGGCGTTGGGTTATGGATTCCATCTCGAGTTCCGGCGCTTTTTTGCCGGATTTGCAAAGCTTCCACAATTGAGTTTCAGCGGAATAGATCGGAAAGCGGGCCATCAGCCTGGCGGTTGCCATTTGTTGCGGAAACAGGCGCATGTATTCCCGGTATTCGTTTGCAAACGCTCCCTTGGTCAGCAGTAAGTATTCGACCTGGTTTGCGGAGAAGAAATCCGGGTGCCAATTGATGCCCATTTCGCCGGACAGCAGGTGGGTTTGATGGGGGCCGCCCAGCGACAGGATGGAGGCCCAGTTCCCGGCGATGCGGGTTGGCGGCAGAGCCCGGGTCAACACATCCGCGGTTTCGATTATTCGGTATTCGCGCTGCAAAGCCCATTGGATGTAGGTGACGGTGTTGACCGTGACCGCAAGCGCAAGAAATGCGGCCCGGGCCCATTCCCGCCATTTTTTGGGGGCCCACAGCAATACGCCAGTCAGCATCAATACCGATGCGTATGCAATCAGCATCAGTGGCTGCTGATGAACGCGCTGCAGGGCATAACGCACATACACCACGCCGCCGCTTACCAGCAGTGCGATAGCCATGGCGAAACAGGCGATTGCCAGTTCGGCAGGCGTGGGTCCGGCGCGTTTTCTCTCAACCAGTTTCTCCAGGAGCCAGGCGGCGATCACGGCAACGGGGAAAAGGATCACCAGGTAGAATCGTGTGGGACGATAACTCCAGATGGAGTGAAATCCGGCCGCCAGGACCAGCCATATTAGCGCGACTTCCATCAGTGGGGAAAGCCGGCTTTTCCTGATCCAAAACGCTGCGGCGATACCAACGCCCAGAGTAGCCAGGAAAAGGACCGGTGCGTCATTGCGAAATTGCAGAGCAAAGGGATTGAGTCGGATGTTGGAAAGCAGATGGGGAAGATCCTGGATGTAACGGACTAAGCGGTTGTGACCCACGAAACTGGCAAAAAAATCCCGGTTGGGAAGAAAGATAATCAGGTACCAGGCGGTCATTCCGGCCGAGAAAATTCCCCAGAATGTAAGAATCGCTGCCAATTTCAGTCGGCCTCGCAACAGCCAGAATCCACTGACACAAACAAGGACGCCTGCCATATACAAGATGTGGTTCTGGGAGGCGTAACTTAATAGAAAGAAAATGGCTGCGAGAGCCATTTTTCCGGAGCGTCCGGTTTCCGCGCCGCGGATAAAGAAATGCATGCTGAGCAGAAAAAAAAAGATCATGGGCATATAGCGATTGCCCACGTGGGCGTACATGAGCAGCGGGAAACTGCAGGCGGCGAACAGGACGGCGGCGCTCATGGCCCTTGCGGGCAGGCGGCGATACACGAGCAGCAGGAAAGCCAGCAGGGTTAGGATGGAAAAAAAAATGGGGATGCTTTTATGCGCGGCAAACCCGACGCCGAAAATCCGGAATGTCAGCCAGTTCAGCCCCATGGAGATCAATGGTGAACCCAAGTGGGGTTTCCATTCGTCAAATGACCATTGCCCGAACAGGATACAATTGCGCGCTCCGTAGCTGTGCTGGCCGGGGTCACCGACCGGAGCGCCGCTGATGGTGAGGTTGCGGGGTGGATCCGCAAGGGGGAAGAGGATTCGCAGCAGAATCCCCAGCGCCAGGATGATCAGCAGTATCGGCGCTATCCGTGGATGCGATCCGGAAAGCGGGAGTCGCCGGTTCATGGTGATGCCTCCTCCGCCAGGCGGCGGATCTGTTCTTCCAGGGGCGGATCCACGATTTTCAACAGGGGAAGGTGGGATGGTCGGCGGATTTTGCGGTTTTCCCTCAGCGCGGCCAGGCTGTCCGCGCTGACGGCAAGGTGGATCCCCAGGAACTCGGTCAGCCTGAGCAGTCCCAGCGGGATCCATGTTGGGAACGGAAGCAGGATGTTGCGTCGTTGCCACACCCGGCGCATGATCTGCAATACTTCGCGCATCGATTCCATTTCCGGCCGATGCAGATTCCATTCTCCGGGTGCTTGCCCGCGCAGAATTCGTTCCGTGGCCAGGCAGACGCTGTCCAGGGAAACCAGTACCAGCGGGTCTCGCCCTCCGTCCGGCACGGGCAGGATCGGCAGCCGTCGAACCATCCCGGCCATGAACGCAAACAATCCCCGCTTTCCTGTCACCAGCCCGGGGCGCAGAATCCATTGCTGTTGAGACAGGAAAAAGGATTCCAACGTGAATTTCACGGCTCCATACGCGGATCGGCTTCCGGCTTTGGCGGAATAACTGGAATAAAAAAGATGACGCGGGACCCCGGCGGCGGCGATGCTTGCGTACCAATCGCGGGTTCCCGAGATGTTGCGCTCGTTCGCTCCGTGCGAGAAATCGTGAGCCAGGTACAATACGGCGTCACAATTGCGGAACCAGGCCGGGTCGGCCGGCTCCCCCAGTTTCAGGGAATGGTAGTCAGCCAGCAGCGGCCTGAGTTCGGGGGTTGCCTCCCTTGCTCTTGACGTCCCCACGATCTGGTGACCGCGGGCGGAAAGAGCGGCGGCCAAACCGGTTCCAATCATGCCGTGCAACCCGAGGATGCCGATCCGCATGGGTTCAGATGGGTTTACGGGCCTTGAAAATAAAATTGGAAGCGCTTTCAAAGCGTCCGCTTCCCGGATGATATTTTTCGATGGAGTAGCCCCGCGATTCCAGGAATTCCCGAATGGTGGCGGGTTTGTAGTAATGGCGGATGGGAACGAAATACCAGTCGAGGATCAACTCGGACAATGATTCTCCACCGCGGGCTTTCTTGCGGAAAAGCTCGCGGATCTTGACCACCGGCCAGAGCAGGAACGCCATGATCCGGGCCAGGGGCAGCCACCAGGACTTGGGGGTTCGAATCAGGGTTTTACGGATGATTTCGTGGATCCATGTCAACCGCGTTTTCTTGTACAAAGCCAGCAGCAGGCTGCCTCCGGGGCGCAACACGCGTTCGATTTCATGTAAAGCCCGGTCGGGGTCTTCCGTGTGGTGGGCGCTGCCCCAGGCCCAGACAATATCGAAAGCGGCGTTTTCCCAGGGGAGCGACAGCATGTCACCCTCCACAAAGGTAATGTTTTTCAGGCCCAGGTCGGACTGAATCTTGCGGCCCGTGCCCAGGCTGCCGGGAGAAATGTCCAGGCCGGTCACGCTGCGGGCGCCCATGGAGGCGAAAATGTTGGTGAATATGCCGGTGCCGCAGCCGCAATCCAGGACTTCTTTATCCCTGATTTCGCCGGCAGAGAAAAACAATTCCAGGTGACGTTTGCTTTCTTCAAATTCCGGTACGTATTCGGTCCAGACCACATCGTAGAAATCCCGTACGTTTTCTTTCTTCATGTCCGCCTCCGCCGGTGGAAAAGGCAAGTATAAGAAAAAGGCGTCGCCATGTCAATTTGCTTTTCCCCTCGGCGCGGCGCGCAAAAGATGTGCTATAATGGTCCACCATGCCCAGCGAAATCGAGTACTACAAGCGGCTGTTTCAAATCTGGCGCAATTTTCGCCGGCGCCGTATCCGGGCCACGGCCATGCCTTTCCGGCTCTGGGTGGAATTGCATGCCGGATGCAACCTGCGTTGCAGTTTCTGCCCCAACAAGGATCTGCAAGAAAGCCTGAAAGGCCCCATGGAGTGGGATGTCTTTCGCAAGGTGATCGACGAGGCCAGCGGCTTCGCATTTGATATGACGCTGAACCACCGCGGTGAGTCATTGCTGCATCCGGATGCCGTGGAGATGATCCGCTACGCCTCCGAACGCATCCGCTTCACCAAGTTGCATACAAACGGGGTTTTACTGGACCCGGTCATGTCGGCCGGCCTGGTGAAATCGGGGCTGAAGCGCCTTTCTTTTTCTTTTGACGGCTTTGTCAAGCAGGATTATGAAAAGAATCGCGTGGGCGCGAATTTTGACCAGGTTGTCGACAATATCCGTAATCTGTTGCGGATTCGCCGGGAAATGGGCAGCCGTACGCCGCGGGTCGCCATCGAAGTCATCGAGTTCAATGATTCGCAGATGGCGAAAGAAAAACAGCACCGGTTCCTGCGCGAGTTCAAGGCGCTGGGGCTGGATGAACTGGTGATCAAGAAACCGCACAACTGGGCCGGCTACCTGAAAACCCATTACCGCCGCCGGCGTTACGCGCCATGTACCTTCCTGTGGAGCTCGATGTTGATCCTGTGGAACGGCGATGTCTCGCCCTGCTCCCAGGACTTTTTCGCGCGCTACGTGGTGGGAAACGTACGTGACAAGAGCATGCGCGAAATCTGGAACGACGAACCCATGCAACGCTTGCGCCGGGGGTTGACCGAGGGCCGGTATCGCGACTTCCCCGCCTGCGTGGATTGCGACCGCCTGTGGCGCGACACCTTCCTGGGGATTCCCCGGGAATACCTCAAGCAGATCCTCACTCACCGGATGCCATAGTTAAAAGTTGGAAAGTTGGAGAGTTGGAGAGTTGGAAAGTTGGGGAGAAGGTGACAGGGGTTCGCCCCTTGCCCCTCGCTGTCAGCCGTGCGCCTTTTCCTTATTGGCCCTTGCCCTTCCCATGATCCACAACGCCAGGAAAGCCGGCAATCCGAGAGCGTATTCCCAGGCCTGGGTGGTGATGTGGATGACCAGTGCGGTCAGGCGCAGGTCGGTTTGCGCAGATCCGATGCCGCGGAATACCAGCTCAAAGGCCATTTCCCAGGTGCCGAATCCACCGGCTCCCTGGATGGGCAGCAGCGCGGACATTTCTGTTCCCGCCAATCCCAATGAAAAATGGGAAAAACCGGCCATGTCGCGTTGGACCGGAACCAGGGCGGTGAAAAGCACAAACACCGAGACGTACTTGGCCAGGCGGATGATCAGGCTCAAGGCCAGCAGTTCCAGCCGTTCAAGCGCAGCGGTATGCGCGTCCAGATAGGAGGAGAGGGTGAGGACGGTCTTGTGCAACCGGGGCCGGTCTTTGATGAATGGCCGGCGCAGCAGGTGGCGCAAGATGGGGGTTGGCGTGATGATGAGGATCAGCGAGAGCAAAAACAAAACCCCCATGCCGGTAAAGATGAAGCCCCGGACCGCGCCCGGCGGCGGAAAAAACAAGACCAGCCCTCCCAGCATCAGCGAGAGCGCGAGCACGTCGTAGAAAACCGAGATCACGAAACTGGCCCCGCCCTCTTCCAGCGAGAGCCCCCGCCGCCGGGTAAGGGCCGTGTAAAACGCCAGCGAAGCGGTGCGCGCGGGGAGCAGGTCCACGGCGAAATTGCGCACCAGGGTGATGAGCAGCATCTCCCCCATACCCAGCTTGCGTGCAATCAGAATGCGGTATTTGACGGCACGCAGCCAGGTCCCGATCAGCCAGAGGGAAATAAAACCCAGTACGGCTCCAGCCGGCAGGCGTGCAAAAGCGGCTTGAATGTCCGTCAGGGTGATGTGGCGGAAAAAGAACCAGGCGATCAGAGCCGTGATTGCCAGCGGGATGACCCCGCGGATCAGCAGGCGTTTCACCGGCTTTTCCATTCGCCCCAGGCCGGCTTGTAATCGGTTGCCGGGTGGCTGGTAATGGTCCAGGTGCGGCGCGAGGCGATCTCAATTACGCAGAGGTCGTAGTTGCCGTCCCGCAATTGCGGGCCGGAAGCGTACACGATGAAGCGGTCGTCCGGGGAGAAGGCGGGATAGTAATCGTGACGTTTCCCATCCAGAGTCAGCCTGGTGGGTGAAAAAACGGTCGCCGGGGTCAGGATGATGTCTCCGCGCTGATCGAATTTATGGGACACAAAGGCAACCTGTTTTCCGGAGTGGGAATACTTGGCGCGGCAGCCGCCGTATTCCGGCGTGAAAAGCGATTCATTTCCATCCATGAGGTCGATGCGGACAAGGTTCCAGCCCATCAGGCGGTGACCCGTCGCCAGCAGGGTTGATCCATCCGGTGATACCGCCGGCAGGGCGGTGCGCCGATTTCTCCGGGTGACGGCTTCCACTTCATCCCGCGCCGGGTCAAATCGAAAGACCTGTTCTTTGCCATCCACCAGGCGGTCAAAATAGATGTACTTTCCGTCCGCGGTCCAACAGGGGGAATGGTCCTGGGAAGGAGAACGGAACAGTCTTTCCACTTGTCCTGAACGGTCGATGGTATGAATCTCGAAGCGACCGGAACGATCCGACTCGAACGCGATACGGTCAAAACGGGGAGAAAAGGCGGGGTACCCGTCCCGGGCCGGCGACCGGGTCAGGCGGGTTACGCCGTTTGCGTCGAGGATAAAGATGTCGAAATTGCCGTGGCGATTCGATTCGAACGCGATCGCGCCCGGCATGTGTTCGGGCAGGCGTTCGGTTTCAGCGGGGTTTTCTTTTCCGTGTAAGAAAGCGGATGCGGCCTGGAAAAGAAAGCCGCCCAGGGCGCGATATCCCTGCGGTGAAGGATGGACCCCGTCCATCAGTTCGATCCGCCGGCGGAAAAAACCGTGGACATCCGCCAGTTGAAGGTGGTGTTGCCGCGCCAGTTGTCGAATGGCGGGGTTGATTTCTTCTTCCACGCGTCGCCGCGAGTCTTGGTCGAAGAGTTCCAATTGGCCGGATGAAATGGGGGGGATGGTGGCCAGGATCACCGCCGGGATCGTGGTGTCGGGGTTGCGGTGGGCGGCGATGAGCTCCAGGATCCGGCGCATGTTCCGCAGGAAACGCGGCGTGGGCGTGTGGTCACCGTCACTGCGTACATCGTTTGTGCCCAGCATCAGCAATACCAGATGAGGATTGGCGTGTTCCAGCGGGCGCGCCTGTCGCATCCAGCGCAGATACTCTTGCGAAGTGTTCCCGGGCCGGGCAGCGGTTGCGACTTCGACCGGAATCCTGCTTGCGTTGAAACGCCCGGCCATTTCAATGGTGTAATCCCCGTAATGGCTGGAAGTGATGCTGTCTCCCATGCACAAAATACGGATCGGAGCCGCCGCCGGGCGGATCAGCCGGTATCCCAGCCAGCCTCCGGCCGACAGCACGATCAGCAGGAAAATAACCAAGACCAGGGGTTTTCTGAATTTCATCGGCATATAAGGATAACATGAAGGGTTATGCTTTGCCAGGATCAGGCCCCGGCTTGCGCGCGATCACCAGGGTGGCGTATCCGGTTTTGAAAGGCAGCAATGCGTCCAGCCGGGTGATCATTCGCACCAGCGGGTAAATCCATCCGGTGTAAAGGCGGTACAGACGGCCGTGGTTGTCCAGGTCCGTGGCCGAGGAAGGCGAGATGGCGCCGGAACGCAGGCGGCTGCGTTTGACGTGGTTCAGCCGGGTAAAGGCCACGTTGAGCAGGAACTCGAAGAGCTCGGTAAAAAACTTGGCGTAAGTGGTGGCCCGGGTGACGGTGAATCCGGCCGCCTCCAGCATCCAGCGCAGTTCCTTGAGGGAATATCCTTCACGCACGTGCCCGTAGATTTCCGGGCCCATTCCGGCCCGGCGTTTCAACCAATTGATCAAAAAAAATCTCCCGCTGATCGGCGTGGAGACCACGACCTCGCCGCCGGGGCGCAGGATGCGGAAAATTTCCTCCACCATTTCCCGGTCGCGTTCGAGGTGTTCCAGGATGTCCATGGCCATCACCAGGTCGATGCGCTCATTTCCGATGGGGAGGTGGGACTCGCCCATCTGAAAGAGGTTTTTCCCCAGAACGGTGCGCGCGGTCAGCAGGTTGTCCAGCTCCAGGTCGGCGTGTACCCACTCTCCGCCCTGCTGTTTCAGAAAATGTGAGACCGCGCCGTTGGAGCAGCCGAGATCAAAGATCCGCCGGTTTGTGAATCCGACCAACCGCGATACCAGGCGGACCTTGTCTTTCTTCATCAGGCTGTGGCGGTAGAGCCGAAGCTGCCAGGGTTCCATCTGAAAACTATACGGCAAGGGATCTCGGGAATCAAGTCCGCCCTGGTCCAGCGGCAGGCGCACAGGGCAAGAAGGAAAAGAAGCTTGGCTGACGGCGAGGGGTCTGGGACGATGTTGCTTTTGTTCGGGACTTGGGATTTGAATTCACCTTACTTCCCCAACTCCCCAACTCTCCAACTCCCCAACTTCCCAACTCCCCAACTTTCCTTTGCCTGTTTTTTGCGGTATAATATGATTTTCAATCTCAAAAACCCCTTCCGTTCTTGACCATTCTTCAGAGATTCCACCTGCGGAAGGCTGTTCAGGAAATATGGATGAGCAAACAACTGCATATCCGTGATGTCACATTACGGGACGGCCAGCAGTCGCGTTTCGCTACGCGCATGACGGGAGCGCAGATTCAACGGGTGTTGCCGATTTTCCGCGATGCCGGATTCTATGCCCTGGAGGTATGGGGCGGAGCCGTTCCCGACGCGGCGATGCGCTTTCTCGGCGAGGACCCCTGGGAGCGCCTGGAAACCATCCGCGCGGCCGTGGGGAAGGATGTGCGCCTGACCGCCCTTTCCCGCGGGCGCAACCTGTTCGGCTACAGCCCGTATCCCGAAGCCCCCATAGAGGGCTTCTGCCGCCAGTCGGTACAGGGCGGAATCAACATCATGCGCATTTTCGACGCCCTAAATGATACGGCCAACATGGAGTCCACCGTGCGCTACGTGCGCGAAAACGGCGGCCTGGCGGACTGCGCCGTGTGTTACACGGTGGATCCCCGCTGGAGCCTGCGGGACCGGTTGGGATTTGTCATGAAGGGACGCCGCCAACCCCGGCGGGTGTTTACGGAGGATTACTTTGCCGCAAAGGCCCGGACACTCGAAGCCATGGGCGCCGACATCGTCACGATTAAAGACATGGCCGGCCTGATCGATCCCGTAACGGCCTATCGCCTGATCAGACGCCTGAAAGCGGAATTATCGGTCCCCGTGAACCTGCATACCCATTGTACCCCCGGTTACGGCCTGGCGTCCGTGGCTGCCGCGGTGGCGGCCGGGGTCGATATCGTGGATACAGCCGTCTGGAGTTTCGCGGGCGGACCCGCGGCGCCGGCGGTGGAACTGGTTCTGCTGCTGGCTGAGCGCATGGGTGTGGAAACCACGGTAAACCGCAGCATGCTGGCGGACCTGGATAAAGAGTTGCGGGAAATCCGCCGCGAGTTGGCGCAATTCGACGGCGGTGATATTCCGCCCGCTTTCCCCGATCCGACCGGGGCCGCTTTGCCGGCAGGGATCACGAACCTGCTGGATCAGGCTGCGGCTGCGGCGTTGAAAGGGGATTTTTCCCGCCTGCTGAAAACGACGCGTGAATTGGAGAGGGTATCGGGATTCCCGGCTCCGGATGAAGCCGTCCGCCGGGCCCAGATTCCCGGAGGCATGTACTCCAACATGTCGGCCCAGCTGGAATCGTTGAAACTGGGCCACCTTTTTGATCGCGTGCTGCAGCGGGTGCCCCGTGTGCGCTGGGATGCCGGTTGCGTTCCCCTTGTCACTCCCACCAGCCAGATCGTGGGTGTGCAGGCGGTCAACTGCCTGATCAACGAATCCCGGGGAGAAAGCGCTTATGCGCGCACTTCGTCTCAATTCGTCAACCTGGTCAAGGGCGGATACGGCCGGACACCGGTTCCGATTCAGGCGGAATTCCGCCGACTCATCTGCGGATTTCCTGAAGAAAGGCCGTTCCGGCCGGAGGAGTATTCGCCGCCGGAAAACCCGCTTCTAACCGAACTGGGGGGACTGCGGCTGGCCGACAGCGAAAAGGAGCGCCTGTTGTTGGAGTTGTTTCCGACTGTGGCGCGCGATTTTCTTTATCAACGCCGGGAAAAGGAATTTGCCGCCGGGCGGAGAGGCGTACAACCTCCGGCGCAGGATCCGCCGGACATCTGGGAACGCCTGGCCGAATACGCCGGGTAAAGCCGCCGCGCGTGAGATCAGATCGAGATGATGTCGTAGCCTTCTTCCAATTGGGTGGCGAAAGAAGGATGGCCCGACATCTCATCCAGGATGGGCAAACCGATACGCTCCGCCGCTCCCAGTCCGCCGGTTTTGGCTGAACAGGCGCGGCAGACACCGAAAATGACTCCGGCTTCCAGGGCGCGGCGGAACAGCCCTCCCCAGTTGGAATCGTCTCTTTCCAGCTTGGTCAATAAACCGGTGGCGCCGCCTTCGATGATCAACCGCGCGTCAAAACCCCGGTCCAGCAACTCCACGGCATTGAGCAAAGCGTGGGCGAAGGCGGTCATGTCACCACTGAAGGCGAAGATGGCGATGCGTTTCATAACATTTTCTCCTGTTGGCTCATGCTACAGGTGCTGCGGCATGAAATCAAGTCAGGGTGTGCCTGTTTCTGATGATTGAATTCAGCATTCTGTCCTGCGAAGTGTCAGAAATTGTCTTGTTCGGAACGAACCGGTTCAGATCCCGGCTTCCTCTCAAAGCAGGTCGCCGGCCTTCGTACATGCGCATTGAATCCCCTCCGCTTTTGTGGTAAAAAGTGGTCTCCGGGTTTTTTGCGAACTGATTTTTAGAAAAAATGAAAAAAAAATATTTTGCCTTTACCCTGGATCTTGAATCCGATCACAGCGGATTACTTGAAGAAAAGCAATCAAAAAGCCTCGAGTCTCTGGATGAGATCGAATCGTTTCTGCGAATGCTGACTGAAGAGAAAGTCAGGCTGTCGGTTTTTGTGGTCGGCCGGTTGCTGGAAAAATATCATGAATTGATTGAACTCTTCAAGAGATATGGTGCCGAGTTTCACGGGCACAGCTATTCTCATGACCCGAGTGCCGCGGATTCCAAAGAAGAAGTCTGGAAATGTCGCCAGGCTTTTGAAGCATATTTTAAGATACCACCCCTGGGGTACCGCGCACCTCAGGGAAAGATCACGGACCAGGGCATCGCCAACCTGGAAGAAGCCGGGTTCCAGTTTGATGCCAGTGTTTTCCCTTCCTATTACCCTCATCCCAGATATATGTTTTTCCCGCGTAAGCCCCATTTTTACAAAAAAACTTCGATCTTGGAAATTCCCAATTCTTCTCTGACCCCTTTTCAATTAACGTTCTCAATCTCGTACATCAAACTGTTTGGATTCCATCTTTATCGTACCTTAATGGAATTGTGGATGATTCCGGATGTGGTGGTTTTCGGTTCTCATTTGCATGATTTCCTGATCCATCAGCAGTATATTCGGAAACTGCCATTTTTCTGGCGCGTGATCTATTCGCGCAACTCGGACAAAGGCATTGAATACACCCGCCGCATGATTCACCTGTTCCGCAGGAAGGGTTATCAGTTTGTCTACATGTCCCAAATTCACTCAATGTTCAGGAGCCAAACCCATGACCCCTCGGAGAACGGTTGTGAGTGATTCCCGCTTCCGCAACCAGGAAGCGAATGTCAAAGATTATTTTGAAGAAATCGCGCGTACATTTGACTCCTATTATCGTGAGGACGCTGACACCAAAGGCCTTGTCGGGAGAATGGCGCACAGATTCTTCCGGCGACCAGGGCTTGCCTGTCGCTTTGACGCCACTTTCCGCTTGTTGAAAGATATCCGTGGCAAGCATATTCTGGATGTGGGATGCGGATCGGGGGTTTACGCAATTGAGATCGCGCGCCGCGGCGGCTCCGTAACCGGAGTCGATGTGGCCAGTGAAATGATTGAACTGAGTCGGGAAAATGCCAGCCGTGCCGGTATGGCGCAAAACTGCACGTTCGTGCAGATGGATCTGATCGAATTCTGCGATTCAACGAAATCCTTCGATGCGGTAATCGCCATCGGCCTGTTTGACTATATCAAACCGGATAAGCAGAAACTGGTGTTGGATCGCCTTTTTTCTGTGTCTACAGGTGATGTGGTCGTGGCGTTTCCCAAGAAATGGGTTCCTGGAGCTCTGGCGCGCAAGTTGTGGTTTTTTCACAAGAAACTGGATGTTTATTATTTTACCCGGAGCAGGATTCGTAAATTATGTCAAGGTTCAGGAAGGGCCGTTGAGTATGTCAATTGCGGCCCCCTCTGGTGTGTGCGCTTTTACCGGGACTCGTTCTAATGTGTGGAATTGATGCCCGGCTTGAGCAGGAAGCCCGGGCTTTGTATGGTATGCTCCTCAAGCGGGAACCGGACTCCGGATTGATTGGCCGTTACATCAAGGCCAATCAGGTGCTTTTCGTGCCCGAAGCCATGCCGGATTTTTCAGAGCTGGTGAAATGCGGTGTAGATCTGGAAGCCCTGGAGTTTGCCTGGCGTTTGAAAAACAACAAAAACCCCTTAACCAGCAAATTACACATCATGATTTACCTGGCCGAAGCACGGCCGGAGAATTTCAATGATTTTTTCAATGTCCGTGATCGTCGTCCGACGGCGTTGCTGATCCTGGGATGGCATTTTATGCGCAGCCTGTACAAGGGGCTCAAGGGGATGGTTTTGCTCAAAAGGTGGGTTCGTGCATGAAGTGATCGTGGTGGGTTCCGGGCCATCCGCGGCCGCCGCCCTGATGGAATTGAAGGGACGGGACGTGCTGGTCCTGGACGTGGGCAACCGTTCACCGCTGCAACATGAAATCCGCCGCAACCTGTTCGATATCCGTGAACACGACCCGGACCAGGACCGGCTCCTGATCGGGGACGCTTTTGAAAGCCTGGAAAACATTTCAGCGGAAAACGCCGTTTCCGTGAAATTGAAGGCTCCCTATCTCGCTTTTATCCTCAAGGACCTCGGACGCTTTTTCCGCGTGCATGCAGACGGGTTTCACCCCTATTTCAGTTATGCTTTCGGAGGCCTGGCCAACGGCTGGGGCGGCGGCTCCTATCCGTTCACCGATGATGATTTATCGGAATTCCCCATTTCATACCGCGACCTCGCCCCCTTTTTCTCGATCCTCGATGATCACGTGGGAATCAGCGGTGAGAAAGACGACTTGTTTGATTACCTGGGGCCGTGTGAAGGCATGCTGCCTCCCGTACGCCTGCCGCGCAGCGCGGAGAACCTGTTGCGCGCCTACCAGCGCCACCGCGGGCGTTTCCGCCGCCGTAATCTTTCCCTGGGGCGCTCGCGCCTGTGCGTGCTGACCGAAGAACGCAACAACCGCCGGGCCTGCGGTTACGAGAACCTCAGTTTTTTTGCCGGCAATTCCGCTTATTTCTACCGGCCCGCATTGACCATGAACGATTTGATCAGCGAGCCGTCCATCCGCTACCTGCCGGGAATGTTTGTCGAGTCGTTTGTCAGCGACGGCGAAGGCGTTTCCGTCAGGGCCCGCGAGGTGGAAAGCGGTGTCGAGCGTACCTTCCGTTGCCGCCGGCTGGTCCTGGGCGCCGGCACGTTCGGAAGCGGGCGCATCGTGTTGAAGTCGTTTGACGATACGCGTGCGCGCCTGCCCCTGATGGACAATGCCATGTCCATGATTCCCTTTGTGGATATCCGCTGTCTGGGGGCTCGTCTGGATCGTACCGGTTATGAGGGCGGAGCCATCAACCTGTTGTATGACGGCCCGGAATGGCCGGCCAAGGTGTTGGGCGCGCTTTCCTGTTACGTCTCGCCCTTGCGCGGTGACGCCTTCACCTACTTCCCCTTTGCCGCCAGGGGGTCTCTGGCGCTGATCAAGTACCTGCTGCCGGCACTCTCGGTGATGCTGATGTTTTATCCGGGGCGTCCCAGTCCCGAAAACTGGGTCTCCATGCGTCCCGACGGCGACCTGGATATCCATTTTGCAGATGCTGAGCGTCTCGGCCGTCTGGAAAAACGCGTGATCGGCAGTTTCTTTCCCCTGGGGTTTGTTTCGGCGCCTTTCCTGGTCCAGTACCCGCGTCCGGGAAACAGTATCCATTACGCGGGAACAGTGCCCATGGGGCGTGTGGACCTGCCGTATCACGTTGATCGCAACTGCCGCCTGAACCGGGCTCCGAACGTGATTCTGGTAGACGGTTCGGTGTTTCCCGCGCTGCCGGCCAAAAACCTCAGCTATACGATCATGGCCAACTCCATGCGCGCGGCGCGCCTCTTGAAAAATGAACTGGACAAGCCCCTATCGCTTGGATAGGTTTTGAACCATGGACCTCTTGCGCAAGGATCATCTGCGCGTGGACAGCCGTGATGTGGACCGTTTCCAGCGCGCCCGCCCCGGCGCCATCTTCGCGATGATGCAGGAAAGCGCCTGGCGGCATGCCGAGTCGCTGGGATTCGGCTACTCCCATCTGCAACGGCAAGGCCGCTTCTGGGTCTTGTCCCGCGTGGTCCTGGAGTGGCGCAGCCATTTTGAATGGGGGGAGGAAATTGACCTGGAAACCTGGCCCGCCGGTTATCACGGCGCTTTCGCCCTCAGGGATTTTCGTTTCAGCGGCCATGGCGGGACCTGCGTCGAAGCCGCCACGGCCTGGCTGATCGTGGATCAGGGCAGCCGCCGTCCCTTGCGGCCGCGGGAAGTGATGACCCTGCCGCCGGATTGTGGGAAAATCCGCGCATTGAATGAAGTGCCGCCGCGCATTCCCGCTCCGGGCGGTTGCGGTTTCACGCGGCTTGTGGAAGCCGCCTGGTCCGATATCGATCTCAACGCACATGTCAACAATACCCGATACGTGGATTGGATCCTGGACGGATTCAGCGAGGATTTTCACCGCCGCCACCTGCCGCGCCGCTTCGAGATAAATTTCCTGGCTGAACTGAGACAGCAACAGACCCTTGAGTTGAATTACCTGGAGAATCCGGATCAATCCTGGCTGGTAAGCGGGCTCCGGCATGGGGAAGATGCGGTTGTGCGGGCGCGCTTGTACTGGAGTACGTTGAACGGGGCGGATTAACCGCCCTCCAGGCGTTTCTTCAAGTTGACGGCGCGATCCCGCAATGCGATGGCTTTTTCGAAATCCAGCTTTTCCGCGGCGTTGCGCATCTCTTTTTCCAACTCGATGATCAGGTTGGGTAGTTCGGCCCGCGGTATGTGGCGGCTGTCGTTTACCTCGACCACTTTTTCCCGCACGGGCTTGCGGATGGTTCTGGGGCGGATCGCATGGCGTCGATTGTGTTCCTGCTGCAGCAGCAGCCGCCGCCGGGTTTCTCTCATGGCCGCGTCCATGGACGGCGTGATCGTGTCCGCATAGAGCACGACCCGGGAACCGGCGTTGCGTGCGGCGCGTCCGATGATCTGGATCAGGCTGCGCGCATCGCGCAAAAATCCTTCCTTGTCGGCGTCCAGTATGCCGATAAAACCGATTTCGGGGATATCCAGTCCTTCCCGCAGCAGGTTGATGCCGACCAGGACATCGAAGATTCCCAGCCGCAGTTCCCGGATGATTTCGTTGCGCTCCAGGGTATCGATCTCCGAGTGCAGGTAACGGGCGCGGAAACCGTTGCGTGAGAGGTGTTCGGTCAATTCTTCCGCCATGCGTTTGGTCAGGGTGGTGACCAGGCACCGATCTCCCCGTTCCAGGGTTTCCCGGATGCGGTTTTGCAGATCGTCCACCTGGCCCCTGATTGGATGCACGTCCACCGGGGGATCCAACAGGCCTGTGGGACGGATGACCTGTTCAACCGGAGCCCCGGAACGCGACAGTTCGTACTCTCCGGGCGTGGCGGATACGAAGAGGGTGGGTTGGGAGTCCAGGTAAGCCTCGAATTCGTCGAAGCGCAGGGGACGGTTATCGAAAGCACTGGGAAGGCGGAAACCATAATCCACCAGGTTTTTTTTCCGGCTGTAATCACCACGGTACATGGCACGCAATTGGGGGATGGTCTGGTGGCTCTCGTCAATGACCAGCAGGAATTTTTCGCCGAAGTAGTCCAGCAGACAGAATGGTTTTTCACCGGGCCTGCGGCCGTCAAAATGGCGTGAGTAGTTTTCAATTCCCGAACAGAATCCGGTCTCCTCAATCATTTCCAGATCGTAGAGGGTGCGTTGCTTCAGGCGGTGGGCTTCCACAAGGCCCAGCTCGGGAAGCCGGGCGTCCAGCTCCATGCGGATCCCCGCCAGGGCGCGTTGCATTTCTGCGGCGGGGATGACATACTGACCGGCCGGGAAAACATGGTAATAATCCAGTCGTTCCAGGATATCGCCGTTGAGGCGGTCGATGCGCGATATGCGTTCCACCGTGTCTCCGAACAATTCCACGCGGATGACATCATTGCCGTGACCCGGCACGAGGTCAACGGTGTCGCCGCGAACACGGAACCGGCCCGGGGCGGTATCCGTATCGTTACGCTCGTAGCGGATTCGCAGCAGCCGATCCAGAAAATCGCGACGTTCCAGTGGTCCCCCGGCGGTGATTTCGAAACCCAGGTCTCGATAGTAATCCGGGTTGCCGGCGCTGAAGATGCAGGATACCGATGCAACGACGATGACGTCCGGCCGTGACAGGAGTGAAGCCGTGGCGGCCAGCCGCATCTGCTCGATGCGTTCGTTGATGGACATGTCTTTTTCAATGTACTGGTCTTTCTGGGGAATGTAGGACTCCGGCTGGTAATAGTCGTAATAGGAGACGTAGTATTCCACGCGGTTGCGCGGGAAAAAGCCGCAAAACTCGTTGTATAGCTGCGCCGCCAGGGTTTTGTTGTGGGAAATCACCAGGGTGGGGAGTTGTAATCGCTGGATCAGGTTGGCCACGGTAAAGGTTTTTCCCGAACCGGTCACCCCCATCAGGGTGCGGTGGCGTGCGCCCCGGGACAAATCTGTGGCCAGGGCCTGAATGGCTTGCGGCTGCGATCCCGCCGGGGAAAAGGGCGCCTGCAATTCAAAATTCACGGTGCCATCTCCTTGATGCGCAGGCTGCGGTGATAAGCCAGGGCGAAGCGGTGCGATTCATCCCGCAGGCGCTGCAGCAGGCGCAGGGCCGGCCGGCGGCG